>Ga0247790_10000139_pt1 | contig 38369 bp, 33 predicted proteins | sample UWRJS171409R4_FD_179913 | JGI IMG/M metagenome (GOLD analysis project Ga0247790, IMG submission 179913) | Soil microbial communities from Arlington Agricultural Research Station in Wisconsin, United States - UWRJ-S171-409R-4 | ecosystem: Environmental > Terrestrial > Soil > Agricultural land...
TCAAGGGCAAAGCCAGGGCTGCGGGCCGATTCGCACGTGACGAGATTGCGCCGCGCGCCATGGGCGCCGTGAAGGTCTGGGCTGGCACCGCTGCCTTCGTCGCTGGCGCGGCCCTGTGCGAGACGGGTCTCGGCTGTGTGGCCGGTGGCCCGCTGATGGCGATGTCCGCGGACGTCGGCGCCTCCGGCTTCGGCCAGGTGCTCGACGGTAGCCCACACGTGACGGTGGCTGGCCAGCTCGGCGGCTCCACGGCACAGGCGATCGAAGAAGGCATCGTCGGCGCCGCCGGAATTGTCAGTGCGGTCAGGGCCCTTCGACCGGTTTCGGGCAATGCACGGCCAGGCGAAGTGTGGGGACTCCCGCCAGTCGTCCGGGGCAACCAGATCGAAAAGGCCCTCGGCCGCAACCTCCCGGCTAACTTCCCGGTTATCGATCGCTGGGCCAACGGGGTCGCGACCAGCATCAAGAGCATTGACCTCAGCGCACCGACCTTCCAGAATGCCGCGACACTCTCACGCACGGTGAGGGGCTACATCGATAAGCTCGCGGCATTCAATGGCAAAGCGTGGGGTAAGTTCGTTGTCGACAGAACAGAAATCACTGGCCGCGCTCTTGAGATCGCTATTCCGGCTGGAGTTGGAACGGTCGCACAGCAGGCTGCACTCTCCTCGATGGTGCAGTATGGCCGAAATGTCGGTGTTCACGTCAAGATCATCCCATTCTGAGGCAACGCGATGAAAAGAGCGGCAGCGTATTGGCGACAAAAGAAGTATCTGGTTCTCTCTGCATCGAGGACAACCGATGGTCTATGGATTCTGGGCAAACCCTGTTTCGCCATCTCCGATGCTAGCTCTGACATAGAGCTCGAACGCGCTATCTGGACTGCACTCGAAGCCTCGCAGATCGGTATCTCACATCCTCGCAATTGGGACGAGTTGCCGGACCCACTCCTCGACCTCGCCGGCGTAAAAAAATGGAGCGCCTTCTCCAAGGGGGCTTCATGCCTTCACATCAAGGAGGAAGGGGGCCGCATTGTCTTGATCCCCACAAGAAATCTCGGCCCCGCCGAAGGCTTCGAGGACGATATTTCGAGGCAGATCATTTTGGAGAGTAGCGCACGTGAAACGCTTGGCGCGTCCGTGCGACGGTTGCTGACGCAGAAGCCATAACGTAGGCCTGAGCAACACATGGTCGAAGTGTCGGCTATCCGCGTGCAAATAAATCCTATCAGAAACGATGAGAGCTACAGGCGGTGTTCAAAAACTGTTGCGTACAACGCGCTCGATCGCACGGTATCGACGCAGCACCCCGACGGCGCCACCGAGACGGCGCGCTACGACCTCGCGGCGCCGCCCGACAGCCCGGGGACCGTGCTGTTCGCGATCACCGCGACCACCGTCGTCGAGAACGCGCTGCCGCCGCCGCCCGCAAACGGCAAGCTCCCGGGCGGCTCGCGCGTGGCCTTCACCTACGACGGGGTCGATCGCCTCACGGGGGCTGCCGGCAAGGCGCCGCTCGCGCAGGGGAGCTCCACGACGTACGACCAGACCTTCGCGTACAGCGCGAGCCACAGGCTCCTGAGCAAGCAGCGCGTTCACCTCTTGATCAACAGCGGCGGGAACGCGCAGCCCCCCACTGCCACGAACTTCGCCTCGGCCTACACCTACGGCGCCGCCCGGCCGCACCTGCCGAGCCGCGTCGGCGACCTCGAGCTTGGCTACGACCCGTCCGGGAACCCGATCACGCGCCGGAGCGTCGCGACCGGGTCGATCCAGCAATTGACGTGGGACGACGACGGCCGGCTCGTCCAGGTCTCCGGCATGGGCGCGAACCAGCGCAACGTGTACGACGCGGCGGGGTTGCGCGTGATTCGCAGCGGCCAGGACGGCGACACCGTGTTCGCGAGCCCGTACTTCGACGTCGCGAACGACAACACCGGCACCAAGCACGTGTTCGCCTGGCGCGCTGCGGGTCGCGAGCGTCTTGCGCGCATTCTCCGGCGGGGCCGATCCGCCGCTACCGCCCAGCGTGGGCACGGCCTTCTACTTCCACGCCGATCACCTCGGCTCGACTGGCGTGGTGACCGCGCAGGACGGCACCGTCAACGACGCGCACACGTACTTCCCCGACGGCGAGCTCTGGATCGACGCCGGCCCCAAGCAGCCGATCAACGGCTATCTGTTCAGCGGCAAGCAGCTCGATATCGAGACCGGGCTCTACGATTTCGGCCAGCGCTTCTACGACCCGAGGCTCTCCCTCTGGCTCGGGACCGATCCGATCCTGCTCGACGCCTCGCCGGACCGCGCGATCGGCCAGCCGCTGCTGCTCGCCCCGAGCGCGTACGCCGCGCACAACCCGCTGGGCTTCATCGACCCGGACGGGCGAAGCCCATGGTCGTGGATCAAGGGCAAAGCCAGGGCTGCGGGCCGATTCGCACGTGACGAGATTGCGCCGCGCGCCATGGGCGCCGTGAAGGTCTGGGCTGGCACCGCTGCCTTCGTCGCTGGCGCGGCCCTGTGCGAGACGGGCCTCGGCTGTGTGGCCGGCGGCCCGCTGATGGCGATGTCCGCGGACGTCGGCGCCTCCGGCTTCGGCCAGGTGATCGACGGCAGCCCGCACGTGACGGTAGCTGGCCAACTCGGCGGCCCCACCGCACAGGCGATCGAAGAGGGCATCGTCGGCGCCGCCGGACTTGTAGGCACGGTCAGGGCCCTGCCCGCCCGGGGGACCAGTCGTTCTTTACCGGCAAGCGGGAACGAGACCACAGGGAGTGGTATTCAAGCAAGTGTCGCAAGGGGGGCGTCTCAGGCAGAAATCCTAGCGGCCAACAGAGCTGCCGGGATTGCTGCTGAGCGAGCGGCCGCAAGGCAACTCGTTGCAGAAGGCAACACCATTCTGGGCAGCCAGGTCTCGGTGCGCACGTCACTTGGGCTGAGGCGTATCGACCATCTTATCCAGACACCTGGCGGTCAGATACTCGCCGTCGAGGTGAAGTCCGGGAACGCGGTGCGCAGTGCTGCACAGCTTGCGAAGGATGCGGCACTAGCATCCGAGGGAGGCGTGCTGGTCGGCCGCAATGCGCGGCGGCACTCCAAGGACAGCATCTGATCATTCAGACGATAGAGAGGATCATCAGATGACCAGGACCCTTCGAGAATTGGAGCACGAGTTGCTGCGCGAGACCGGAAAGCGTCTGGCTCGATTCGGATTCTCGACGCGCCCGAAGGGGCAGACGTTCCACCACGATATTGACGGTGGGCGGGTCGGTATACATCTCAGCTTCATCGAACACGAGAGCGACGTCGACGTGACTGTGGACGTTGCCATCCGCTTCGATGCCGTTGAGGATTTGGTTCACCGTTCTAACAAGCTACTCTCCAAAAAAGAGAAGGCCGACACCTTCACGCTCGGTGCTGAGCTAGGAAATCTGGAGCGTGGAGAGCCATTTCGAATCACCGTGTCTACTACCGGTGAGGTCGGCCGCGCTGCGGATGGGATCGAGAGGAAGCTTGAGACGGTCGGCTTGCCGTACATCGAGCAGTATTCGCAGCCCGGAGCCGCGTACAGCCTGCTGTCGAGGGACGATCGCGAGGTCTGGGTACACTCTCCGATCCATGCTGAACGAGCCAAGCGTGCGTGTGCGCTGCTCGAGGTCATGGGCCGGCACTCCGAAATCACCGACATTGGAGCCAAGAAGCTGTCGTTCCTAAAATCCGTGAACGACCCAGGAGCGGCTGTATTCTCCAGATTCCTCGCGGAGCTGCAAGCGAACGGAGACCAGTGAATCAGCGACATAGACCTTGAGCGAGCAATCCGGGCTGCGCTCGACGCTTCGCGGACTGGCGTCCTCCCCCCTCGGGACCCGGACAAAGTGGCAAAACCACTCCTTGACCTCGCTGGCGCAAAGACGTGGAGCGCATTCGCGAAGGGCGCCGCATGTCTCGATGTCGAGGAAGAGGGGGAGCGCATCTCCTTGGTTCCCACGAAGAACCTTGAGCCCAAGGAGGGCTTCGTGGACGATCTTTCGAGGCAGATCGTCCTGGAGGGCAGCGCCCGTGAAACGCTTGGCGCCTCCGTACGACGGCTGCTGACGCTGAAGCCATAACGGTCTGGTGGTTCTGGGACGGAGAGAAGGAGTGGCCGGTAGGTACGTTGACGCCCGAGCAACGTTCCATGCCAATCCGTGGCGTGTGGAACGACACGATCCTCATTGAGCGCATTGTTTCTGGCTGGCGACCAGAGAACGATCCGACGACATAGTTCAAGCGGACGATGCGCCGGTGCCAGGCAGCTGCCGAACGGCAAGAACCACGTCGAGATCGAGCTAGTTGAATGCCGCGGCTGCGAGACTCGACCGGAATGCGGGTCAGCCCTTGGGGCGAACGCTCCGCATGCCCTTGCGCGGCGCCTTGCCCGGCAGCCGTGAGGCGGAGACAGGCGCGGGCGGCGCGGGCGGCGCGGGCGGCGCGGGCGGCGGGGCAGGCGGGCGCGGCTGCGGCGAGGGCGAGGGCGTGGGCGTGGGCGTGGGCGAGGAGGAAGGCGGCTGCGGCGGGCGCGTCGGGTCGCCCGGCCCCCGCGGGATCAGGCCCCGGCCGAGGACGCCGGTCACCGCGATCGCGAGCTGGCGGGCGCGCTCGAGCGAGACCTCGCCGAGCTGGCCCTCGACGATGTAGTGGCCGAGGCCGTGGACGAGCGACTCGGCCGCGAGCATGAGATCGTCGAGCGGGAGCTGCGCGATCGCGCCGGCCTCCTGCGCGGCGGCGAGCACGCGGCGCAGATCCTCGCGCGACCCGCGGAGGCGCTGTTGCTGCTCCTCCGGCAGGCGCGCCGAGATGCCCGGGATGTTGAGCGCCCGGAAGTGCTCGGGGTGCGCCACCGCGAACTCGACCAGCGCGATGCCCTCCTGGCGGAACCGCGCGAGCGGATCGCCGGGCGGCACCTCGGCGATCGCGGCCGTCACCGTCTGGTACAGCATCTCGGCGCACTCCGCCGCCACCGCCGCGAGCAGCTCATCCTTGTCGTGGAAGTGCCGGTACGGCGCCGCGGGCGAGACCCCGGCGCGCCGCGCCACGTCGCGCAGCGTGAAGCCGTCGGGCCCGTCCTCGGCGATCGCGCGCAGGGTCGCCTGCACGAGGGCGGCACGCAGGTTGCCGTGGTGATACGCGCGCTTGGGAATGTTTACATTGTTCACTTTTTCGCTTGCAGGTCAAGCCGGGCGTTTGGTAGTGGATGTGGACACTGTTTACATCGGAGCTCGCCATGGTCGCTACCGCCCGCACCGCACCCCAGCCCGCTGCTGCTCTCCCTGCCGGTATCGTTGACGCCAGCGTCGCGTCCGAGTCGTCCGGCGACCGGCTCTACCGCCGGCTGTGGACGGAGGACCTGCCGCGCGAGCACGGCTTCGAGCCGCTGGCGATCGAGGGCGCGCTGCCAGCCGAGCTGCGCGGCACCTTGTACCGCAACGGCCCGGGCCAGTTCGGCCAGCACGGCCGCCGCTACTCGCACCCGTTCGAGGGCGATGGCACGGTCACGGCCGTTCGCTTCGAGGGCGGCCGCGCGCTCGGCGCCTCGCGGATCACGTCGACGGCCGGCCTCGTGGAGGAGCGGGCCGCCGGCCAGATCCGCTACGGGCTCTCCGCGCCGTGGCCGCGCCGGCTCGCCAACATGCTGCGCGGCCGGCAGAAGAACACGGCGAACACGAGCGTCGTCCTGTGGCAGGACCGGCTGTTCGCGCTGATGGAGGCCGGCCGGCCCACCGAGCTCGATCCGCGCGATCTATCGATGCGCGGCGAGACCGACCTGGGCGGCGCGGTCGTCTCGACGTTCTCGGCGCACCCGCACCGCGTCGAGGCGCGGCGCGCCTTCTATAACTTCGGCATCGAGTTCGGCCGCCGGACGCGCCTCCACCTCTACGAGCTGCCCGACGTCGGCGGCGCGCGCCACCTCGGCGCCGTCGAGCTGGCCGGCCCGCCGATGCTGCACGACTTCATCGCGACCGAGACGCACCTCGTCTTCTTCGTCTCGCCGGTGCGCGTCGCGGTCCCGCGGATGCTGCTCCAGGTCGGCCCGTTCCAGGAGCTGTTCCAGTGGCGGCCCGAGCTCGGGACCGAGGTGATCTGCGTGCCGATCGATCGGCCGGATCAGCCGATCCGGTTCACGACCGAGAGCTTCTTCCAGTGGCACTTCGCCAACGCGTTCACGCGCGGCGGCGAGCTCGTGATCGACTACGTCCGGTACGCGAACTTCGACTCGTTCTACTCGCTCGGCGAGCTGGCGCGTGCCCGGGGGCGCGCGGCGCTGGGCGGCGGCAGCCTGCATCGCGCCGTGATCGACACCGCGGCGCGCACGCTGCGCTCCGCGCCGCTCATGACCGGCCACAACGCCGATCGCCAGAGCGAGTTCCCGACCATCGCCGGTGCCCGGCGGGGGGGCGAGCACGGGGCGATGTACCTCGCGCTCGACGATCTGCGCGCCGTCGGCAAGCTCGAGCACGCCACCGGGCGGCTGTCCGAGCACGCCCTGCCGGACACGCAGCGCGTCACCGAGCCGATCTTCGTGCCGCGCCCGGGCGCCGCGCGCGAGGACGACGGCTGGGTGCTCGCGCTGTGCCACGACGCCCCGACGGATCGCGCGTTCCTCGCGGTCTACGACGCCGGCCGACTCCCCGACGGGCCGATCGCGCGCGCCTGGTTCGATCATCAGGTGCCCATCACGTTCCACGGCGCGTTTCTGCCCCAGGGCCCGGCGCGGACCTAGCTTGCGCCGCCCGCGGCGGCGGGGTCAGATCGAAGCATGGCCGACGACGCGGACGCGATCGTGGATCTGCGCGCGCCGTCCCCGCTCGATCGCCTGACGGCGTGGCTCGGCGCGTCGGGCGACTACCGGCTGACGCGGTGGCTGATCTTCCGCCTGCTCGGCGTGGTCTACGCCTTCGCGTTCCTCGGCCTCGTGCTGCAGGGGCCGCCGCTCCTCGGCGAGCACGGGCTGACGCCGATCGGCACGTACCTCGATCGCCTGCGCGAGGCCGGGCAGACGTTCTGGGACGTGCCGAGCGTCCTCTGGTGGGGCGCGTCGGATGGCGCGCTCGCCGGGTGGGCGTACGCCGGCCTCGCGCTCTCGATCGCCGTCGCCCTCGGCTACGCGAACCTGCCGATGCTCCTCGCGCTGTGGGCGATCTACGGCTCGTTCGTGCGCGTCGGCCAGCTCTGGTTCGGGTTCGGCTGGGAGATCCAGATCCTCGAGACGACGCTGCTCGCCGCGGCGCTCGCGCACCCGTGGGATCCGCGCCCGCTCGCCGCGCGCCCGCCACCGGTGGCCGCGATCGTCCTCATGCGGTGGCTCGCGTTCCGCGTCATGCTCGGCGCCGGCCTCATCAAGGTGCGCGGCGACGCGTGCTGGGCCGAGCTGACCTGCCTCGACGTCCACTTCGAGACGCAGCCGATCCCAAATCCGATCTCGGCGGTGCTCCACCACCTGCCGCACCCGATCCTCGCGCTCGGCGTCGCGTTCAACCACATCGTCGAGCTCGTGCTGCCGTGGTTCGCGTTCGGCCCGCGCCGCCTGCGGCTCGCCGCCTGCCTCGGGATGGCCGCGTTCCAGATCGTCCTGATCGTCTCGGGGAACCTCGCGTTCCTCAACTGGCTGACGCTCGTGCCGATCCTCGCGTGCCTCGACGACGACTTCCTGCGGCGGTGCGCGCCGGCGCGGCTGCGGGCGTGGCTCGCGGCGCGCCTGGGTCCTGCCCCGGCCGAGCCGCGCGACGGGCGCCAGCTCGCCGCGGGCTTCGCCGTGGGCGCGGTCGCGCTCGCGCCGTGGATGCCGCCGCTCGGGCCGCTCGCGTCGCCGGCGCAGCGGATCCCGGCGCTCGCGCTCGGCGCCCTCGCCATCGGCGCGGCGATCGCGTTCGCGGTCCGCGGCCGGCTCGCGTCGCCCGGGCGGCGGCTCGACGGCCACCAGCTCGCGCTCGGCTGCTTCGCCGCGCTGATCGCGCTGAAGAGCGTCGCCGTCGTCGAGAACCTGGCGTCGTCGCGCCAGGCCATGAACCGCAGCTACGACCGGCTCGCGCTCGTCAACACGTACGGCGCGTTCGGCTCGGTGACCGAGACGCGCCACGAGCTCGTCATCGAGGGGACGCGCGACGCCGACCCGGCGGCCGCGACGTGGTCGGCCTACGAGCTGCCGTGCAAGCCCGGCGACCTCGCGCGGCGGCCGTGCGTGCTCGGGCCCTACCACCGGCGGCTCGACTGGCTGATCTGGTTCGCGGCGATGTCCGACGAGCCGGGCGACGCGTGGATCGTGCACCTCCTCTGGAAGCTGCTCGACGGCGATCGCGAGATCCGCGAGCTGTTCGCGGCCGATCCGTTCGACGGCGCGCCGCCGACCTGGGTGCGGATCCGGCGCTTCGTCTATCACCTGCAGCCGCTCGGCGCCGATATGTGGTGGACGCGCGACGGCGAACAGCTCTGGGTGCCGCCGATGTCGCGCGACACGCCGGAGCTGCGCGAGGTGCTCGCGCGCTACCGCTGGCCGTCACCGTCGCGGCCCTGAGCCCCGCGTCTTCGCGGGGCGATCTGCTCCTGATCTTATGACCGCGGCGCCGCGCTGGCGAGCTTCGCCCGCCGCAGCGCGATCAGCTCCTGGCTCGACGGCACGCGGGCGCGCGGGCCCGTCGGCTCGATGCCGCGCGCCGCGAACGCCTTCTTGTACGCGGCGAACGTGCCGCCGCCGCGGTGGGCGTCGAGGACGGCGAGGCCGGCCGCCGTCTCGCCCTGCGCGAGCATGTACTCGACCCACGCCCAGCGCGCCGACGTCGGCCGCACCTCCACCTTGCCCCCCAGGCCCGCGGCGCGCAGGCCGCTCCGCAGCCGCTCGAGCCGCGCCTCGACGACGCCGATGCCCGCGAACGGCGTGCCGTCGAGCGGCGTGTTGCGCTTGGCCACGAACGGCGCCAGGCCGTACGCGACCCGCGGGTGCACCGCGGCGAGCTCGCGCGAGAGCTGCACCAGCTCGTCGACGTCGGCGTCGGTCTCGCTGGGCACGCCGAGCATCATGTAGACCTTGAGCGTGTGCAGCCGGTGCGCGGCCGCGAGCTCCGCCGAGCGGATCAGGTGCTCGGCGCGCGTCGAGCGCTCGACGACGCGGCGCATCCGCTCGCTCGCGCCGTCGGCGGCGACCGTCAGCGTGCGGTAGCCGCCGCGCGCGAGCAGCCCCACGAGCTCGTCGGTGAGCTTGTCGGCGCGCAGGCTCGAGATGCCGACCTCGCGGCCGCCCGCGACGACGTCGCGCACGATCGCGGCGATGTCGGGGTGATCGGTCACCGCGGCGCCGACCAGGCCCACGCGCCGCGCGTCCGCCGGGATGCCGGCGATGATCGTCTCGCGCGGCACGATCCGCATGCCGTTGTTCGTCGAGCGGCGCATCACGCAGTACGTGCAGCCGCGCGAGCAGCCGCGCGCCGCCTCCGTCAGGAACATGTCCGCCAGCTCGGTGTTCGGCGTGATGATCTGCGAGCGCGCCGGGAGCTGCGCGTCGTCCGCGGCGGCGACCTTCGGCACCACCTCGCCGTGCGCTGGCAGGTAGAACCCCGGGCGGCCGGCGAGGGCGGCCCACACGCGCTCGCGGACAAAGCCGGCGTCGCGGGCGACCTGCACGAGCTCGGCCGCCGCCTCCTCGCCCTCGCCGAGCACGATCACGTCGCAGAACGGCAGGAGCGGCGCCGGGTTCGAGAACGTGAGCGGCCCGCCGCCGACGATCAGCGGGTGGCGCGCGTCGCGGTCGGCAGCGAGCGGCGGGATGCTCGCCCGCTCGAGCGTCTCGATCACGCCCGCGATCTCGAGCTCGTACGCCACCGAGTACGCGAGCATCGGGTAGCTCCCGATCGGCCGATCCTCCTCGAGCGTGCGCGGGACGTCGGCCATCGCGCGGTCCGCGGCGAAGCCGGGCAGGCCGTGCAGCACGCGGTAGATCTGCTGGTAGCCGAGCGATGACATCGCCGCGCGGTACGGGCTCGGGTAGACGAGCGCGATCCGCGCCTCGGCCTCCTTGTAGAGCGTGCCGCGCTCGGCGGCGAGCAGCGCGCGGCGGTCCATCAGTGGCAGGCCCGGATGATGTCCTGGAGGACGCGGTGGAGCTTGCCGTGCCGGACCATATAAGTGTCGAAGCAGCGGGCGTCGGGGCCAGTGCCCGAGCTCGGCGCGCCCTCCGGCGTGCAGCGGTACGCCGTCACGACCAGATCCGCGCTGCCGTTCCCGTCGGCGTCGACGGCGAGATCGACCCGCTCGTCGTCGCGGCCGCTCGGCGCGGCCACGCCCGACAGGACGCGGGCGACCCCGGCGTCGAGCCGCGCGTTGCGCAGGCCCGCCACGAGGTCGCGCCCGTCGGCGTCGGCCGTGGACCAGCCCTTCACGTTCTGCGCGCCGCCGCTGATGCACAGGCCGGCGCTGCGCATGTCCGCGGCCTCGGAGACCGACTCGATCACGAGCTCGCCGCGGAGCCGCGTCTCCGTCGCCGAGAACATCGCGATGCGCTCGCCGGCGCGCGGCTGGCCGAAGCACAGGTGCGAGTCCCCGCCGAGGCCCATGAGGCAGAGCCGCGGCACCCCGCCCGTCGCCTCGCGCTCGACGCGGATCACCCTGCCGCGCGGCGCGGCACCGGGCGTCGCATCTGCGGCAGGCACCGGCGCAAGCGCCAGCGCGCCGACGAGCGGGACGCTCCAGGATCTCGTGATCGCTCGGCTTCGCACGGCCGGGCGAGCATAGCAGCCAGCCTCCGCTATGGTACCCAGTCTCGGAGATGTTGCTGCGCTACGCGGTCCGGATCGCCAGCCCCGGCCGGCACCTCGCCGAGGTCGAGCTGCGGTTCCCCGTGGACACGGACCAAGTCGACGTGACGCTGCCTGCGTGGTCGCCGGGCAGCTACCTGATCCGCGACTACGCGCGCTTCGTACGCGATCTCACCGTCACCGCCGCCGACGGCACGCCGCGCCGCGCCGCGAAGCGGGACAAGTCCACGTGGACGCTCGAGGCCGCCGGGGCGCGCGAGCTGATCGTGCGCTACGCCGTCTACGGCCACGAGCTCAGCGTGCGGACGAACCACATCGACGCGACCCACGCGTTCCTCCACGGGCCTGCGACGTTCCTGTACCCGACGCACCTGCGCCGCGCGCCGATCGAGCTCGAGCTCGCCACGCCCGAGGACTGGGCGCTCACCACGGCCATGGCGCCAGCGCCGCCGATGGGGGCGCCGCTGTGGCGGCTCCGCGCCGACGACGTCGACGAGCTGTACGATCATCCGATCCACGTCGGGGTGGTCCGGATCTACGCGGTGCCCGCGCGGCTGCCCGTCCGCCTCGCCGTGTGGGGCGAGCGCGCGCCGGGCGGCGCGTTCGACGAGCACCGGCTCGCCGCCGATCTCGGCGCCGTCGTCGACGATCACCACGCCCGGTTCGGCGAGGCGCCGTTTGCGACCTACGCGTTCCTGCTCATGCTCGCGCACGACGCGTACGGCGGCCTCGAGCACCGCGCGTCGAGCGTGAACCTCTACAGCCCGTACTTCGCGACGTCGCGCAAGTCGTACGAGGGCCTGCTCGAGCTGCTCTCGCACGAGCTGTTCCACGCGTGGAACGGCAAGCGCATCGCGCCGCGCCCGCTGCTCGAGCCCGACTACGCGCGCGAGGCGTACACGCGGTGCCTGTGGGCGGTGGAGGGCCTGACGAGCCACTACGACCGCTACGCGATGCGCTCGGCGGGCCGGATCTCGGCGAAGAGCTTCCTCGAGAAGGTGCTCGACGACTGGGCGCGGCTGCAGGCCACGCCCGGCCGCGTGCGCCACAGCCTCGAGGCCGCGTCGTTCGACGCGTGGATCAAGCTGTACCGCCCCGACGAGTCGAACCTCAACACCACCGTCAGCTACTACGTGAAGGGCGGCCTCGCGATGGTCGCGCTCGATCTGCACATCCGGCGGCGCACCGAGGGCACGCGCTCGCTCGACGACGTGCTGCGCGCGCTGTGGCGCCGCCACGGTGCCAGGCAGGAGCCGCTCCCCGAGGATCTGCAGCCGATCTTCGAGGAGGCGTGCGGGCTGTCGCTCGGCGAGGTGTTCGAGCGGCAGATCCGCGGCACCGAGGATCCGGACCTCGTGGGCGAGCTCTCGCACGTGGGCCTCGAGCTGCGGGCCAGCACCGATCCGGCGCAGCTCGCCGACGGCGCGTCGGCCCTGTGGATCGGCGCGACGCTCTCGGGCGCCAAGGTCGTGAGCGTGTTCGACGGCGGCCCGGCGCAGGCGGCCGGCCTGTCGCCCGGCGACGAGGTCGTGGCGCTCGACGGCTTCCGCGCCGGCACCGACTCCGAGCTGCGGCTCTTGATCGGCGCGCGCCGCGCCGGCGATCGCGCGGTCCTGACGGTGTTCCGGCGGCACCGGCTGTTCGAGGTGCCGATCCTCCTCGGGGCCGCGCCGCCGACGCGCTACGAGATCGCGAGCCGGGCCGATCCGGGGTCCGCCGCGGCGCGGTACCAGCAGTGGCTCGGCGATCCGTACCCGGCGGCCCCGCAGATCCTGGCCACGATCACGACGACGGCGCGCTGGGTGTGAGCCTGCTAGAGTACGCGCCGATGCGCGCCGTCCTCGCCATGCTGCTCGTCACGCTGCCCGCCGCGACCGGGTGCGGGAAGAAGGCCCGGGAGGGGCTGCCGCCGGCCGATCGCTGGGATCAGGTGAGCGCGCCCGGCGCGCTGGCGGAGCTCGAGCAGCCGCGCGGGCGCGGCATGAGCGGGCACGGGGGCGGCGGCGGCGGCGGCGATCCGCACGCCGGTGTCCCCGGCGCGCCGCCGCTCGGCGACGATCCGCACGCCGGCCTGGACATGGGCGGCGGAGGCGGCGGCGGCATGGGCGACGATCCGCACGCCGGCCTGGACATGGGCGGCGGCGGGGCAGGGGGCGTCGACGTGACGCAGCTCGGGCTGCCGCCGCCTGATCCGAACCGCAAGATCGATCCGAGCCGGCGCCTGCGGGGCACGATCCGGCTCGCCCCCACGGTGAAGGATCGGGTGAAGGCGAACGTTCCGGTGTTCATCGTGATCCGGCGCGCCGGGTCCGACGGGCAGCCCACCGGCTCGCCGCTCGCCGTCGAGAAGCTCCTGTGGTCGGGCGACGCGCTGCCGTTCGAGCTCACCGAGGCGAACGCGATGTCGGGCGGCACCGAGCTCGCCGGCGACGTCGTCGTGATGGCGCGCTACGACCAGGACTCCGACGCGATCTCCCGGCAGCCCGGCGACGTGACCGGCCAGGCCCGCGCGAAGGTGCCCGCCGACAAGATCGAGCTGACACTCGACACGATCCTGCCCTGACGCGAGGCGGCCCTGGGTCGCCGCGCGTTCAGAAGCCGCGGCCGATCGCCACGCCGATGCCGTCTCGCGTCGCCGTCGGGCGAATGGACAGCTTCTCCGTGCTCTCCGGCTTCTCCGCCTCCGCCGCGGGCCCCTTCGTCGCGCCGATGATGAACAGCGCGACGCCCGCGGCCGTGAGCACGCCGCCGCCGATGGTCAGCCCGAGCTGGTAGTTCTCGTACCGCTGGCCCTCCGCCTGGATGTCGCGGATGTTGTCGGGCCACGGCATCGTGGTGTCATAGGACGTGAGGTAGTCGCTCCGGTCGCGCGCCTTGATGCCGTAGTACGTGCCCATGCCGACGCCGACGAGCCCGACCACGCCGACCGCGATGCCGGCGAGCTTGTAGCCGCCGCCCGCGCTGCCCTGCTTCGGCTTGTCGCTGGGCGGGGGCTTGTCCAGATCCTTCGTGCCGGTGATCTCGCCGTCGGGCTGCGTGCCATCCGGCCCCTTGGGCTCCTTGCTCGTCTTGCGCGGCGGCTTGCAGACGTCCTTGTCGTCGACGTCCTTGTTGCCGAGCTCGATCTGCAGCGCCTTGGCCTTCGACGTCGCGTACGTCGCGTTCGTGCCCGTCGGATCCTTCTCGAGGTACATGCAGAAGTACTTGAGCGCCTCGACGGGCTTGCCGGCCTGCTGGTACTCGTTGCCGACGTTCGACAGGAGCGTGTGCTGCGGGATCAGCGTGTACGCCGAGAGGTACAGATCGATCGCCGCGAGGTGATCGCCCGCCTGGCTCTTCGTGATCGCCTGCTTCACCAGATCGTTCGCCACGTCCTGCGGCGGCCGGTTCGACGATTTCGGCTGCGCCAGCGCTGGCGCGGCCGCCAGCATGGACGCAAGAGCGAGGACGAGCGTGCGAGATCGGCCCGGCATGGGCGGGCATCCTATCACGCGAGGTGCGCAAACAGGGGCGCGAGCTTCTGCACCACCTCGTCGTGCACGCGGCCGTTCGACGCGACGAGCCCGCGCCGGTGCTCGAGGTCACCCGCGTACGCGATCGCCGCGCCGCGTAGATCGCTGAGCCGCCCGCCAGCGCGCGCGAGGATCGCCTCCGGCGCGCACGTGTCCCACGCCTTCGTCTTCGCCTGCGGGTTCACGTAGAGGTCGCGCACGCCCGCCGCGATCAGGCACAGCTTCACGCCGACGGAGCCGACGTTCTGCTCGTCGCCGATGCCGAGCCGCTCCTTCACGCGATCGATGTCCGCGCTGCGGTGCGACTTCGACGCGACGAGCCGCGCCGCGCCCGCCGCGGCGACGTCCGACACCGCGAGCGGCGAGACCTGGCCGCCCGCGTCGACCCACGCGCCGTCGGGCGTCGCGTAGAACGTGCGATCCAGCGCCGGCTGGTGCACCACGCCGAGCGCTGGCCGGCCGCCGGACACAAGGCCGATCATCACCGAGTAGCCGTCCTCGCCCCGGATGAAGTCCTTCGTGCCGTCGATCGGATCGACGAGCCACAGCCGGGGCGCGCCGAACGCGCCCGGCGCGGGCGGCAGCTCCTCGGAGATCACCGGGTCATCGGGGAACGCGGCTGCGAGGCCCGCGACGATCAGCTCGGAGGCGCGGCGATCCGCGACGCTCACCGGCTCGTCGCCTGGTTTCAGCTCGACGCCGAGCTCGCCGCCCTGGAGGCCGCGGACCAGCGCGCCGGCGCGCCGCGCGAGCTCGATCGCGCAGGCCAGCTCCTCGGCGAGCGCGCCGCCGTTTGCGCCGCCGGTCGCCATCAGTTGTGCCCGCCGCTCGGCCACAGGAGGCGGGCCGTGTCCTCGACCGTGGCGACGCTCCGGCCCGACAGCTTCACGAGGTCGGCGGCGGCCGCGACGAGCTCGCCGTTCGACTTCGCCATCTCGCCGCTCGGCAGGTAGAAGTTGTCCTCGAGCCCGACGCGCACGTCGCCGCCGAGCGCGAGCGCCGCCATCGCGAGCGGCCACTGCTCGCGGCTGATGCCGATCACCTTCCACCGCGAGCCGGCCGGGACCTGCTCGGCCTGGAACGCGAGGTGCCGCGCCGTCGCCGGGATGCCGCCGAGCACGCCCATGATGAACGAGAAGTGGTACGGCGGCTCGATGAGGCCGAGGTCGGCGAGCACGCGGTGGCTGCTCGTGTGCCCGACGTCGAAGCACTCCATCTCCGGCTTGGCGCCGTGCTCCTTCATCGCCTTTGCGAACCCGATGATGTCGTCGAACGAGTTCGCGAACACGAACTGGAACGCGAACTGCTTCTTCGCCTCGCTCCACTTCGCGTAGTTCATCGAGCCCATGTTGAGCGCGGCGATGTGCGGCCGGAGCGCGAGGTGGCTGACGCGCTCGCTCATCGGGCCCGCGCCGCCCGTCGACCAGTTGATGAGCACCGGGCAGCGCCGCTTCGTCTCCTCCATGATCGCGGCGAACGTCTCCTTGCGCCACGTCGGCGAGCCGTCGTCGTTGCGCGCGTGGATGTGCACGATCGACGCGCCCGCCTCGTACGCGCGGCGCGCCTCCTCGGCGATCTCGACCGGCGTGTACGGGATCGCCGGGCAGTGCTTCTTGGTGGTCACCGCGCCGGTCAGCGCGCACGACAGGATGACTTTGTCGGCGGACACGGCCGGGACGTTGCGGGGAAGCCGCGGTGCTGTCAAGCGGCCGCCGCGACGGCGGCGAACACTCTGATACGGGAACCCGTAATGGAGTACGGGTACGCCCGATGCGCGGCTGCGAGATCCGCGGAGTTGCGCGGCGCGCGCGGGCGGCACGGCCCGTGCTGAAGCGTCTTGTGCCGGCGCGCGCTCGTTCGCCGCCGATCTCGCGGCGCCCCGCGCGCCCCAAGGAGCACGACCATGGCCACGACCACCACCCCCAGCACCCCCACCACCGCGCGCCCCCGGACCGGTCCGGCATCGCTCGCCCGGACCGTCACCGGCGGGCTCCTGCTCGTGGCGGCGCTGTTCTCCGTCAAGCAGTACGCGCCCGGCCTCTTCGGCGGCAAGAAGCCCGCCGCGCCGTCGAGCGTCCCGCCGCGGGCGGATCTCCCGTCGGGCGGCCCCGCGGGTGCCGGCGCGGGCCTTCCGGCGGGCGCGCCGCCAGCGTCCGCCGAGCCCGGCTGCGCCGAGCGGCCCGAGGTCCGCATGCTGATCTGGGCGTGGAACGCGCAGCAGGGCCTGCTCCTCGCGAACGGCGGCCCGCGCGCCGCGCAGGGCAGCCTCATGTGCGAGCGCGGCGTGAACCTGACCCTGACGCGCCAGGACCAGAGCGACCAGATGCAGGCCGCGCTGCTCAAGTGCGCCGGCGAGCTCGCCGCCGGCAAGGCGGACTGCGAGGGCGGCGCGCACTTCGTGGCGATCATGGGCGACGGCGCCGGCGCGTTCTTCGCGGCGCTGAACCCGCAGCTCGCGAAGGTGTGCCCCGACTGCACCGCCGAGGTCATCGGCTCCGCCGGCTACTCGCGCGGCGAGGACAAGTTCATGGGCCTGCCGGCGTGGAAGCAGCGCCCCGCCGAGGCGGCCGGCGCGCTGATCGCGGGCTACCTGCGCGACGGTGACTGGAACATCGCGATGAAGTGGGCCGGCGACAACGCCGTGTGCAACAACCCCGACGAGACGACCTACGATCCGGACTGCCTCAACTGGGTCGCCACCGCCGACTACCTCGACGCGGCGGCCAAGTACGTCGCCGGGTACTGCGAGGAGCGGCCCGTCGTGGCGGCCGGCACGCGCACCGGCCGATCGCAGCGCGTCTGCGTGAACGGCGTCGTGACGTGGACGCCCGGCGACGTCAACGTCGCGCGCGAGCGCGGCGGCCTGGTCTCGATCGCCTCGACGAAGGAGTACGCGTACCAGATGCCGAACGTCGTGATCGGCCTGCGGCGCTGGGACCGGGGGCACCGGCGCGAGGTCGTGGGCCTGCTCCGCGCGATGACCGACGGCGGGCAAGCGGTGAAGCAGAGCGCGGCCGCGCGGCAGCGCGCCGCCGAGATCAGCGCGGCCGTCTACGGCGAGCAGGACGCGGCGTACTGGGGCAAGTACGCGAGCGCCGTCGTCGAACGCGACGCGACCGGCCAGCTCGTCGAGCTCGGCGGCTCGGCCGTGAGTAACCTCGCCGACAACCTGCACCTGTTCGGCCCGACCGTCGAGCGCAGCATCTTCGCGGCGACGTACACCGTGTTCGGCAACATCGTCGTGCACTACTACCCGCGGCTCGTGCCGAGCGTCCCGCCCGTCGCCGACGTCGTCGACGTCTCGTACCTGCAGGAGGCGGCGGCCGCGGCTCCCGCGGCGCTCGCAGCGCCCGCGGACGTCCCGGTGTACCGCGCCGCGGATCCGCGCGAGGAGGCGCTGGCGGAGGGGCGCGGGGAAGGGGGGGCCAATGGGCGTGAGAATGGGCGCGAGATCGTCGGGCGCCGGAGCTGGATGATCACGTTCGAGCCCGGCAGCGATCGGTTCACCGCCGGCGCGGCGCCCGTGCTCGAGGAGCTGTACCGCCAGACCGTGGTGACGCGGACGGTCGTCGCGATCGCCGGCCACACCGACGCCGACGGCGACGCCGAGGCCAACCGCGAGCTGTCGCGGCGGCGGGCGCTCGCGGTGCGCGGCTACCTCATGCAGCGCGCCCCGGTGAGCTTCCCCGAGGCGCGGTTCCGCACGACCGGCCACGGCGAGGACATGCCCGTGGCGGCGAACGACACGTCCGCGAACAAGGCGCGCAACCGGCGCGTCGAGATCGAGCTGCGCGCGCAGTGACGCGGGAGGACAGCCATGCCGACCACGATGCCAACCACGATGCCGATGCCGGCTTCACTGCCAGCCGCGGTCCCGATCTCGACGCCCGCTCGGGTGGCCGCCTCGCTGCCAGCTTCGATAGCCGCTTCGCTGCCTGCTTCGGTAGCCACGGAGGTAGCCGCTCCGCTGGCCACGGCGCTGCCTGCTTCGGTAGCTGCTTCGATAGCTGCTTCGGTAGCCGCTCCGCTGGCCACGGCGGCCGCGCTCGGCCTCCTCTGGCACGCCGCCGGCAGCGCGCTGCCCGCGCCCGGCCAGGTGCTCGCGGCGCTGGCGACCCTGTGGCGCGAGCACGGCCTCGCCGGCGAGCTCGCGGCGAGCCTCCTCCTCAACGCCGAGGCGATCGCGTGGTCGGCCGCGCTCTCGCTCGGGCTCGCGTACCTGACGGTGCTCGCGCCGCTGCGCCCGCTCGTCGGCGCTGTGTCGAAGCTGCGCTTCTCCGGGCTCGTCGGCTGGGGCTTCGTCTTCACGCTGTGGGCGCGCGACGGCCACCAGCTCAAGCTGTGGATGCTCGTGTTCGGCATGACGCCGTTCTTCGCGACGTCGATGGCCGCCGCCGTCGCCGCGATCCCGCGCGAGCGCTTCGACCACGCGCGCGCGATGCGGCTGTCCCCGCTGCGCGTCGTCTGGGAGGTCGTCATCCTCGGCACGCTCGACCAGGCGCTCGAGCTGCTCCGCCAGAACGCCGCGATCGGCTGGATGATGCTGACGATGGTCGAGGGCGTCGCGCGCGCCGAGGGCGGCCTCGGCCCGCTCATGCTCGACGAGCAGAAGCACCTGCGCATGGACGCGGTGTTCGCGCTGATCGGCGTCGTGCTCGCCGTCGGTGCGCTGCAGGATCACGCGCTCGCGCGCCTGCGGCGCGCCGTGTGCCCGTACGCGGAGGGGAGGCTGCCATGACCGCCTACGCCTGCGAGCGCCGCGAGGCGTTGCTCGCGATCGAGGACGTCCACGCCGAGCTCGGCGGCCGCGCCGTGCTGCGCGGCGTCGACGCGGTGATCCGCAACGTCGTGCGGCCCGACGTGGCGGGGCAGGGCCAGGTCGTCGGCGTGCTCGGCCCCTCGGGCAGCGGCAAGACCACGCTGCTCCGCATCCTCGCCGGGCTCGCGGCGCCCGCGCGCGGCCGCGTGCTCGTCGAGGGCGCGCCGGTCCGCGCCGGCTGTGTCGGCGTGGTCTTCCAGACGTGCCCGCTCCTTTGGCACCGCACCGTCCTCGGCAACCTGATCGCCGGCCAGCCGCGCGGCGCCGCCGAGCGCGCGCGCGATCTCCTGGCGCGGTTCGGCCTCGCGGCGCGCGCGGACGCGTGGCCGCGCGAGCTGTCCGGCGGCGAGCGCCAGCGCGTCGCGATCCTGCAGCAGCTCCTGTGCGGCCACACCTACCTCGTGATGGACGAGCCGTTCTCGGCGCTCGATCCCGTGCACAAGGCCAAGGCGTGCGAGCTGATCGTCGAGGTGTCGCGCCTCGGCGAGCGGAGCACGATCGTCGTCGTCACGCACGACATCCCCGAGGCCATCAAGGTGTGCGACACGCTGTGGCTCCTCGGGCGCGAGCGCGCGGACGCACCCGGCGGCGAGCCGCTCCCCGGCAGCCGCATCGTCGAGACCTATGATCTGATCGCGCGCGAGCTCGCGTGGCACGCGGGCATCGAGCGCACCCCGCGCTTCGCCGAGCTCGTCCGCGAGCTCACCGATCGATTCGCCGGGCTGTGAGCGCCCCCAGGAGGATCGCCATGCTGCGACTACAAACACGCTGGCTAGCACGCTGGATCCGCCCGCTCCGGCGCGCGCTGATCGCGCCGGGCAACCTCGCCGCGGGCGCGGGCGCGCTCGCGCTCGCCGCCGTGGCGTGGAACCCGCTGCCCTTGATCCTCTACGCGCTCGGCGAGCCCGTGTGGCTCTACCGCGCCGCGCGCGGCGGCCGCTACACGCGCGAGCTCGCCGACGCGGAGCGCGCCCGCACGACCGGCGCGCTCGAGCGCGAGCTCGCGGCGCTCGTGGACGAGACGCCGTGCGGCGCGTGGATCCACGGCGGCCACCTGCCGGACTACCCCGCCGCCTACGCGGGGCTCACCCGGCTGCGCGCGCAGCTCGCCGCGATCGTCGCCGCGCGCGACGGCGTCGCGCGGCCGCTCGAGGACGACGTCGTGGCGCGGCTCGACGACATGCTGCGCGGCTTCCTCGCGCTCGCGCGCGAGCGGCTCCTGTTCCACTGCGCGCTCGCCAAGATCTACCCCGAGCTCCCCGGCGATGCGCCGCGCGCGCGGCCCGCGCCGCCGTGCGCGGCGGTGCGGTTCGTCTCCGTCGAGCGCGCGCTCGGCGACGTACGCGCCCGGGCCGCCGGGCTCGCCGCCGAGCTCGGCCCGCGGCCCGAGCTCGAGGAGGTGTACCGGCCCGTGATCGAGACGCTCGAGCGGCGCTGCGAGGAGCTCGCGGCGCGCGGCGACGCCGATCGCCGGATCGCCGCGCAGCTCGCCGTGTTCCCGGATCAGTTCGAGCTCGTCGCGGAGAAGCTCTCGGTCGCGCCCGCGTGCGCCGGCCAGCTCGCCGAGGAGATGAAGCTCTTGGCCGAGCAGACCGACGACGCCGTGCGGTTCGCCGAGGATCTGCGCGGCGGCGCGGCGCTGTTCGAGCTCGCCGCCTAGCCATCGCCTGGCTGCGGCCGGCGCGGCCGCTCACTTCGAGCGCTGGTCGTAGACGCCGTCCCAGCCCGGCGGCGGCGGCGCGGCCGCCAGCACCTCGCACCGCGCCGCCATCACCGCGGCGGCCGGATCGCCGGAGAGCGCGGCGAACGCCGCCTTCGCCTCGCCGAACTTGCGATCGCGGTACAGCGCGAGCGCGCGCGAGAACGCCGGGGCATCGTCCGCGGGCGCCGCGCCGATCAGCTCGAACACCGGCGCGGCGCCCGCGCGGCCCTTGACGCGCACCAGATCGATCTCGCGGAAGACGAAGCCCGCGCCCGCGGCGCGCGCCGTCGCCTCACCGACGAGGATCCCGAGGCCGTACTCCTTCGTCAGCGCCTCGAGGCGCGACGCGAGGTTCACCTGATCGCCCAGCACCGTGTACTCGAAGCGCGCGGCCGAGCCCATGTTCCCGACCGCCATCGGCCCCGTGTTGATCCCGATGCCGATCGCGATCGGCGGGCGCCCCGCCTGCGCCCACGCGCGGTTCAGCGTCGCGAGCGCCCGCTGCATCTGCAGCGCGACCTCGCACGCGCGCGCCGCGTGATCCGGCATGTCGATCGGCGCGCCCCAGAACGCCATGACCGCGTCGCCGATGTACTTGTCGAGCGTGCCGCCCGACGCCAGCACGAGGTCCGTCATCGGCGTCAGGTACTCGCCGAGGAACGCCGCGAGCTCCTCTGGCGCCATGCCCTCGGCCACCTGCGAGAACCCGCGGATGTCGGTGAACAGGACCGTCAGCTCCTTGCGCTCGCCGCCGAGCCGCGCGCGCGCCGGATCCGCAAGGATCCGATCGACCACTGGCTGGCTCACGTACTGCGAGAACAGGGCGCGCAGGTGCAGCTTCTCGCGGCCCTCGGTGGCCAGCCCGCCGATCGTCGCCGCGAGCACGACCGCGCCCGTCAGCACCGTCGGCAGCGCGAGCGCGATCACCGTGCCGCCCGCGAACAGCGCGAGCGCGATCCCGACGTAGCCCGCGAGCGCGACCAGCGCGACCAGCGGCGGCACCCACGCGCGCCGCCGCACGCGCCGGAGCTGCGCCGCGCACACGACCCCGCCCAGCACGAGCGTCGCCGCCAAGGTCGCGAGCCAGCCCGGATCGCGCAGCACGCGGCCGCCGAGCAGGTTCTCGGCGACCGTCGCGTGGAGCTCGACGCCATCGGCCGTGAGATCGAGCGGCGTCGCCACCTTGTCGGCCGCCGCGTACGTGTGGCCGACGAACACGAGCTTGCCCGCGAGCTGCGCGCGCGCGCCCGCCCGGTCCGCGAGGACGTCCGCCGCCGACACGCGCGGGATCCGATCGCGGCCGAGCACGTCGATCGGCAGCGACGCGGCGGCCGACAGCGGCAGCTCGCGGCCCGCCGCCCACAGCGTCCGCGCGCCGGCGACGTAGCGCGTGGCGCGCGGCTGCCCCAGCTCGTGGAGCGCGACGGCCAGCCCGAGCGTCATGTAGTGGCGCCCGCCGTGCTCGAGGACGAGCGGCATCCGCCGGCGCACGCCGTCGTAGTCGCGCAGATCGTTGATCGCGCCCGCGCCCAGCGCGGCCGCCGCGATCGCCGGCAGCGAGAATCGCACCGTGGCGGCGCGGATCGGGCGCAGGTTCGGATCGCCGCCGCCCGCGTCCGCCACCTCGCCCAGGCGCGCGCGCGCGAGCCCCGGCGGCTCGCTCATTGCCTGCGCGCCGCGCCCCGGCGGCCCGCGCACGAAGTTCGCGCCCAGCATCACGCGCCCGCTGCGCGCGATCGCCTGCGCGAGCCGCTCGTCGCCGCGCAGCTCCTCGGCGACCGCGGCGATCACCGCGCGCGGCTCGGCCAGCGCCGGATCCGCCGTCCCCGCGAGCTGCGCGTCCGCCGCGCGCACGCGCGCCGTCAGCTCGGGCGGCAAGATCTCCTCGGGCGTCGAGAAGAAGAGGTCGAGCGCGACGAGCTTGGGGCGCCCCGCGGAGATCGCGTCGATCAGGCGCGCGTAGCCCCGGCGCGTCTGCAGGACGTCCGGCGCCTCGGCGCGGAGCTGATCGTCCATCCCGACGATCACGATGCGATCCGTCGCCGGCGCGCGCGGGCCGCGCAGCCGGAAGCGCGCGTCGATCGTGAGCCCCTCGAGCTCGGCCAGGCCGGGCAGGCGGGCGATCTGCCGCGCGCCGACGAGCGCGAGCACCGCCGCCACCGCCGTGGCGCCGATGGCCGTCCACAGCGGCACGTTGCGCGCGCGGCGCGTCACGCCGCCATCCTACGCCGCGCTACGACGCCGGTCGCGGCTCGACGATGAAGATGTAATCGAACCAGACCCGCATCCCGAACGTGCGCAGCCCGATCTGCCCGCTCGGGCTGGTGGACGTGCCGAGCGTCGGCTCCTGCTTCGCCTGACCGTCCGAGCCCGTGCACCGCAGCGACGCGCCGCCCACCGCGCCCCGATCGGCGCGCGCCGTCACCTGGAGCGGCACGCCCACCATGCCGCCGCCCCAGCTCGTCGCGTTGACGCCGCCGTTGTTCGAGTCGTCGACCTGCACGGCGACGACGACGTCGCTCGCGCCGTTGCTCGTGTCGCGCCGCACGCCGCAGCTGAAGTACACGTCCTGGCTGAGCCCGTTGCGGTCGAACCCGTACGACACCGTCGCCGACCGGAGCGGCGTCGCGCCGCCCGGGCCCGCGATCTCGTCGATGACCATGGACGTCTGGACGAAGTGCTCCTGCCGGTCGCCGCTCAGGAGGAGCTGGTGGCGCTGGCTCGTGTCGAGCGCGCTCTGCCGCCAGCCCAGCGCGCCGTTCGCGCGCCGCACGAGCTCCCAGTCGGCGCGGCTGCCGCCCTTGCCCGGCACCTGCCAGTCGGTGCCCGGCGCCTCGTAGAACCCGTTCCAGTACGGGGCGGGGTTGCGGATGCCCGGCTCCGGGTCGCACTGCGTGCCGATGCCGTCGCTGTCCGGATCTTCGTCGGGGCTCGTCGAGGCCAGGTGCGGGCACAGATCGCACGCGTCGCCGCGGCCGTCGCCGTCGTGATCGCGCTGGATCGGCGCATCTGCGCCCAGCGTCGCCTCCCGCGGGTTCGGGACCGCGGCGCAGTTGTCGCACGCGTCGCCGACGCCGTCGCCGTCGCCGTCGCCCTGAGCCGGGTTCGGCATGTCCGGGCAGTTGTCGCTCTCGGCGACGCCGTCGCCGTCCATGTCTCCCGGGTCGTCCGGGTTCGGGTCGTCCGTGGTGTCGTCGCCGTCGTCGCCGCCGCCGCCGGCCAGATCCGGCGACACGAACGAGCACGCGCCGAGGAGCGCTGTCGTCGCTGCCAGCAAGATGCCGCGCTTCATGGAGTGAGATGCTGGATCACATCGGGCCCGAATGGGCGACGATCCCGCCAGCGGCTGCTTACAGAGCGCGGGGGCTAGTTTTCACCCATCGAGGAACCCTCATGTTCCTTGATGGTTACGCTCACGGCCGCGGCCGTGGCTCGACGATGAAGATGTAATCGAACCAGGCCCTCGTCGCGTACGCGCGCAGCCCGGTGAGCCCGTCGGGGATATAGAGCGAGGTCGTCGTGGCTCGGCCTGTGGCGGCGCCGCTGGACACGTCGCACGCGAGCGCTGACGTTCCTTGCTTCGGCTGCGTCGAGCCGACGCGATCGCCGCGCCCCGTCACGTCGACGACCGCGCCCAGAAAGCTGCCGGCGCTCCAGGCTCCGGTGTCGAGCTTTTCGTCAACGTCGTTGTTCTGGACGGCGGAGACGATGACGTCCATGTTGCCCTGCTTGATGTGGCGCGGGCCGCAGCTGAACCAGACGGCGGTCGAGCCGGAGATGCCGTAGCCGTAGGTGACCGTCGCCGAGGCGACGTCCGCGCTGCCCAGGATCTCCGTGATGACGATCGAGGACTGGACATAGTGCTCCTGCTGTTCCGTCTTGAAGAGGAGCTGATGCCGGGCGTCGTCGAGCACCGTCTGCCGCCAGCCGAGCTTGTCGCCCTGCATGGCGACCTCCCAGTCCGTGATCGCGCCGCCGGCGGTGGCGGCATACCAGTTGCTGTCGGGCGCCTCGTAGAACCCGTTCCAGTACGGGGCCGGGTTCGGCATGGTCGACTCGGGATCGCACGCGTCGCCGATCTTGTCGCCGTCCCCGTCCAGGTCGGACGTGCCGCCCTTCAGGTGCGGGCACAGATCGCACTCATCGCCGATGTTGTCGCCGTCGTGATCGCGCTGGATCGGCGCGGCGGCTCCCATCGTCATCTTCGGCGGGTTCGCGACCATCGGGCAGTTATCACAGACGTCACCGAGGCCATCGCTGTCTGTGTCTTTCTGATCCGAGTTCGCCATCCCCGGGCAGTTGTCGCCATCCGTGACCCCATCACCGTCGGTATCGTTCGGATCGCCCCCATCGGAGGTGTCATCGCCGCCGTCGTCGCCATCGTCGCCGTTCGGCGCCTTGAACGAGCATGCCGCCAAGAGGAGCAGGGGGATGAGCACGCCGCGCCACATGGGCCGCATGCTGGCCCAGGCCCGCCCGCTCGGCCAAGCAATCTCGTGAAGCGATCACCCTCCGCCGTGCGCGATGTCCCGAAAAGATATCTGTCTGAAATCACTTCCATAATTCCGGCAGATAGGGTGGCAGATGGCGCCGGATTGCGCACGGATCTACGCGATTTTAAATAGATTTTATCTAATCAGGGCCTCGATCTGTGAGCGCGATCCGAACCGTCCGATTCGGCCCGCGTAACGGGCTCGCGAGGCTCGCGAGGCTTGCGAGCCGAGCGAGTTGTCGATTTCGAGCACGAGCCGAGCAGCCGGAAAGCTCGGGGGCATGCTCCGAATGTCTCGCGCGGCAGAGAGCATGACGGTAGCCTCGCCCCATGGTACTCGTCCCGTTTCGCTGGCTTACGCTCGGTCTGTCGATCTCCGCATGCGACGCTGCCTCGTCCGGCTCGACCGGCGATGCCATGCCTCCGGTCGTCGACAACGGGAACTGTGGAGACATGATCCGGTTCACCGGCGAGTACGTCGATTGGGATCAGACCGCGTCGAAGTTCTGTGGAATTTTCGGAGCGAGGTTCGCGTCCCGCGACGGCAGCGGCGTGGACAACACGGCCCCCAACGGCCGGTTTGATTTGTGCGTCCCCAACAAGCCCATCACGCTGGTCGAGATTGGGCAGCCGACGCAGCCGTCTCAGTGCAGCACCACGCCTGGGTCGTACAAATTGCCGGGCCTCGCGGTGGCCAGCACGGACGTATTCCTGGCGGGGGCCGCCTGGTCGGGGCGTGCGTTCGTGATGGGCCGCGAGACCGTGGACCTGGCGAAGGCCCAGGTCTTCGTGCACGTGCACGGAAAAGCGCGAGAAGTGTCCATCGGCGCTGCGTACGTTCGAGCCCAGGCCCGGAGTGACAGCGGGTGGCAACCCGGCGCCACGGGGCAAGACGTGTTCTTCCAGGACGTGGAGGTCGGCAGCGGCGAGACGACGATCAGCGCGGTGGGCGCGGTCGTGCCCGAGAAGATCCCCCTGGCCCCCGGCACGATGACGAACGTTACGATTCTAGCGAGGTGACCCGCTGTCGGGGGGCGCGACCCTGTGCGCGCCACGGCGCGTGGTCAGCGCAGCATGCTGATCCGTGGTGAGGCATCTGCGTCACGCTGGACGTCGCCATCTTCCACGTCGGCTTGCGTCGATCAGCCGCCGTGGATCAGGCGTGTGGAGCCGGGCACCCCGTAGAGCTCTGCCGAGCTATTGTCTGCCGAGCTATTGATAGTCAAGGAGAACGAGATCCTCATGTACAATCCCCATTTAGTACTGGCATCGATCGACCAGCACCGGTGGGCGATCATCGCCCTGTGCAGTTTTGCGATGCTGTGCAACTACACCTGGTTCTTCGCCGCGGTCAGGCAGGGATTCCGCGATCGCGTGGTTCCGGTCCCGATAGTCTGTGTCTTCTTCTGGCTCGTGGGTGACGGGACGATGGTCTGGCATTACGACCTGTGGTTCAACGTCTACGACCACTGGTACGTGAAGCTGTTCTGGTTCGCGCTCGTCCTCACGGTGATCTGCGAGCTCATTTTCATGTACATGATACTTCGGTTCGGGAGGAAGGAGCTGACTCCGTCCTGGAGTCAGGGCCAGTTCGCTATCCTCATCATCTCCGGCGTGGCCGTGATGCTGGTTGTGTGGTTGTTCGTCAAGGTCCTGATCGGAGACCCGCTGTACATCACGTATTTCCACCTGGCCAACATGGCCGGCCCGGCCTTCGGCGCGGCGATGCTGATCAGGCGTCGCTCGCGCGTGGGCACCACCCCGCTGATCTGGGGCGCCTACACGTTGATGTCGGGTAGCTGGTTCCTTGCGTGCGCGCTCTGGTTCGGGCCGCCGTTCGCATCGCTCGAGTTCATCCTGCTCTACGTGGCCTGCACCGGCGCGGCCGCCGCGATGACGGTCGCCGTCAGCCGCATGCCGGTGTCCACGCCAGAGCCGGAGGCTCCGGAGGCTCAGTGACTGACGAGATATCACAGCTCGGCCGGTGCGCTCGAAGCGCCCGAAGTGCCTGCCTTGGTGTCGTCTGCGCGAGCCGGGCGGTCGCGCCGAGCGGTCGCGCCAGCGCAAACAGCGAGCGAATCAGCGGAGCAGCGAGCGAATCAGCAAAGCAGCGAGCACGCCCCCCCTCGCGGACGCTGGAGCGTCGCCTCGGCAGCTTCCGCCGAGGGCGTACGCCCGCTGGCTCCGGCTCTCAGCCGATAACGCCGCGAGATTGCTGCGTCTCGGCGATCCCATGCGGTCTGAGCCGCCGCGCCTGCTCACCGTCCGCGCGGCGCTCCCGGCGCACCGCGCCGGCGAGATCTGCTGAAGCCACGCCGATCGCTTGACGTCCTACGCCACCCATGGCAAAAGGTGCGGGCCTGAAAACTTGTTGCGGGGTGGAGCAGCCTGGTAGCTCGTCGGGCTCATAACCCGAAGGTCGCAGGTTCAAATCCTGCCCCCGCTACTAACATCACTCTCCGCGAACCCAAGCCTCTGCTCCGGCTTGGGTTTTCGGTTTTCGGCGACGAGAGCCAGGGGATAGCAACCTCCGTGGATCTCGAAGCCACTCCCGACGCGGGCGACGCGGTACCAACGGGCTCCGAGTCAACGGCGAGGAGCAGCGCTCGTTCCAGCTTGCGCCCGGTGACGAGATCGAGCTCGGCGAGATCACGCTGATCGCCGAGAGCCATCGCTCGTTGGAGCTACACGACCTCCTGCGGAGATGGCTCGGATGGTCGACGTCCCGCCTCGTTGACGCCGATCGCGCGCTGAGCGAGGTCCGCGAGGTGGCGAACCTTCGCGCCGCGCTGATCCTCCGTGGCGCCGGTTCGCTCGTCGGGGTCGCGCGACGTCTGCACCGGGCCGTGCTCGGCGATCGTCCGTTCGTCTCGCTCGGCCCGGACCAGCGCGGCGAGCAGGCGCTCGACTGGGCCGTCAACGGGATGCTCTGCGTCGACGCGCGCGGACTGCCGCGCGACATCCGGGCAGTGATCGCCAACCTCCGCACGCCCGACCGGCGCGTACGCTTGGTGGCGTGTGCCGACTCCGCCGAGTCCGTTGCCGAGCTCGCGACGATGATTTCGCGGATCGTCACGATCTCGATCCCGCCGCTCACCGAGCGCGCGGATGAGATCGAGCGCTTGCTCGAAGCGTACGGCTGGGATGCCGTGGAGGAGCTGGGCGCAAGCTGCCTCGGCTTCTGGCCTGGCGATCTGGAGCTGGTCCGCGCCGGTGGAATCGCGACTCTCGACGAGATCGAGGACGCTGCTCGCCGGCTTGTCGCGCTCCGAAACTGGGGCGTGACCGGCGGCGCGGAGCGGCTTTGGCTCACGCACGGCGCGCTCTCGCGCTGGGCGCGTCGGCAAGGGATCCCAACCAGCCGAGACGGCGTTTGCCCCAGACGCCGCTCGCCCCGGCCGCGCGGACGGATTGCGACGACATGATAGGCTGAATTCGTGAAGGTCGTCCTGAGCCTGTCTCGCCGGGCGACGTACGTGGACTACCTGGCCGCGGAACAGAGCAGCGAGCGCCGGCACGAGCTCATCAACGGTGTGATCGTAGCCGTGCCCGGTAGCTCCGACGAGCACAACGCGATCGCGGCGCGCTTCGCTGGCGTGTTCGGGACGCGCATGCCAGTCGGGTGCCTTGGCTACTCTCCTGGCCAGCGGTTCTGGATCGCAGCAACCGCGCGCAGCCGTTACAGCGACGGCTCGATCATCTGCGGCAAGCCCGCGCATCCGGCGCACGACGACCAGGCGACGACGAATCCCTTGGTGGTCGTCGAGGTGCTGCCCCCCAGCAGCGAGGGCGACGATGGCGGTGAGAAGCGCCGCGACTTCCAGTCACTCGCATCGCTGCAGGCGTACGTGCTCGCGGCCCAGGACGTTCGATGCGTAACGGTCTATCGCCGATCCGAACGCGGCGAGTGGCGGGATGTGCCCGACGTCTACCGCGACGGCAACAGCTTCGAGTTGCCCGGACTGACGCGCGCGATTGCGATCAGCGAGATCTACGACGGCCTGGTCGACATTGCCGGGCGCTCGCTGTTGCGCTGAGTCGCGCTGCGAACGCGTTGAGCGCTTCGCGCGTCCATTCGGCCAAGGGGATCCCGGCGCGCTTTGGCTGCTCGCCCCCTTTCTCGCACACCGCGTCGGTCGCCCGGATACCGATGACCCGGACTGTGCTTGCACGCGGACAAAGTGGCCGGCGCGATTGTGGGTAAGGCACGCGATCCGAGCGGCAAGCCGTCAGGCGAGACCTCCTCGAGAGCGTGCTTCGCTCCGACGTGCGGAGTGCGCGATGCCCAACCTCGGGCTTAGCCGGGAAAAGGGAGAGTGCGCCGTGCCGGTCCTCACCGATTTCGCGCGCATGGTCGAGCTGCTGAGCTACGACGTCAGTTACTACATCTCGCTGCCAGTGTAGGATGGAGCGAATGACACGTGAGGGATCAGCGAGAGCGCCGAGCCAGCCGATCGAGGTCGTGATCCTGACGGTCATCCCGCCCGAGCTGGAGGCCGCGCGCCGGGTGTTACAGATCGGCGATGGCTCCCGCGAGAAGGACACCGATGGCACGGTCTACTTCCGCGGCGCGGTACGCTCAGATCTGACATGCTGACCTCGGCGCACGTCTCCAAGGCCACGGTTGTATCCAGTCGGCGACCAGCCCAGGGATGAGCGGCGTGACCGTAGAGAGAAACTGCATCATCGGATTCGCGGCCGGCTCGGCCTGCCCGGTATGCTGAGCCCAGATGTTCAGGGCCGCGTTGATCGGGGTGTTGCTCGCGGGCTGCTCGTTCGTCGGGGTCACCCCCGTTCCGTCGGCGCCAAGGTCCGAGCCGCTCGCCTGCACGGACACCTACGGCTGGCCGGTGGTCGACACCATCGGCGCGATCGGCGTCGGAGCCCTGGCGGGCTACACGAGCTACGCGCTCGGAGGGCTCCAGCACGACTGCGGGTCGGGCAACTGTAAGACCGACGGCGAGCGTGCCAGAGGCGGGCTCCTGGCCGGCGTCGTGCTGTCGCTGCCGTGGACCATCGGCGCGATCTACGGGTACGTGAAGGCATCGCAGTGCGCGGGCGCAAAGCGCCGTGAGTGATCCGGACCGCGAGTGATCCGGACCGGTGTTGCCGCAACCCGGACTGTGTCGGCTACGAGGGGGCCGAGATCCGGCCCGGCACGAAAATCGCCGAACTGAAATCGCGAGCGATTTGCGACCTAAGAATCCGAGACCTACCAACGCCTACCAGCCGTGAGGTTCCGGATTCGCGAAATTTCCTTTGAAGTCGCGTAGATCAATGTGCTGAGCGTGCCCCCGCTACTCCGTATCTAACGGAAATCATTGAAGTGGTTTCCGGTAGATGCCTTTTCGGCCTCCGCGTTCCGTCGTCGATCACCGCCAGCGGCAGGAGTGCCCCTCGGCCACGATCGCGCCGCCCTCGCGGGCGCCCGAATGGCCCCGTCCCACAGCCAACGGCGGAGCTGCTCCCGGGCCGCCTCCGGGTCCTGCTGGAGCCGGGCGTCAAGCTGGCGTACCTGCGCCTCCACCTCCTCGATGCTCGGCAGGCGCAGCGGCTCGCGCCGGTCACGAGGAAGTCGACGAGGCCCGCCATCTTCTCCTCGGTTCGCGTCAGGCGCTCCTTGCGATCGCGCAGCTCGGCATCGAGCCTCTTGGTGTAGTCGCGTAGCTCCTCCGCGATGAGCTCCACTCACTGCTCTGGTTTCCGATCGTCGATGATCGCGATGACGCGCTCGTGAGCCCGATCGGGCACCTGATCGATGCCTGGGCGTGGGCGAAGCTCGAGACACTCGGCGACATGAGGGCCGCGGTCGATGACGCGACCGCGCATCTGGCGAAGCACTTCGGTAACGCGGAGTGGGGGCTCCTGAAGCTGCATGACCTCGGCACGCCGGCCACGAGCCCTACGGCGCCCGTCCGAGCGGCGTTCGTCCACGGGGCGCTGAGCTACCTCGCCAAGGATATCGCCGCGGCGGCTGGCGCGTCGGTGCAGCAGATCAACGTCTACACGCTCCTGCAGCGCTGGACGGCCGATCTCGTGCATATCGGTGGGGTCGATCCCGCCGGGTTCGACGGCAACGATGGCAACGACCGAGCGCTCGGGTCGGGCCTCCAGGTCGGTGAGTGCGCGCCCGTGGAGCCGTGCGCCGCGCGCCGCGCTTGTCGTTCAGCGTACGTGATGATCGTGCGCTCGGCTTGATCTTCGTCGTCGAGGGCCGAACGGCGCTAGCCAACGAGATCACCGCTTCGAGCCCGCTCGTCAGGCTGGGCTCATCCGCAAGCACGGCCAGTTCGGCGAGATGTCTGCGCACACGGTCGATATCGATGTCCTTGTGCATCAGCATCAGCGCCGTGGCGTCCTCGATGTCCGTCGGGCGCGCCGCCATCGCCTGGAAGATCACCAGATCCTCCGCGCGCGCCATCGGTACCACGACCGAGCCATACGCCGCATCGGAGCGCGCTTCGAGCGCCTCGTGCTCGAAGGTCGTCCACCCGAAGGAAAGATCGAGGTCGACGCCCGTTGGCTTGTGACGAAGTAGCAGCACAAGCCACTTGCGCGCGAATGCCTCGGCGTCGTTGATCCGTGAAACGATCCGCCTGGTGGCGAGCGCGCGGAGCATGGCCGCCGGTGTCGTCTCGTCCCCGCGCACGACGACGTCGATATCCATCGTCATGCGCCGAACTCCCTGTGTGATGGTCGCGATCCCGCCGGTCACCATCCAGGGAACACCGGTGGCGCGGAGAGCGCTTGCGACCTCGGCGAGCGCCCTCTCGAGTCGGTGCTCAGCGGCGACGAGCTTGGGCTTGCTGCTTCGCACGCTTCTGAACCTTCGCCCACCGGCGACGGACTTGCTCTACGCCACGCTCGGCGATCTCATCGCGCGGCCCGGGCCACAGCCCCATCGCCTCCATTGCGTTCAGCGCGGCCAGGGACTCGGCGACGGCCTGGGCAGGGCGGGGGCCTTCCTCGGCCAGCAAGCGGCGTTGACGTTCGGCCGCAACCGCGTGGCCGAGCCGCCAGCGCTTTACTAGCGCCGCTTGATCATGCTGCTGCCGCATGACCCAAGGCTATCTCAAGAGAGCTTGGCCGAATGGACGCGCGAAGCGCTGAACGACGAGTTGATCGATTCCAGGCGCGATATGATGGCTCGGTGGGCGGCCGCCGCGTCCAGGTGTTTCACATCTCCGATCTGCACATGCGGAGCACCGACGGTCCGCAGAAGGATCGGGCGCGGCTGGAAGCGGATGCCCGATGGCGCGTGCTGGGCGAAAAGTGGACGGCCAACCTCGCCGAGCTACGCAAGGACGGCGTGCCGTTCGATCTGGTCGTGTTCACCGGCGACCTCGGTGACTGGGGCCACGCCACCGACTATCCGCGGGCGATCTCGTTCCTGAAGCAGACGTGCGCGGCGCTCGACGTCCCGCTTGAGCGGCTGATGGAGCTGGACAGCGCGTGGCTCGCCGGCGACGACCGCGACGGCGGGCAGCTCTGGCTGACCGAGCACCAGCTGTCGCTGCTGACCACGACGGCGGACGGGGACCCGTTGCCAGGATTCCGGCTGGCGCTCATGCACCACCGGCTCGCCGACCTCGCCGATGGGGCGGACGCGCGCAAGCGGCTGTCCGATCGCGTCGATCTGCTGCTGCACGGCCACCAGCACGAGCCGACGGCGGAGGTGTTCCAGGGGCCCGACAACCAGCTCCTGGTGCTGGCAGCGGGCTGTCTGTACGAGGGCGACGAGGAGCATCGCTACCTGAACACGTGCCAGGTCTTCGAGCAGCTGGGCGACGTGCGGGCGCGCGCGATCACGCTGGGGCAGATCGGCGACGTGCTGGCTACCCGAGGCGAGCACGACCGTGCCTTGATTGTGTGGAGCGAGGCGCTGGCGGTCTTCGAGCACCTTCGTGCGCCGGACCTGATCGAGGCAGCACGCCGACGGATCGAACGAATCCAGGGCCAGGTACGGTTGGCGCGGTGGCGCGTGCTGGGCGAGAAGTGGAGGGGCAACCTCGCCGCGCTGCGCAGTTCGATCTGGTCGTGTTCACCGGTGACCTTGGCGCTGCGCACGTCTGCTTCAGGAACGTGATCGCCCGCGGATAGTTGGTGGGGTGGCCCCAATCGCTCGACGTGCCGTTCGAGCGGCTGTTCGTGATCCCCGGGAACCACGACATCGATCGCGGGATCCAGCGTGCGGCATGGGAGTCGCTGCGGGGACATCGCGAAGGAGCCGCGTCCGCCGAGATCGCGCGCGGGGCATGGATGGCCGAGCCGCCGAGGCAGGACGGTCAAACGGCGCGACGTCAGTGGCGAATTTTCACGGGCGCCGCGTTCTGTTACCGTCGTGCATCATGGCGAAGGTATTCGTGTCCCATCGCAAGAGCGATGCCGACAAGGCGCGGCTGCTTGCTCAGGCCCTTCAGGCTGCGGGACATGATGTCTGGTTCGACGAGTGGGAGATAGAGCCCGGGACCTCGATCGTCGGGCTGATCGATCAAGGGCTTGAGCAGTCCCAGTACGTCATCGTCTGCTATTCGGGCGATGGCGTGGGCTCGCCGTGGATGAGCCGAGAGTGGATGTCGACGCTCGCGCGCCAACTCTCCGGCCATAATGTCAAGATCCTGCCGGCGCGGCTGACCGGCGCGCTGGCACCGCCCGCGATCCTCGCGGACATTCGCTATGCCGATCTTGTGGCCAATTGGGACCGCGGATTGGCGGAGCTTCTTCGTGCGATCCGGTGAGCCATGGCGTGGAAGGTTGTCATCGCGCACGCGGAAGGCGAGGAACACCATGCTGAACGGCTCGCTGGTGTACTGAGCGAGGAAGGCTATGAGGTCGCGCACCGGGGCACCGTGCTGGTTGGCGAGTCGTTCACCGAAGAGGCGAGCAAGGCGCTGACGCTTGGCGGTCCGGTGGTCGTGTGTGGGACCATCAAGGCGGCCGGCACTCGATGGGCGCGGACGATCGTACGCAGCGTTGAATCCGGGCATGCCGGCCGCGTGCGCATCTTTCCGGTGAGGCTCGAAGCGGAGGCGGATCTCGAGGCGCTGGCCGGCAACGTCAAGGTCGCCGATTGTCATCGCGACTTTCGGGCTGGCATCAACGAGTTGCTGGTGACCCTGCGCCAGCACTATCCCGTCGATGAGCGATCGGAATTCCCAGAACACTCGAGCGGAGACTGGGCCGATGTTCCCACCAGGCTCTCGGTCTACGACGTCTCCGTGCTCAAACGCTTTCGCGCGCAGCTACGGCCGCGTATCCAAGAGTGGCTTCCCGATGCGCTGGATGACCGCAGCTTCCTGCGCAAGGCTGGACTCCTCGCAGCCGATGGAAGTCTGACCCGGGCAGGTGCTCTGATCGTGGGCGAGCAACCCGAAATCGTCATGCCCAGCGCGCGCGCCGTATGCACTCACTACGACGGAGTGAAGCGCACAGCCGAGGCCGAATTGGTTCCCGTGCATGGACCGCTGCCGAAATTGATTCAGGAGTCGCTCCAATTTTTGACGAAGCGGATAGCGCATCGCGAGCAACAGACGCCCGGCATCGCCGAGCCGAGGATCGAGTACGAGTACCCGATGATCGCTGTACGGGAGATCCTCGCCAATGCCTTTTGCCATCGGAGATATGACGACGATGCTAGGCATGTTCACGTGCGCTTGTTCGCCGATCGCATTGAGGTGCTCAGCCCTGGTGAGTGGGTGGGGCGAGCCATTGATCAGGTCGGAGAGATCGAGCTTGGCGCGCTGGCCATGGAGTCAGTGAGACGCAATGCGCGTGTCGCCAGCGTGCTTGCGTGGGCCCGCCTCGTCGAGGAGGAAGGAAGCGGAATTCCGCGCGCAGTCGAGAACTGCCTCAGTGTTGGTGCTCGTTCCCCAACCGTCGAGCAGCGCGACGGCTATACCGTGGTCGTGATTAGGCCACGAACTGGGTGGCATCGAGCGACGGTGTTCGGCGCAAGCTCCCAACCGCCTACCGAGCCAGAGCGCCACGAAGTCTTCATCGGCCGCGACGCCGAACTGTCGCGCATTGGCGCCGCTCTCGACCGTGGTTCGGGGCGCATGGCGATTGTTGCGGTACAGGGGATGGCCGGCATTGGCAAGACTTACCTGGCGCACGAGTTCTACGCACGACATCCGGGCCGGTTCGGCAGCTATAAGCAGGTGGTACTTGATCCAGAGCGTCCAGGAACGGTGGCGACGTCGACGAGGGTGCTCGGTGAGCGGTTGCGAATCGACGTCGGGGGCGCCAGCGCGGCGGCGGTCGCTGAGGCGCTACGTGCGGAGCGGGCGCTGGTTCATGTGGACAACGTCGACTCGAGCGCGGCGGCGGAGTTGGTCGCAGCGCTCGCTCGCGTGCTCGACGGTGTCCCGATGGTGGTGACCGGGCGGTACACCGAGCTCGGGACCGCAACGGGATCAGCCTGGACGCGCATCGAGTTGGCGCCTTTCGATCCAGTGCTCGGGCTGGACCTCCTGCGAGCAGAGCTTGATGGGATCGGCATCGTCGTGCCCGAGGCCGACCTGCGTGAGCTGGTGCGACAGCTCGCAGGACATCCCCTCGCGCTCCATCTGGCCGCTGGGTATCTGCGCGGCGGGATGACCGTCGAGCGGTTCCTCGCACGGCTGCGTGAGAAGGGGTTCGCGCTCAGCCCGCACGATCCCGCGGATCACGTTCTCGGGGACCGCACACGAGGCGTGCTCGCAACCTCGTTCGCGATCTCGCGCGAGCTGCTGCTCGAAGCGGCGGGGGTCCAGGCTGACGCGTGGAAAGCAGCGCTCACGGCGCTGGGGTGGGCATCCCGAGTGGGGTTTGGCCGATCACTCGGTGCCGCGATCACAGGCTTGGACGAATTGAGCGGGGCATTCGAGGACTTCATACATGCCGCGGCTTCATTGGCGCTGGTACGTCGACTGCGTCCCGAGGAGCGCGCTACCGCGGCGTGGGCGGTGCATCCACTGCTCGGCGAGTTCTTGCGCGTTGGCACGGAGCGCGCCGAGGTCGATGCGCGGATTGGTCGCTGGGTGGTGGAGCGAGCAGAGGACTCATCGTCCGAACGCGCCGCTCGATGGGATGCGCTCGCGGTGGAGACCGCGGCAATCGGTGAATGGCTGGGTGTCGCAACCGACGCCGTCATCGGCGAGATCTTGCCTCGCACCTGGAACTTCGCGACGAGCCGCGGCCCTGTGGGTCCCTGGCTCGTCGCGGCGCAGCGAGTGCGTCAAAGTGGAGCCACCCGCGATGTGCTGTGGGCGCTCTGCCAGCTCGCATTTCGGGTGGGAGAGCTCGAGATCGTGCGTGACGCTGCAACGGAGATGCAGCGCCTCGCTTGGGAGGCCCACGATGATCGAGACCAAGCGCTTGCGCTGGAGAAGATCGCCGACGTGCTGGCGGCCCGTGGTGAGCTGGACGAAGCACTGCGGATCCGACGCGAGGATCTGGCGGTCTACGAGCGGCTGGGCGACGTGCGGTCGCGGGCGCTCACGCTGGGGCAGATCGCCGACGTGCTGGCGGCCCGTGGCGAACTGGACGAAGCGCTGCGGATCTGGCGCGAGGACGCGCTGCCGGTGTACGAGCAGCTAGACGACGTGCGGGAGCGCGCACTCACGCTGGGGCAGATCGCCGACGTGCTGGCAGTCCGCGGCGAGCTGGACGAGGCGCTGCGGATCCGGCGCGACGAGGAGCTGCCGGTCTACGAGCGGTTGGGCGATGTGCGGGCGCGCGCGATCACACTGGGAAAGATCGCCGACGTGCTGGCAGTCCGCGGCGAGCTGGACGAGGCGCTGCGGATCCGACGCGACGAGGAGCTGCCGGTCTACGAGCGGCTGGGCGACGTGCGGGCGCGGGCGATCACGCTGGGGCAGATCGCCGACGTGCTGGCGGCCCACGGCGAGCTGGACGAGGCGCTGCGGATCCGACGCGACGAGGAGCTGCCGGTCTACGAGCGGCTGGGCGACGTGCGGGCGCGCGCGATCACGTTGGGGCGGATTGCCGACGTGCTGGCGGCCCGCGGCGAGCTGGACGAGGCGCTGCGGATCCGGCGCGACGAGGAGCTGCCGGTCTACGAGCGGCTGGGCGACGTGCGGGCGCGCGCGATCACGCTGGGGCAGATCGCGGACGTGCTGGCGGCCCGCGGCGAGCTAGACGCGGCGCTGCGGCTCCTGCGCGAGGAGGCGCTGCCGGTCTTCGAGCGGCTGGGCGACGTGCGGGCGCGCGCGATCACGCTAGGGCAGATCGCGGTCGTGCTGGCGGCCCGCGGCGAGCTGGACGAGGCGCTGCGGCTCCTGCGCGAGGAGGCGCTGCCGGTCTTCGAGCGGCTGGGCGACGTGCGGGCGCGCGCGATCACGCAAGACCTGATCGCGTTCGCGTTCCTGAGAATCGCGCAGCTCCCCAGTTGACTCGGGAATGAGGGGCCAGATTAGGTCATCTTCCAGTTCAAAGCTAAGCTAAATTCGATAGATAGACCGGCAAATCCTGCCCCCGCTACTAACATCACTCTCCGCGAACCCAAGCCTCTGCTCCGGCTTGGGTTTTCGGTTTTCGGCGGCCGGGGTCAGCGGAAACACTTCGCCGCGAACCTCGTAGCCGCTCGGGGGGCCGGATTACCCCGGATCTCTCCCCGCTGGGAGGAATCGCCGGATCCGATTCCGGGCCTGCTCGGGTTCCCAGCGAGCCGTTGCTCGAGGTTGAACGCGCCGCGGGTGATCTCCTCCGGCGAAGGTAGGCGGAGCGGCTACTGGGCCTCTGGCCTACTGGGCCTCTGGCCGTCAGTTGTAAGAACCCCGCCGTAGTCACGATCCATCATCGCGATCACTTCACGTAGGGACGTCTCGGCGACTCAATGTGCCGCAACCAACCGTGCCTCAGACTCGCGCTGCTCGCGCGTCAAATCTTCCAGGATCGCGCTGGTCCGAGCGTTGTTGTGCAAGTGCGAGAGAAAGCGAATCAAGTGCGCTACGAACTCAGACCCTTCGTATCCGCTGCACGGACCGCGTCCTGGCGAAGTCGATCACGTAGGCGCATCGTGAGGCGGCGATGGCAAACAGGGAAACATGGAGACAGCGAGTCGC
>Ga0247790_10000141_pt1 | contig 38100 bp, 31 predicted proteins | sample UWRJS171409R4_FD_179913 | JGI IMG/M metagenome (GOLD analysis project Ga0247790, IMG submission 179913) | Soil microbial communities from Arlington Agricultural Research Station in Wisconsin, United States - UWRJ-S171-409R-4 | ecosystem: Environmental > Terrestrial > Soil > Agricultural land...
AGCGGATCATGGCTCTCCTCCTGAGATCGCGGCGATCGCCTGGATCTCGACGACCGCCTCTGGCTCGACGAGCGCCGCCACCGCGACGAGCGCCATCGCCGGGTAGTGCCGGCCCATCCGCTCGCGCCACACCGGCCCGAGCGCGCGCTGGGCGGCGCGGTACTCCTCGATGCTGGTGACGAACACCGTCATCGACGCGATGTCCTCGGGGGCCCCGCCCGCGGCCCGCACCACCGCGAGCACGTTGTCGAGCGCGCGCGCGAGCTGCGGCACGAGCCCGCCCGGCGGGAACGCGCGCGCCTCGTCCCAGCCGATCTGGCCGCCGACGTAGAGGACCTGCCCCTCGCCGACGCGACCGTTCGCGTAGCCTTTCGGCGCCGGCCAGCCCGGCACGCTCACCTCACGCGTAGGCATTGTGGCTCCCCTCGCTCGGCCCTCGCTCGGTCCTCCGCTGGCTGCTCCTCCGGACCGGCTCGGTCATTTCAGCACCGCCCCGCCGTCGATGACGATCGTCTGGCCGTGGATGCCGCGCGCGCCGGGGCCGCACAGCATGAGGGCCGCGTGCGCGACCTCCTCCGGCGCGAGCATGCGCCGCTGCGGGCTCATGTTCTCGAGCTGCGCGCGCGCCGCCTCGGTGCTGCGCCCCGTCTTCGTGGCGATCCGCGTCACCGCCTCCTCGGCGAGCCGCGTCTCGACCCAGCCTGGGCACAGCGCGTTGATCGTGACACCGGTGCGCGCGAGATCGACCGCGAGCGCGCGCGTCATGCCCACCATCGCGTGCTTCGCCGCGCAGTACGCCACCGAGTACCCGTACCCCGACACGCCCGCGTTCGACGCCACGTTGATGATCCGGCCGAAGCCCGCCTCGATCATCGCCGGCGCAAGCGCGCGCGTGACGCGAAACGCCGACGTCACGTCGAGCTCGAGGATCCGGTCCCAGATCGCGTCGTCGGTGCGCTCGAGTGGCGCGCTCTCGGCCACGCCCGCGTTGTTGACGAGCACGTCGACGGCGCCCACCTGCGCCAGCATCGCGTCGGTCGCCGCGCGGTCCGCGAGATCGACCTGCACCGCGGCGCCGCCGATCTCCTGGGCCAGCGCGTCGAGATCCCGCTGGGTGCGGCCGCAGACGGTGACACGAGCCCCGGCGCCCGCCAGCGCGCGCGCGATCGCTGCCCCGATCCCGCGGCCGCCGCCCGTGACGAGCGCGCGCTTACCGGCGAGGAGCTGTTCCATGGCCGACACCTTACTGCGACCCCGCGCCGCGGCGAAAGTGACGCACGTCCTTCCCACCGTGAGCCGAACCGTCGGGAGGAGCCGCGCGCAGAGGACGCGCGCGGGCCATCGTTGCTACCGTGCGCCGATGCTGTCCTCCCTCGATGCGACCGCCACCGCCGAGCTCGTGACGTCCGGCCGCGCCTCGCCGCGCGAGCTCGTGGATGCCGCGATCGCCCGCATCGAGCGCGACAACGCCGAGCTCGGCGCCGTCATCGTGCCGCTGTTCGACGAGGCCCGCGCGCAAGCGCAGCACCCGTCGCCCGGCCCGTTCTCCGGCGTGCCGATCCTCGTCAAGGACATCGTCGCCACCACCGGCGGCGCGCTCCACACCGCGGGCCTCTTGCCGCTCAAGCACGCCGGGCACCGCGTCCCGCACGACAGCTACCTCGTCGCGGCGCTCCGCCGCGCCGGCTTCATCGTCGTCGGCAAGACGAACACTTCGGAGCTCGGCATCCTCCCCTCGGCGGAGCCGCCCGCGTGGCCGCCCACCCGCAACCCTTACGATCTCACGCGCACCTCCGGCGGCTCGAGCGGCGGCTCCGCGGCCGCCGTCGCGAGCGGCATGGTGCCGATCGCGCACGGCAACGACGGCGGCGGCTCGATCCGCATCCCGGCGAGCTGCTGCGGCCTGTTCGGCATGAAGCCCTCGCGCGGCCGGATCTCGCTCGGGCCCGATCACGGCGACATCAACGGCGGCCTCGTGAACGAGCACGTCCTCTCGCGCTCGGTGCGCGACTCCGCCGCCGTGCTCGATCTGCTCGCCGGCATGCAGCCCGGCGATCCGTACACCGCGCCGCCGCAGGTATCGCGCTACGCCGCCGAGATCACGGCGGCGCCGCCGCGCGCGCTCAAGATCGGGTTCGCCACGCGGCGCCTCATGCCCGACGGCTCGCTCGCCGAGTCGCACCCCGACTGCATCGCCGCCGTCGCGCACGCCGCGGCGCTCCTCGCGTCGCTCGGTCACCACGTCGAGCCCGTCGAGATCGAGGCGCTGCGCGATCCCGGCTGGACGCCCAACTTCCTCGCGATCTGGGTCGTGGGCGTCGCGACCGAGCTCGACGACGCCGCGCGCACGATCGGCCGCGCGATCGATCCGCGCGAGGTCGAGCCCCTGACGTGGGCGCTCGCCGAGCTCGGCCGGCTGATCACGGGCCCCGGCTACGCCGATGCCTGGCGCTGGCTCCGCGGCGCCACCCGCCGCCTCGCCGAGTACTGGACCCGCTACGACCTCTGGCTGACGCCCACCGTGACCGAGCCCCCGCCGCCGCTCGGCACGTTCCAGTCACCCCAGGACGATCCGCTCGCCGGCATCTTCCGCGCCGCCGAGTTCGCGCCGTTCACCGCGCCGTTCAACGCCACCGGCCAGCCCGCCTGCTCGCTGCCGCTCTACCAGAACGCCGCCGGCCTGCCGATCGGCGTCCAGCTCGTCGGCGCCTACGGCCGCGAGGACCTCCTGTTCCGCGTCGCCGCCCAGCTCGAGGCCGCCCAGCCGTTCGTCCACGCCGCCACCCGCCCGTGATCGCGCTCGCACGTCGGCTGAACCGGCCGGGCGACCCGGTGCCGCGCCCCCGCGCGCGGCGTATGCTCGCGGCATGAGGACCCGCTTCGTGCTCGCGCTCGCGCTCTCGCTCGCCGCCTGTGCTGCCGACTCGACGGACGATCCCCAGGACGATCCGACCCTGGTCGACCAGCAGAACGGCGCGTGCTCCGCGCTCGAGGGCCGCTCCTTCGCCTCGGTCGACAAGCACGAGTGCGGCCTCACGCCGAACGGCCCGGCCATGTGCAACTGGCAGATCACGTTCTCGGCGGTCGACCCGCAGCGCAGCAACTTCATGTGGCAGCACTCCGACGTCGGCGAGAGCGGCGCGGTCCGCTGCACCGGCCGCCAGATCTCGACCGACGGCATCGGCCCGGTCTACACCGGCGCGTACGATCCCGGCGCCGCCGTGCTGACCTGGGACGGCCTACCGTACGCGCCGCGGTAGCGCCGCGCCCCCGCGCGCGTGCGAGCGTCCCCGCAGCCGATAGCACCGATCGCCACCGAGGTGCGAGCGCAGCGCCCGGTAGGCGCATGACAGCAGCTGCCGGGACCGCCGCGGAGCTACTCGCGCGCGCGTCCCGTGTTACCGGTCCATGCATCCATTCACCTCCCGATGCGCCACCGCCATCGCAGCAGCCGCGGCAGTGGCCGCGCTCGCCATGACCGCCTGCACGACCGACGCGGACACGCCCGACGTCGGCACCCGCTACCAAGAGCTCGGCGATCCGCTGCTCGAGCAGCTTCAGGCCCTGCCCGGCGTGACCGTCACCGAGCTGGCGCCGCGCACGGGCGCCCGCCAGTTCCAGCTGCTCGTCACCCAGCCCGTGGATCACGCCCAGCCAAGCGGCGCCACGTTCCAGCAGCGCGTCATGATTCGCAGCCGCGGCGCCGCGCTGCCGACCACGCTCGCCTCGACCGGCTACGGCCTGTTCGGCTCGACGCCGCGCGACAACGAGATCTCGTTCCTCTTCAGCGGGAACGCGATCACCGTCGAGCATCGCTACTACGAGGGCTCGGTCCCGAGCCCCGCAGATCCGAAATACCTGACGATCCGCCAGGCCGCCGCCGATCATCACCGCATCGTCCAGCTCTTGCGCCCGATCTTCACCGGCGCATGGATCTCGACCGGCGGCAGCAAGGGCGGCATGACGTCGATCTATCACCGCCGCTACTACCCGAGCGACGTCGACGCGACCGTCGCGTACGTCGCCCCGCAGAGCTACACCACGAACGATCCGCGCTACGGGCTGTTCCTCGAGCAGGTCGGCTCGGCGGCGTGCCGCCAGCGGATCATCGACACGCAGCGCATGTTCCTCGATCGCCGCGCCGAGCTACTGCCGGTGTTCGAGGCCCAGGCCGCCGACTACGGCTTCACCTACGACCAGGTCGGCGGTCTCTCGCTCGCGTTCGAGCACGCCGTCGAGGAGTTCCGGTTCGCGCTGTGGCAGTACCTCGACGAGGAGTTCTGCGCCTATCTCCCGGCGGCGGACGCCCCGGCCGAGCTGGTCGCGCTCTACCTCGACTACGTGTCCGGGCCCGGCTACCTCGCGAGCGACCAGTCGCTCGAGGGCTTCGGCTCGTACTACTACCAGGCGGCGACCCAGCTCGGCTCCTACGGCCCGCTCTCGCTCGAGAGTCACATCCGCAGCCGCCTCGCGCACCCCGGCACGTACCGCGTCGAGCGCTACAGCCCGCTGCCGATCACGCAGGTCGATCCGCTCTCGGTGCCCGAGGTGCAGCTGTGGCTCGCGACGCGTGGCGAGCGGATCATGCTCATCTACGGCGAGAACGATCCGTGGACGGCCGGCGGCTTCGTGCTCGGCCGCGCCAAGGACTCGTTCCGCTACGTCGTCCCCGGCGGCAACCACGGCGCCGCGATCAGCAGCCTCCCCGAGGCCCAGCGGACCGAGGCGCTCGGCGTGCTCGCGCGCTGGGCCGGCGTCCAGCCGCCCGGCGCCCAGGCATCCCCGTCGCAAACGCTGGCCGAGCCCGAGGACTGGAGCATCGATCGGCAGCGCCGGCTGCCGCTGTAAGCTGCTCGGGCGCGCCCCATGAGTCCCGACTGCCGACACCTCTTGTGCGAGCTGGCCGGAGGCACATGCAGCCTCGCGACGAACCGCTCGCGTGGCTGCCGGCCGGGCCTCGCGTCGAAGCTGGTCGCGCCCGCGGTCTTCGACGAGGTCCGCGGCCTCCTCGCGGTGATCGATCCGCAGGTGCGTGACGATCGCGTCCGGGCGGCCGCCGTCCGGCTCGCGCAGATCATCCGCCGCGAGGCGCTCGACGATCGCAACCTCGTCGCGCTCGCTCGCGACGAGGAGCCCGATCTCGCCGCGGCGCTCGCCGAGCTGTGCGTTCGCCGGCGCAGCGCTCAATAACCGAACAGCGGCGCGACCGGCGCCCACGTCAGCGGCGCGAGCTTCCGTCACTTGTGGATAGGAGATCTCTGGGCGGGCTGCGCCGCGTCGAGCTCGCCGCGGATTGCCATTCTCTCGCTGGTGCGCGTCAGCGCTGCGAGTAGATGAATCGCAGGTGCGCGCACACCGGCGCGGGGCGTCCGTCGACGAGAAACGGCGCGTACCGCATGCCGCGGATCACGGCCCTGATCTGATCGTCGTAACGCGGCACTCCGGTCGGGTCCTGGGTCACGACGATATCGACAGTCCCTTGCAGTGTGATGCAGAAGAAGAAGGTCCCCTGCGCGCGGCTGATGCCGTTGGCCATGAGCCACGACTTCGCCTCGTCATCGGGGACGACGGTGCCGCTCCCTGCGATGCGCTTCAACGTCATGGACGCAACGACGAGCGTGGCCTCGTATGCCGGCGGGACTGGAAACGGGAGCGCCCGGCCCGACTCCGGCGGCGCCGTACCCGCCGGGTCGCCGTACCACACGAGCGCGCATACGGGCGTGGGCTGGCCGCCGAGGATCACCGGCCGGAACGTCCACCGCTCGAGCGCCGCCACGAGCGCATCCTGAAACGCGAGCGAGCTCGTCTCCCGTCGGCGGACGCTGGTCACGGCTCCGCTGGCGTCGATGCAGACCTTGAGCCACGCCGCGCTGAATGGGAGCCGGCTCGCCGCGCGCTCGCTGACGAGCCGGGCTCGCGTCGGCTCATCGAACGCGGTCGAGCCCGTGAGCCGATGAGCCTCCAGCGCGCGCTGCGTGATCGTCGGGAGGGCGTCCTTGGCGCTGCGGCGCGAGACGTATCCGATCCACCTGATCTTCGGGCGTCCCTGCGCAGCTTCGAACAGGACCTCGATCTCGATCCCGGGCTCGTAGGTGAGCACTCCGATGGCGTGATACGGGCTCGTTCGTTCGCTCCTCGCGAGCCGCAGGGTCGCGAGGCACCTGGCGAGCGCGTCGAGGCCGACCCCCTCGACCCGCCCTGCCGACGAGAGCAGCTTCCGGCACGTGGTGTCCTCGAGCCACAGCCCACCGAGCTCGACGGCGTCGTGCAGCAGGGCCCGCGTGGCAGCGACGTCACCGCGCGACGTGACCGCGATCAGCTGCGCGACGGCCTCGGAGGTCGCATCTGCCGGCCGCCGCGGAGCAGGCGCCCCCGTCCAGGTACACCCGATCACCACCACGAGCACGATCCACTGCCGCATTTGGCCCCCTCCGCAGACCAGACCCTAGCCGAATCAGCGCGCGGCCGCCAACCGGCCCGGCCCAGCTACGGCACCGCGTACGTGAGCTCCAGCTTCGGCCGCATCTCGGCGGGCCGCCCGCCCGGATCGCGCTGCGCCGGGACGTACCCCATGTGCACGCCGTTCACGCCGGCGATGATGCGCACGCCGTAGTTGCTGCCGTCGAGCCACGCCTGGACCTCGGCCGGATCGAGGCTCGCGGCCAGCGGCTGCGGCGAGGAGCCCGTCCCGACATCGCCGCGCTCCGGCAGGCGGAACGATCGCCCCGCGCGCACGTCGGTCCCCTCGGCGCTGGCGCCGAGCGCGCCCCACGGGCTCCCGCTGCCGTCGCGGTAGCGCCACCCCACCGGCGAATTCGAGCAGCCTGCGCACGAGATCGGCGTGTCGCCGAACCACGGCGCCGCCAGGTACTGCCCCACGAAGTGCTCGCCGACGGCGCCGTCGCCGTGGCCGTGGATCGTCAGCGTCGCGGAGACGACGCGCGCCCCCGCGGGCACGCCGAGCTCCTCGAACCGCAGGAGCCACACCTCCGCGTAGGCGCCCGGCGAAAGGCCCGTGCCGGTGCACCAGTCGTTGAGCCCGTCGGCGAACGTCATGCCGTTCGCGTTGTACTCCCCCACGTTGCCGAGCCCGCCGTACGTCGAGATGCCGACCGACCGCGTGCCGCTGTAGCCGCTCACGCCCTGCTGGTACGTCCGCGTCACCGTCGCGCCGGCCGGCGCGTCCGGCGAAGGCGCGTCGTCCCCGAAGTCATCGCCGCCACCGCCGCCGCCGCACGCACACGCGATCGGCAGCACGACCAAAGCCAGGATTCGCACCATCGTCACCCACGATTTCACGCGCCCCGCCGAGCAGTCAACCACAGAGGCAACGACGCCCCGCCGTCAGCTTCGCGCCATCACGCTCGCGCCATCACGTCAGAGGTTCCGCAATAGCAGCTTCGATCGATCGACCGAGCGAGCGGGGTACAGGCACTGCTGCAGGTCGCCCGCGCCGAGCGGGTTGGGCACGCCGAACCAGTCCGCCACGTCCTCGAAGAGGCAACGCGCGATCGCGCAATCTGCCCTCGCCTTGGGGACCTGCTTCCACGCGAGGCGCTTCAGGGCCGGCTCACCGTGGAGCTTCTCATCGTAGAAGATGCGCTCGCGTTGCAGCAGGTGCTCGAGGTAGTGCTTGGGGTGGCACTCGCGGCGCCACCCCGGATGCTGGTGTTGCTGGCGCTGGTTGTCGCGCTGGCACTCCTCGATCCAGCCGGGATCCGTGTCGGTCGTCTCGAAGCACTCGACGTCCGTGTGGCGGATCCGCGGCGTGCTCTGGACCCCCATCGAGCGAAGGGTGTCTCCGTCGCCGAAGAAGTACGACTCGACCATCGGCCGCAGCATGTGGAACGAGCAGCGCTCGCGGAGCAGCTGCTGATAGCGCTCGCGAGCTTGTAGCGCGTGCTCCGCGAGCACCGCTTCGAGCGCGCCCTGGAAGTGCTTCACGAGCACTGCCTCCCGATCGACGTTGCCGAGCTCCACGTCATCGACGACGATCACGAGATCAGCGGGCGTGCCCTGCTTCCCGCTCTTCACCTCGCTGAGCATCGCCTTGACCAGTGCCTGCATAGGCCGAGAGGGGCGCTCGGACATCGAGAGCCGCCGGCTGGTCGCGCTGTGCAGCTTGCGCGGCGGATCCCAGATCACCGCTTCGCCGTCGCGGCGAGCGTCCCCGAAGACCTGGCGCAGCGACTCGTGGAGCGCCAGCTCCTCGAGGTCGCCCGTGACGATGAGCCTGATCGTCGCCATCTGACCCATCTGGCCCATCTGGCCCACTAGGGGCCGGGATCTTTGTTGCTCCCGATCTCGCCCTGCTCGTAGAGCTCGCCCACCTTGAACTCGGCAAGCCACTCCGGGTCGCAGAGCCGGTCCAGGCGGGTCGGGATGGGCATGTCATGCGCGGCGGGCTTCATCACGAAGACCTGATCTGGCGGGAGCTCGTCGAGGAGCACCGTGGAGTGCGTCGCCAGGAGGACGGTCAGGTGGTGTTGCTTTGCCCACCGGCTCGCGCGGCGCAGGAAGACCCGCAGAGCGTACGGGTGGAGGCAGTTCTCCGGCTCGTCAATCGCGACGATGCCCTCGTCGTCCACGCTGGCGATCTCGCAGAAGAGCACGAGGAGCTGGAGCAGGCCGTTCGCCTCGCTGGCGAGCGGGCTCGGCGACTCATGGTTGGGCCGGTAGATCTGGACGACGAGCGTGGTCCCGGCCTCGTGGAAGCCGAGATCCGAGATCAGGTTGGGGAAGGCCGCCTGGAGCCCCTCGACCACGAATTGATAGCGGTGCCGGTGCTCCTGCTCCTGGTGCCAGCGCCGGAGCAGCGTGAGCGCGTTGGCCCCTCGCGCCTCGAGCTGGCGATCGTCCGTCGTCCTGGAGCCCGAGCGGAGGGACCAGAGATCGGGATCGTGGAACACGGCGACGCGCTGGAGCAGCGCGGCGAACCTGCGCAGCGCCGGCTCGGGGACGCCGCGATCGATCAGCTGCCGGAGCCCCACCTGGCGGGACGACTCGAGCTGGATGTCCCGGTACCGGAACATCCCCAGCGAGTCCCGCGAGAAGATCTCGCGCTCGTCGTCCAGGAACCGCTCGCTGGCCAGGTAATCACCCGAGCCGTTGCGCGGAGCGAGCTCGAGCTGCCAGGCCGCGCTTCCCAGCCCGAGCGTGATCTGGATGGGCTCGTCTTCGCGGGCGCCCCACGATCGGAGGTTGCTGCTCCCGCCGAGCACGAGGTTGACCGCCTCGGGGAGGCTCCGCTCGTAGGCCAGGCGCAACAGCCGCAACACGGCGAGCAGCGTGGTCTTGCCGGTGCCGTTGGCGCCGATCAACGCGGTCACAGGCTCCGGGGTCCAGCTCGCGTGGCGCAGCGCGCGCAGGTTCTCGACGCGGAGCACGAAGCGAGGCGGCTCGAGGGAGCGCATCACCTCGGCCAAGAGCGGGACGTGCTGCTCGGCCCCGGTTCGTTCGTGCTCGGTGAGCTCGTGCCGCTTCGACCACGCCTGGAGGTGCTCGATGACGCGGTCCTTGAAGCCAGCACCGAGCCCCCACTCCGTGCAGCAAAACTCCCAGATCGGGTCGTCCTTCAACGCCAGCGTGATCTGCTGTCCGACCCGAGACGCGTAATCCCGGCTGACACGGATTGCTCCTCTTTGGAAAAAGAGCTTGAGCAAATGAATGTAGTCGATGATCGGCTGATAATCAGGATCGGACTGGAGCTCGGCGAGGCGCACCATCGCCTCGGCGGTCAGCTGCTCTACCCACGAGGTCGCGGCTCTCGCGGCGGCGGACCTGACAGCCGCGTATAAATCAAGCTTGGAGAAGCGCCCATTGCGCCTGCACGCGGCATACACGACGGAGGCATATCGGCAATCCCGGATCGCGGTGTAGAGCCCCGCCAGCGGATCGCGGAGCAGCGGCTCGTTCGTCAGGTGTCGCGCCAGCGCGTCCCGGACCTGACGGGCCACCTGCTCGCGTAGCTCGATCTGGCGCTCGGCGCTCGCGCTCGCGAGGAACTCGCCGGCGCTGGCGAGGTGGCTCTGGAGCGCCGCGCTGCGCGCTTGTCGCAGCCGATCCAGGCCGGCGTCGATCGCCCGCTGCAGTCGCACAGGCTCGTCCCGGAGGGTGTCGAACGCCAGGATCTGCGCGCGATCGATCGCGGGCTCGAGCCGTAGCCCCTCGAGAGCCCGGTGGCACTCGTCGCTCTTGATCTCCTGCCCGAGCTCACGATCGCCCTTCGAATCGTTGACCTGCTCCGCGTCACCGTGATCGAGGAGGACCAGCAGCGTGGACGGGATCAGCCGGCGCAGCTCGGCGTCGGCGGTGGCGGACTGCAGGAGCGCGCGCAGGGTATCGCCCGGAGCGTCCTTGAACGGCGCGCACAGCACCGTGATGGCCCGCGGGTCGCGCAGCAGCTCCTGGAGATCTCGCCGTGGCTCGATGGCGCCGTCCAGCCCGCGAGAGTCCACGAGCGATAGATCCAAATCGGTCGCGCTGTCGGGCAGCGGGCGCGGGACCACCACCGTCATCCGCAGCGGCAGCATCGCCTGGGCGTCGTTGCCCTCGTTGACAGCCTCGAACTGGAGCTTCAGCTCTTGCAGGCTCTCCTCGCTCGGGGCACCCCACCACCACGCGGTCCGGGTGCGATCCGGCAGGCTCGCGCGCTCGATGAGGTGCGCCGCGAGCTCGTGCTCCGCGCCGAAGCGCGGGATCACCTCGTCGAGCGGACGGATGTTGCGCCGCCGGCGGCTGCCGTTCTCGACGTAGGTCTCCGAGCGCTCCTGGTACCCCGTCATGTTGCGAATGACGCGGTGAAGCTCGGCCGAGAACGGATCGGAGTCGTCCTCTCCCTTGCCCTTGCCGTCCGGGTTGCGCCGCCGCCACTCTCCCTGCGCGTAGAGCGTGATCTCTCGCTCCAGGTCCGGGATCGGCATCGGCTCGAGGGTCAGCCCCACGGCGCCGGGATCTTCCTCGCGGGCGGCGCGGATCTGGACCTCGCAGACGGTGGTCCGCCCCGAGCCGATCGCGAGGACGGATCGCTCCTTCAAGCTCGTGCGATCCGTAGGCCGCGCCCCGACGAGCAAGTGGGCAAGAACGCTGATGAGCGAGGACTTGCCCACCCCCACGCTGCCGATGAAAACGATGGCGTGGTCGCGCCGCTCGAGGAACGCCTGGGCCTCGCGGATGGCCTCGCGCCAGGAGCGCGCCGTCTCGCGGTTCAGCGGCGTGGAGGCTTGCTCGACCTCCTCGAGCCGATCGAGCACAGCTTGGATGTCGGACGGAGAAGGCGCGCTCATGGCTGCCGCCGGGGCCGGGGTAGCCTAACAGACCGAGCCGTCCGCTTCGCGATGCGAGCCCGAGGACTTGGGCACGGCGTGCACGGGGCTGCGCCGCGCGGCGGCAGCGATCAGCTTCGCGCCATCACGTTGACCAGGCAGCCCAGCGAGCCGTTGAGCGTGTACACCGTCGAGACATCGATCGGCACCACGCGATAGCCGAGCGCCGTGTAGCTGTCAGCGGCCGCGCGATCGAGCGCCGGGATGCGATACGTCGGCAGATAAACGATCGGGCCGAGCGCGTCGCGATCGAACAGCGCGTTGGTGTAGGTGACGTACGAGCCGGCGCCCGGCAGCACGACCACCGGGATCCGCGTGACCGCGAAGCCGCGCGCCGCGAGCTGCGCCGCCACGCGATCGAAGCGCGCCGCGTGCGCCTCGATCGCAGGATCGGCCGTCACCTCCGGCGCAAGCTTCTGCCCGAGCCGCACGTCGCCGACGAGCGCCCGGCGATCGTCGAGCGGGACCATGTACATCATGATGTGGTGCTCGGGGACATCGCCCCGCGCGTCGCCGAGCCAGATCACCTCCTGGGAGAACGTGCGGCGCAATACGCCCTCGAGGTGCGCGCGCGTCGCGTCCCCGCGGCCGAGGTTGCGGCCGATCAGGTTGGCGTCGGCGAACACGAACGACCGCGAGGCCGCGAGGTCGCCGCCTTCGAACACCAGCTCCGCGATCGCCGGCTGTGCGTGATAGACGTCGCGCGCGATCGCGAACGGGGCCTCCCAGTCACCCGCGCGCGGCCCCGTGCCGGCCGCGACGCGCGGCGGCGCGAGGACGCCATCGCCCTCGAGCGCCGCCATACGATCGCGCGACCACGTGGTCAGCTGCCGGCCCACCACGACCGGCTGAAAGCGCTCGAGCGCCACGCCCGCCTCGCGCATCCGGGCCTCGAAGCGCGCGTAGTCCTGCGGGCGCTCGACGGCGACCGCGACCGCGACGTCGGCCGGCAGCTTCGCGAACAGCTCGCGCCACACCGGCAGCGCGCGGCGATCCATCGCCGGGACGTAGTGGATCGCGATCCGGCGCAGGTGGCCGCTCGCGTCCTCGGGGACCAGGCGGTGCCGTGAATCGGCGGGGCCCAGCAGCCCGAGCGCCATCACCACGAGCACGCTCACGAGCGCGCCCGCGACGGTGCCGGCGACGAGCCGCGCGACGGGAGAGGCGGTGTGCATCACTTCGCCCCGATCACTTCGCACCGATGATGGCCGGCGCCGGATCCGCGGCCTTGGCCGGGACGATCTCGGTCGCGTCGAACGTGCCCGACGAGGTCAGCGCGTCGACCGCCTCGCACTCGTCGCCGTTGCACGTCACGCGCGCGTGGAGGCCGAGCACGCCGACCTCGTCGGGCATGACGCGGAACTCGAAGCGCCGGCTCTCGCCCGCCGCGAGGTCGAACGTCGCGGTGTCGGGCATCACCAGGGCGCTGATGCCCTCGGACTCGTCGAGCACGCCCGCCGGCGTGTCGAGGCTGAGCTCGAGGCCCGTGGCGGCCTTCTTGCCCGGGTTCTTGACGACGACGGCGACGGTGAACACCTGGCCGACCGCGGTCGTGGCCGGCGTCTCGATCGCGATCGCCCGGTTGATCGAGCGCGTGTGCGCGGCGAGCCGCGCGACGGCGCCCTCCGCGAACAGCTTGGCGTCCTCGCCCTCGAGATCGCCCCCCCACGCGTACAGCTGCATGAAGCGCTCGCCGCTCTTGTTGTAGTACGGGATGCCTTCGTCACCGCCGATCAGCTGCGCGCGCCGGTGCAGCAGCGCGAGCCTGTCGGCCGCCTTCGGCGCCATCACGAGGACCGTGTAGTGCGAGAACGCGGTGTCCATGTACTGATTGAAGGCGGCGCCGCGCAGCGCGACCGCGATCTCCTTGGTGCCGTTGCCGCTCGCGTCGATCGGCAGCCTCACCGTCTCGTGCGCGACGGCGACCGGCGGGCTCGGCACGCGATCGCCCTCGCTGCCGCTCGAGCCATAGACCAGCACGCCGACGTCGAGCCGCTTGCCCGTGGCGCCGCTGGCCGCGAGCGTCAGGTGGATCGCCTCGCCCGGATCGACGATCGCGTGATCGAGCTTGGCGTGGATCGTCGCCCCGCCGAGCTCGAGCTCCTGGGCATCTGGCGCGCCGAACTTGAGCACCTGATCGTGACCTGCGCGGAGGTGATGGACCGCCGCGGGAACCAGCACACATGTCGTGAGGACGAAGGCAGTCAGGCCGAGGTTTCGCATGGCCTCGGCCTAGCTCCAAGACTGGGACCTGTTGCGATCCGCCAGATGTCACCGGGTTAGCCGACCGTGTGGGCCACGAAACACAAAATTGCGTCGCCCGGGAGCCACACGCTCGGCCGGGTCGGCGCGCGAGCCGAGGTGATAGCTTCCTGCCGATGCGCCGCCGCTCGCCCGCGTGCCTCGTGATGCCCGTGCTGCTCGTCGCGTGCAGCCCCGCGGGGCCAGCGCCGCGAGCACCGGCACAGCCGGCACAGCCGGCGCAGCCCGCCGCGCAGCAGCAGCAGCCGCCCGCGCCCGCCGCGCCCGCCGCGCGGCCCGAGGACGCGCCCGACGGCGAGATCGCCCGCCTGTCCCGCGCGCTCGCCGAGGTCGACGAGGCCAGCCCGCGCAGCGTCGACAGCGCGCTCAAGGCCGCCGACGCCATCGGCGACGCGCGGCTCGCCGCCGCCGCGCCCGCGCTGATCGACCTCGCGCAGCGGCCCGCCACGAAGCGCCTCGTCGCCGCGCAGGTCGCCGCGATCCGCGCGCTCGGCAAGCTCGAGGCCGACCGGCCCCGCGCCGCCGCCGCGCTCGCCGCGATCGTCGAGCGCGCGCCCCCGCCGCACCCGCGCCGCGCCCGCGGCGACGACCAGCGGCAGCGCACCGAGCGCCGCGAGCTCGCCCTCGCCGTGACCGGCGCGGCGATCAACGCGCTCGCCGAGCTGCGCGCCGAGGCCGCGACCGGCGCGCTCGTGCTCGCGATGTACCGCTACCCCGAGCTCCTCGCGCAGCTCCGGCGCGCGCTCGTCGCGAGCGGCCCCGGCGCCGCCCTCGAGCTCCGCAAGATCCTGCGCGGCCAGCACGCGGCCGTGAACCAGCTGTTCGCCGCCGAGCGCCTCGATCGCGAGTGCGACGACGAGGCCGGCGCCGCGTGCCAGCCCGTCTCGGCGATGGACTACTACGCCGCCGTCGCGCTCGGCGGGTTCTACGACCCAAGCGCGGCGCCCGACCTGCTCGCCGCGATCGGGCGCCCCGCCGCGCCCGCGTACATCTTCGAGGGCGAGCCTGGCCCGTCGCAGCACCTCGCGATCCTCGACGCGCTCCGCAAGCTCGGCGCGCCCGCCGCCGCGCCCGCCGTGCGCGCGCTGTGGGCCGATCGCAAGCAGGAGCTCGGCACCCGCGCCGCCGCGATCGCGACGTATCCGTTCGTCGCCCCGTTCGTCGCCCCGCCCGCGGCCCCCGCGCCGCGCGACGACGCCGCCACCCAGGAGCTCGGCAAGATCGCCGCGGACAACGCCGCCGACGACACGCTGCGCCAGGAGGCCGCCACCGCCTACGCGCGGCTGTCGCGCGATCCGCGCGGCATCGCCACCCTCCAGGCGCTCGCGAAGCGCTACCTCGACGCCGCGGCGGGCAAGCGCCGGGCCGCCGAGCGCGAGCGGCCGCGCGCGGAGGCCGCCGACCAGGACCTCGAGAGCGGCAAGCAGAAGCTCGAGGCCGCGAAGGTGGACCTCATCGCGATGACCAAGGATCCCGCGGCCTCGGCCAAGCAGATCCGCGACGCGACCGCCGCCTTGAAGCGCCTCCAGGAGGACTTCACCAATGACCGGCGCGCGCACCGCGAGAAGACCGCGACGCACCGCGAGCTCGATCGGTTCGCCACGGCGTACCTCGGCTTCGCGCGCATGTTCCAGTACCACATCGCGCGGCTCGAGGTCGCGCTCCGCTGCAAGGACGACCTCGCCTGCTACGCGACCACCCTGCGGCTCACCACCGACGAGGCCGCCGGGAAGGTCGCGCCGTACATCAAGGACGTCTTCGCGTGGACCGACGACGAGAAGCGCGAGCTACTCGACGCCGCCAGCGAGCGGGCGGTGCTCGAGATCGGCCGGCGCGGCGGTCAGCCCGCGGCGCAGACGCTCATCCCCGCGCTGCTGGATCAGCTCGCGAGCGAGCGCCGCACCGTCCGGCAGAGCGTCCTCCTGATGCTGCCGCGGATCGCGCGGCCACCGTGCCCCATGTGCGCCGAGAAGCTCGAGCGGGCGATCGAGGCAGCCACCCGCAAGGCCACGCACGCCGAGCTCGCGCTCGAAGCTCGGCTCTTGCACGCCTACTTCGCGCCGCGCCCGCGATGACCGAGCGGCCCAGCGAGGTCCAGGGCGGCGAGCAGCGCGATCGCGCCCTCGAGGCCGCGATCACGAGCGCGCCCGAGGAGCCCGGCGGGTACCTCGTCTACGCCGACTGGCTCCAGCTGCGCGGCGAGCCGCGCGGCGAGCTCATCGTCGTGCAGCGCGCGCTCGCCACCGCGCCGCGCGATCCCACCTTGCGCGCGCGCGAGGCCGCGCTGTTCGCGGCGCACGGCGATCGGCTGCGCGGGCCGCTCGCGCACGTCGGCGACGCCCGCGTCGACTGGCACTGCGGCTTCGTGCGCGCCATCGAGCTCGGGGACTGGCTCGCCGCCGCCTCGCCCGAGGAGCTCGCGGCGCTGCTGCTGCACGCCTCGCTGCAGTTCCTCCACCGCCTCGCCGGCGCCGTCGGCGCGGACACCGTGCTCGCGCCGCTGGCCGAGCACGCGCCGCGGACGCTGCGCTGGCTCGAGCTGTCCGGCGACATCGATCAGCTCCTCGCGCTGCGGGCACGCCTCGGCCGCCTGCCCCCGCGCCTCTTCGGCGTCGAGCACCTCCTCATCAACGCGCGCACCTACCGCGGCGTCGCCGAGTGGCTCGCCGAGTCGACGCCGCCGCGCTAGCCCGCCGCGAGCCCTGCGATCCCGGTAGCGCCGGCCCGGTCAGCTCAGCTCTTTGCGAATGTTCGCGATGACCTCGGCGTAGCTCGTGCTCTCGACCACGGCCGCCATCTCCGCCGTGTAGCGCGAGACCAGATCCTCGCGGCCGCGCGCCAGCGCGTCGCGCCGCGCGTTGTGGAGCGTCACGAACGCGCGCTCGGCGTTGACGAAGTACTGCACCATCGCGAGCACGGCGCGCGCCGACGACGTCGTCGCCGACCGCGACGCGTCGCTGAACGTGAAGTGGCGCCCCTCGCTGTTCGTCACGTCGAGCGTCACCCGCGCGATCGCGTCGACGCCGGACTCCGCCTTCTTCGTCTGGACATCCGCGGCGACCCGGAACTCGGAGAGCTGGATCGTCTTGAGCGACTGGTACTCGCGCGCGTACCGGCCGAGGAGCGCCGCGTGCACGGCGTCGACGACGCCCACGCCCTTGCCCTCGACCTCGTGGCTCTGCTCGCCCTCGAGGACGGTGAGGCGCACGTGGCTCGTGGTGTCGGGGCCCGCGGTGTCGTCCTCCTCGATCACCAGGCGCGCCAGCCTCAGCTCCAAGAAGTTCGTGCCAAGGACGCGACGAATGAGAGGCTCGTGCGGAGGCGAGGTCACGTCGGACAGGATAGCGCCCGCCGCCGCGTCCGCCAGCGTGCACCTGTCACACCCGCGAGCTAGAAGTGCCCCGTGTCCGCGCTCGTCCAGATTCAGCGCCACATCACGCGCCTCCGCGGGTGCGAGGACTGCCCCGACATGATCCGGCCCGTCGTCACCGGCAATCCCGTGGTGTCGCCCGTCATGTTGATCGGCCAGGCCCCCGGCATCCACGAGGGCCCCGCCGGGAGGCCGTTCGCGTGGACCGCCGGCAAGACCATGTTCGGCTGGTTCGCGCAGCTCGGGCTCCCCGAAGAAGAGTTCCGGCAGCGCGTCTACATGGCCGCCGTGTGCCGGTGCTTCCCGGGCAAGGCCGAGGGCGGCGGTGGCGGCGATCGCGTGCCGAGCCCCGACGAGATCGCGCGCTGCAGCCGGCACCTCGTCGCCGAGGCGCGCATCTTGCGGCCGCGCCTCGTCATCCCCGTCGGCAAGCTCGCGATCGCCCAGCTCGTGCCCGAGGCCGACAAGCTCACCGAGATCGTCGGCGCCGACCGGCGCGCCCGGCTCGGCGACGTCGAGTTCGACGTCATCGCCCTACCGCACCCGTCCGGTGCTTCGACGTGGCACCGCACCGAGCCCGGCAAGACGCTGCTCGCGGCCGCGCTCGCCAAGATCGCCGCGCACGAGGCGTGGCGCGCGATCTCGCCCGCGCCGCGCTGACCAATGTACCTTCCCGCCCCGTGACCACCGCCGCCCAGCACCTCGCCGAGCTCGTCGCCTTCCACACCCAGCAGGCCGGCGCCGACGGGCGCGCCGGCGACGAGCGGCCGATCTGCAACCACCTCGCGCCGCTCCTCTCCGAGCGCGGCGCCGACGAGGTCGTCATCGGCACCGGCACGTGCACCGACGGCCGCACCGGCGCGTACGTGTTCGCCCGCTGGGGCACGCCGCGGCGGATCATCAACGCGCATATCGACACCGTGCCCGCGAACGCCGGGTGGTCGCGCGATCCGTGGCAGCCCCACGTCGAGGGCGGCCGGCTGTACGGCCTCGGCTCCGCCGACACCAAGGGCGCGATCGCCGCCGCGCTCGTCGCGCTCGACACCGCCACGCCCGTCGATCGCGGCGTCCTGTTCTCCGGCGACGAGGAGGCCGGCAGCGGCGTCCTGCGCGCGTTCCTCGCCTCCGAGGACGCGCGCGCGATCGAGGACGTCATCGTCTGCGAGCCCACCGCGCGCCGGGCCGGCGTCGCGCACCGCGGCGTCCTCGGCCAGAAGGCGACGCTCACCGGCCCCGGCGGCCACTCGTCGAAGGCCGATCACCTCCCCAAGCCCCTCGCCACGCTCGCGCGCCTCGCCGCCGCGCTCGACGACGCCGGCATCCGCCGCCGCGGCGACGGCCCGCCCGGCATGGCCGGCACGTGCCTCAACATCGCGGCGCTCGCCGGCGGCGTCGCGTTCAACGTCATCCCCGCGCGCGCCGAGCTCGAGTGGTCGCTCCGGCCCTACCCCGGCTTCGATCGCGCCGGCTGGGATCGCGAGGTCGCCGCGCTCGCCGCCGCGCTCGATCCGGCGATCGCCGTCGCCACCACGATCGATCACGGCCCGTTCGCGTGCGACGCGCTCGCCGAGCTCGTGCGCCCGTTCGCGCGCGAGCTCGGCCCGCTCGACTTCTGGACCGAGGCCGCCATGTGGACCGAGCACGGCAAGCGCGCCGTCGTGATCGGCCCCGGCGACATCGCGCAGGCGCACGCCGCCGACGAATACGTCACGCTCGACGACCTCGAGTGGGCCGTCGAGCTGTTCCGCGCGCTGCTCGCGTGACTCGCGTGACTCGCGTGACTCGCGTGCCTATGGGTTCGAGATCGCGCTCTCGTCGACGGCCGCGTCCTCGTTCCCCACGTACTCGATGTTCTCGCGCGTGTACTTCTTCAGCGTGCGCGGCCCCAGCTTGATCTGATCGTCCTGGTCCCAGTCGGGCAGCCGCGGGTTCGACCACGTCGTGCTGCGGAGCTGCTGCACGAAGCACGCCTCGAGCGCCGGATCCTTGATCGTCGACCGCTCGACCTCGAGGTCGTAGATCGTGACGACGCCGTTGCGGATCCGCTGCTTGAACTTCGCCACCATGCTCTGGTTGCGGTGGAACTCGGCGCGCTTGGCCTTCGGCAGGTTCTCCCAGCACTTCACCGCCTGGCGCATCATCTTCGGGATCACGATCTCGTCGTGATGATGGAAGAACTCGTCGCTCTGCGGATCCATCTTCTCCGTCGACGGATCCGCCGCCGGCTCTGCCGCCGGCGCCGCAGCCGCCGGCGTCGGCGCCGGTCCCGCCGCGGAGGCGACCGCCACGGGCACGGCCGGCTTCGTGGGCGCCGCCACCGCGGTGGAGTCGGACGAGCCGATCTCACGCCACAAGAGCACGAGCACCACGAGGATGACCACGCCGAGCGCTGCGAGCCACTTCCCCATGGCTAGATCTGCGGCTCCTCGTAGAGCCCGAAGTCACCGAAGCCGTTGATCGTGGTGCCCTTGAGCGACGGGTGCAGGTTCCAGTAGTTCGTGCCGCCCCGGTCGTAGAGCTCGATGCCCGCCTCGCACTCGCCGCCGCCGCCCTCGGTCACCTTGAGCTTGAAGAGGTACTTGTCGTTCCAGAACGTCTTGCCGCCCTGGACCGTCTGGCCCGCGAGGCTGTAGCTGTCGATGAAGTCCGAGTTCGGATCCGGCGTGCGGGTGGCGATGAAGCTGTAGCTCGCGTCGAACGTCGCGATCTGCGTGCCCGAGACGGCGCCACAGCGATCGCCCTTCGCGTCACCGGTGATGTCCTGGATGTTGTCCTCGAGCGGATCGCGCGTCACCGTGAAGTTCCACGTGCCGAACGGCCAGCAGCCGGTGAACGGGACCGTCGGATCCTCGGGATCCACGGTCGGCCGCGCCGGCGTCCCCGGCGTGAACGTGCCGGTGATCTTGAAGGCGTCCGTGCAGACGAGGCCGTTCGGGTTCGGATCGATGGGCTCGACCTTGGCGTCATCGCCAACGCCGCAGCCGACCCCGAGAGTGGAAACTAGAATGAAAGCTCCGACGCGGTTGATCATGGCGCTGACAGTTTGCAACGGGGGTGCCAGCAACTGAGCGGCGTTTCTACTTGAAGATCCTAGGTTCTGGATGGGGGTCAGCTGTCACCGCTGGTGAGTCGAGTCCTCGCATCGGCCAGTTCATGCCATGGGCATGCAATGACTCCGTCACCGGTTGCACGCCTGGCACCCCACATGAAGAATCGGCCCACCATGAACAAGCTCCTCGTCGTCTCGCTCGCGCTCGCCGCGGCCGCGTGCAGCGGCAAGGATGAGCCCACCGGGCTGCGCCCCGCGCCCGTCCAGCCGACGATGACCCCGATGCCCGTCGCTGCGCCCGCCGCCGCGCCCGCCGCCGCGCCCGCCGCCGGCTCCGGCTCCGCGGCCGCCAAGAAGGATGAGAAGAAGGGCGACAAGAACGACGACGAGTGGGTCCCCGCCGAGTTCAAGACCGGCGCGGCGCGCTGGAAGGACACCGGCGTTTACCTCGACGGCCGGCCCGTCGGCTTCCTCTCGTGGGGTGAGCTCCCGGTGGCGCTCAAGCCCCTCTGGGTGCGCGAGAAGGTCAGCACGAACGTGCGCGCCGGCACCGAGGATCCCGGCTGGCGCTGGGCGCAGCAGCGCTTCTATCGCTTCACCGACTATCTCAAGGCGATCGGCGTCGACATCCCCAAGATCAAGGAGATGCACATCTACGGGCCGAAGTTCACGAACTCGGTCATCGTCACCGGCAAGGATCTACAGTCCCCCATCGGCAAGGACCTGCTCTTCAAGTTCGGCGGCTCCGTGGGCGGCAAGGCAATCCCCAAGGTTCCCCAGGGGTTCGAGGGCAACCCGCCCGACAAGATCGCGGCCGTCACGATCTATATAGAGAAGGAGCCGCCCAAGCTCGTCAACCACGTCGGCTTCGTGCTCGGCAACGACACCCAGTACGGCGTGCCGTATTTCGGCGATCCGATCCGCGGCGGCGTCCGGATCTACCTCGACGATCGCTACGCGGGGATCATCAAGCGTCAGGACCTCGATCCCGCGAAGGCGCTCAAGCCCGCCACCGCCGGGTCTGGATCCGCCGACGAGCCCAGCTGGAGCCTGCCCGCGCTGCTCGCCTCGCAGGGCGTGGACACGTCGAAGGTCGTCGAGCTCTGGGTGATCCGCGACGAGCGCCGCACCGAGAAGATGTCGAAGGAGGAGCTCGCGGGCCTGACGTTCCGCGCGAACGCCCAGGCCAAGGGTGGCGTCCTCCTCGGGGACAAGAAGATCCGGGCGAACGCGATCGCGCTTCACACGCACGCCCTCAAGCCCGACGAGCTCCCGTACGTGACGCCGAACGACGAGTGACCCCCGCCGGGGGTGGGTCCTCGGTCCCCACCCCGGGGTTGGAGTCCCCGCTGCCGCCGCGATCCGCCCGCGGCCCCCGGTGCACCGGCCCGCTCCCGCTACCCCCACCGAGGCTGCGGCCCCTGCTCGGCGCCGCGCCCCGCCCGCGGCCCGATGCCCCGCTCGCGAGGCCGACGCCCCCCCGCCGCGAGCCGCACCCTCCACGGCGACGCGCGTTCAGCCGCCGCCGGTGGCTGCTGCGCTTCCGAATCAGCTGAAATTACTTGCTATTTCCACGTGGGGACAAGCCCCTCGCACCCACGCCCCCCGGCCCCCACCCGCAGGTCCGGCGTCCACTTCGGCGTTATCCCTAGGAAATCAGGGCCGTCTGCGCCTGGCATCGCCGCGAGCTGATGGGAAGAGAAGTCCTGATGGGAGCCTCTGGCCCCATGTTTCACCGGTATCACATCCAAGGATCCAAGCTACTTGGACTGTGCAATTCACGGCACACCCCTTGCTCGTTACCGGGACATCACAAACCACCTCTCTCGGGGCAAGACGAAAATGAACAACCAGAAGCTGATGATGTTCGCTGTGGCCGGGCTGCTCGTTCCCGCCGCTGACGCTGCCGCGGATATCCGCGCGGGCCGGCCCGTGATGGTCGTCCCCCACCCCAAGGCCGACCTGGCGCCGACCACCGGCACCCCGGTCCGCCTCAAGAAGACGGACTCCGAGCAGGCCGGTAACGAGGACTCCTCGTTCGCCCTGTTCGCCGATGGCAAGACCGGCCTCGCCTTCGCTCTCACCACGGAGCTCCCGGGCGTCAACGCCGGTGACCCGCCGCGCAAGGCCAACCACCGCGTCCAGCTCTCGCTGGTCCCGTTCACGCTCGACCTCGCCGCCGGCCAGGTCGAGGTGAAGCCCGACCTCTCGAAGTCGAAGTTCGTCACCAACAACGACGGCAACGAGTACCGCAACGCGCACGCCAGCAGCGCCTTCGCCATCGACGGCGGCGCCGCCATCTGCGCCCAGTACAACTACCAGCCCGCGGGCCAGGGCGACACCAAGCTCTACACCCAGTGCTTCAACCAGGCCGGCGCGGTCGTGATGCCGCAGACCGAGTCGTTCGCCAAGAACAACGACGACTGCTCGATGGCCGAGACCAAGTCCCAGCTCATCGACAAGGTCGGCGCCACGGAGCGCTACCTCCGCTGGCACGGCTGCAACGGCAACGGCAGCGACAACGCGTGGGCCGGCGTCGCGTCGATCACCAAGACCGCCACGGGCTACACCTACAAGCGCGATATGGACCTGACGGTCATCGCGAACGAGGAGCGGTCGCGCGGTAACTGCTACGTCGTCCCCGGCGCCGCCGGCGAGCAGCCCTTCGGCATCTGCGCGGGCACCGCGGGCAACACCCAGCCGCAGCGCGATGGCACGTACCTCATCGCCATCAACCTCGACCCCGCCATCAAGGGCCAGAACCAGCAGCAGGCGCTCCTGTGGCGCAAGCAGATCGGTGGCCGCACGACGGTCAACGGCATCACCACGTACTCGATGCGCGCGATGCTGAACCCCGTCCTCTCGGTCGGCGCCAACGGCCAGCCCGCGCAGACGGACATGTTCTTCTGGCGCGCCGGCGCGGTCCAGGGCAACAACAACGATGACCGCAAGGGCGGTCAGTACGTCGAGAACATGATGGGCGTCGTGAAGGTCACGCGCGCCGGCATGACGTTCGTCGCGCAGCCCACCGGCCAGGCGCTCACCACGCTGCTCGGCTCGGACGGCACGCACAACCTGCTCACCTCGGCGCTCGTCGGCTCGGGCACGGACCTCAAGCCCGCGCTCCTCGTCCACAACGGCAGCCACACCGGCGGCGGCAGCACCTCCTCGATCCGCGCGCTCGGCTGGGACCAGACCGGCGCCAAGTTCACGCAGCTCGCGTCGGTCGCCGGCCCGTTCGCCGACCGCCACCTCTACCCGAACTACCTCGGCAACAACCCCGGTAACCAGGGCCGTGGCCACACGCAGGCCGAGCTCGTGAAGAACCCCTACGCGGGCGCGGGCAGCACCGACCAGTACCTCATGATCTACGCGTCGGCTGGTAAGGGTAACGACATGGCCGTCCAGAACCCGGCCATCAAGCCCGCCTCGTGGATGTCGATCATCCCGGTCGCGTCGACCACCGCTCCGGCGACGGGCGGCAGCACGGGTGGCGGCACGGGCGGCGGCACCGGCGGCGGCACCGGCGGCGGCACCTCGGGTGCGGCCGCGGACGAGACCGCGGACGGCTCGGACACGACGCTCGGCGGTTGCTCGACGACCGGCTCGGGTGGCCTCGCGTCCTTCCTCCTCATCGGCCTGGCCGCCTTCATCCGCCGCCGCCGCTGAGCGCAGCCGACGCCATCCCCACCATCCACCATCCTCTGAACACCAGAAAGCTACGAAAATGCGCACCATCCTCGCACTGCTCGCGTCCGCTGGGCTCGTCGGCTGCGTCGGTAGCGTCGACATGCCCACCGGCGGCGGCGGCGACGTCGCCGACCCGACCACGGGCGATGACGGCAACGACAACGGCGACAACCCCACGGGTGCCGACCTCTCCGCCGCCAAGGCGCTGTTCGACACCGGCGTGTACAACACCGTGAAGGCGAAGTGCACCGGCGGCGCCTGCCACGGCGAGACCGAGAGCGGCGGCACGCTCACCCTCTTCGTCGCGAACGACGCGGCGAAGGGCTGGCAGACGGCGGTCAACTACACCGCGTTCGTCGGCAACTTCACGAACGCGGCGCCGGTCCTCACGAAGATCGACGCGGGTCACAAGAGCCTGACGTACACGACGGCCGAGAAGGAGAAGATCGTCGCGTGGCTCTCCAAGGAGCTCGAGCTCCGCAACGGCACCGGGCCGACGCCGCCGGGCCAGGACTCGCCGTCGACGGTCGTCGACAAGCTGATGTCGCAGTTCGCGGGCTGCATGAAGCTCACGGACTTCCAGGCCGCGAACATGGCCGGCGCGTGGGCCAACCTCCAGTCCGGCGACGGCGCGTGCAAGCGCTGCCACACGACCGGTGGCGAGGGCTTCATCGCGAACGAGAACGCGACCGCGATGTTCGACGTGGTCTCGACGAAGAAGATGTTCTGGCTGCAGTACTTCACGGTCGACCTCATCACGGCCGGCGTCGCCGGGGCGAAGGTCATCCCGAACACGGTGTCCTTCCAGGGCGTCTGCAACCGCCAGGCGCCGCACATCGGGCACCCGACGTTCCCGTGCACGGCCAACGCCGGCCTGACCGCGCAGAAGAGCTTCTACGACAAGACGATGGCGAACATCACCGCGGGTGGCTGCGCTCCCAAGCCGCTCCAGAACTAGTCCGCGACTCCCCCCCCCCAAGAGATAGACAACAGAGAGACCCGGAGGCGCCCCGCGAGGGCGCCTTCGGCGTTTTCGGCGCGCGGCGCCATGGCGGTCAAACTTCGGGGGCGAAGATAGTAGAGTGGCCCCTGCCATGGGGGAGCGGTGCCGCGCCTGCAACGAGAGCCTGCCGGCGCGCGCGCGCTTCTGTCCGAGCTGCGGACAGCCGACCACCCCCGGCGGGGTGGCGGCCGCGGGGGTCGCCTCCTCGACGCTGATCCCCGGCGAGACGGTCACCGACGCGCGCCAGCAGGCGCTGCCGCCGCGGCTGATCGCGCCGGGCACGCGGATCACCGAGCGCTACGCGATCGACGGCGTGCTCGGCGAGGGCGGCATGGGCGTCGTCTACCGCGCCACCGATCTGCAGCGCGAGCGCACCGTCGCGATCAAGGCGCTGCACGCGAGCCTCATGGGCGACGCCGAGGTCCGCCGCCGGTTCAAGCGCGAGGCGCAGCTCATGCTGGGCTGGAACCACCGCTACGTGGCGCGCGTCCACGACTTCATCGAGCACGAGCACCTGCTCGCGTTCGTCATGGAGTACGTCGACGGCCCGACGCTCGAGGAGCACGCGCAGCGCTGGAGCGGCAAGCTGCCGTACGACGACATCCGCCAGATCTTCACCGGCGTGCTCGAGGCGATGGAGGAGGCGCACTCGGTCGGCATCATCCACCGCGACCTCAAGCCGCATAACATCCTGCTCCGCCTCGACGAGCACGGCGTGACGCCGAAGATCGTCGACTTCGGCGTCGCGAAGATCCTCGAGGGCACCACGTACACGATGAGCGGCGCGCTGCTCGGCACGTGCCGCTACATGTCGCCCGAGCAGGTCCAGGCGCCGCAGCACGTCGATCACCGCGCCGACATCTACTCGCTCGGCGTGACGCTCTACCGCTGCGTCACCGGCCGCTGCCCGTTCGAGGGCAACAGCCACTTCGCCGTGATGATGGCGCACGTCCAGCAGCTGCCGGAGCCGCCGTCGGCGTTCCGGCCGCACCTGCCGCCGGCGCTCGAGCGGGTCATGCTGCAGTCGCTCGCCAAGGATCGCGCGGACCGGCCGCAGTCGTGCGCCGAGCTCCGCACCGCGCTCGAGCGCTCGCTCGTCGACGTCACGTCGAGCCGCACCGAGCGCGAGTCCGAGCACCCGCGCGTCATCATCGAGGACGACGGCAACGAGATGCTGCTCGTCCCCGCGGGGCCGTTCCAGCTCGGCGCGCACCGCCGCACGGTGCTGCTCGATCGCTTCTACCTCGCGCGCTACCCGGTCACGAACCGCCAGTTCCACGCGTTCGTCGAGGGCACGAGCTACCGGCCGGCCGACGCCGAGGCGCACCGCTTCCTCCACCACTGGAAGAACGGGCGCTGCCCGCCGGAGCTCCTCGATCACCCGGTCGTGTTCGTGTCGTGGACCGACGCGCGCGCGTACTGCCGGTGGGCCGCGCGGCGGCTGCCGAGCGAGGCCGAGTGGGAGAAGGCGGCGCGCGGCGCCGACGGCAACAAGTACCCGTGGGGCCGCGAGGAGCCGACGCCCGAGCTCGCGAACTTCGGCCAGGCGCGCGCGAAGAGCTACCCGATGGCGCCGGGCGACGGCGGCACCGCGGCGGTCACGGCGTTCCCGCGCAGCGCGTCGCCGTACGGCATGGAGGGCATGGCGGGCAACGTCTTCGAGTGGTGCGAGGACGTCGACGATCCGGGCTTCTACCTGCACGGGCCGGATCGCAACCCGCGCAACACGATCCAGCCGGGCGACGCGCCGTGCGTGATCCGCGGCGGCTCGTGGCGCTACGACGCGCGCTCGCTCCGCGCGTACGCCCGCGCGAGCTTCCCGCCGACGTTCCGGCTCGACACCGTCGGCTTCCGCGTCGCGCTCTAGGCCAGCGCGCGCCGCCTGCGCCCAGATACGTGGGGATGACGCGCGGAGCCGCACGTGCGGGCGCGGCGACCGCGCGATCACGCGCGGCCGCGAGCTGGCGGTCCTTTGCTCCCGCGGTCCGGACCGATTTCGATTCTCGTGCTCGGCGCCTGCCGTCTGCCCTGCACGACTGCATCGCACGCTGTGCGTGATTGGCCACTTGGTAAGTTTTCTGCAGGCTCACTAGTCAAGCTCTGCGCTTAGACGAGGAAAGCTTATGTGGACTCCCATCATCAGGTGCACTTCTGATCCGAGCCACGATGTTTGGACGGCCGGATCCCAGCTCGCCCACGGCGCCCACGGCGCCAGTGACCGACATCGTCGGGCTGCCTCCCGCTGGCGTCAGCGAACCGCTCGGTGGCCCGGGCCCGCCGCGTGGGCGTCACTCCTGACCTGCCTCGTGATGGGCATGGGCGGGCTCACCACGGCGGGGTGCGTCCTGGATCCGGACGAGCAGCAGCCGAAAACCTCGGCGAGCCCGTCGGCGACCCAGTTCGAGGGCTGGCGCAACCCGTTGAAGCCCGAGTCCTACTACGCGGTCATGGCGCTCGCGGCGGCCTCGGCGTATCCCGCCCGCTTTGAAGGGTACACCGTGCAGGACGGCGGCAGCCGGGTCCTCAGGGCAGATCGGGACCTGAAGATCCTCACGTCCTCGACCGACCCGACGAAGGTCACGACGTACCTCGACAAGAGCGATCCGGCAGTGACGCGGGTCGTCCTCGCGTTCCGGGGGACCGTGCACCCGACGGCCGAGCACCCGCTGTCCAACTGGACCGACCCCCTCATCGATATCTGGTCTCAACTCTTTCCCAAGGAGTACAAGAACCAGCTGCTCGACGCTGACCCGGTCGGGCATGTGGGAGGGGGGTGGGCGCTGCGGTGGAAGAACGTCGTCAAGCAGCCAAGTATTGAGTTTGACAAGTTCCTGGAGTCTGCCGTGGCGTACTCCAGGATCAGCCACGTGGAGATCAATGTCGTCGGGCATAGCCTCGGCGGCGTCGTCGCCGAGCTCGCCGGGCTCGACATCGAAGAATACCTTCATCGCAACGCGGAGGACTACGAGGTCAACGTCGTCGCGTTCAACCCGCCGAAGCTCGGCACCCAGGCCCTCGCGGATGAATACCGGAGGCGCCTCAAGGCGCGACCCAATCAGTTCAGGATCTCGGTGCTCACCCGAGAGGGTGACGTCGTGGATGATGTCCCGCTCGGTTACCGTCAGGTCATCGGCAATGTTGGAGATGACTACCTGACGCCGCTCTGCTCACAGTACATGTTCAACGGCGAGGATGACCCGGACAAGGCGGGCGACGAGGGCGAGGCGAGGCGGTTGCCCTACGCCCCGCGCCTCCACGTGACGAAGCCGTTTCCGTACGGCTCTCATGACATCGATCACTGGGCGGGAGATCGTGGACTGAATATCCAGTATCGCCAGGTCTTCGTGGGGCCAGACATCAATCCGATCGGGTTCCGTTGCATGTTCGCGCCGAAGCTCATCGGGTCGATCGAGCACAGAGCAGCCGGTATACCGGCCGACCCCCAGCTGAACTGCACGCCATACGCCACTTCGTTTTGGACCCGGGACTGCAATCCAACTCCTCCGCCCCCGGGGGGCAAGCCGAAGGACGAGCTGTAGAGCAGGGGACGCAGGGGACGGGTAACCCGCGCGAATCGAAAGACTCGCACTTAACCAAGGCTAGATTATGAAGACCATGAATCATCGAATCAAGCTCGACTCGCTCGCTCGCCACGGGAGGGCGTCCCTGGTCCTACCAGGGGCGCTCCTGCTGCTCGGCATCGGGGCGGCGAGCGGGTGCCGGGGCCCTGCCGATGGCGGAGCACGGCCCGCGCCGTCCTCCGGCGAGGCGCCCGCCTCCGAGGCGCCCTCCGAGGAGGCCGCGCTCCGCAAGTACGAGCGATTCGGCTACTACCCCGCGCGCGCCAGGTATGACGAGGGCTTTCGGATCAAGGACATCGCCACGACCGGCATGGCCGGCCGGCTGACCGTCCTCGCGTATGGGTTCGGGAGTATCGACCCGAGCACCCTCACATGCCATGACACCGGAGGTGGCGATACATACGTCGACTATCGCAAACCGTTCGATGCGGAGAGCTCGGTCGGCGGCGTGGCCGATCCCGCCGTGGAGGACGTGCCAGGCGGCGGGGGTCCGCTGCGCGGCAACTTCAATCAGCTGAAGCAGCTGAAGGCGCAGTTCCCGCACCTGAAGGTCGTCATCTCGCTCGGAGGCCGCGCCTCCAGCGAGCTCTTCTCGGACATCGCGGCCACCGATGCGTCCCGGAGGAAGTTCGTCTCCTCGTGTATCGACCTGTACATCAGAGGCAATCTGCCCGCCGCTCATGGCAGCGGTGGTCCGGGCTCGGCCTCCGGCGTCTTCGACGGGTTCGACCTCGCCTGGCAGTGGCCGGCCGACAAGGCCAATCATGCCCTCCTCTTGCAGGAGCTCAGGCGGCAGCTCGACGAGCTCGCCGGCAGCTCGCGCTACCTCTTGACCACCTTGCTGCCGGCGGATCCCGCGAGGATCGCGGCGGGGATCGATCTCGGATCGGTCTTCCAGGCGGTGGATTTCGGCAACGTGCAGGCCTACGACTTCCACGGCCCGTGGGAGCCGAGGCGGACCTACCACCACGCGCAGCTCGCCACTTCGCCCAGTGACCCCACGCTGGCCAGCGCTCGATTGAGCGGCGACGGCGCGATCCATGCCTATCTGTCAGCCGGCGTCGCGCCGGACCGCCTGACGCTCGGGCTGCCGCTCTACGGGTATGGATGGACGGGTGTGTGCAAGGGCCTCGAAGACGGCCTGTTCCAGGAGGCGAGCGGAGTCGCCTCCGGAACGACGAAGCCCGGCACGGCACCGGTGAAGGAGCTGCTGCGGCAGTTCGCGCCGGAGCAGCTGGAGCCCGGGGCCCAGGTGGCCGATCCGAAGGATTATCTGGTTTATGATCCGGTCGCGATCGCGGCGTATGGCTACAACGGGTCGACCTTCTGGTCATTCGACGACGCCGATATCCTCGAGATCAAGGCCGCTTATATCCAGACCAAGGGCCTGCGCGGTGCCATGTTGTGGTCGCTCGACGGCGACGACGGCTCCCTCGTCCGCGTCCTGGACAGGACGCTCAACGCGAACCTCTCCGAGTAGGCCCTGCCGCGGCCGACGGAGAGGGATCAGCGGGATCGGCCAGCGCAGGCGGAAAAGTTGCCCGGCGTGTCCGGAGATGTAGGATAAGGTGCTCCAGGGCAAATCTCCGGAACCATGTCGAAAAATCGAAAGATCAAGGATGCATCGGCGGGCGGCGGCGATCGGCGGCGCGAGGTGCTGGGCGTGCTCGGGCTCGGTGCCGCGTTGTTCCTGCTGGTCGCGATGCTCTCCCTCCAGGCGGGCCAGATGGTCATGGGGCCGTTCGGCCGGTCGAGCGCGGGCCTGTTCTATGGCCTGGCAGGCGTGTGCGGGTACGCGCTCGTCGGGCTGGTGCTGGTCGCATCGATCCGCGTGCTGATCGAGCGGTACCCGGTGATGCCGGGGCCGATCTTGCTCGGCTCGCTGGTCGGCGTGATCTCGCTCGCGACGCTCGCGCACCTCGCGGCGTCGGGCTACCGCGTCGCCGGGCACGGCCCGGGCGGCGTGATCGGCGAGCACCTGGCGGAGGTCCTGCGCGCGGTGATCAGCACGGCGGGCACGGCGCTCCTGGGTTGCATCGGGCTCGTGGTCGCCGCGGTCCTGGCGACGCCGCTCCGCATGCGCGACGTGCTGCGCGCGATCGGCCGCGCGGCCGCGGTGGTGGGCGGCGTGGCGCGGTCGGCCCTGCTCGCGTTCGCCGGGTTCTGGGCGGACGTGATCCGCGCGATCCTGCCGGAGCGGCGCGGCGACGAGGGCGACGAGGAGGACGACGACGTGCTGGAGGTCGGCGACACGGACAGGGTCGCCGAGCCGGAGATCATCGAGCGCGGCGCGGCATCGCGGAAGAAGAAGGCGCAGGAGACCGAGCCCGAGCTGGCGGCGCACCCGGCGATCATCGTCGAGGACGCCACCGACGCGACGCCCGCGCCGGACGCCGCCGCCGAGCCCGCAGCGGGCAGGCGCGGCAAGCGCGCGCGGCTCGCCGCCGGCACGCAGCCGCCGCCGAGCGACGAAGCGGCCGACGCAGACGCGGCCGATGCGGTGGCGCCGAGCGCGCCGAGCGCGCCGAGCGCGCCGAAAGCCAGCGCCGGCAAGGGCGCCAAGGCGGGCAAGCCGCACCTCTCGCTCGTCGAGGATTCGGCCGAGCCCGCCGCCGCGGCCGAGCCTGCTGCCGCTGCGCCCGCCGCTGCCGCTGCGCCCGCCGCTGCCGCCACGCCCGCCGCTGCCGCTGCCGCTGCCGCCGCCGCTGCCGCCGCTGCGGCCGCCGCTGCCGCTGCCGCCGGCCCGGTCATCGTCGAGTCGCGTTTCCAGCACGCCGACCGCGCCGCGATGGCCGCGAAGGAGAAGGCAGCCGAGGCCGAGCGCCAGACGTTCATCAAGCTCGGCGACGGCGACTACAAGCTGCCGTCGATCCAGCTCCTCAACTACGACGCCAGCTCGCAGAACACGATCGATCGCACGGCGATGCTCGAGCTGTCCGCGAAGCTCACGCAGACGCTCGAGAACTACGGCGTCAAGGGCGAGGTCGTCGCGATCCGCCCGGGCCCGGTCGTCACGATGTACGAGTTCGCGCCGGCCCCGGGTACGCGCGTCAACAAGATCGTCAACCTCACCGACGACCTGGCGCTCGCGCTCGAGGCGCTGCGCGTGCGCATCGTGGCGCCGATCCCGGGCAAGGCGGCCGTCGGCATCGAGGTCCCGAACCGCACCCGCGAGAAGGTCTTCTTCAAGGAGATCGTCGCCGACGACGCGTTCCGCAAGGGCCGCGCGCGGCTGCCGCTCGCGCTCGGCAAGGACATCGAGGGCGGGCCGTCCGTCGTCGATCTCGCGCGCATGCCGCACCTGCTCGTCGCCGGCACGACGGGCTCCGGCAAGTCCGTCGCGGTCAACGCGATGATCTCGAGCCTGCTCTACCACTGCTCACCCGAGGAAGTTCGGATGATCATGGTGGACCCCAAGATGCTCGAGCTCTCGATCTACGAGGGCGTGCCGCACCTGCTCCTGCCGGTGGTCACCGATCCGAAGAAGGCGAACCTCGCGCTGCGGTGGGCCGTCGAGGAGATGGATCGCCGCTACGACCTGCTCGCGCAGATGGGCGTGCGCGACATCTCGACGTACAACGACAAGATCACCAAGCAGCTCGCGAAGCTCGAGGCGGACAAGCTGCGGCAGGCCGCCGACGCGGCCGCGCGCGCGCTCGAGGCCGACATCGCCAAGGCGGCCGACGCCGAGACGCCCGAGGACGCCGACGGGCGCGACTGGGATCCGACGGCGGGCGGCGGGCCGGTGGGGCAGCGGCTGCCGTACATCGTCGTCGTGATCGACGAGTTCGCCGACCTCATGATGTGCGCGCCGAAGGACGTCGAGACGAGCGTCGCGCGCATCGCGCAGAAGGCGCGCGCGTCGGGCATCCACCTGATCCTCGCGACGCAGCGGCCGTCGGTCGACGTCATCACGGGCCTCATCAAGGCGAACTTCCCGTCGCGCATCGCGTTCTCGGTGGCGTCGAAGATCGACTCGCGCACGATCCTCGATCAGACGGGCGCCGAGGCGCTGCTCGGCGCGGGCGACATGCTGTTCTCCGACCGCGGCGCGGCCCCGCAGCGCCTCCACGGCTGCTACGTCGACGAGGAGGAGATCCACCGCGTCGTCGAGTTCCTCAAGACGCAGGCGCGCCCGGTCTACAACCTCGACATCCTCCGCCCGCGCGAGGAGGAGAGCGAGGAGGGCGACATCATGGCGGGCATGCCGACCGGCAAGTCCGACGACGATATGTACGACAAGGCCGTGTACGTCGTGACGACGACGCGCAACGCGTCGATCTCGTGGGTGCAGCGCCAGCTCCGCATCGGCTACAACCGCGCGGCGCGCCTCGTCGAGGAGATGGAGAAGCAGGGCGTGGTCAGCCCGCCGGATCACACGAACAAGCGCGAGGTGCTGGTCGCCGTCGCGTGACCCGCGGGCCCGCCGATGCTCGAGATCCGTTCGCTCACCGGGGTTGGCTGGGAGGCGCTCGCCGCCGCGTTCAACGCGGCGTTCTCCGACTACGTCGTGCCGATGTCGATCACGGCCGACGGGCTCGCGGCGATGCAGCGCCGGCGGGGCTACGCGCCCGACGCCTCGTTCGGCGCGTTCGACGGCGATCGCCTCGCCGGCTTCGTGCTGACGTGCCTCGAGGGCGACCGCGCGTACAACAGCGGCACGGGCGTCGCGCCGCCCTACCGCCGCGGCGGCCTGGCGCGCCGGCTCGTCGACGCCGTGATCGAGCGCGTGCCGGCCGCGAGCTACGTGCTCGAGGTGATCGAGACGAACGCGCCGGCCGTGGCGCTCTACCGCGCCGCGGGCTTCCGCGAGCGGCGCAAGCTGCAGGTCTGGACGTACGCGCACGGCGATCGCCCGCCGGCTCCGGAGATCCCCGCGCTCGCCGCGCCGGATCTGCCGGCGATCGCGGCCGACGCGGACACCGAGCTGCCGTGGCAAAACTCGCTCGCGTCGCTCTCGCGCGCGACCGAGCCGTTCGTGGCGCTCGGCGACGCGCGCGGCGCGGCGATCGTGTTCCCGGCGAGCGCGGACCTGCCGCTCCTGTGCGTCGCGCGCGGCGAGCGGCGGCGCGGCCTGGGCGCGCGCCTCCTCGCGGCGGCGGCGGCCCGCGCCACGCGCCCGCTCCGCACGATGGTCGACGACGCAGACGCCGGCATCGCCGCGTTCCTCGAGGCCGCGGGCGCGACGCGCCTCGTGCGCCAGCTCGAGCTCGTCCGCGAGCTTCGCGGATCCCCGCCGCGGCGAGATCCGGGGTAGGCTTTCGTCGTGCGAGCCACGTGGCTCACGGACACCCACCTGAACTTCCTGCGGCCGCTGGCGCTGAGGCAGTTCTACGACCGCGTGAAGGACGAGCAGCCCGAGGCGCTGCTCGTCACGGGTGACATCGCGGAGTCGGACTCCGTGGTGCGGTTCGTCGACGAGCTCGGCGCGCACACCGGCGCGCCAGTGTACTTCGTGCTCGGCAACCACGACTATTACCGCTCGTCGATCCGCATCGTGCGCGACCTCGTGCAGCGCGCTCCCAGGCACGGCAAGTACCTGCCGGCGGGCGATCCGATCCAGATCACCGAGCGCACGGTGATGCTCGGCGTCGATGGCTGGGGCGACGCGCGCTGCGGCGATCTGTCCTCGACGGTGCAGCTCTCGGACTGGAACCTGATCGAGGACTTCCGGCGCGTCCGCCACGACCGCGCGGCGCGCTGCGAGCTCCTGCAGCGGCTCGGCGCCAACGAGGGCCGCGCGCTGCGCGAGCAGCTCGCGCGCGTGCCGCCGGGCGCCCGCGAGGTCCTCGTGCTGACGCACGTGCCGCCGTTCCCGGGCGCGTGCATCTACGGCGGCCAGCAGTCCGACTCGTCGTGGCTGCCGTGGTTCACCTGCATCTCCACGGGCGAGGCGCTGGCGGACTTCGCGGACGCGCACCCGGAGACCGAGATCACGGTGCTGTGCGGCCACTCGCACGGCATCGGCACGTGCCGGCCGTGGCCGAACCTCGAGATCCGCACCGGCGGCTGGCCGCCGGGCGTCGACGACTACGGCAACCCGCTCGTCCAGGCGACGCTCGAGATCTAGGCCGATCTCGACCGGCCGCTGGATCCTAGATCATGGCTCCCGAGGGGGGCGGAATACCGGTCAGACCCGCCGCGGTCTTGCGTCGTTAGAGTATCGAGCGCGAGAGCGTGCTACCACCCACACTCATGAATCCGCCCCCACCGCCGCGCGTCCCAGCGAGCGTGGTGCTGGTCCGGCACCTTCTGGAGAGCAGGCCATGATCGATCTCGTCGGAATTCTCACGCGCGTCGCGCTCGGCACGGCCCCGGCCGCGGGCCCTCCCGCCCCGGCGCGCGCGCCGGTCGCGCAGATCGCCCCGCTCGCGCCGCTCGCTGCCGCGCCGGCCGCGGTCGACAACACGAAGGCGGACGTCGTCCTCGATCAAGTGCAGAAGTTCTACGCGGGCATCAAGCAGGTGACCGCGCAGTTCCGGCAGGCCGTCACGAACGACATGCTCGGCAGCACGAAGACGAGCGACGGCAAGGTCTGGATCATGAAGCCCGGCAAGATGCGCTGGGATTACTACGAGAAGAAGAAGGACAAGGTCGAGGTCACCAAGAGCTTCATCTCGAACGGCACGAACCTCTATGTCGTCGAGCACGACAACATGCAGGTGGTGAAGAAGAACCTGCAGCAGGACATGATGCCGGTCGCGGTGTCGTTCCTGTACGGCAAGGGCGATCTGAAGAGCGAGTTCACGCCCGAGCTCGACGGCAGCGGCAAGTACGGCGCCAAGGGCGAGCTCGTCCTCAAGCTCACGCCGAAGAAGCCGTCGGCGCAGTACAAGAACCTGTACCTGGTCGTGAGCCCGGCGGACTACCACGTCACGCAGTCGGTGATCGTCGACTCGTCGAACAACGTGAACCACTTCCGGTTCTACTCCCCGGACTTCCAGCAGGAGATCAAGGACACCTGGTTCGAGTTCGACGAGCGCAGCGTCAAGAGCTACAAGGTCGTCGACGCCGACTCGCAGGGTAACCGCGGCGCGCCGGCTCCTGCGCCGGCTCCGGCGCCGGCTCCTCCCGCGGTACCAGGGGCCGCGAAGACGCCCGCGCCGGCACCATCCTCCGCGCCCAAGAAGTAGCCGCGCCCGCCGGCTCCCGTGATGCGGATCGCGCCTGGGCCGCGGCGCGCGTCCTATCATGCGGCGTGCGCCACGCCGCCTGGCTCCTCCTCGCGTTGACTGCGTGCGGCTTCTCCGCGCCGAAGGGCAGCGGAGGTGACGACGATGGCGGAGGCGACGACGTGGCGTGGTGGGACGACGCGTACGGGCACCGCCGGCGGCTCGCGGTGACGGTCGGCGTCGTGCGGCCCGACAAGGGCTACGCCGGCTACACCGCGCGCCTGGCGCCGTTCGATGCAACGGCGCTGACGGGCGTGACGGGGAGCTGCGACGACCTGCGCGTCGTCGTCCAGGACGGCGAGCGCTGGGTCGAGCGGCCGCGGCACCTGCTCGGGTGCGGCACGACGGCGGCGGACCTGCGCTTCGCGCTGCCGGCGGACATCGCCGACGGCGCGACGTGGCGCGACGCCTTCGTCTACTACGATCGCAAGATCCCACCGGCGCCGCTGCCGGCGGACGAGGCTGCCGTCTACCTGTGGTGGGACGACGCGACGACGAACCGCGCGGCGGCCTACACGCGCGGCCGGATGGATCCGTGGCAGGCCACGGGCCACCGCGAATCGATGGCGTGGGACGCGGCGCGCGAGTACCGGTTCGACACCGGCAACGACGCGCAGGAGAGCATGCGCCGCGACGTCGACGAGCGCGATGTCCTCGTCGAGGCCGAGTGGCGCCACACCGGCTGCTACGACGTCAACATGCAGTCGGGCGTGTGCGCGCGCGTCCTGATCGCGTCGGGCGCGGGCGCCACCGAGACGGCGGACCACTACTACTGCACGTCGCGCGGCCAGCACCCGAGCTGCAGCTTCGACGACCAGGGCATCTACGACGGCGACATCGTCAAGAGCGACAACGAGACGATCGCGCTGCAGGGGCTCGATGATCCGCCGCCGTTCGTTCCGAACCAGTGGCGCAAGCAGGCGCTCGCGGTGTTCGGCGCGGGGCCGACGCACCTGCGGTTCTGGGACGCCGACGAGAGCTGGGCTGCGCTGGCCACGCCGCCCGACGAGGCCGCGCAGGCGCGCGGCGAGGACACGACGAACAACCTCCCGATGCGCGGCGCGGCGGGCGTGATGATGTCGCAGGACATCGGGCGCCTGAGAAACCTGGTGATCCGCCGCTACGTCGAGCCGGAGCCGGTGGCCCTGCTGCTCGAGGAAGAGCAGGCGCCGTGAAGCGGGTGTACGCTCGCGGCGGCCCATGAAACCCAAGTTCGTCGACGCCAACGGCCTCCGCTTCGGTTACCTCGAGCAGGGCAAGGGCCCGCTCGTGCTCCTGGTCCACGGCTTCCCGGACACGGCGTTCACGTGGGATCGCGCGCTGCCGGCGCTGGCCGAGGCGGGCTATCGCGCGGTCGCCCCGTTCACGCGCGGCTACGCGCCGACGGCGATCCCGGCGGACGGCGCCTACGACACCGACACGCTGGGCAAGGATGTCGTCGCGCTGGTGCTGGCGCTGGGCGCCGATGCGGCGGTCCTCGTCGGTCACGACTGGGGCGCGAGCGCGGGCTACGCGGCGGCGGCGATGGCGCCGGAGCGCGTGCGGCTGCTCGTGACGCTGGCGATCCCGCACCCGCGCTCGATCAAGCCGACGCCGGGCCTGCTCTGGCGCGTGCGCCACTTCGCGACGCTGCGCTCAAAGGGCGCGGCCGATCGCATCCGGCGCGGCAACCTCGCGCACGTTGACGAGCTGTGGCACCGCTGGTCGCCGGCCTGGAAGGACATCCCGGCCGCCGAGACGGAGCCAGCCAAGGCGGCGTTCCGCGAGCCGGGCTGCCTCGAGGCGGCGCTCGGCTACTACCGCGCGCTGTCGGTGCGCATGCCGGCCTCGCACCGGCTGCCGATCTCGGTCCCCACGGTGTCGTTCGCGGGCGAGCACGACATCATCGCGACGCGGGCGTACGAGAAGGCGCGCCACTGCTTCACGGGGAGCTACGAGGTCGTGCAGATGCCGGGCGGCCACTTCATGCACCGCGAGCACCCCGAGCACTTCGTGCGAGAGCTGGTGCGGGTCGTGCGCGAGCACGACGCGCGCCCGAGCTGAGCTGAGCTGAGCTGGCTGACTGCGCTGGCTGCGCTGGCTGACTGCGCGGCGATGCGCGGCGATGCGCGGCGGCGGGGGAGTGAGAACGCGCGCGTGGTGCTCGCGTGAAGAGGAGAACGCGCGCGTGGTGCTCGTGAGTGGACGCGCGCGCGCCGTGCCTCGGGGTTCCTCCTCGGACCCGCGCCGCCTCGCCCGCGCCCCCGGGCGTTCACTGCTTCGCAGCGAGGTTGTGCTCGCGGCCACGGCGAACGTTGGTGCTCGCACGACCGGTGAGCCCCGCGGCCTGTGCGCGCTGCGCGCGCCAGGCCGCTCGGGGGACCCCCGCGGGCTCGGCTTGCTCTCCGAGGAGGACCACCTCGGGCGGGGCGCTCGCGCGTTGGCGAGAGCACGCGCTCTTCCGGCAGCGGCGTTGACTCCATCGAGGCGAGCCGTGGCGGCGGCCAAGTGCCGTCCGTGGTCGGCAGCTGTTGCCGTGACTGTCGAATGGTCCAGCGGATCGCGATCGCTTCGCGGCTAGCCCCGGCTAGCCCCAATGCCGGTCAGTTAGCGCTCCTCTCCGTCGAGGACGGCCGCTTGCGGGCGTAGTTGCTCATCTTGATTTTGACG
>Ga0247790_10000142_pt1 | contig 37898 bp, 29 predicted proteins | sample UWRJS171409R4_FD_179913 | JGI IMG/M metagenome (GOLD analysis project Ga0247790, IMG submission 179913) | Soil microbial communities from Arlington Agricultural Research Station in Wisconsin, United States - UWRJ-S171-409R-4 | ecosystem: Environmental > Terrestrial > Soil > Agricultural land...
GCCCAAGCCCCGCGAGGTGCGAGCCGTCCAGCCCGACGTCCCGCGCCCCCCGCCCGCCAGCGAGCAGCCCCCGCCGCCGCAGGCCGAGCCCGAGCCCGAGCCCGAGCCGGATTTCGGCGGCGCGCCCGTCGTCTCGATGCCCGATGTCGCCCCCGCCGCGACCGGCATCCCCGTCGCCACCGGCCCGCGCAACACCGGCAAGGTCGGGCGCGGCGGCCGCGGCACCGGCACCGGGGCCGGCACCGGCGCGGGCAGCGGCGAGGCGCCCCCCAAGCCCGTCTCGATCGCGGAGATCAAGACGAAGGCCGTCCCCCGGGGAGACTACGACTACACCAATGACTACCCCCCCGAGGCGCGCCGGCTCGGGATCGAAGGCGAGATCCAGGTGCAGCTGATCGTCGACGACAAAGGCAAGGTCAGGGCCGCCACGCTGCTCAACAAGCTCGGCCACGGCCTCGACGAGCTAGCGCTGTCTCGTGCGAGAAAGTTGGAGTTCACGCCGGCCATCGACACCAATGATCGTCCCGTCAGCTCGATGGTGGTGTGGAAGTTCGTGATGACGCTACCGAAGTAGCAACATGTATGCGCCGATCGCGTCGCGAAGCGCGCTCATCGATGATTCGCGGTCGACGGCCCGATCGGCATAGAATGGCGGGAATGGTCTCTCCTCGATTGGTTGGACGGTGGCTCGCGCTCGGTGTGATCGGGATCTCGAGCACGGCGCTCGCGCAGCAGGCGCCCTACGATCCCGCGATCGACGTCCAGACGTTCGAGTACGCCGTCGGTCCCAAGACGTTCGTCACGGTGAGCAACGCCGACGTCGCCGCGCCCAAGCAGCTCGCGGTCGACGCGCTCGTCACGTTCCTCACCAAGCCCTTCACCATCTACAACGTCGACGAAGATCGGATGATCTCCGGCGAGCGCGTGCGCGTCATCGAGTCGCTGACCGCCGCGCAGCTCGCCGTCGCGTACGGCCTCACCGATAAGCTGCAGCTCGGCGCGAGCCTGCCGGTGATCTTCACGCTGCGCGGCGAGGGGCTCGAGCCCAACACCGGCACGCCGGCGATGGGCGGCCTCCACGTCACCGGCCTCGGCGACATCGTCGTCGAGGGCAAGTACGGGCTCCTGCGCAAGAACAACATGAAGATCGCGGCGCTCGGGGGCCTGTCCTTGCCGACGAGCGTCGGCAGCGACGGCTCGCAGTTCATCGGCGACGACCTGCCCGCGCTGCGCGCGCGCCTCGCCGTCCAGTACGACGCCGGGCGGCTCTCGGTCGGCGCGAACGGCGGCGTCCTGCTCCGCAAGCCCCGCACGATCTACGACAGCACGATCGGCCCGCAGCTCGCGTGGGGCGTGGGCGCGGCCGTGCGGATCACCGAGCGGCTGTCGGCGATCGCCGAGAGCTACGGCCGCGCCGGCCTGCCCAGCTTCAGCCTCGACGCGAGCCCGCTCGAGGCGATCGGCGGCCTCCGCCTGTACGCGACGAGCGCGGTCGCGGTCCTGGCCGGCGGCGGCGCCGGCCTCGTGCGCGGCATCGGCTCGCCCGCGTCGCGGTTCTTCCTCTCGGTCGGCTACGCGCCGGACGTCCGGGATACGGACAGCGACGGCGTGCCGAACGGGCGCGATCGCTGCCCGACCGAGCCGGAGGACCGCGACGGCTACGCCGACAGCGACGGCTGCCCCGATGACGATGACGACGGCGATCACCGCACCGGCAGCGACGATCGCTGCCCCGCGGAGCCCGAGGACATCGACGGCTTCGACGACGACGACGGCTGCCCCGACCTCGACAACGACAAGGACGGCCTGGCAGACCTCTCCGACAAGTGCCCGAACGACGCCGAGGACGGCAAGGAGCCGGCCCCCAAGGACGGCTGCCCCGCGAGCAAGCGCGACTCCGACGGCGACGGCATCGACGACGCGACCGACAAGTGCCTTCAGGAGGAGGAGGATCAGGACGGCTTCGAGGACGGCGACGGCTGCCCCGACGCCGACAACGACGGCGACGGCGTGCCCGACGGCAAGGACCGCTGCAGCCTGTGCACCGAGGACATCGACGGCTTCGAGGACGACGACGGCTGCCCCGACCTCGACAACGACAAGGACGGCGTCGCCGACACGAAGGACAGCTGCCCGCTCGAGCCCGAGACGGTGAACGGTATCAACGACAATGACGGCTGTCCCGACAGCGGCGGCGCGAGCATCGCGCGCCTCGACGGCGATCGCCTCGTGATCGATCGAGTCCCGACGCTCGCCCGCGGCGGCCTGTCGCCCGCGGGCGCGCTCATCGTCGACCAGATGGCGTTCGTGATCCTCGCGAACCCCGACGTCACGAAGTGGCTCATCGCGCTGACGCAGCCCAAGGCGGGCGACGCGACCCGGCTCGCTGACGCGATCGCCGCGCGCCTCGCGGCCAAGGGCGTGCCGGCCGATCGCGTGTCCGTCCTCGGCGCCGCTGGCGCCGCCAAGATCGGCGGCGTCGCGCAGGAGCGCGCCGAGGCCAGCTTCGTCTGCCCTGCCGGCCGCGAGGCCAAGCCCCGGCCCGAGCTGAGCAAGCCCGACGCCGCGCCCGCGGCATCGGCACCGGCCGGCGCCACGCCCGCGGCGGCCACGCCCGCGCCCGCGGCCAAGCCCGCCGCGCCCGCGGCCGCGGCCAAGCCCACCGCGCCCGCGGCCAAGCCCGCCGCGCCTGCGACCAAGCCTGCCGAGCCCGAGATCGAGATGCAGTGATCGCCGCGCGCCGGCTGCCCGGCGCCGCGCGCGCTACCGCTGCCCGGTGAGTACCTTCGGCGGCTTGCCGGGGACGAGCTCGAGCACCTGGATCGGCCCGCCGTACAGCTTCGCGAGGCCGACGTCGATCCGCCAGACCGCGCCGTCGCACACGCCGTTGATCCCGGCCTGCACCGTGTGGCCGACGACCATCCGCTTGGCGCCCAGCGCGGCGAGCGCCGCCTTCGCCGCCGCGCAGTCTGCCTCGCCCAGGCCCAGCGCGCGCGTCCACACCGGGCCGCGGTCCGAGCGCAGGACGAGCGGCGGCTCCTCGGGGCCGCCCGCCTGGCCGTCGAGCCAGCAGCGCGCCGAGCGGTTGGCCTCGTCGACCTGGGTGACCCAGTCGCCGAGGACGCCGGCGTGCGAGAACACCGTGTCGCCGACGATCGCGATCACGTCGTGCGCGGCGAGCTTCTTGGCGTAGGCGCCGCCCGGGGTGAGCGCCGCGGCCCGCCCGCGCACCTCGGCCGGGAGCCGCGGATACCGCGACAGATCCACGCCCGGCGCGTCGTCGAAGTCGCGGATGGCCCCGGGCGTGACGTAGCGGAAGTCGCCCGCCGCGTTCATGAGCTCGTGGTTGCCGAGCAGCATGATCACGGCGCCGCCGGCCGCCTGCGCCTCGCGCTCGAGCTTCGCGATCAGATCGAGGATCGCCTGCTCGTCGTCGCCGCGATCGAGCACGTCGCCCGTCTGGACCACGACGAGCGCGCCGCCGATCCAGCGATCGCTCGCGTCGATCGCGCCCGCCGCGCGGAGCGCCGCGCGCGTGGCCGCGAGATCGCCGTGCAGATCGCCGATCGCGACCAGCCGCTTCGGCATCGGCCGCCGCTGCGGCAGCGGCGCGAGCGTGCACGACGCAGCCCCCGCCGCGGTGGCCGCCGCCGCCGCGGACCCGGACCCCGCCGCGGACCCAGACTTCTCTACGCCCGACCCGGCCGCGCCCTCCCGCGGCGCCGGGGCCGCCACCGGATCCGGCGGCGCGGTCGCTGCCGGCGGCGCAACCGTCGACGTCGAGGGCGGCCGCTCCCGGGGGCGGCCGCGATCACACGCGGTCGCCGCGAGGCCGAAGACGGTCATCGTCGCGGTCACGGTCGCAGTGGCGGTGGCGAGCCAGACAACACGCACGTCCGGTGCATAGCGTGGAATCTTTGACGCTGTAAGCCATTCCGCGCCGCTTCGTTCGAAGCTGCGTATGCGCAACCTCCCCTGTCTCCTGCTCCTCCTCCCGGCCGGGTGCGCCATGGGCGGCGCGCTGCGCCAGGCGACGCTCGTCGGCCAGTGCGCCGAGGGCGACGCCGCCTGCTCGCGCCGCCACGCGCAGGCGCCGATCGCCGTCGGCACGCGCTTCTACCCCGAGGTCTCCGCCTCGATCGACGGCTCGAGCGCGCCGAGCCTCACGCTCGAGAGCGCGGCGCCTGACGTCCTCGCCGTCGAGGGCGGCGCGCTCGTCGCCAAGAAGCCCGGCGCGAGCGCGGTCCTGATCTCCACCGACGACGCCTCGGTCGTCGACTTCGTGCACATGTGGGTCGCGCCCGTCACGAAGCTGACGCTGATGCGCCGCGACGGCGACCGCGTCGACGGCGCGATCGGGCTGACCGTCGGCGAGGACGTCACGATCACGCCCGCGCTGTGGAACGGCGCGCAGCGCCTCGCCGGCGCCGGCGACGTCGCGTGGACCGCCTCGCCCGAGGGGGCCGTCAGCATCCTGCGCGACGGCTCGCCCGATCGTCGGCGGCTGCGTGCCCGCGCGCCTGGCAAGGCCACCGTCACCGTCTCGCTCGGCGACGCGTCCGCCGCCGTCGACGTGGAGGTGGTGCCGTGACCCGCCGCGCGCTCGCGCTCGCGCTCGCGCTCGCAGCTATCTGCGCCGCGCTCGCCGCCGGCTGTAACCCAGTCCTCGTCGCGCAGTCCGCGGCGCCCCCCGGCCGCGCGGCGCGGCTCGACGAGGTCACCGGCTTCTGGGGCATCCAGAGCTACCGCCTCGAGCTCTCGCAGGGCGTGGCGATCGCCCTGACCTGCCACCGCGGCGGCCCGTGCGAGCAGCTGTCGGTCGTCTCCGACGATCCCGCCGTCGCCGAGGTCCGGCGCGCCTCGCTCGGCGTGCTCGAGAAGAGCGGCCTGTACAACCAGGCCACGTCCGCGGCCGTCGTCATCGTCGGCCGCGCGCCCGGGGCCACGCAGCTCCACGTGCGCAGCAAGGAGGGCGGCCGCGACATCGCGGTCCGCGTCATCCCGCCGCCCGGCCCGATCACGGTGCAGGCCACCTCGCGCTGAACCTCAAGGCGGCGGCGCGTTCGAGACCAGCCCGACGACGACGGTGATGTTGTCGTCGCCGCCGCGCTGGTTCGCGAGCTCGATCAAGGTCTCGGGGAGCCGGCGGTACCAGGTCATCGCGACGATGCGCTCGAGCTCGCCGTGCTCGATGTAGTTCGACATGCCGTCGGAGCACAGCACGAAGCAGTCGCCCGGCGACACCGGCACGCTCTTCATGTCGGCCTCGATCTCGCGCTCGAACCCGATCGACTTCGTGATCACGTGCCGGAACTTGCTGTGCTTGGCCTCGGCCTCGCTGATCGAGCCGGACCGCAGCTGCTCGGCGATCCACGAGTGATCGTCGGTGATCTGCTTGAGCCGGCCGTCGCGGAACATGTAGCAGCGCGAGTCGCCGGCGTGGACCAGGTGCGCGCGGCCGGCGTGCACCAGCATCGCGGTCAGCGTGGTCCCCATCCCGCGCAGCTCGGGCTTGGCCCACGCCGCCTCGAAGATGGCCGAGCTCGCGCGCCGCACGACGCCGCGCATCAGCTCGAGCGCCGGCGAGAACGCGATCACCGCGCCCGCCGGCAGCGTCGGATCTTCCCCGCGCACCGGCACGTCCTCCGTCAGCTCGCGGACCCGGCGCGGCGAGGTCGGCGCCATCCCGGTGTCGAGGAGCGACTCGTTCACCACCGGCATCTCCTCGGTCGTCCGCAGGCTGGCGCGGATCTGGTTCTCGAGCGCCTTGGCGAAGTCGCCGCGCGCCTCCGCCATCTCGCGCCCGAGGAACTCGACCGCCATCCGGCTCGCCGTCGCCCCGCCCTGGTGCCCGCCCATGCCGTCGGCGACCGCGATGACGCCGGTCTCCGGATCGACCAGGTACGAGTCCTCGTTGCGCTCGCGCTTGCGCCCCGGATCCGTCTGCCCCCACGCCCACAGCCTCATGGCGCCCCCGCTTTCGAAGCACACCCGATCATGTGCCGCTCGCTCCAGGGCCGAGCATACACCACGGCGTCTGAGCGCCGATCACGCACCCACCGCTCTCTCCGCGCGCGGATCATGAATAGTCCGCGCTCCGCTCGCTGATGTTGCCGTCCTCGCAGCGCAGGAGCTTGCCCTTGTTCTCGATCCTCGTGAGCAGGCTCACCGGCCGCGTCCACAGCTTGCACGCGTTGCGCAGCGTGTCACGCGCCTGCGCCGCGTCGAGATCGGTGCCCTCATGGACGTGCCGGAGGAGCAGCTCGCTGCGGTTCTCGAAGTTGCCGTCCGCCACGACGATCACCGGCTGGCCGCGGTTCGTCAGCATCCGCAGGAGCTGGTCCTTCACCTTCTTGAACTCGCGGCTCATGATCTCCCAGCTGCCGCTGCGCTCGGAGAACCCGAACGAGTAGAACTTCTGCTCGACGCAGAACTCGAGCGTGAAGAACTCGTCGATGAACGTGATGTCGTTGTAGAGCTTGCGCACCTCGAACAGCCGCTGGCGCCCCAGGCCCGTGCGGCGGTCCCAGTTGCGCTTGAGCTCCATCGAGTCGCACTCGTCCCACTCCTTGCCGAACTGGCCGCGGTTCCACCGATCCTCGATGTTGCGCAAGAGCTCGACGCCCAGCTTGTACGGGTTCAGCCGCCCCGGCGACGTCGCGAGCACGCCGGAGTTCGCGTCCGCGTAATCGATCACCTCCGCCGCGGTCAGCGCCTTCTCCGTCAGGATCTTCGAGTGCCAGTACGAGGCCCACCCTTCGTTCATGATCTTCGTCATCGCCTGCGGCGCGAAGTAGTAGGCCTCGTCGCGGACGATCTCGAGGACGTCGGTCTGCCAGTGCTCGAGCGGCGCGTGCTCGATCAGGAAGGCGAGCACGTCGCGCTGCGGCTGCTCGGGGAAGCGGCGCTTCATCCGCTTCTCCTCCTCATCGCGCTTCTTGCGCTGCTTCTCGAGGTACTCGGGCGGGTTGATGAACGACTCCATGTAGCCCTTGGCGCGGAGCCGGCCGACCTTGTCGCGCTGGTCTTGCTCCTGCTCCTCCTCGGCCTGGGTCTTCTCGCGGTGGCGCACGATGTACGCCGACATCGGATCGATCAGGTTCTCGAGCGAGAGGCAGGTGTCGATGAAGTCCTCGACGGTGTCCTGGCCGTGGCGCGCCATGTGGCGCCGCACGCGGGAGGCGTGGTTCGCCATCCCGTCGATCATCTTGCGGTTGGTCTTCGAGAAGAAGTAGTTGTGCTTGAAGAAGTCGACGTGGGCGCAGACGTGCGCCATCACGATCTTCTGATCAGTGAGCGAGTTCCCCTCGAGCAGGTACGCGTACGCGGGGTTCGTGTTGATCACCATCTCGTAGATCTTCGAGAGGCCCCACTCGTAGCTCTTCGAGAGCTGCTCGTAGTCCATGCCGAAGCGCCAGTGCGGATAGCGCGTCGGGAAGCCCCCGTACGCGGCGACCTCGTTCATCGTCTTGTAGTCGAGGACCTCGTAGAGGATCGGGAAGAAGTCGAGCCCGTACCCCTTGGCGTACCCCTCGACCTCCTCCTGGATGTCGCGCAGGTAAGCGGGGAATCGCTTGATCGGCATCTTATACGGCCTCCTCGCCGAGGCGGGCTCCGCCCTCCGGGACTCGCTCGTCGGCCATTTTATACAGCCTCCTCGTCGGCCATTAGCGCCCCTTTCCGAGGAACTCCTTGATCGAGTCCATGATGGCGTCCTTGCCCTTGATCTCCGACGTCACGACACGCTCGTCCTCGTCGAAGTGCTCTGTGAGGTCCTTGATGAACTGCCCCGAGCCGTACGGCGACTCGACCTGTCCATAACAGAACAGGTTCACGAACGGCAGCACCTCCTTCTTGAGGAGGTCCACGCAGGTGTGCGTGTCGTCGACGCTCCAGTTGTCACCGTCGGAGAAGTGGAACGGGTAGATGTTCCACAGGTCCGACGGGTACTCGTCGGCGATCAGCTTCGCGCACAGCTTGTACGCCGACGAGATCATCGTGCCGCCCGACTCGCGCGTCTTGAAGAACGTGTCGCGATCGACCTCCTTGGCCATCGCGTCGTGGATGATGTAGCGGCTCTCGATGCCGTGGTACTGCGAGCGCAGCCACGTGTCGATCCAGAAGCTCTCGATGCGGACGATCTCCTTCTGCTCGTCGCCCATCGAGCCCGACACGTCCATCATGTAGATGATGACGGCGTTCGACTGCGGGATCGGCTCGCTGCGCCAGCTCCGGTAGCGCTTGTCCTCGCGGATCGGGATGATGACCGGGTTCTTCGCGTCGTACGTCCCCATCGCGATCTGGCGCCGGATCGCCTGGCGGAACGTGCGCCGGAAGTGCCGCAGCGACTCGGGGCCGGTCGTGCGGATGCCCGAGTACTTGTCCTTCCACGCGACGATCTTCTCGGTACCCTTGGGCTGGATCCGCGGCAGCTCGAGCTCCTCGCCCATGATCTCGGCGAGCTCCTGCAGCGAGACCTCGACGTCGAGCAGGTGATCGCCGGGGCGGTCGCCGGCCTTGCCCGCGCCCGGCTGCTCCTGGCCGTCGCCGCCGAGCGCCTCGCCGACCTCGCCCTCGCCTTGCCCGACCCCGCCCTGCTGCTTGTCGCCGTGCTTGAAGTGCGGGATGTCGACCTGCGGCAGCGGGATCGCGACGGTGTCCTTGCCCTTCTTCGCGATCATCTCGCCCTGCGAGATGTACTTGCGCAGGTTCTGCTTGATCTTGCCGCGGATGATCTGGCGGAAGCGGCCGTGATCGAGATCGATCTTCTGCGACATGTTATGCGGCCTCCTCGCCTAAAACACCACGTCGGCGATGTCGCCGCGCTCGTTGACGAAGCACAGCCGGCCGCCGTGCCGCTTCGTGCGCTGCACCATCTCGAGCAGCCCGAGCGCGCGCGACAGGACGCCCGTAGGGTCGTCGGTCCCGAGCTCGACGCACAGCTTGGCGAGCAGCTCGGCCAGCGTGTGGTTGAGCTCGACGGTCACGGTCCCGACGCCCTTCGGGTCCATTTTATACGGCCTCCTCGCCGAGCCCAGTCTCCCGGCGGGCCATCAGTGCTTCACGTCCCCGCGCGCGAAGATCGACGCGACGAAGTTGAGGATGTCGGTGGCCGACACCTCGTCGTAGCCGAAGTTCTTGATCAGCCGCTGCTTGACCACGTCGATCTTCGCCTGCGTGTCGCGGTCGACGACCGACGACACCAGCGACGTCAGCTTGATCGAGTCCTTCTGGTCCTCGAACAGCTTCGCCTCGAGCGCCTTGTGGAGCCGCTCGTTCGTCTTGTAGTCGAACTGCCGGCCCTCGATCGCGAGCGCGCCGATGTAGTTCATGATCTCGCGGCGGAAGTCGTCCTTGCGGCTCTCCGGGATGTCGATCTTCTCCTCGATCGACCGCATCAGCCGCTCGTCCGGCTCCTCGTCCTGCCCGGTGTACGGGTTCTTGACCTTCTCCTTCTGGGTGTACGCCTTGATGTTGTCGATGTAGTTGGCGCACAGCTTCGCGATCATGTCCTCGTCGGCGCTGATCGCGCGCTGGACCTCGTTCTTCACGATGTCCTCGTACTCCTGCTTCACCACCGACAGCATCTCGGCGTACCGCTTGCGCTGCTCGTCCGACGAGATCAGCGAGTGCGACCGCAGCCCGCCCTCGAGCTCGTTTAGCACCATGAACGGGTTGATCGCGCCCTCCGCCTTGTCGCTGACGAGCGCGTTCGCGATCTTGTCCTGGATGTAGCGCGGCGAGATGCCGTCGAGGCCCTCGCGCTGCGCCTCCTTGCGCAGCTCCTTGATGTTGTCCTGCGTGAAGCCGGGCAGCGTCTTGCCGTCGTAGAGCTTCGCCTTCTGGAGTAAGGACAGCGAGTGCTTCTTCGGATCCTCGAGGCGCGTCAGCACCGCCCACAGCGCGGCGACGTACAGCGTGTGCGGCGCGATGTGCTTGCCGACGCGCTCGCTGGTGAAGTCCTTCGTGTAGATCTTCACCTCCTCGCTCACCTTCGTGATGTACGGGATGTCGACCTTGATCGTGCGGTCGCGGAGCGCCTCCATGAACTCGTTGTTGAGGAGCTTCTTGTACTCGGCCTCGTTCGTGTGGCCGATGATGACCTCGTCGATGTCGGTCTGCGCGAACTTCTTGGGCTTGATCTTGCGCTCCTGCGTCGCGCCGAGCAGGTCGTAGAGGAACGCGACGTCGAGCTTCAGGATCTCGACGAACTCGAGGATGCCGCGGTTGGCGATGTTGAACTCGCCGTCGAAGTTGAACGCGCGCGGATCCGAGTCCGAGCCGAACGTGGCGATCTTTCTGTAGTTGATGTCGCCGGTCAGCTCGGTCGAGTCCTGGTTCTTCTCGTCCTTGGGTTGAAATGTGCCGATGCCGACGCGGTCCTGCTCCGAGAGCACGAGCCGGCGCACCTTCACGTGGCCCATCACCTTCTCGAAGTTGCCGCCGTAGTGGCGCATCAGCTCCTTGAAGATCAGCCGGCACGCCGGGTTCACGTCGCCGTCGACCTTCACCCTGTAGTCGTCCGAGGACAGCCGGAGCTTGGTGATCGCGTCGACGCGCCACTCGCGCGGGATCAGGCGCAGCGGCTCGTCGTGCATCGGCGAGTGGAACACCTCGGCGCCGCCCGCGAGCTCGCCGAGCGCGCCGGGCAGCGTCCAGAAGTACGTGTAGAGCGCGCCGTCGGGCGTGCGCGAGTATTCCTCCATGCCCTTCTTGAGCTGGCGCGCGATCGTCGACTTCGACGAGCCGACCGGGCCGTGCAGGAGGATGATGCGGCGCTCGGTGCCGTAGCCCTGCGCGGCGCTCTTCAGGACGTTCATGAGCCGCATCAGCGGCACGTCGAGGCCGAACACCGCGTCGCGGCCGTCGTGCGTCTGGTCCTTGAAGAACTTGTAGCGGACCAGCTTCTTCTTGTTGTCGATGTACTCCTCGACGCCGTGCGACAGCACCATGTCATAGAGGCGCTGATACGCATTTCGGGTCACCTGCGGCGTGCGGCGGACCAGCGCGAGGTAGTCCTCGAAGCCGCCTTCCCAGGACAGCTCCTTGTACGTCGCGTAGTTCTGCAGCTCGGCGATCTGTCCCACGAGACTCATGGCCTCGACGGTACCACGAAGGTTCGGCGCGGGAACGCCGCCAGAGCCGTGCGCTGGCGCCACGCCGCGCGGCGCCAAATCATGGATCGATCACGGGATCGATCAGGGGTCGCTCGAGACGTACTTCTCCACGTTGCGCTTGTGCTCGCCGATCGTGCGCGCGAACGCGTGCGTGCGCGCGTTCTTCGAGGTAGCGACGAAGTAGAAGTACTCGCTCCCGTCGGGCGCGAGCGTCGCCTCGATCGACTTCCGGCCGGGGTTCGAGATCGGGCCGGGCGGCAGTCCCTCGTGCTGGTACGTGTTGTAGGGATTGTCCTTGTCGTCGAGCTGCGCGCGCCGGAGCCGCTCGCAGCCGGGCGCCTTGCCGGCCTTCGTGCACAGCTCGATCCACGCGACGCACGGCGGCGACTTCTCCTTCGGCACGAGGCAGCCGTAGCGGATCGTCGGATCGGTCTCGAGCCGCCGCGGCTTGAACGACGACGACGTCAGCCGGTTGATGAACACCTGCGCGATGCGCGGCCGCTCGCCGGGATCGATCGCCTCCTTCTCGACGATCGAGGCGAGCGTCAGGAGATCGCGGTCGCTCCAGCCGAGCCGCTCCTTGAGCCGGGTCGCCTCGCGCGCAGACTTCTGGATGGCCTGATTCCAGATCTCGCGGTGGCGCGTGATCAGGCGCTGCAGCACGGCGATCGGCCGCTCGCCGACGTGGAACTGGTACGTGTCGGGGAACAGGTAGCCGTCGGCGGTGTCGCCCGGGATGGCGTACTTCGCGAGGAAGTCGCGGTCGCGCGCGAGCGCCTCGAGCTCGGCGGCCGGCGCGATCTTCGCCTCCTCGAGCCGGCGGAACAGCTCGAGCATGTTCTCGCCCTCGGGCAGCGTGACCTTGACGGTCGCCTCCTTGACGCCGGTCACGATGATCGCGAGCACCTCGCGCGGCGTCAGCGTGTCCTTGATGAGGTACTTCCCGGGCCTCACGTCGGCGGTCTGCCCCCGCCACATCGCGAACATGCGGAACCACGTCGGCCGCTCGATGACGCCGCGCTCGGCGAGCCGCGTCGCGATCGTCGGGAAGCTCATCCCGGGCGCGATCTCTACCTCGACGTCGCGGCCGGAGCCGGCGTGCGGCTCGTCGGGGTAGCTCACCGCGCGGTGGAGGAAGTACGCGACGACCCCGGCCGCGACCGCGAGCGAGCCGAGGACGATCGCGAGGGCGATCCAGAAGGATCGGCGCGAGCGGCGCTTGGCGGCGGCTACGGCCGCGGGGTCTGGCTGCTGAGACTCGTCGACCACGCGGTCGTGCTCCTTTGCGACCCGGCGACGTTACTTGCTGCGGCGGCTGCCGTCGAGCCAAGCCTGGAGAATGAGCGTCGCCGCCTGTTGATCGATCACTTTGCGGCGCTTGGCCCGCGATACATCGGCCGCGAGCAGCACGCGCTCGGCCTCGGCCGTCGTGAAGCGCTCGTCCTGCTCGTGGTAGGTCACGGCGTCCCCGAGCGCGGCGCGCAGCGCGGTGAGGAGCTCGCGGACGCGGCGCGCGCGGTGTCCGACGCGGCCCGACAGCTCGAACGGGATCCCGATGACCACATCGGTGACGCCGTGGGCAGAGACGAGCGCGGCGACGCGGGCGCTGTCGCCAGAATTGCCGACGCGCTCGAGCACGGTGAGCGGATGAGCCGCAACGTTCGCCTCATCGGTGAGCGCGACGCCGATGGTCTTCGAGCCGACGTCGAGCCCCAGCGCGCGCACGCGAAGGTCGTATCGTTCGGATGGCTGCTCGACAAGGTCGGCCGAGAGGTCAGCCGCAAGAATCGGCCGAAAAAATAAAGGTCCGGCCGAAAAAATAAAGGCCCCGCTTGGGGGGACCAGGCGGGGCCGGGGCGCAGAGCGCAGCGCTACTTGTTGCCTCAGGTGGTGGGGGAGACCAGCGGGATGAGGGGGGAGGGAACCGCAGATCAACCACCGAGTCGAAACTTTTACGCTGCGTCGCGCGTGGGATTCGTCTTTCTGTTGTCAGCCAACCCGACAGCGGCGGTTTCTATTCCGCAAGACCCGCGATTGTCGTGCTTGGTTGCAGAAAGCCTGAGCAGGTTCTGGGCCAGCTCGGACCGCCGCCAGCTCGACCAAGAAACAAAGGCTTAGCGAGTCGGGCGAAGACTCACATGGGGGTGATATCGACAGGTGTAGACCCACCCTGTTGTCAGTCGTTCTCACGGCTGGCAAGGACAGTAGCCACCACGCCACGCCGAAGCGGCATCAGTGCCCGCGACGCGACTGTCGCTGTCGCGCGTGTCGCGCTGTCACAGGTGCCATCCTCGGGGCTCGGGGTAGCTTCGAGCCCATGCCGGACGAGCCCACCTCCCCGAAGCTACAGGTCCAGATCGACGACGACATCGCGCAGGGCATGTACAGCAACCTCGTCCTCATCAATCACACCGAGAACGAGTTCGTGCTCGACTTCGCGTTCCTCCAGCCGGGCAACGGCCGGGCGAAGGTCCGCATGCGCGTCATCTCGTCGCCGCGCCACACCAAGCGGCTGCTGCAGGCGCTGCAGAAGAACCTCGATCGCTACGAGGAGCGGTTCGGAGCGATCGATCTCGGTGCGGAGGACGAGCCGGTCTTTCACTGACGGGCCACCGACGGGCACGCGCGGCGCCGCGGCGCTGCGGCGCTGCGGCGCCCGATCACGCGACCGCGCCCTCGAGGATCGCGAGCGTGCCGCGATCGAGATCGAGCTCGCACGCGGCGCCGAACGGGAGCGACTCGTTGCGGTCGCCGTGGCCGACCGGCGCGCCCCAGGCCGCGGGCTTGCCGGCGGCGGCGAGCCGCTCGAGGACCGCGCGCAGCGACGCGTCGGCCGGATCGACGCCGCCCGCGGGCGGGCTCGGATCGTGACACCGCGTGAGATCGCCGACGACGGCGGCCACGGCCGGCGCGAGCGCGCCGGTCGCGGTGAGCTGCGTGAGGTAGCGATCGAGCTCGTACGGGCGCTCGCCGACCTCCTCGAGGAGCGCGATCGCGCCGGCGAGCGGCAGCGGCCACGGCGTCCCGGCGATCAGCGACGCCATCGTCAGGTTCGCCGGGACGAGCGCGCCGCGGTGGACGCCGCGGCCGCGCGACGCGAGTCGCCACGGCCGCTCGCCCGGCGGGCGCGGATCGGTGAGCAGCGCGACGAGGTGCGCGACGTCCTCGTCGGGGAGATCGCCGAGCTGCTGGATCACCGGGCCGTGGATGCCGCGCACGCCGGCGGCGTGGGCCCACGCGAGCAGCGCGGTCCCGTCGGAGAATCCGACGATCGGCTTCGGATCGCGGCGCAGCCGGTCGGGATCGAGGAGCGGCAGGATGCGCGTCAGGCCGTAGCCGCCGCGCGCGAGGATGACCGCGCGGACATCCGGATCGCCGAGCATCGCATCGAGCTCGGCGGCGCGCTGCTCGTCGGTGGCCGCGAGGTAGCTCGCGAGATCGGGCGGCCGCGGTGCCGTGACGCCGGGCGCGACCAGAAGCTCGAACGCGTCGCCGAGGCGCGCGGCGCCGCGCCGGAACCGCTCGAGCGAGACTGGCCCGGAGGGCGCAACGATGCCGAGCCGGCCGCCGCGCGCGATGCGAGGCGGCGGCGCTGGGGCGGGCGGGCGCGCGCTCACCGGCGCTTCTTGCGCTTCTTGCCGGCCGCCTTCCCGCCGCTGTCGGGCACGACCGGCGGGCGCGGCTCATCGCGCTCGCCCGCGCTGTCGGCGGCCGCGGCGCCAGCGGCCTCGCTCTCGCTGCCCTCGGCAGCGCCGCGCTCGCCGACATCGGCCTCGGTGACGGCGGCCATGACGGCGCTCGCCGTGAACTGGCCGCTCGCGCCGGCCTCGAGCCCGAGCGCGTGGAGATCGACCGACTGCATCATGACCGTCCGCTTGCCGTCATCGACGAGCGGCGTGTCCCCCACGCCGAGCGCCTCCGCATCCAGCGCGGCGGCCGGCGCCTCAGTGGCGACCGGCTCTTCTGCGGGCGCGGCCGCCACGGGCGCGGCCGCCGCGGGCGCGGCCGCCGCGGGCGCGGCCGCCGCGGGCGCGGCCACGGCGGGCTCCTCCGCCGCAGGCGCAGCCGCCGCGGGCGCAGCCGCTGCGGGCTCCTCCGTCGCAGGCGCAGCCGCCGCGGGCGCAGCCGCTGCGGGCTCCTCCGTCGCAGGCGCAGCCGCCGCGGGCGCAGCTACTGCGAGCGCAGCCGCTGCGGGCTCCTCCATCGCAGGCGCAGCCGCCGCAGGCGCCGCCCGCGACTCGGGTGCCACGCCCTCCGGCAGCACCACGCGCTCGTGCCACCAGGCCGCGGCCGCGCCGTCGGCGAGCGCGGGCGCGATCACCATCCCCGGCGCCCGATCCGAGCCGCCGACCTGCTCGTGGATCTGCGTGACGACCGCGTCGATCGTGACGCCGCCGTCGGCGGCGATCGAGATCTTCGTCCCGACCGGCATCGGCGCCGGCAGCTCGAGAAAGCCGGAGCCGGACTGGATCTGTGACAGCCTGATCCGGCGCCCGAGCGACAGACCGCGATACGCGAGGTCGACAAAGCTTTCGCTCACGCGGCGAGCATATCGCAGGCCGGGCCAGGCATACTCCGCGCGTGGCCCTGCTCGATCGCCTTCGGCAGCTCGGCGGCGCGGTGCGCGACGCGCTGCCCGCGGCGCCCGAGGACGACATCGACGCCCGGGCCCAGGCGCTCGTGGTCCACAGCAACGAGTTCGGCTTCGACCCGTTCGGCCTGTCGCGCGATCACGTCCGCGGCGCGGCCCGGGTCGCGCGCTGGCTCTACCGCTACTACTTCCGCGCGAGCGCGCGCGGCATCGAGCACATCCCCGAGCGCGGCCGCGTCCTGTTCGTGGCCAACCACTCGGGCCAGCTGCCGTTCGACGGGCTCGTGATCGGCGCCGCGTGCTTCCTCGAGCCCGAGCAGCCGCGCCTGCCCCGCGCGATGGTCGAGTACTTCGTGCCGAGCGTGCCGTTCGCCTCGTACCTGTTCGCGCGCTGGGGCCAGATCACCGGCACCCCGGAGAACTGCCGCCGGCTGCTCGCCTCCGAGGAGGCGGTGCTCGTGTTCCCCGAGGGCGCGCGGGGGATCTCCAAGCCGTTCTCGAAGCGCTACCAGCTCGCCGAGTTCGGCACGGGCTTCATGCGGCTCGCGCTCGAGATGCAGGCGCCGATCGTGCCGGTGGCGGTGATCGGCGCCGAGGAGCAGGCGCCCGCGTTCAACGTGCGGCCGCTCGCCAAGCTCCTCCGCACGCCGTCGTTCCCCGTGGTGCCGTACCCGCCGTTCTTGCCGCTCGTGCCGCTGCCGGTGAAGTACCGGCTCTACTTCGGCGAGCCGATGCGGTTCACCGGCGATCCCGACGACGACGACGAGGTCCTCGACGACAAGGTCAAGACCGTGAAGAACCGGATCCAGTCCATGATCCAGCTGGGGCTACGTGAGCGCGAGCACGTCTTCTGGTGATCCCGGCGCGCCGGCGGGAGCTCGCCCGGCGCGCCCCCGCAAGGTCATCATCACCGGGATCTCCGGCCGGCTCGGCCGGATCGTCGCGCGGCAGCTGCACCACGAGATCGGCTGGCAGATCGTCGGCCTCGATCGCCGCCCCATGCCCGGCCGGCCAAAGGACATCGAGCACCACCAGGTCGATCTGCGGAGCAAGAAGGCGCGCGACCTGTTCCGCGCCGGCGACGTCGACGCGCTGATCCACCTCGGCGTGATGCACGATCCGCGGGCGCGCCCCGCCGAGCTGTACTCGTGGAACATCGCCGGCACGACGAAGCTGCTCGAGTACTGCCAGGCGTACCGCGTACCGAAGGTCGTGCTCCTGTCGTCGGCGAACGTCTACGGTCCGCGCCCCGACAACCCGCAGTTCTTGACCGAGGACGCGCCGCTGCTCGCCGCGCAGCGGTTCCCGCAGATGCGCGATCTCGTCGAGATCGACCACCTCGTGTCGACGTTCCTGTGGCGCGCGCAGGCCGTCGAGACCGTGATCCTGCGCCCGGTGCACATCGTCGGCCCGGTCCACAACGCGCCGTCGAACTACCTGCGGATCGAGCGCCCGCCGGTCCTGCTCGGCTTCGATCCGATGGTCCAGCTCATCCACGTCCAGGACGTGGCCGCCGCGATCTCCTTGGCGCTCGCGCCGGGGCGCCGCGGGATCTACAACCTGGTCGGCCCCGGCGAGGTGCCGCTGTCGGTCGTGCTCGCGGAGCTCGGCAAGGAGCCGCTCGCGATCCCGCACCCGTTCGCCCGGCCGATCCTCTCCCTGGCGTTCCGGCTCGGGTTCTCGAGCTTCCCGGTCGCGGAGCTCGACTTCATCCGCTACGTCTGCATGGTCGATGGCCGCCGCGCGTCGGCCGAGCTCGGCTTCCGCCCGCAGTTCGGCCTGCGCGACACCATCCGGGCCGTAGAGGAGCTGGCCTGAGCGGGCCAGAACGGGCCCGCGTTCGCCTCCGCTCGGACCGAACATCATCCGTCGTGATGATGTTTCTCGTCGGCGAGCCATGCCTGCTCCTGCCGTGGCGTCTCGATACAGTGAGTGTGGCTGACCGTTCACACCGGACGGGAGCACGGGCCGCGCTCGTCGGTGGCGACCCACATCTGCGACCGTCGACCCGTCAGGATCTTGTGAGGTGCGGTTCGACCGATCTGAGATTTTTCGGGCGTTTTTGTCAGAGATCGGGCGCCGTGCTCGCGACCGATCCCGCTGCCGTGGCTCCGGCATCGAGCATTCCCGCGCAGTTCGATCTCGTTGCCCGAATGGCACAAGCAATGCTTTGCGTTCTGCCACCGCACGCGTCACCGTCAGCGCCACCGCCCGCGCCACCGCCCGCGCCACCGCCCGTCAAAGGACCAAGCCCCCATGAAGAAGCCTGTTCTCCTCGCCCTCGTCGCCTTCCTCGCCTTCGTCGCCACCGGCTGTCAGCTCTACTTCGGTGAGACGAAGGACTCCGACGACGACTCGTACTGCGCGGCCGACGGCTACTACGTGCGCGGCGAGTGGGTGAGCGCGCAGTGCCCGGGCGGCGGCAACGCCTGCCTCTCGAACAAGGACTGCGCCGCGGGCTGCTTCTGCGACGAGGTGAAGGGCACCTGCGACGAGGGTGGCTTCTGCAGCCAGCAGGATGAGTGCGCACCCGACATGGAGTGCGACGAGGCGCGGTCCTCGTGCGTCCCGGTCGTCGCGAGCTGCGCCGGCGCGATCGCGACGAGCTGCACCAACGGCGCGCCGAGGTGCCCGGCGGGCTCGGTGCCGCTGATCAAGGACGGCTGCTACTACGATCGGAACGGCGACGGCCAGTTCGACTGCCAGGCGATCGACGACTGCAACGCGCCGCCGACGTGCCAGGCCTACCAGTACGCGGCCGACTGCTCCGCGGCCAGCTGCACCACGATCACCCGCGGCGAGAACTGCCGGGCGCAGAACGGCGCGACGTGCCAGGACGGCCAGCCCGGCTGCGTCTGCCAGACGTACACGTTCGCGCGCTGCGAGTGAGCTGACGCCCCGCGCGTGTGGAGCCCAGGCGGGCCGCCGACCGGCGGCCCGTCGGCATTTTCGGGGGTATCTTCGGGTCATGGGCTTTCAGTTCGCCGAGACCATGGCCGGGACGGTCGAGTGGGACGCGCGGCCGGGCAACCGCCTGCCGCTGCGGTTCGAGATCACGGCGCAGGCGGACTCGGTGCGGCGCCACCTCGCGGACGGCAAGGTGGCGGTGCGCGGCACCCTGCACGCCCCCCCGATCGCGGAGGGTGTCGACGTAGAAGGCGTCCTTACGATCCGTCCGGTCGGCCAGCGCATCATCCGGTACGAGCTCGCGTTCGTGGGTGACGACGGCAAGCACTACGAGCTGGTCGGGCAAAAAGACATCCGATGGCGCGCGCCGCTCAAGACGTTCACGCACCTGCCCGCCGAGATCCTCGACGAGGAGCACCGGCGCGTGGCGACCTGCGAGATTGCCTTCGACCTGAGGAAGGACCTGTGGACCTTCCTGAGGAGCTTCCGCGCGCTTCCGTAGGCAGCACGTGCGTGGGAACGTGGTAAGACCCGACACCCTCCAACCAGCTCGCTCCTCGCGGAGCCCCCGGGACCAACCATGGGACTTTTGCAGAAGATCTTCGGCAGCAAGAACGAGCGAGAGCTGAGGAAGCTCCAGCCCATCGTGGCCCGGATCGCCGCGCTCGAGCCGACGATGAAGGCCAAGAGCGACGACGAGCTGCGCGCCCTGACGCCGGACTTCAAGCGCCGGCTCGACAAGGGCGCGACGCTCGACGAGATCCTCCCGGAGGCGTTCGCGGCGGTCCGCGAGGCCGGCGTGCGGCGCCTCGGGATGCGCCACTACGATGTCCAGATGATCGGCGGCATGATCCTCCACAGCGGCAAGATCGCCGAGATGCGGACCGGCGAGGGCAAGACGCTCGTCGCCACGCTGCCGACGTACCTGAACGCGCTGACCGGCAAGGGTGTGCACGTCGTCACCGTCAACGACTACCTGGCCAAGCGCGACGCCGAGTGGATGGGCCGCCTGCACGGCTTCCTCGGCCTGTCCACGGGCGTGATCGTCCACGGCCTCGAGGACCACGAGCGCCAGCGCAACTACAACTGCGACATCACGTACGGCCAGAACAACGAGTTCGGCTTCGACTACCTGCGCGACAACATGAAGACGTCGCCGGACCGCATGGTCCAGCGCGGCCTCAACTACGCCGTCGTCGACGAGGTCGACTCGATCCTCATCGACGAGGCCCGGACGCCGCTCATCATCTCCGGCGCGTCCGAGGCGAGCGGCGATCTGTACGTGAAGATCGATCGCCTGATCCCGCGCCTCAAGCGCGAGGTCGACTACACCGTCGACGAGAAGGCGCACTCCGCGATGCTGACGGACGACGGCGTCGAGAAGATGGAGCAGCTGCTCGGCATCGACAACCTGTACGAGGCGACGAACATCCAGCTCGTCCACCACGTGAACCAGGCGCTGCGCGCGCACACGCTCTACAAGCGCAACGTCAACTATCTCGTCGAGGAGGGCAAGGTCGTCATCGTCGACGAGCACACCGGCCGCAAGATGCCGGGCCGGCGGTGGTCGGACGGCCTCCACCAGGCGATCGAGGCCAAGGAGGGCGTGCCCGTCGAGGAGGAGAACCAGACGCTCGCGACGGTCACGTTCCAGAACTACTTCCGCATGTACAAGAAGCTCGCGGGCATGACCGGCACCGCGGACACCGAGGCGGCGGAGTTCCACCAGATCTACAAGCTCGTCGTGTCGGTCATCCCGACGAACAAGCCGATGGTCCGCAATGACCTGCCCGACCTCGTCTACAAGAACGAGGCCGGCAAGTTCCGCGCGGTCGTGGCCGACATCGAGGACTGCCACCAGCGCGGCCAGCCGGTGCTGGTCGGCACGGTCTCCGTCGAGAAGTCGGAGGTCGTCGCGAACCTCCTCAAGCAGAAGGGGCTGCCGTTCAACGTCCTGAACGCCAAGCAGCACCAGCGCGAGGCGATCATCGTGGCGCAGGCCGGCCGCAAGGGCGCGATCACGATCTCGACGAACATGGCCGGCCGCGGCACCGACATCTTGCTCGGCGGCAACGCCGAGGCGATGGCGAAGGCCGACCTCGCCGAGGAGAAGGCCAAGCTCGCCGAGGGCCCGGACGCGGCCAGGCCCGCGGTGGGCGAGGAGGCCGAGGGCACCGAGCCGTACCGCGGCTCGGTCGAGCCCGCGTTCGACGAGGACGCGCGCTTCAAGGAGCTGCACGACAAGTACAAGCAGCAGTGCGAGGTCGAGCGCGAGGAGGTGGTGAAGGCCGGCGGGCTCAAGATCATCGGCACCGAGCGCCACGAGTCGCGCCGCATCGACAACCAGCTGCGCGGCCGCGCCGGCCGCCAGGGCGATCCCGGCACGTCGCGGTTCTACCTGTCGCTCCAGGACGACCTGCTCCGCATCTTCGGCCTCGATCGGATGACGGGCCTCATGGAGCGGCTCGGCCTCGAGGAGGACGTGCCGATCGAGTCGCCGATGGTGACGCGCTCGATCGAGGGCGCGCAGAAGAAGGTCGAGGGCCGCAACTTCGATCAGCGCAAGAACGTCCTCGAGTACGACGACGTCATGAACCAGCAGCGCAAGACGATCTACGCGCTGCGCCGGCAGATCCTCGAGGGCCGCTACCACCGCGAGCCGACCGAGGAGGAGCAGAAGCAGGGCATCGTCCCCGAGCCGGTCACGCAGAGCGGCGACTGGACGCTCGAGGCGCTGAAGCCGGAGCTCGAGCCGAAGCTGTCCGAGATGATCGACGTCATCCGCGGCAAGGTGAAGGAGCGCGACGACGACGCCGCGCTCGGCAAGGACGTCGGCGACACGCGGCCCGGCTGGCGCGTGATGCGCGCGGAGATGTGGCGGCAGTTCGGCGCGCTGCTCGATCTCGAGAAGCGCTACGACGAGGACAAGCAGGAGCTGCTCGACTACTGCATCCGGCAGATCGCGGCGTCGCTGATCCAGCAGCGCGAGCGCATGTACGACCTCGCCGACGCCCGGATGGCGTCCATCATCGAGCAGGTGCTGTCGGCGGACGTCCCCGACGACGAGTGGGACTGGGACCAGCTGATCGACGCGCTCCAGGACCAGTTCAACACCGAGTTCGAGATCACGCCGGGCACGGCCGACGAGGTGGCGACGCAGGTGTGGCCGGTGATCGAGAAGCGGCTCGGCGAGCGCGAGAAGGAGCTGTCGCGCCCGTGGCTCATGTACTTCGCGCGCCAGTTCTCGCTCGAGGAGATCGATCAGCAGTGGATCGAGCACCTGAAGACGATGGACGCGCTCCGCGAGGGCATCGGCCTCCAGGGCTACGGCCAGAAGGATCCGAAGAAGGAGTACAAGAAGGCCGGCTTCAGCCTGTTCTCCGAGATGATGGACCGGATCCAGTCCAACTCCATGACGAAGATCTTCCGCGTCCAGATCCAGCGCGAGGAGGAGCAGGTCCCGCAGCTCGCGCAGCGGGAGCGCCAGCTCGACGAGCGCGGCGCGGCGAACAAGTCCGAGGAGGAGAACGCCGAGCAGGACGCCGCCGAGCGCACCGAGAAGCGACGCGGCCAGCGCGGCGGGCGCGCGGCGGCCCGCGGCGGCGCGGCGGCGGAGGGCGGCGCGGCCGAGAAGGCGGAGCCGGTGCGCCGCGAGCGGCCGAAGGTCGGGCGCAACGATCCGTGCCCGTGCGGCTCGGGCAAGAAGTACAAGAAGTGCCACGGCAAGGACGAGGAGGCCGCGGCGCAGGAGTGACCGGCGCCTGCGGGCCCGCGCGGAGGGGGCGGGAAGGCCCCCTCTCGATCAACCAACCAGCGCGGCGCAGCGGCGGCAAACTTCTGCGGCGTAGCACTGGCGCGTCGCGTCACGTGATCGGGCCGATCACCGTCGACAAAGATCGGCGTCGCCGGATGGATCCGGCCCCTCGCCGGATTGATACTGCGCCCCCACCATGCGCATCGGCGTTCCCAAAGAGATCAAGACTCAAGAGTTTCGCGTCGGCATGACCCCGGCCGGCGTCGCGATCCTCACGGCGCGGGGCCACACCGTCCTCGTCGAGCAGAGCGCCGGCATCGGCTCCTCGATCTCCGACGAGGCCTACGTGAAGGCAGGCGCCACGATCATCCCGAGCCGCGAGGAGGTGTGGGGCTCGGCGGACATGATCGTGAAGGTCAAGGAGCCGATCGCCCCCGAGTTCGCGCTGATGCGCAAGGACCTCCTCCTGTTCACGTACCTCCACCTCGCGGCGGCGCAGGAGCTCGGCAAGGAGCTCCTCCATCGCGGCGTGAACGGTGTGGCGTACGAGACGATCGAGCCCACGCCGGGCGACCTGCCGCTCCTGACGCCGATGAGCGCGGTCGCCGGGCGCATGGCGGTCCAGGCCGGCGCGACGTACCTCGAGCGCGAGCGCGGCGGCAAGGGCGTGCTGCTCGGCGGCGTGCCGGGTGTCAAGCGCGGGCGCGTCACCATCATCGGCGGCGGCGTCGTCGGCGCGAACGCGGCGAAGATGGCGGTCGGCCTCGGCGCGAACGTCACCGTCGTCGACGTGAATCTAAAGACGCTCGCGTACCTCGATGACATCTACGCCGGCCGCATCTCGACGCAGTACTCCGATCCGATCAGCATCGAGCGCGCCTGCCTCGAGAGCGATCTGGTGATCGGCGCGGTGCTGCTCGCCGGCGCCCGCGCGCCGCGGCTCGTGACCGAGAGGATGGTGAAGGAGATGGAGGCGGGCTCGGTGATCGTCGACGTGTCGATCGATCAGGGCGGCTGCGTCGAGACGGCGCGGCCGACGACGCACGACAACCCGACGTACGTCGTCCACGACGTCATCCACTACGGCGTCGCGAACATGCCGGGCGCGGTGCCGCGGACGTCCACGTACGCGCTGACCAACGCGACGATCAAGTACGTGATGAAGCTCGCCGACCTCGGCCTCGAGAAGGCCGTGGCCGACACCCCGCACATCGTGACGGGGATCAACACGTACAAGGGGACGGTCCCGCACGCGGCGGTCGCCGAGGCGCTCGGGGTCTCGTTCACTCCGTTCCGGGCCTAGCGCGGCCTCGCGCGTCCCGGGCGCGGCGCCCAAAGCTGCAGAAGTCTTGACCGGTCGAGACAGCCGGTCGCCCCACGGTGGGCTCGGCATCGCGCCGGGTCACAAGCTTTCGGCGGCGGGATGATGAAGGCGGCTCGGGTTTTCCTCCCAGGGATCTCGGCAAGTTGCGTTCGACCTGATTCCGGGAACAATTGCCGCTGGGCCACAGGTAACACACGCAACCCCCATGCTGGCCGTCCGAGAGAAGCGCGCGGAGTTCGAGCGACAAGCCCTCGTTCACACCGACGCGCTCTACGGCGCCGCGTACCGGCTGACCCGCAACGCCCGCGACGCCGAGGACCTGGTCCAGGACTCCCTGCTCCGCGCCTACCGGTTCTGGGACTCGTTCGAGCAGGACTCGAACTGCAAGGCGTGGCTCCTGCGGATCGTCACGAACACGTTCATCAACGAGTACCAGCGCAAGAAGCGCAGCCGCGAGGTGCTCGACGCCGCGACGGCGGAGCAGGACGCCACCGACGGCGTCCTCATCCACGCCGACGCGGGCGAGCGCCAGACCCCCGAGCGCGCGCTCCTCGATCGCAGCGTGTCGGACGACGTCCAGCGCGCGCTCGACGCGCTGCCGGAAGATTTCCGCACCGCCGTCGTGTTGTGCGACGTGCAGGGCCTCTCGTACAAGGAGATCGCCGAGATCATGCAGACTCCCGTGGGCACGGTGATGAGCCGGCTGTTCCGCGGGCGGAAGCTCCTCGCGGCGTCGCTGCGCGAGTTCGCCCTGCAAGAGGGCTACGTCAGATCCGCCGAGGACAAGGCGGCGCCGGCCCAAGACAAGGCGGCGCCGGCCCAAGACAAGGCCAATACGATCGATCTCGAGAAGTACCGCGCCAAGCGCGCGGGTAAAGAGGGTTCGCGATGAGTCTCTGTGAGAGCATCGACACGCTCGCGATGGCATACCTCGACGACGAGCTCGTCGCCGAGGAGCGCCGCGAGCTAGAGCTGCACTTCCTGTCATGCGCGGGCTGCAAGGCCCACGTCGAGAGCGAGCGCGCCGACCTCGCGCTCGTCCGCAAGGCGCTCGCGCCACCCCCGGCGCCGCCCAAGCTGAAGGTCTCGATCCAGCGGCTGCTCGACGCCGAGGACCAGGCGACCGCGCGCGCCGCCCGGCGGCGGTGGACGCGCTTCGCCCTCCCGGGCTCGGCCACGCTGGCGGCGGCCGCCGCGCTCGCCGTCTTCGTGTTCGCGCAGCCGCGAGAGGCGCCGGACGACGGCCGCGTCGCGCGCGAGGCTGTGCGGCAGCAGGCGCGCAAGATGCCGCTCGAGGTGCAGGGGCCGAGCACCGGGCCGTGGCTGCAGGCGAACTTCGCATCGTACATCCAGCCGCCGCGGTTCACCGAGCCGGGGATCGAGCTCCTCGGCGCCCGGCTCACGGCGGTCTCCGGCCACAACGCGGCGCTGCTCAAGTACCTCGTCACGCTCGGCCAGCGGCAGGTGACGCTGACGGCCATCGTCATCGACGACCTGCGCGGCGACGAGCTGTCGGGCGGCACCCCGATCCGGCTCGGCGGCGGCCATACGCTCCACGTCCACAGCGCCGACGGCACCCCGGCGGTCACCTACGTCGACGTGAGCACCCCGGTCGGGACGCGCATGGGCTACGCGTTCGCCTCGGACGGGCTGTCCCGGCAGGAGCTCCTGGAGCTCGTCGTGCGCTCCGACCTCATCTCGCGCGCGCAGCAGGGCCGGTAACTTCGGCCCGGCCGCCAACTCGGCTATCATCGCGGCGGGCATGAACCGCCGCATCCTCTTGATCGACGCCGACCCGGCGTTCCGGAAGCTGCTCACCCAGACGCTCGGGCGCTACCGGTTCGAGGTCGACGCCGAGGACGATCCCGACGAGGCGATCGCGCGCGGCGCGACGACCTCGCCGGCCGCCGTCGTGGTCTCCGTCGAGGAGCCGGAGAAGGCGGGCTTCAAGGTGTTCCAGCGGCTCAAGAAGGGGCCGCTCGCGAAGGTGCCGACGGTGCTCGTCACCTCGTCGGTCTCGCCGGACAGCTTCGCCAAGCACCGCGGGCTCAAGGTCCACGCCGACGAGTACCTCGACAAGCGCGAGCTGGACGCGGACGAGCTCGTCGCCCGGCTCGATCCGCTGATCGGGCTCGGCCGGCCGGCCGAGGAGGACCTCGACATCCCGATCGAGGTGGACGACATCGCGCTCTCCGATGGCGACCTGGTCCTCGAGGAGACGGTCGGCGAGGACGAGATCGCGATGGCGCGATCCGGCGGCGCACCAGCTTCGGAAGACCCGCAGCTCTCCTCGGTCGTGGAGGCGGAGACGGACGCCGCGTTCGAGGCGCTCATGGGCGGCCTGGACGGGGCTCTGGACGGCGGCCCGGACGGCGGCCCGGACGGCGGCCCGGACGGCGGTGACAGCCCGTTCAGCAGCGACGAGGCCACCGAGTTCGGGCGCGAGGAGGCGCCGTTCACCGGCGTCGCCGCCGCAGGCGCCAGCCCGGCGGCCGCCGGACGGCCCGGCGACTTCGAGGAGCCGGAGGAGGTCACGCGGGAAGCCAACCCCGCCGAGCTATTGTCGGCCGGCCTCGCGGATCTGGTCCCGGCGCCGATCGAGGACGGCGGGCTCGGCGATCGCGAGGAGGTCACCGCGTTCGGCCGCGGGCCGAGCCTGCCGATGCCGGCGACGCAGCAGCCGAACCAGCTCGAGTCGCAGGAGATCTCGCTCAAGTCGCTGGAGATGATCCCGATCGAGCGCCTCGCGGAGGCGGCGGCGCTGGCGCCGGCGGTGTCGTCGCCGGCGATCCCGATCTCCACCGACGATCTCGAGCACATCGAGGACGAGGCGGTCCCCGAGCCGGTGTCGCCCCCCGTCAGCGAATCGCGGCGCAACCGCGACCTGGCCCCGCAGCCGCGCCGGTCGAAATCGGCGACGCAGCAGCCGGCGGCGGAGCCGGCGAAGCCGGCGCCCGCGGCGGGGCTGGCCAAGGGACGGCCGACGAAGGCGCGCTCGCAGCCGCCGACGCAGCCACCGGCGATGCAGCCGCCGCCGACGCCGCCGCCCCGGCCGAGATCGGCGACGCAGCAGCAGCCGCCCCCGACGCCGCCGCCTCGGCCGCGGCCGACGACGCAGCAAGTCCCGACGGTCCAGCAGGCCGCGGCTGTCCAGCCGCAACCTGCGCCGCCGGAGCCAGCGCAGGCAGTGCCGCAGGCAGTGCCGCAGGCGGTCCCGCAGCCGGAGCCATCTCAGCCGACCCCGTCGTCTCGGGACATCTCGCGCAGGTTCGTCGACGCGTCGACCGTCCTCGACAAGCGCACGCCGCCCAAGGGCGTCCCCGTCGTCGACCTGGGGCTCGACGCGGTGGCGGAGGAGGCCAACGAGGAGCAGTCCGGCGTGTTCGATCGCCGCGCGCTGCGCAAGATCGGCGAGCTCGAGCGCGTGAACTCGCAGCTCAAGGGGGAGCTCGAGAAGGCCCGCGCCGCGGCGTCCGAGGGCCGCGGGCCGTCCCGCGAGCGCGAGTTTCGCAACCTGCGCGAGCAGCTGACCCAGCTCGAGAGCGAGCTCTTGCGCGCCAAGCAGGACCTCACCGCCCGCGAGCGCGATCTCGCCGAGGCGCAGGAGCGCATGCAGGCGATGCAGGAGGTGCGGGAGGCGCTCGATACCAAGGCGACCGAGCTCGAGCAGCGGCTCGATCGCGACGGCAACAAGGTCGCGTCGCTCGAGACGCGGGAGCGCGCGCTCGCGACGCAGCTCATTGCGCTGCAGGACGAGGCCGCGGCGCGGGCCCAGTCGCTCGTGGACGCCGAGGTCACCCGGGCGCAGCTCGAGAGCGATCTGGCGGCCGAGCGCGCGCTGCGGGCGACCAGCGCGTCGGAGGCCGAGCAGGCGCTGCGCGCCGAGCGCGAGCAGCTCGTCGCGCGGCACCAGCAGGAGCTCGCGGGCCTGCGCCAGGAGCTCGCGGCGGCGCTCGAGGGCCTCCGCGGCGAGCTCGAGGCGCAGCACGCCGCCGCGCTCGCTGCGGCGGTCGAGCAGGCGCGGGCCGCCGCTGGCGGTCAGGCCGAGCAGGTGACGAGCCAGCTGGAGGCGCGGCACGCCGGCGAGCTGGCGGCCGTGCGCGAGCAGCACGCGGCGACGGTGACGCGCATGGCGCGCGATCACGAGGCGGTGCTCACCGCCGCCCGGGCCGAGCGCGACGCCGCGCTCGCGCAGGCGGCCACCGAGCGCGAGGGGGCGCTCGAGAACCTCGAGCGCGTCCACGCGCGCGACGCGGAGGCGGCGAAGGCCGAGCACGAGGCGGCGCTCGCCGACCTCGAGCGCGCGCACGCGGCGGCGGCCGAGACCACCAAGCGCGAGCACGAGGCGGTGCTCGCCGGCCTGCGGCGCACGCACGAGGACGCGCTCGCCCGCCTCGAGACCGAGCGGACGGCGCACATCGCCAAGCTCGAGGCGGCGCACGCGGCCGCGCTCGAGCGCCTGCGCCAGGAGGCCGAGGCCCAGCTCGGGGAGGCAGCAGTCGAGCGCGACGCGACGGTCGGCGAGCTCGCGCACGAGCTCGAGACCGCGCGCGTCCAGATCGCGGCGGTGACCAACGAGCGGGATCGCGCGCTCGCCGAGGCGGCGAGCCGGAGCGCGGCCGAGCTGACGCGCCAGGCGAACCAGCACGCGGCCGAGCTGGCCGCGCGCGAGCAGGCGCTCCTGGCAGCGCGCCAGGAGGACGCCGCCGCCCACGCCGCCGCGCTCGACGAGCTCAAGGCAGAGCTCGATCGCGTGGTCGCGAGCTCCGGCGCCCAGCTCGACGGCGTGCGCCGCGAGCTCGACGAGGCGATGGCGCTGCACACGGCGTCCCGGCAGCAAGCCGAGGACGAGCACACCGCCCAGGCCGCGCGGCTCGCCGCGGCCCACACCGAGGAGCTCGCGCGCCTCGCCGAGGACAAGCAGCGCGCGGTCGAGGAGATCCAGCGCGCGACGGCCGAGTACCGCGCCGCGGCCGAGCGCGAGGCCGCGCAGCACCGCGAGGAGCTCGACCGCCTCCGCGAGGCGGCCGAGCGCGAGGCGACCGAGTCCCGGAGCATGCTCGGAGCCGCCAAGCGCGCGCTCGACGAGGCGAACACGGCCCACCAGGCCGAGCGCGATGCCGCCGAGCAGGCGCACGCGCAGGCGCTGGCCGAGCTGCGCGCGGCGCACGAGCGCGCGCTCGCGGTGGCTCATGGCGAGGTCGTGCGCGTCAAGGCGGTCGCCGACGGCGAGCACGGCCGCGAGCTGGCGGCGCAGCAGGCCGAGCACGAGCGCGCGCTCCGCGAGGCCCAGATCGAGCGCGACGAGCTGACGCGGGGCCTGTCCTCGGCGCGCGACGGCATCCGGCGCCTCGAGGGCGAGATCGCCGCCGCAGCCCAGGCGATCGCCGACCGCGACGCCGAGCTGCGCGCCCACGCCGCGGCGATCGCCGAGCGCGATCAGCGGATCGCCGAGCGCGGCAAGGAGATCGAGACGCTCGAGCACGAGAACGCGAGCTATCAGGATCAGGTGCTCCGCGCCTACCAGCGGATCAAGTCCGACGAGGCGGCGATCGCGCGCGCCAAGAAGGCGCTCGCGATCGCGCTCACGGTGCTCGACGACGAGAAGCCCAAGGCCGAGCCGCCTACGCAGTGAGCGCCCCCGCGAGCGCCCGGTGACCGCCCCCGTGAGCGCCCCCGTGAGCGCCCCCGTGAGCGCCCCGTGAGCGCCCCCGTGAGCGCCCGGTGACCGCCGCGGGCGAGCCTGGTCAGCCGCGCGCCCGCGGCCAGGTCGCGGCCGCGCGCCCGCGCGATGGGATGGCGCAGGTGGCGATCGCGATCGCCGCGATCTCGACGGGGGCGCCGTTCGCGCGCTGGGCCGCCCCTGCCCCGCCGATCGCGATCGCGGCGCTGCGCGTGGGGATCGCCGCGCTCCTCCTGCTCCTGCTCGGCGCCCGCGAGCTCGGCAGCCTGCGCCGGATCGCGCCGCGCGAGCGGCCGCTGGTCTTCGCCTCGGGGGCGCTGCTCGCGCTGCACTTCGGCTCGTGGATCGCGTCCCTGTCGTTCACGTCGACGGCGGCGTCGGTCGCGCTCGTGGCCACGAACCCGATCTTCGCGGCGCTCCTCGGCGCGCTCGTCGGCGATCGGGTCGCCCGGCGCGAGGCCCTGGGGATCGCGATCGCGGCCGCGGGCTGCGCTGTCCTCGCGGGCGGCGACTGGCAGGCAGGCGGCGACGCGCTCATCGGCGACGGGCTCGCGCTCGTCGGCGCGGCGAGCGCCGCGGCGTACCTCGTCGTCGGCCGCCGGCTGCGCGGCGCGGTGCCGCTCGTGCCCTACCTCGGCGCGGTCAACGCGACGGCGGCGGCCGCGCTCGTGCTCGCGGCGCTCGCCGCGGGCCACGATCTCACGGCGCTGCCGGGGCAGACGTACCTGGCGTGCGCCGGGGCGGCGGTGCTCGCGTCGGTCGTCGGGCACAGCCTGCTCAACGCGGCGGTGCGCGTCGCGCCGGCGCACCTCGTGGCGCTCGCGATCCTCGGCGAGCCGATCGGCTCGTCGCTGATCGCGTGGGCGGCGTTCGGCGAGGAGCCGCCGCTCCACGCGGTGGCAGGCGGCGCGATCGTGCTCGTCGGGATCGCGGTGGGCTTCATCCGCCGCCCGCCGCCCGCGCCGCCCGCGCCGCCTGCGCCGCCCGCGCCGCCTACGCCGGCCACGCCTCCGGCCGGTGCACGCCGAGGATGACGTCGAGCGCGCGCTCGGCGACGGCGGCGATCGTGTGCGACGGGTTGCGCAGCGGGTTGGCCGGCAAGACGCTGCCGTCGATCACGTAGAGGCCCGGGTTCTCGCGGACCCCGAGGTCCGACGCGCGCACGACGTCGTCGGGACCGTCGCCCATCGCGCAGCCGCCGGTCGGGTGCACCGTCACGGCGGAGCCCGAGAGCTCCCACGGCGTCACCGCCACCTGGCCGCCGAGCGCCGTGATGATCGAGCGCGCTGCCTCGAGCGCGCCGGGCGCGGGCGTGTACGGGCGATCCTCGATCGCGGCGTTGCCGCCGTCGTCGCGCACCGCCATCGTGCGCTCGGTGCCGGCCCCCTGCTTGCCGACGACGCCGATCGCGAGCATGTGCGCGCCGTAGTCGCGGAAGCTCTCCTTGTAGGCGCGGCCCCAGCTCTTGCCGACCGAGGGCAGCCGCGCGCCGAGCGTCACCGCGGCGCCGACGGGCACGCCGTGCAGGTCCTCGAGCACGTAGTCGCCGAGATCGACGTGGCTCATCATGACGCTGCCCTTGTAGCCGTCGACGTGCTGGGGGACGAAGCCGCCCTGCACGAAGTCGCCGGTGCCGTCTTGCTCGCGGCCGAGGCGCCGCGTCGAGAACGCGCGCAAGGGCTCGCTGCCCCGGGGCGGCGGCGCCGCGAGCGAGCGCGCGAGCAGGACCGGCGACTCGATGGCACCGCCGGCGATCACGACGATGTCCGCGTCGCGGTGCTCGAGCGGCAGATCGGCGCCAGCGACGCGGTGGTACTCCTTGGCGACGCCGTCGGTGCGCCACGACCAGACGCGGTAGCGGTTACGGGCGCGCGTCACGTACGCCGCCTTGCGGTGCACGAGGACGGTGAGCCGCCCGGTGCGCTCGGCGTCGAGCAGGTACGTGTGCTGCATCGTCACCTTCTTGCCGAAGCCGCACAAAGGGACGCACCAGCCGCAGCGCGTGCAGCCGGCCATCGCGAGCGGGTTCGGCCGCGCGGGCGGCAGGCCAGCCTTGCGCGCGCCCTCGGCGAACGCCTTCGGCCGCCCGAACTCGAACGTGTCCGCCATCGGCGCGACGGCGAGCCGCGCCTCGACGCGCGCGTAGTACGGATCGAGGCGCGCGCGCGTCCAGCCGGCCGGCCAGCCGTCGAACGCCTGCTGCGGCGCGCGCATGTGGATGCCCGAGTAGACGAGCGAGCCGCCGCCGTAGCCCATGCCCTGCGTGACGATCAGCCGGGGCTTCGTGCGCAGCGGCTCGTGCGGGTAGTTGCGGAGCAGCCGGAACAGGTAGCGCGGATCCTGCGACTGCTGCGCCTTGCGCAGATCGCGCCAGTCCTCGCCGAGCTCGAGCACGGTGACGCGGTGGCCGGCCTCGGCGAACCGCTTCGCCGCGATCGCGCCGCCGAACCCCGAGCCGATGACGATGACCTCCTTCACGGTTGCACCGCGCGATCGTCGAGATCGGTGCGCAGCCGGATCGACCACAGCTCGAGCCGGCCACTGCCGGCGGCGTGCGCCGCGATCTCGAGCCGCCACGCGCCGGCGGCGGGCCCACCCGCGAGCGGCAGCGAGACGTCGTCGACGAGGCCGTCGCCGCCCTCGGCGCGGATGGGGATGTCGTGGTGCCGGCCGTCGGGCGCGCGGATCCGCAGCGTGGCGTGCACGTCGTCGCCGCTCGTCACGTAGGCGGTCGCGCGCGCGGCGCTCACCAGGCCGGCGCCCGCGACGCGGAGCTCCGACGCGCCGCCCCGCGCGATCGGCAGCGGCTGCGCGCTCGCGTACGCGCCGGCCGCGCTGCCGGGCGCGTAGCCGCGGCTCGCGCCGGGGAATCCGATGTAGCTCGTGCCCGCCTTGTTCGACAGGGCGCCGAAGAACGCGAGCTTCGTGAGCGCGAGGATGCCCTCGTAGACGGGCAGGTACAGCGACTGGATCGCGCGCCCGCGCAGGCCCATCCGCTGCTCGAGCGCGAGCTCGCGCTGCTCGGGGGACAGCGACGAGAACAGGCCGTGGTAGGCGACGAGGCACCACTCGTCGAGGTCCGAGACGACCTCGGAGATGTACGGGTTCACGCCGTACGCGGGATCGACGATCACGCCGAGGGCGTTGACCTCCGTCGCGCCCGGCGCGCCGTCGCCGCCGGGGAGGAACGTCTCGGCCATCGCCGAGAGTGTCTCGAGCTCGTGCGGGCTCACCGGCTCGGCCCGCGTGATCGGCCGCGTCCACGACTGGCACGCGATCAGCGCCGTGCCGGTCCCGCCGAGGATCGCGCCGCCCAGGAGAAACGATCGCCGCCGCACCTGCCCATCGTATCCGAAGCACGAGCGCGACGCCGCGCCCGGCCAGCCGCCCGCCGCTCCTTGCCGGGATCAGCCGTGCGCGACGCGCGCGACGGCGGTGTCGCGCCCCTGGTGCCACAGCGAGCGCTCGATCGCGAGGAGCAGCGGGCCGAACGTGGCCGGATCGAGCGCCGACACGACGAAGCCGCCGCCCGCGTGCACGGCGAGGTGATCGGCCTCGGCAGGCGCGAGCCGGTCGGCCTTGTTCCAGACCAGGATGCGCGGCTTGTCGCCGAGCCCCAGGTCCGAGAGGATCCCCTCGACGGCGCGGATCTGCTGATCGCGGTCCGGATCCGAGGCGTCGACGACGTGGATCAGGAGGTCGGCGTCCGCCATCTCCTCGAGCGTGGCGCGGAACGCGCGCGTCAGCTCGGCGGGCAGATCGCGGATGAAGCCCACGGTGTCGGTGATCACGACCTCGCGCTCGTGCGGGAACCGGAGCCGCCGGCTGATCGGATCGAGCGTCGCGAACAGCTTGTCGGCGGCGAGCGCGTCGCCCTCGGTGAGCGCGTTCAGGAGCGTGGACTTGCCGGCGTTCGTGTAGCCGCAGATCGCGAGGATCGGGACGTCGCGCCGCGTGCGGCGCTGGCGGCGCAGCCGGCGATCGCCGGCCAGCTCCTCGAGCCGCTTCTCGAGCAGCTGGATCCGCTCGCGCGCGCGGCGGCGGTTGATCTCGAGCTTCGTCTCGCCGGGGCCGCGGCCGCCGAGGCCGGCCTGGCCGCCGGGGCCCGCCGTGAGCCGCGACATCATCGTGTTCTTCTCGACGAGGCGCGGCAGCGCGTAGCGCAGCTGCGCGAGCTCGACCTGGAGCTTGCCGTCGCGGCTCGTGGCGTGCTGCGCGAAGATGTCGAGGATCAGCATCGTGCGATCGATGATCTTCATCTCGGTCGCGTCGCTGATCGCGCGCGCCTGGCCGGGCGACAGGTCCGGATCGAAGATCACGACGTCGGCGCCGAGCTGCATCGCGCGGAGCAGGATCTCGTCGAGCTTGCCGCGCCCGACCAGGAACTTCGGATCGGCCTCGGGCCGGCGCTGGACGAGGACATCGAGCACCTTCACGCCCGCGGTGCGGCACAGCTCGCGCAGCTCGGCGACGCGCGCCTCTGCGTCGCGAGCGCGGCCGATCTGGACGTGGACGAGCAGCGCGCGGTCCTTGCCGCCCGCGCCGGCCTCGGCGGCGACCGTGCGGTGCGCGCGGCCGTACTCGGCCTCGAGCCGCGTGATGAGCTCGAGGAAATCGGTGCGCGGCGCGGTGGCCGGCTCGGGCGGCAGCTCGCGCCACGGCCGATCCGGCGGCGCGTCCGCGACCAGGTGGCCGATGAACAGCTTGCCGGGGCGGCCGGTGGCGTCGACCGTGATGGCGGCCACCGCGTCGAGCCGCAAGAGCGCGAGGTCGGTCAGGTCGTCGCGCGTCAGCGCCTCCCCCCTGAGGTGGGTATGCACGAGGCGCAGGCCGCGGAACCGACCGGCGCCGCCGCGCATGCGGCCGACGTCCGGCAAAAACAGGCGCGACGCGTCACCGACCACGACGTGCTGGATGGCGCCGCGGCGATCGACGAGGACGCCGACCTGTCGGTGCAGCTCGGCGCTCTGGGTCGCCAGCTGCGCCGCCAGCTCGGAGGAGACGATCTCGGTGGGGGCGACCCGCCGACGGTACAGCCGCTCCAGCGCCTTGATCTCGCTCGCCTTGAGCCCCGTGAGGTTCCCGGTCACCTCGTGCTGCATCTCTTCATTACCTCGGCGGGTCTCCCTTGGAGCTTTGGTGCCCCAGCTGGACCCCAGCTGTGCCCCAGCTGTGCCCCAGGCAATCTACCCGTTGCAGCTGGGTTTGCCACGGATATAGTGCCTCCGTGAGCCGCCGGTTCCGCGCGCTGGTCGCGCATCCGCACGTGGAGGCGCTCGGGGAGCTCGCCGAGATGCTGGGCGATCTCGGCCTCACTGTAGAGACGGCGCGGTCCACCGTCGAGGGCCTGAACAAGCTGCGCGCGTACCCGGCGCACGTGATCGTCGCGTACCACATCATGTCGTCGTCGAACGCGTTCGATGGCGTCAGCTTCCTCGAGTCGGCGGTCCAGTTCTCGCCCGACGCGCTGCGCATCGCGCTCGTGTCCTCGCCCGAGGAGGCCGTCGAGCTCGATTACCGGCCGGCGCACGGCGGCACGATCATCCGGCTCGTCGCCCGCCCGAGCGAGCGCAGCCGCCTGGTCGCCCTCGTCGGCGAGGGCACCAAGCTCCTGAACCTCGTCGAGGAGCAGCGCGATCTGGTGCGCCGCCTCTCGCTCGATCAGCAGAAGCTGCAGCGCCGCGAGACCTTGCTCGACGTGGTCGTGCGAGAACGGACGAAGGAGCTCGAGGAGAGCTACGAGAAGCTCAAGATCGCGAACCGGCAGGCGCTGTTCGGTCTCGCCGAGGCGATCGAGGCGAAGGATCCGTACACCAAGGGTCACTGCGGCCGGGTCGCGGCGTACTCGCTCGTGCTCGCCAAGGAGGCCGGCTACCCCGACGGCGGCCTCGAGACGCTCGAGTTCGGCGCGTTCCTCCACGACATCGGCAAGATCGGCATCCGCGACGCCGTGCTCCTCAAGCCGGGCCCGCTCGACGACGTCGAGTGGCTGCACATGCGCGAGCACCCGGTGAAGGGCTACGACATCGCGTCGAAGATCGAGATGCTGCACCCGATCATGCCGGCGGTGCGCAACCACCACGAGCGCTGGGACGGCACCGGCTACCCCGACGGCATGATCGGCGACGAGATCCCGGTGGTCGCGCGCATCGTCGCGATCGCCGACGCGTACGACGCGATGGCGACCGATCGCCCGTACAAGAAGGCGCTGCCGCTCGAGGAGTGCGAGGCGATCCTGCGCAAGACGGGCGGCAAGATGTACGACCCGCACCTGTGTGAGGTCTTCGTGCGCCACCACCTCGGCGCGCTGTACCGCGACGACTACGAGGCACTGCCCTACGACTCGGGCTACGACCTCGGCGCGGATCTGGCCGCGGACCTCGCGGCCGACCTGGCCGCCGACGCCTCGTCGGACGCCTAGCCCGGATCCGGGCTAGCGCTTCGGCTTCCGCGCCTCGCCACGGCGGTATCCCAGCGTGCTATAGCGGTCTCGTGCTGGAGACCCTCGCCAAGGGATTCAAGGCCGCGCGCCAGCGGCTGACCGGTGTCGCCGAGCTGACCGACGACGTCATCGAGGACGCGCTGCGCGACGTCCGCCTCTCGCTGCTCGAAGGCGACGTCGAGTTCCGGGTGGTCAAGCGCTTCCTCGAGCGGGTGCGCGAGTCCTCGCGCGGCAAGCAGATCGAGCTCCGCGCCAAGAGCAAGGAGTACGGGACCAAGTCGATCACGCCCGAGCAGGCGTTCATCGCGATCTGCCAGGACGAGCTCGTCAAGATGATGGGCCCGGTCGACACCGAGCTCCGCTGGGCGAAGAAGGGCCCGACCGGCATCATGATGGTCGGCCTCCAGGGCTCGGGCAAGACGACGTCCGTCGGCAAGCTCGCCCGCTGGCTCGAGAAGAGCCACAAGAAGAAGCCGCTGCTCGTCGCGGCCGACATCTACCGCCCCGCCGCCGTCGAGCAGCTGAAGACGCTCGGCCGCCAGCTCGACATGCCGGTGTGGTCGATGGAGGGCAAGGATCCGGTCACGATCTGCCGCGAGGCGGCGGCCGAGGCCGCGCGGCTCGGCAGCGACGTCATCATCTACGACACCGCCGGCCGCCTCGCGATCGACGAGCCCCTGATGCAGGAGCTCGAGGACATCGACAAGGCCGCCACGCCGGCCAACATCTTCCTCGTCCTCGACGCCATGACCGGCCAGGACGCCGTCAACGTCGCCGACACGTTCAACACGCGCCTCAACCTCGACGGCGTGATCATGACGAAGCTCGACGGCGACGCGCGCGGCGGCGCGGCGCTGTCGGTCAAGGAGATCACGGGCAAGCCGATCAAGTTCCTCGGCATGGGCGAGTCGCTCGACAAGCTCGAGGAGTTCCGGCCCGAGGGCCTGGCGTCGCGCATCCTCGGGATGGGCGACATCGTCGGGCTGGTCAAGGACTTCGAGCAGGTCGTCGACGCGGAGAAGGCGGAGGAGGACGCCCTCCGCATGCTCAAGGGCAAGTTCGACATGCAGGACTTCCTCGAGCAGATCCGGCTGATCCAGAAGATGGGATCGCTCAAGGACCTGTTCGAGAAGCTGCCGTTCTTCGGCGGCGGCCTGCCCGAGGGCGTGAACCTCGATGACCGCGAGCTGACGAAGATCGAGGCGATGATCTCGTCGATGACGCGCGAGGAGCGGACGAACCCGCAGGTGTTCGTGACCACGACGTGGGAGGACTTCATGTCCACGTCGGGCAAGAACGCCAAGCGGCGGCGCGCCGACTTCGATCCGGGCCGTGTCAAACGCGTGTCGCGCGGCTCGGGCCGCAGCGAGCAAGAGGTGAAGGAGCTCCTGCAGAAGTTCGCCCAGATGCGCCAGATGATGGTCCAGCTCGGCGCCTCGACCGGCCTCATGGGGAAGATCCCGGGGTTCAAGCAGTTCTCGCAAATGAAGAAGCTGGCGAACATGGACCTGAACGCCCTGATGGCGGCGGGTGGCGGGCTGCCGCCGGGCCTGGGCGAGGGCGCGGGCATGCCGAACATGCCGACGATGCCGGGCGTCCCGGCGGGGAACGTCCCCGGCCTGCCCAAGGGCTACACCCCGCCGGGCACCAAGAGCCTCGTGGGCCAGCAGCGCGCCGGCGAGAAGCAGAAGGCCAAGGACAAGCGCAAGGCCGAGAAGGCCGCCCGCAAGAAGAACCGGCGCTGATCTCGCCCGGGGCCGGGCTGCCGGTTCTGTCCGGCGTGCCTGCCACGAGGCCTAAGTCGCGGTTAGTATGGAGGTATGACCCCCGACCTCCAGAGACTCCCGCAATCAAGCGACCTCCTCGGTCCGATCATGGCGCAGCTCGCGCTCGAGCTGACCCGCAACAACGATCACGCGCATGTGAGCCCCCACATCGAGGGGATGTATTCGATGGTTGCAGGGCCTCGCGACGACGACGAGGACGAGGACGCCGCGGACGACGACGACAACGTCGTCGATGACGACGACGATGACGACGACGATGGGGATGACGATGGCGGGGCGGCCGGGGGCGGGGG
>Ga0247790_10000143_pt1 | contig 37776 bp, 25 predicted proteins | sample UWRJS171409R4_FD_179913 | JGI IMG/M metagenome (GOLD analysis project Ga0247790, IMG submission 179913) | Soil microbial communities from Arlington Agricultural Research Station in Wisconsin, United States - UWRJ-S171-409R-4 | ecosystem: Environmental > Terrestrial > Soil > Agricultural land...
GCCGTTGGTTGGGTTGCCGTCGTCGCACGCTTCGCCGGTGGTCGGGATGCCGTTGCCGCAGGCGGTGACGGTGCAGTTGTTGTCGCAGCCATCGCCGTTGTTGGCGTTGCCGTCGTCGCACACTTCGGTGCCGGTGACGACGCCGTTGCCGCAGCCGGTGGGCTTGCAATTGTTGTCGCAGCTGTCGCCGTTGTTGGCGTTGCCGTCGTCGCACACTTCGGTGCCGGTGACGACGCCGTTGCCGCAGCCGGTGGGCTTGCAGTTGCTGTCGCAGCCATCGCCACTGACGGTGTTGTTGTCGTCGCACTGCTCGAGGTCGTGGCCATTGACCTTGCCATCGCCGCACACCGAGAGCGTGCAGTCGATGTTGCAGTCCGCCGTCTCCACCGGGCCGGGGCTCGTGTGGTCGGGTTTTCCGCCGTCGCACTGCTCCTTGCGCGGGCCAGTGGCGTCGACCGCGGTGATGCCGTCGCCGCACCGCGCGAGCTTGCACGCGTATGCCATGCTGGTGCCGACCACGCAGTCATCGGCGTCGTTCGTGCCGCTGTCGTCGCACTCCTCAGGCGAGACCACTTCGCCATTGCCGCAACCGGTGCCGCCCATGCAGTCGGGGCTGCAGGGCCCGCCGACCGCCATGCCGTCGTCGCACTTCTCGCCGACCGTCATGTCGACGATGCCGTTGTTGCACGACTCGTCGGACTTGCAGTTGGCCGCGCAGCCGTCGGCGTCCTTGATGTTGCCGTCGTCGCAGACCTCGCCCTTGGCGGTGTCGACGGTGCCGTTGCCGCACGTCTCGTTCGACTCGCAGTCCGCCGAGCAGCCGTCGCCGTTGACGTTGTTGCCGTCGTCGCACACCTCGCCGGAGCTGCTGGTGACGTTGCCGTCGCCGCACTTCTCGATCTGGCACTGCTGGTTGCAGCCGTCGCCGCCGTTGACGTTGCCGTCGTCGCACTCCTCGGTGGCGGCGACGACCGCGTTGCCGCAGCCGCCCGCGGTGACGCACGTCGTGCCGTCGCCGGAGCACTCGGTGCCGAGCGGACAGAACGTGCCGTTGACGCACTCGCGGGTGCCGCTGGGAGCGGCGCAGGCCCCGAGGGTGAGCGCGGCGGCCAGGGACAGCGCCGCCAGGGAAATGAATCGTTGGATCGTCATGTTCGTGTGCCTCCTAGAACCTGCCCATCACCGCCGCACCGCCCACGCCGGGACCGACGAGGGGCGCTACCGAGACTGACTTCTGCTGCGCCTGCTGCTTGCGCAGCTGCTCCATGCGGTACTCGTCCGTCGTGATCTGGTACGAGACCCGCCGGTTCAAATAGACGAGCAGGCCGCCGGCCACGATCGCGGCGCCGGCGACGCCGTAGCCGACGATGCCGAGCATCCGCTTCGTGTCGCCGCTGTCGCGCAGGCTCGTGAACTGGCTGGCGTCGCAGCTCCCGTTGCTAGCATCGGCGCTGCACCGCGCCACCTTGGTGTCGAACTCGTCGTAGCTCGAGCTCGCGCTCAGCTGCAGGCCGCCGGCGACGAGCCCGACCAGCGCGCCGCCGCCGATCACGGCCCACGGCGCCCACGTCCGCTGCTCCCACCGGCGGCGGTACCGCGTCAGCTCCTCGGCGGTGTACAGCTTGAGCTCGATGCGGAACGTCTCGCGCTTGTCGATCAGCGGCGCGTCGACGGGCGTCGCGTAGCCAGGCTTCTCGGCCACGAACGTGTGCTTGCCGATCGGGACGCGGCCCTTGTAGATGTTGGGCTTGCCCTTCTCGACGGTGAACACGTGCTTGCCATCGACGGAGACCTTCGCGCCCTCCTTCTGGCAGGAGACCTCGATGTACGCGAGCTGATCGAGGGTGAACTCGAGGAGCCGCTTGGCCTGATCGAGCTTGTCGGCCGCGCCGTTCAGGCCCTCGATGCCGTGCTGGATCGCCTTCTCGAGGTTCTCGGCGACCTCGACGGGGCGCTTCAGATCGATGAGCGCCAGCGCCAGGTTGTAGTGGATCATCGGGTGCGGCCACAGCTTCAGCGCCTCGCGGTACTTGTCCGCGGCCTTGGCCGGGAGGCTGGCGTCGAGCTGCGCGTTGGCCTCGTCGAAGATGCCGGCGGCCTGCTGCATCTGCTCCGTCGATACGCCCCTGTCCCACGGCGCTTGCTGGCCCTGGTCCAGCGGCTTGTCGTCGGCGACCTTTGGTCGCTCCGCGCGTGCGATGCCCATGCTCAGCACGAGGCCGAGCCCCACGATCAGAACCTTCATCGACGAGTCTCCGTGCAAGTGGATGGATGGAAGAGAGATGGATGTGACCGGCTGTGCCCGGGTCAGGGCGTGCTTGGCGTCGGGACCGGCAGCGCGTCACGCTGCGGCGCCGGATCTGGCTTCGGCGCCGGGAGCGAGTCCCGCTTCGGCGTCGCCGAGGTGTCACCGCCGGGGACCGGCAGCGCGTCGCGCTTGGGCGCCGTCGCGTCGCCGCCGGGGATCGGCAGCGAGTCGCGCTTGGTCGCCGACGGCACGGGCAGCTTGTTGAACGTGGAGCCGCCGCGCCCCTTCTCGGCGAGCTCGGCGCGCTTCTGCGCGATGTCGCGCAGGCGCTCCGCCTCGTTGCGCTGCTTCACGGCGTCGTCGCGCGACACCACGGCGTCCTGCTTGGCGCGCTCGGCCTCGCGCGCGGCCCGCTCGGCGCGGCGCTTGGCCTTCTTGGCCTTCTCCTCGTTGGCGATGGCCAGCTCCACCGACTCCTCGAGCTCCTTGTTCTTGACCGCCAGCTCGCGGGCGCGCTCGCGGAGCTGGACGTCCTGCGCGCCGACGAGCTCGTCGGCCTTGCGCTTCGCGGCCTCGGCCTTGTCGCGCTCCTGCTCGCGCTTCTGCACCAGCGCGAGCCGATCCTCGGCCGTCAGCTTCTGCTTCTGGATCTCGGCCTTCTGTGACCGCTCGCGCTCCGAGGCGCGCTGGAACGTGATCGCGAGCGACATCGCGCCGACGACGACGAGCGACAGGAGCGTGAAGCCGCCGATGATGAGCGCGCGCCGCCGGCGCAGCGCGGCCTGCTCGAGGCGGACGACGGCGTCGAGGAACCCGCGCTCGACGTCGGACAGCGGGCCCTTGTAGCGGAGGCGGAACTTCTTCGCCTCGTCGGCGACCTCGCCGCGCCACAGGAGGCCCTGGTCCTTGCCCTTCGCGGCCCACTGGCGCGCGGCGGTCCGCAGCTGCTCGACGAGGACGACGTCGTCCTGGTTCTCGTCGAGCCAGCGCCGCAACGTCGGCCAGCCGTGGACGAGCGACTCGTGCACGATCTCGACGGTGCTGCCCTTGGCGCCTTCGAGCGTCTGCACGACGAGCAGGCGGGCGTCGACCATCTGATCGATGAGCTGCTGCACCTCGCCGACCTCGCGCGACAGCTCGCGCAGCTCGGTGAGCGGCACGATCGCGCGCGTGCGCTCGGCGGTGACCAGGCGGAGCAGGATCGCGCGAGCGAGCTGCGCGCGCTGCACACCGATGTCGTTGATGACGCGGTCGGCGTGGCTCGCGAGCGCGCCGGCGACGCCGCCCATCGCGGCGTAGCTCTGGTGCGTCAGGATGCGCCGCGCCCGGTCGCGCGACTCCCACAGCTTGGCGGCCGCGAACTGGAGCAGCGGCAGCGCGCCGGGCGTGGTCTCGAGGTGATCGAGCATGTCCTCGATCGTCGCCGGGTGCTCGAACTTGAAGCCGGCCATCTCCGCCGGGAGCGTGATCGCCTCGCGCAGGCCATCGCGGCTCGGCGGGCCCAAAAAGAACAGGCCCTGCGTGAGCTCGCCGATGAACTGCGGGTCCTCGGCGACGCGATCGAGGAAGTCGGCGCGGATCGACAGGACGACGCGCAGCGGGCTCGTCGCGTCGTCGGCGACGGCGGACAGGCACGCCGTGAACGCGGCGCGCTCGGCCGCGTCGGGGATCTGCGTGTAGAGCTCCTCGAACTGGTCGACGAACAGGAGCAAGCGCCGGTTGTCGCGGCGCGCGCGCGCGCGCAGCATGTTGCCGAGGTAGCCGGGCTCCTGCCGGAGCTTGTCGACGAGCTTCTTCTGCTCTTCCAGATCGTCGGCGAGGTTCGCCGCGGTCGCGACCATCGGCTGGAGCACCGAGGCGAGCGCGTCGAGCGGCTTGCGGCCGGGCCGGATGACGAGCGTCTCCCAGACCTCGCCGGAGCGCTTGAGCGCGGGCACGAGGCCGGCGCGCACGAACGATGACTTGCCGACGCCGGAGCTGCCGACGACGGCCATGAGCGGCTGGTCGCGGATCCGCGTCATCATCGCCGCGATCTCGCGGTTGCGGCCGAAGAACTTGGCGGCGTCGCTCTCCTGGAACGACGACAGGCCGGCGTACGGCGTCTCGTCGACCTGGAGCTGGAGCGTGCGGCGGCCCGGCAGGAACGGCTCGAGCGCGGCGAGCAGATCGGAGGCGCTCTGCCAGCGCTGCTCTTTGATCTTGAGGAGGCACCGGTCGATGATCTGGATCAGCTCGCGCGGCACGTCCGGCGGCGCGGCCTCCGCCATCGACGGCATCGGCAGCTCGAGCATCGCCGTGACGACGAGCTGGTTGCCGTCGAGCGGGTGCAGCGGGTGGCGCCCGCAGATCATCCGGAACAGGAGGACGCCGCACGCCCAGATGTCGGTGAGGTGATCGATCTCGATCCCGATGCCCCACTGCTCCGGGGACATGTACTTCAGCGTGCCCATGATCGTGCCGACCCGGGTCAGGCTGTTGTTCGAGCCGGTGGCGAGCTCGAGCGGGCTCGGCATGCGGATCTGGCCGGACGCCTTGTCGACCTGCCCGCCGACGGCCTTCTCCTGCAAGACCTTCGCGATGCCGAAGTCGAGCACCTTGACGGTGCCGGAGTCGGTCACGAACACGTTGTCGGGCTTGAGATCGCGGTGGACGATGCCGGCCTCGTGCGCGCACTGCAGCGCGCGCAGGATCGAGCACATGACCTCGACGGCGCGCGCGTACGGCAGGCGCTGGCCGTTCTCGGTGAACGCGGTGAGCGGCTTGCCGCTCAGGTACTCGAGGACGATGTACGGCTGACCGGTCTGGTCCGGCGCCTCGGACGACGTGACGGGGTCGTACTGGCCGACCTCGTAGATGACGACGATGTTCTCGTGCTGGCAGCGCGCGGTGGTGCGCGCCTCGACGAGGAAGCGCTTCTTGAGCTCCTCCTGGTTCGTCTGCAGGAACTTGATCGCGACGCGGCGGCCGAGCCGGAGATCGCGGGCGAGGAACACCGTCCCCATCCCGCCCTCGCCGAGGATCTTGATCATCTCGTACTGGTTGATGCGGACGCCGGGGTGCGGCGCGGCGCTCGTCGCGTGGACGCCGGTCGACGCGCCGTCGAACGTGTCCCACGCGCTCTTGCCGGGCCCGCGGGACGGCGCCTCCGAGGAGCGCTTCGCGCGCGGCTGGGCCTGGACCGAGTGCGCCGGCGACGTCGACGACGGCACGAGCACGGGCGCGGGCGCGACCACCGCCGGGCCGGGCGGTGGCGTGCCCTTGGCCATGACGCCGGGCTGCGCGGGCATCGGCTGGTTGGGGACGGGCATCGGCGCGCCGCTGCCGCCGGCGATGATCGTCGAACTCGAGGGACTCTGCGAGCTCTGCGAGCTCTGCGGGCTCGCGGCCAGGCTCGCGGCGGCGACGGCGGGCGCCATGCTCGGCGTCGGCCGCTCCGGCCGGTGGTGCTGCGTGGTGGACGCCGCGACGCCGACCATCGTCCGGCTCCGCGGCGGTGCCACGGCGGGTGCGCCGGCGACAGGCGCGCCGACGGCAGGCGCGCCGACGGCGGGCGTGCCGCCGACGATCGTCTGATCCTCGGGGCTCCGCGCAGTGCTCCTGTCGCTGGGTTGTGAGACTGCGCCACTCGCCACCGATGGCCCCGGCGCGCCGGGGCTATCGCTTCCTTCACGCCGGGACTGATCTTCACTCATGTCGGTATCGGCCTCCGCCAGCGGTCCCCCCAAGGGCCGCTGTTTTTCCCCAAAACAGGGCTCATCCTACACAAAGCGACTCAGAGAGATAGCGGAAATCATTCACGAGTATTTCTCTGACATGTGTGTGAGGCGGCTGACGTTCGACGGTCCGGAGGAGACCGCAAGTCGCGGAGATCCCTCGTCCTCACGGACGTAGTGTCGCGTATCGCGGCAGGGGCGAATTGTTCCGAGCTGGGGTACGGGCGGGGGTCTCGCGCGTGGCGACGGGTGGGATCTGGCGAGATCTGGCGCAGGCGTGGCGCGATCCGCGGCGGGGCCCAATGCTGCGCGGCGCGGATCTGTGGTGAGGATCGGTGGCCCATGAAGACGGCGGCAGGATCGTGGACCCTCGCGCAGGCGCGCGCGCTGTGGTGGCAGAAGCAGGCGATCGGCGACGCGACGCGGACGGGCGCGCTCGCGACGGTGATCGGCGAGACGGGCTGGCTGCGCACGCTCGGCGGATCGGACGTGTACATCGCGGCGCGCGCGCGGCGACCGGAGCTCGTGCGCGGCGAGCTCGACGCGGCGGTCGCCGCGGGCGAGCTCTGCGTGGTGCCGGCGGCGCGCGGCTGCATCTACCTCGTACCGGCGGGCGTCGTCGGCGATCTGATGGCGCTGAACGCGGAGGGCTGGCGCAAGGCGACCGAGCGCGATCTCGCGAAGGCGGGCAGCTCGATGCAGGTCGTCGAGGCGCTCGCGCAGGAGGTGCTCGGCGCGCTCGAGCGGCCGCTGTCGACGGAGGCGCTCCGCAAGGCGCTGCCGGCGGGCGCGATCCCGAGCTTCGGTGAGGCGGGCAAGAAGATCGGGCTGTCGTCGCCGCTGCCGCTCGCGCTGCGGCTGCTCGAGCAGGGCGGGCGCGTCGAGCGCACGCTCGAGGGCGGCCGGCTCGACTCGGATCGCTACCTGTGGCGGCGGGCGCCGGGCCAGGGGAAGGGGAAGAGGAAGAGGATGGAAGCGCGTGGGAGCGAGCACCCGATCGACACGCTCGCGGGCGCGTTCCTCGGGTTCGCCGGGCCGGCGACGCTGGCGCAGCTGGCCGCGTGGTCGGGGCGCGCGCAGCGCGAGCTCATGCCGTCGCTCGAGCGGCTCGGGGCTGTGGCGATCACGGTCGAGGGCCTCGGCGAGGCGTGGGTGCTGCCGGACGATCTGGAGGCGGTGCGGGGCGCGCCGCCGCCGAGCGGGCTCGCGCTGCTCGCGTTCGAGGACAACTACCTCGCGCCGCACGGGCTCGGCGTGGTGTCCGATCCGCGCCACCACGCGATCCAAGTCGATCTCTGGGGCAGCTCGAAGCCGGAGGCGATCGGCGCGGCGCGGCACGTGCTGTCGCGGACGATCGTCGTCGACGGGCTCATCGCCGGGTTCTGGGAGGTCGATCCGCGGTCCGAGGGGGCCACGTGGATGACGTTCGATCCGGCGCCGAAGGCGCTCGCGCGGCAGATCGAGGAGGAGACGCTCGCCACTGCGCGCTTCTTGCTCCGCGAGCTCGGCCACGCGCGCGTGTTCACGCTCGACACGATGGATCTGGTGCAGGAGCGCGCCGATCGGATCGCGAAGCTGCGCGACGGCGTCCGGAAGGCGCCCGCGAAGGCCGCGAAGGCGCCGGCCAAGCCTGCGAAGAAGCGCTAGCCGCGGCTCAGCAGCGGCCGCTCAGAAGAGCCAGAGCGGCTTGCCGCCGGCGAACAGCACGGTCTGGCCCGCCGCCCACTCGGAGACATCGATCTCGACGAGCTGGCCGCGGTACGTGCTCTCGTTGTTCGGGTGCTGGTTCGTCACCTCGCCGTCGAGGATCGCGGTGATCTTCCCGACGTTCGAGCACGCGACCAGGCCCCACGAGCAGCCGTACAGCTTCGCGCCCAGCTTCATGTGCTTGTTGTCGTACGGCACGAACGCGAGCACGACGCGGTGGTCGACCGCCTTCAGGTACGGCGACTGCGAGAGCCGGCTGACGAGCTTGTCCTGATCCTCCATGCGGAGCTTCAGCGCCTCGAGCTTCTGCCGCAGCGGGGCGCGCCGGCCGAGCGCGTTGTCCTTCTCGAGCTGCGCCTCGTCCAGCTTGAGGCGCAGGAGCCACTGCTCGGGCGTCTTCGGCGCCTCCACCTGCGGGGCGAGGTCGGCGACGATCTTGTCGCACACCTTGATCGTGCGCTCGATCCGGGCGAGCTCCTCCTCGAGGTCCGCCCGCTCCGTCATGAACGTGCTGTGCCGGAGCTTGGCGTCGGCGAGCTGCGTCTGCGCCTCGAACACCTTCTGGTGCGACTTCGTCAGGACGACGGGGCGGACCCAGCTATGGTCGAAGAAGTAGAAGACGTTGACGATGAGGAAGCTGATCAGCCCGACGAGGATCGCCGTCAGCGCGATCAGCCCTGCGATCTTGTAGATCCGGACGATCGATGGCTGCAGCGCGATCCAGAACCGCGGCCGGTTCGTTCGGTTCTCCATGAGGCCGTCCTCTTACCACTAAGCCGCGGGCAACTGGGCATGAGATCGCGTGCGCCGGCGCCCCACGACCCCGCCGGCACCGATCACCGCGGGAGCCGTGGCGGGCTCGCCCACGACGATCTCTGAGCTGACCGACTCACGCATCGCCTCGGCCGGATTCGGAGACGGCTCGAGGGTCGCCTCCTCGTGGCCGCGGGTCTCCCAGCTCGCCGTGTCGAGCGTGAACAGCGCCAGCGGCGTGAGCAGCGCGTACGTGATCGGCATGAGGAACGTCAGCGGCGTGAACGCGAACACGCCGACGCGCTCCTCGGGCGCGAAGTGCCGCGTGCGGTAGCGATAGACGAGGCCGAAGATCACGAGGATCGCGACGTGGAGCGTCAGCATCGAGAAGAAGCGGAAGCCGATCAGCGCGCGGATGATCGCGAGCGGATAGACGAGGAGCAGCGCGAACAGCGAGAAGAAGTGGATCGCGATGATCGGGTTGAGCCGCCAGATGTGGCTGAACCCGCCAGCGTAGTCGACGATGTTCGAGCGGCGCCACCGCAGCTGCTGCGAGAAGTACGCGCCGAGCGTGGTGGGCACGAACGTGCGGCACCGGGCGTCGAGCGTCATCGTGGTCAGGTACCCGGCCTTCACGATCTGGCGGGTCAGGAACCGGTCCTCGCCGTACTTGATCGGGACGCCGAGGATCGAGCGCTCCTCGAGCAGAGGCTCCAGCTCGACCAGCACCCGGCGGCGGTACGCCGTGAGGCACCCCGAGAGGCACATGACGCGGCGGAAGCTCCACTCCAGGTTCTTCAGGAAGAAGTACCCGTACCAGTACTTCACCACCTGCATCCGGGTGAGCCAGTTGTCGTGCTTGTTGCGGACGTCGACCCAGCCGCCGACGGCCGCGATGCGCTCGTCGGTGAACCGGCGGATGAGCTGGCGGACCGCGCCCTTGTCGACGACGACGTCCGAGTCGACCGAGACGATGATCTCGCTCTCCGCCTCGCGGACGGCGCGGATGATCGAGCGGCGCTTGCCGAGGTTGACCCGGTTGCGAATGATCTTGAGCCGGCCGCCCGACTTGCGGGCGATCTCGCGCGCCTGCTCGTAGCTGTCGTCGGTGGAGCAGTCATCGATGCAGATGACGCGCAGCTTGTTGTGCGGGTACGTCGAGTCGAGGAGCGACTGCAGCGTCTCCTTGATCGCCACGCCCTCGTTGAACATCGGGATGACGGCGGTGACCATCGGCTCGTAGTCGTCGCGGGCCTCGTCCCACTTCTTGCCGCGGATGACCCTCAAGATGATGCCGGCGACGTAGCGATTGATGAAGATCACCACCCCGAGGCAGTAGACGATCACCCAGAGCGTATGGGTCGTCATCGACGCCCCCCAGCGAATGCGAGGGGCAGGCCAACGGGCGACTCTGTTCGGGTCGTTCGGAGTTTCACGGCAAGGCTACTGAGCGAAGTACGTGCAGCAACGGGGCAGGGAGCCTGATCCCGGTCGCTGCCGGTAATGCGGGCAAACTATTACGCTTCGCTCAGCAACTCAAGTTGGCTGACGCATCTTGCCACCTGAGCCGTGATTCAGGCCCCTGGCCCTCAGGATCCTGAGGAGGGGTGCCTTGTTTTCGCGGATGGCTCATGAGAGACCCCGACCGTGCGCGCGAGCCTGGTGGTGCTCTTGCTGATCGCGTGGTTGCAGCCCGTTGCGGTGGCCGCCCCTGGCGATCCAGCCGTGCCCCCCCATGATCCAGATGCCAGAGCGCGGGCGCCGGAGCGGTCGGATCAGCGGCCCAAGGAAGGCGCGGCCGAGCGCGCGGCTGGGGCCTCGCAGGGGATCGACAGCCCGATCGATAGCCCGATCGACAGCCCGTGGATCGATCTGGCGCCTTCGAAGGTGCTCGCAATGCGCACCTCGCCCGAGCGCGACACGCGCGACACGCGCGACCATAAGGTGGCGGCGGTGGCGACGCTCGCCGCGCTCTACGTCGGCTTCTCGGGGTGGACGTACTTCGCGTGGTACCGCAAGGGCTGCCGCCCCGAGCCGCGGCCGTGCAACGACTTCATCTGGGGCAAGGACGGCTCGTTCGGCGTCCAGACGTACGCGGGCGGGGCCGACAAGCTCGGCCACATGTGGGCGACCCAGGGGCTCGCGCGGCTCGGCACCGAGATGCTGAACCAGTGGGGCGGCTACGATCGCCGCGTCTCGACGATCGTCGGGACCGCGCTGTCCGAGGCGCTGTTCCTCGGCGTCGAGATCCGCGACGGGTTCTCCTACCAGTTCTCGTACTGGGACTTCACGTTCAACACGATCGGCGCGGCGCTCGCGTTCGCGCAGTCGACGTGGCCGCGCTTCGATGAATTCGTGGACTTCCGCGTCCAGTACTTCCCGAGCACGGGGTACCGCGACCGGTTCAAGAACGGTGACGTCGACATCGCCGAGGACTACTCGGGCCAGACGTACCTCCTGGCGATGCACCTGGGCGCGCTCCCCGGCCTGCGCGACCGGCGCTGGGGGGCGTGGGCGCGGTACGTCGACGTCGCGGCCGGGTTCGAGACGCGCGGCTACAAGCCGGAGCCGCCGAAGGGGGAGGTGTACCCGTCGCGGCAGACCCTGTTCTTCGGCCTGACGCTGAACGCGCAGGGCGTGTTCGACCGGCTGTTCGAGCGCCGCTCGCGCCCGCGCAAGGCCCTGCACGGCATCTTCGAGATGTTCAACCTGCCGTACACGACGCTCCCGGTCCTCGATGGGACGCGCCGCCCGATGGGGCCGGTCGACATGGACGGGGCCTGAGCGACGGGGCCTGAGCGACGGGGCCTGAGCCCGGGCGCCGCTAGCTCTCCGGCTCCGCCGCGCGGTGCGCCCGCAGCCACCCGCGCGCGCCGAGGGCGGTCGCGCCGAGGAAGAGCACGAGCAGCGCGAGGCCGAGCGCGCGGGTCCGCGGGAAGTCCTTGATCCAGAGCAGGCCCCACCAGTCGATCCGGACGCGCGCGTAGCTCTGGGCGATCGGCAGCGCGAGGCTCGTGTGCCGCTTCCACGGCGCGTGCGCCTCGGCCTCCTCGGCGGTGTCGCCGCGGAGCGTGCTCTCGAGCAGCCAGACGTGGCCCAGGATCGGCTGGAACGGCGGCAGCCACTGCAGGTGGTGCACGTCCTCGAAGCAGCAGTCGCAGCGCCCGTTGGCGCGGACCGGGATGATCGCGCCGCGGCGGTTCGGGCCGCCGAGCCAGGCGTCGCGCGCGTCCATGCTGATGCGGATGTAGTGGTCCCAGTAGAACGCGTTGCCGAGGAGCTGCACGGCCACGCCGAGCGCGATCACGGCGCCGAGCACCACCTTGCGGAGGCGGCGCGCCGGCTCCGCGCGCCACGCGTCGAGGAGCACGGCGAACGAGAGCCCGAGCGCCGGCACGACGAACACGACGAAGCGCGGGCCCCAGGCGTAGTCGCCGTTCAGCTTGTAGCGGCTGTAGACGGCGAGCACCGGGCCCGCCGTCGCGAGCACGGCGAGGCACGCGGCGCGGTGATCGCGCCACAGCCGCGGCAGCACCGCGAGCCCCAGGAGGAGCGGCGGGCTGTAGAGGAACAGGCTCTTGCCCGGCGACAGGAACATGCCCCAGAGGCCGGCCACCGCGTTCTCGCCCCACAGCGTGTTTGCGTACGCGTCGTAGCCGGTCGCGAGCGGCGAGCCCCAGCACAGGTAGTTGTAGAGGAGCGCGAGCAGGAGCGACGGGGCGGCGGTCGTCGCCGCGGCGAGCGCGATGCGCACGAGGAGCCGGCGGTCGCGCCAGTGCCGCCACGCGAGGTAGAGCGCCGCGCCCGCGATCGACGCGGCGTAGATGTACTTCATGCCGAACAGGAGGCCGGCGTAGAGCCCGAGCCAGCGCGCGCGGCCCGGCGTGGGCTCCTCGTCGACGCGCAGGAGGTGCAGGACGAGGCCGGTCGCCAGCGCGGTCTGCGCGATCTCGGAGTACGAGTAGTGCGCGTAGACCCAGTTCGTCGTCGCGAACGCGAGGATCGCGGTGGCCGCGCTCGCCGCGCGCCGCGACAGCTGGCGCTGGCGGCACAGCTGGAAGAACAGCACGCACGCGAGCGCGCCGAACGCCGAGCACGCCAGGTGCGAGGTCAGCGGCTTCACGAGCCCGCGCGTGTCGGGCGAGAGCGCGGCCGCGCCCTCGAGGATCGCGATCCCCGGCAGGTGCGGCAGCGACGTGACGATCGGATAGATCGAGTAGATCCGGCCGTCGTGCCCGCGCGGCAGGTCCTCCGGCCACGACTTGCTGATCGCGATCGTGCCGCGGAGCGCCAGGCTCTCGGCGACCATGTACTGGACGTTCGCGTCGCCCCACGGCGGCTCGCGGCCCGACGACAGAAGGTACGCGGCGAACGCCGTCACGAAGATCGCGCGGGCGAGGCGCGCGTCGAGCGCTCGGCCGTCGAGCATGGGCCGGCACGTTACCATGCAGCTGATCGACGGACGTGCTACGACCGGCGACGGCGGTGTTGATCACGCAACCGGCGGCTCCGGCCGCGCCTCGCTACCGCAGCCTCGGCGACGGCCTGCGCGCCGACGTCGGGCGGGCGGTCGCGATGGCCACCGGCGGCGCGCTCGCGTTCGCGCCGATCGAGTACGCGATCACGCTGTGGACGTACGTCGGCCCGGTCGCGCTCGGGAGCAAGCTGCGGCTCGCCGCGCTGACCGCGACGCTCGCGCTCCTCCTCTGGCTCAAGCTGGCCGGCGCGCTCGCCTCGATCGGCACCGCGCGGCGGCTCTACCGCGCGCGGATCGATCCGGCGGCCGGGACCGCGCCGGGCCTGTTTCAGCCGGCGCCGCTCGCTGGCGGGATCCGGCCGAGCGTGCCCGCGGTGTGGGCGGCCGTCGCGGCCGGCCTCGGCTTCGTGATCGCGGTTCAGCGCCTCGGCGTGTGGGCAGGGGCGAGCTACAAGGAGCCGCAGCTCACGGCGGGCCTCGTCGCCGCGGGCGCGCTCGGCGCGGCGGTCGTGGCGCGCGCGCTGTTCGCGGCGCTCAGGCTCGCCGCCGCCGCGGGCGCGCGCGAGCTCGCGCCGCTCGGCGCGTGGAACCCGCTCGGCCGCTGGCGCGCGGCCGGCGTGGCGTTCGCCGGGCTCGTCTTCGCGGGGCTCGCCGTGTGCTGGCTGCTCCTGCCGCAGAGCCGGTCGGTCTTGCCGGTGCGGCTCGCGATCAGCGCGGTCGTCGTCGCGCTCGGCATGGGGCTCGGCGCGCGACGGGCGGCGCTCCCTGCGCGCGGGCCGCGGCGCGCTCGCGCGGCGCGGCGGCGTGACGCGGCGCTCCTCGCCGCGGGCGCGCTGGTCGTCGTGCCCGCGACGCTCGTCCGGTGGGGCGCCGATCTGGAGACCAAGTACGTCGCGATCACCGCGTCGCCAGCGCTCGATCGGCTGATCGCGCTCGTGCGGATCGCCAACGATCTCGATCGCGACGGCTTCGGCTCCCTGCTCGGCGAGGCCGACTGCGCGCCGCTCACCGCCGGCATCCACCCTGGCGCGATCGATCTGCCGAGCGACGGCATCGATCAGAACTGCGACGGCCGCGACTTCTCGCTCGCCGATCTCGCGGCGCCGCCCGGCCCGGCGCCGCCCGTGCCGGACGCGTTCAAGCGCGACTGGAGCTTCCTCTTCATCACGATCGACACCGTGCGCTACGACCGCACGTCGTTCGGCGGCTACCGCGATGGCCCGCGGCGGCGCGACACCACGCCCCGGCTCGCCGAGCTCGTGTCCCGCTCGACGAGCTTTGCGTTCGCGCAGGCGCCGTCGGCCGGCACGATGGCGTCGATCCCGGCGATCGTGACGTCGCGGTTCTTCCACTCCGGCATCGCGATCGACGAGAACATGCCGCGCGGCACGCCGCCGAAGATCATGGCGGAGAACACGACCTTGCCCGAGGTCATGAAGCGGGCCGGCTACGCGACCGGCGTGATCGGCTCGCACGAGTGGTGGAACAACTGGGGCCTCGAGCAGGGCGTCGACGACTACGACAACTCGATCGGCAAGACCGCCGATCCGTTCCGCGTCGCCGCCGACAAGGTCACCGATCACGCGCTCGCGTGGATCTCGCGCCACCAGGGGCGCAAGTGGTTCTTGTGGGCGCACTACATCGATCCGCACGGCCGCTACGTCGCGCACCCCGACGTCGTCGACTACGGCACGGCGGAGCCCGACCTCTACGACGCCGAGCTGCGGTGGACCGATCGCGAGCTCGGCCGGCTGTTCGACGAGCTGCGGCGGCTGCCGAGCTACGGCAATACGATCATCGTCATCACGAGCGATCACGGCGACAGCATGGGCGAGCACACCGTGCCCGTCGGCACGCACGGCACGGCGCTCTACCGCGAGCTCCTGCACGTGCCGCTGATCTTCTACATCCCCGACGGCAAGCCGCGCGTGATCCGCGGCGCGGTGACGCCGCTCGACGTCATGCCGACGATCGCGGGGATCGCCGGCATCCCGATCGACGATCTCTCGCTCGAGGGGCGCAGCCTCGTCGGCGCGCTGTTCTACGGCAAGGAGGACCGCGAGCGCGTCGTGTTCGCCGAGACGAACGCGCCGGGCAAGCAGCGCGCGGCCATCTCCGAGCAGTGGAAGCTGATCTATTACCTGAACAGCAACCTCTACGAGCTGTTCGATCTGGCGGCGGACCCGTGGGAGAAGACGAACCTCGCGCCGAAGCGCCCGCCGGGGATGGAGCCGATGCAGCGCGCGCTCTCGGCGTGGATGGATCGCGTGCTCTACGCGCGCGACCCGCTGTTCAACCAGGCGTTCCGGCGCGTCGCCGAGCTGATCCTCGGCGAGCCGCCGGTGCCGGAGGTCCCGGCGGCGGGCCAGCACCTCGCCGGCGGGAAGCTCCAGCTCCTCGGCATCGGGCGCGATCCGGCGACGCCGATCGCGCCCGGCGCGAAGGTGGACGTCTTCGTCTACTTCCGCGTCGCCGAGCCCGTGGCGGAGTCGTACCGCTTCCAGCTCGTCGCGTGGCCGTCGGCGCCCGGCGCGCCGCTCGACGCGCCGATCGCGCCGGCCGCGATGCGCAGCGCCGATCGCGTCACCGCCGACGGCGCGTACCCGACGGCGCGCTGGCGCAAGGGCGAATTCATCCGCGAGCGCTTCACGCTCGTCTTGCCGCCCGAGTGGCGCGGCGAGGCGCTCGCGGTCGCGCTGCTCGCGACGGACGTCGCCTCGGGCCAGCGAGCGCGCCCGCCGGGCGCCGCGCCTGCCAACGATCCGATGGCGTTCGCGCTCGGCGCGCTCTCGGCGCGCGGGCCGGCGTCCGTGCCGCCGCCGCCGCCGCCGTGATCGCCGCCGCGCGCGCGCTGCCGGCCGAAACGGCGGCGGCGCGTTGCGAAGCCGCCCGCGGCGTGCGATGCGTAACGCGTGCCGACAGTCGCCGGAGATGCACCCGAGCCGGACGAGGCGGCGGGCGCGGCGTCTGGCGGACCGGACCTGACCGGGGCAGACACCGCGCCGGATCCGGCGCCGGATCCGGCGGCCCAGCTCTTCGCCGAGGCCGCGCCCGAGACCGTCCCGCCGAGCGATCTGCCGCTGCCGAGCGACGAGGACATCGATCGGTGGATCTACGCGTACCTGCGCCACGCGCCGCTCTCTTTGACCTTGCGCGAGATCAACCGGCTGATCGCGATCGAGACGGTGGCCACCGGCGAAGGGCCGATCCTCGACGTCGGCTGCGGTGACGGCTTCTGGTGGATGCTGCGCGATCAGGACCGCCGCGAGGTCTACGGCATCGACATCTCGGCCCGCGAGATCGCGCAGGCGCGGACGCGGATCAACGCCGCGCTCAGCGACGTGTCGCGCGAGCGGCCGTTTCCGGACACCCGGTTCCAGGAGATCATCGGCAACTGCTCGCTCGAGCACGTGCCGGACATCGACGGCGCGCTGTCGAATCTGCGCCGCGCCGCCGCGCCCGGCGCGCGCCTGCTCATGTTCGTGCCGACGCCGCAGTGGGCGCTCCAGGGCAAGGCGCAGCAGTGGCTGCTGCGGCGCTACCCGCGCGTCGCGATGAGCATCGCCGGCGCGCTCAACGGCTTCTTCCAGCACTGGCACCTCTACGACGCGAAGGTGTGGCGGCGGCTGCTCGCGCAGCACGGCTGGCGGGTGCGCGCGACGTACGGCCTCGGCTCGGCGCGCTCGGAGTTCCTGTTCCGGCTGTTCATGCCGCCCGCGTTCCTCGGCTTCCTCGCGAAGAAGCTGACCGGCTTCTACCCCGCGAAGCTCGCGCGGTATCTGCCCGACGCGCTGCTCGCGCCGTCCGCGCGCCTCGTGCGCTGGGCCGTCAGCGATCCGCTCGTCGCCGCGGACTCGCCCACCGCGTACGAGTACCTGATCGTCGCCGAGGCGGTGCCGCCGCCGCCGGGACACGCGCGATGACCGCGGCCGAGCAGGGCGACTACTTCGCGAACCACGCGCGCGCGCGCCGGTTCCCGTGGACGCTCTATCACCGGCCGCTCGAGGCTGATCTCGCCCACTTCTTGCGCCAGGTCTCCGCCGAGCACCCCACCGGCGAGGTCCTCGTCGTCGGCTGCGGCCTCCTGCACGAGCTCGACGCCGCGCCGAGCGGCCTGCTGTTCCACGTCGTCGACATCGACGCGCGCGCCGTCGAGACCGTGCTCGCGCGGCACGATCCGCGCATCCGCGCCGGCACCGTCGTCGCGCCGGAGCAGCCGCTCTCGCTCGCCGCGCTCGGCCGCCCCGACCGCCGCTTCGCCGCCGTCTACGCGAAGGAGGTGATCGAGCACGTCGTGTCGTGGCCCGCCTGGCTCACCGGCCTGCGCCGCGCGCTCGTGCCCAGCGGCCGCCTCTGGCTCTCGACGCCGAACTACGGCGAGCCCTGGCTCCCGGCGCTTGAGTCCACGGTGCTCGAGCTGATCGCGCGCCGCGACGGCTTCTCGCGCCGCGACCTGCACCCCTCCCGCTTCTCGGCGGGCGCGCTCGCGCGCGGCCTCGACGCCGCCGGCTTCGAGAGCGTGAAGGCCAAGGTCACGCCGACCCGCCTCGCGATCACCGCCTGGGCCCGCGCGCCGCGCTGACGCCCCCCGAAGCCAAGGAGACCTCGTGCCCGCCGCACAGAGATGCTTGCCGAGCTGTTCGCCAACTGACGATCTCGCTCCGAGGTGCAGTCAGCGCGCTTCCGCGATGGAGTGAGCAGCGGTATCGAGCGGCACAGTGCGATGGCTCCGGGTGAGTCCTGATTGTTGCGTTGCCGGGATGTGGCGAGTGTGACGGGGGCCGCGGTCCCGGCCGGGCGTGCGGGGGCTCCCGCTCGGGGCCAACCCATGGCGCAGTGCATAATTCGCATGCCACTGAAATCGCAGGATAATGCTGCACCTCCGGGGGAGTGGGTCTACATATACCCGGATGGAGCCCAAGGCGCTGCTGGGCGAGCGATTCGAGCTCGAGCACCGGATCGGGCAGGGCGGGATGGGCGAGATCTACCGTGCCCACGATCGGATCTCCGGAGAGACGGTGGTCGTCAAAGTCATCTCCCAGCGGCCGGGCTTCCGCATCGAGCGCTTCGGCCGCGAGGTCGAGGTGCTCGCCGAGCTGTCCCATTCCGGCATCGTCCGGTACGTCTCCCATGGCGCGCTGGATTCGGGCGAGCTGTTCCTCGCCATGGAGTGGCTCGACGGCGAGGACCTCGAGAGCCGCCTCGCGCGCGAGCCGCTCACCGCGGCACAGGCCGTCCAGCTCGTGGTGCGGGTCGCCGAGGCGCTCGGCACCGCCCACGCCCGCGGCATCGTCCACCGCGATCTCAAGCCGAGCAACCTGTTCCTGCCCGGCGGCCACATCGAGCAGGTCAAGGTGATCGACTTCGGGATCGCCTGGCGCGAAGGGGCCACGCAGCTCACGCGGACCGGCGGGATGATCGGGACCCCGGGCTACATGGCGCCCGAGCAGGCGAGCGCGGGCAGCACGATCGATGCTCGCGCCGACGTGTTCGCGCTCGGCTGCTTGCTGTTCCGGTGCCTGACCGGCGAGCTCCCGTTCTACAGCGACAGCACCGCTGGCATCCTGGGCAAGATCCTGTTCAGCGACGCGCCGCGGGTCCGCACGCTGTGGGCCGGCGTCCCCGACGATCTGGACACGCTGATCGCCCGGATGCTGTCCCGCGATTCTGCGCTCCGGCCGAGCGACGGCGCCCACCTCGCCGCGGCGCTGGCGGCGCTCCGCCCCCTGGCGCGTGATCTCAGCATCACGCCGCGCGAGCGCCCCACGCCGGCCCGCGCGAGCATCGGCGGCGAGCGGCGCTTCCTGTCCGTGGTGCTGCTCGGGCCCACCGTCGAGGAGGACACGCCCACCGAGGCGGCGCTGCGCCGCGCCAGCGCGGCGCACGGGGGCCGCTTCGAGCGGCTCGCCGATGGCTCGGCGATCGTCGTGCTCGAAGCGGAGGGCCGGGTGGCGACGGATCTCGCGGCCCAGGCCGCGCGCTGCGCGCTCGCGCTGCGCGCGATCGTCGGCGGGCGGCCGCTCGCCGTCGCGATGGGCCGGTCCGAACCGACGAGCACGCTGCCCCACGGCGACACGATCGATCGCGCCGCGTGGCTGCTCGCGCGCGCGGCGAAGACCCCGGAGATGCTGCCGCTGGTCGTGCTCGACGAGCTGAGCGCCGGCCTGCTCGACGCCCGGTTCGACGTCACCGAGCCCGAGGCCGGGCTGATGCTCCGCGGCGAGCGCGCGCTGATCCACGGTGCCCGGACGCTCCTCGGGCGCCCCACCTCGTGCGTGGGCCGCGACTGGGAGCTCTCCGCGCTCACCGGGCTCTTCGCGGAGTGCGTCGAGGAGGCCGAGGCCCGCGTCATGGTGATCACGGCGGCGGCCGGGATCGGCAAGTCCCGCCTCGCCGCCGAGCTCATCGCCCGCATCCGGCAGCGCTCCGAGCCGGTGGCGGTCTGGATGGGCCGCGGGGACTCGCTGCGCGCCGGCTCGACGCTCCACCTGATCGCCGAGGCGCTCCGCGGCGCGCTCGGCATCCTCGACGGCGCGCCGCTCGCCGAGCGCTGCGAGCAGCTCCGCGCGCGGATCGCCGAGCGCCTGCCGCCCGCCGAGCACCAGCGCGTGGCCGAGTTCCTCGGCGAGCTCGTCGGCACGCCGTTCCCCGACGACGAGGCCAGCCCGGCGCTCCGCGTGGCGCGCCAGGACGCCCAGCTGATGAGCGAGCAGATGCGCCGGGCCTGGATCGATCTCCTCACGGCCGAGACCGCCGTCCAGCCGATCTTGCTCGTGCTCGAAGATCTGCAGTGGGGCGATTTCGGCACCGTGCGGTTCATCGACGCGGCCCTCCGCGACTGCGCCAACCGGCCGTGGATGGTGCTCGCCCTCGCGCGCCCCGAGGTGCACGAGGCGTTCCCCCGCCTGTGGGCCGAGCGCCAGAAGGTCCAGGAGATCCGGCTCAAGGAGCTCGGCAAGAAGGCCGGCGAGCGGCTCGTCCGCCAGGTGCTCGGCGCGCGCGCTGGCGCCGCGACGGTGGAGCGCCTGGTGCGGCTCGCCGATGGCAACGCGTTCTATCTCGAGGAGCTGATCCGCGCCGTAGCCGAGGGCCGCGCCGAGGGCCGCGACAAGGGAGGGGCCCTGCCCGAGACCGTGCTCGCGATGGTCGAGACGCGCCTCGCGCAGCTCTCGACTGAAGCTCGCCACGTGCTGCGCGCCGCCAGCGTGTTCGGCGAGGTGTGCTGGGAGGGCGGAGTCGCCCTCCTGATGCAGGGGAGCATGGAGCCGGCGAGCGTGAGCGATCTGCTCACGTCGCTCGTCTCGCAGGAGGTGCTCGTGGAGCGGCCGCACAGCCGATTCCCCGAGGAGCGCGAGCTCGCGTTCCGCCACGCCCTGCTCCGCGAGGCGGCCTACGCGACCCTGACCGACGAGGATCGGCGGCTCGGCCACCGCCACGCCGGCGAGTGGCTCGAGCAGCACGGCGAGGGCGATCCGATGGTCCTCGCCGGCCACTTCGAGCGCGGCGGCGCCGGAGCGCGCGCCGCGAGCTCTTACCTGCGCGCCGCCGAGCAGGCGATCCTCGTCCTCGATCTGCCCGCCGTCATGGCCCGCGCGGACCTGGGCCTCCGCTGCGCGCCCCCGCCGGAGCTGCGGATCGCCCTGCTCGGCATGCGCTGCGAGGCTGCGAACTACGGCTGGCACTTCCTCGACGCCGTGGCCGCCGACACCCAGGAGCTGCTCCGCGCGGCGCCGCGCGGATCGGTCCCGTGGGCGCAGGGCGTGCTCGCGTATGTCGCGGGCACGGTCATGGCCCGCAGGTTCGACGAGCTGCCGACGCTGATCGCGCTGCTCCAGGACGTCGATCCGCCGCCCGGGGACATGCGGCGGATGTCGCTCGCCTACATGAGCACGATCCTGGCCCTCGATGTCCTCGGGCAGCTCGCGCAGGGCAACGCACTCACGGAGCAATACGCCGCGTTCCTCGGCAAGGCAGACGGACACGAGCGTCCGTTCGCGCAGTACTGGTGGAGCGTCATCGTCGGGCTCCGGATGGCCTACGCGCACGAGGACCCGTGGACGGCGTTTCGCCAGTGCGACGCGATCCAGTCGTTCTTCGACGCGACCAGCCTCGCGCGGGTCTTCTGGTTCATGCAGCTGCTCCGCGGGATGAACCTCTGGCACCTCGGCGCGCTCGAGCAGGCGGAGCGCCTGCTCGAGGAGGCCGCGGGGCTCGACCGATCGATGGGCCACGTCAGCTCGCTGCGCCGCTTCTGCCTGGCCTGGCTCCGCGCCGATCGCGGCGCGCTCGACGAGGCGCGCGCCCTCGCGACCGAGCTGCGCGACGACGGCCGCGCGCAGCGCCTGCCTCCGGAGGAGTGCCGCGGCCGCTGGGCGCTCGCCGAGGTGCACCGCCGCCAGGGCGAGCTCGAGGCGGCCGCGCGCGAGCTCGAGGCCGCGCTCGGCCTCGTCGCCCCCCTCGAGCGCCCCGCCCTCCTCGGCACGCTCGCGGAGATCCGCCTCGCCCAGGGCCGCGCCGCGGGCGCCTACGCGCTCGCCGAGGAGTCGCTCGCCCTCATCACGGCCATGGGCGGCTGCGGCATGTTCCGCGGCGCCGCGGTCCGGCTCGTCCGCGCCGAGGCGCTGCACGCGACCGGGGCGCGGGACGCCGCGCAGAGCGCCATCGCCGACGCGCGGGCGCGCCTCCTCGCGGTGGCGGACAAGATCGGAGATCCGGCCTACCGGGAGCGCTTCCTCGAGGTCGTCCCCACGAACCGCCGGATCCTCGCGCTCGCGCGCGAGTGGCTCGGCGAGCCGGCGCCAGGCGCCTAGGGCTGTTCCATTCTCATCGAGGCTGCCTCCGGGGCTCCTTGAATCTGCTTGGCCGAAGCAAGGCACCTCAGCTCGGTAGTCTGGCCAATCGACAAGCAGATTAGCGAGAAGACCACACCCGATCTCTTGTCGCCGGAGAGCTTGCTCTTCGCGTGGTGGATAATTCGCATGTCACTGGAATTCTAGGATTATGCTGCACCTTGAGAGGGAGTGAGCTTACATATACTCGATGGAACCCGGAGCGCTGCTGGGCGAGCGATTCGAGCTCGAGCACCAGATCGGGAGCGGAGGCATGGGCAAGATCTTCCGTGCCCACGATCGCGCCTCGGGCGAGACGGTGGTCGTCAAGATCATCTCCGAGGCGCCGGGCTTCCACGGCGAGCGCTTCGGGCGGGAGATCAAGGTGCTCGCCGCGCTGTCCCATCCCGGAATCGTCCGGTACGTCTCCCACGGCGCGCTGGCTTCGGGGGAGCTGTTCCTCGTCATGGAGTGGCTCGACGGCGAGGACCTCGAGCGCCGCCTCGAGCGCGCACCGCTCACCGCGGGCGAGTCCGTCCAGCTCGTGACGCGGGTCGCCGAGGCGCTCGGCACCGCCCACGCCCGCGGCATCGTCCACCGCGATCTCAAGCCGAGCAACCTGTTCCTGCCCGGCGACCACATCGAGCAGGTCAAGGTGCTCGACTTCGGCATCGCCTGGCGCGAAGGGGGCACGCCGCTCACGCGGACGGGGACGATGCTCGGGTCCCCGGGCTACATGGCGCCCGAGCAGGCGAGCGCCGGCAATATGGTCGACGCGCGCGTCGACGTGTTCGCGCTCGGCTGCGTGCTGTTCCGGTGCCTGACCGGCGTGCCCCCGTTCGACGGCGACAGCACCGCCGCCATCCTGGGCAAGATCCTGTTCAGCGACGCGCCGCGGGTCAGCGCGCGGTGGTCCGACGTCCCGGACGATCTGGATGCGCTGGTCGCCCGCATGCTGTCCCGGGATCCCGCGCTCCGGCCGAGCGACGGCGCTCACCTCGCCGCGGCGCTGGCGGCGCTCCGGCCCCTCGCGCGCGATGCCGGCGTCACGCCGCGCGAGCGCCCCGCGCCGGCCCCGGCGCGCACCAGCGGCGAGCGGCGCTTCCTGTCCGTGGTGCTGCTCGGACCCACCGCCGAGGACGACGCGGCTGCGGAGGCGGCGCTGCGCCGGGCCAGCGCGCCTCACGGCGGTCGCTTCGAGCGGCTCGCCGACGGCTCGGCGATCGTCGTGCTCGAGGCGGAAGGCCGGGTGGCGACGGATCTCGCGGCGCAGGCCGCGCGCTGCGCGCTCGCGCTGCGCGGGGTCGCCGGGGGGCGGCCGCTCGCGGTCGCGATGGGGCGGGCCGACTCGACAAGCACGCTGCCCTACGGCGACGCGATCGACCGCGCCGCGCGGCTGCTCGCGCAAGCGGCGAAGGCGCTGGAGGAGCCGCCGCCGGTCGCGCTCGACGAGCTGATGGCCGGGCTGCTCGACGCCCGGTTCGACGTCGCCGAGACCGAGGCGGGCCTGATGCTCCGCGGCGAGCGCGCGCTGCTCCAGGGCGCCCGGACGCTCCTCGGCCGCCCCACCTCGTGCGTGGGCCGCGACTGGGAGCTCTCCGCGCTCACCGGGCTCTTCGCGGAGTGCGTCGAGGAGGCCGAGGCCCGCGCCGTGGTGATCACGGCGGCCGCCGGGATGGGGAAGTCTCGCCTCACCGCCGAGCTCATCGCCCGCGTCCGGCAGCGCACCGGCCCGGTGGCGATCTGGATGGGACGCGGCGACTCGCTGCGCGCCGGCGCGACGCTCGATCTGCTCGCGCAGGCGCTCCGCGGCGCGCTCGGCATTCGCGATGGCACCCCGCTCGCGGAGCGGCGCGCCCAGCTCCGCGCGCGGGTCGCCGAGCGCTTGCCCCCCGCCGAGCACCAGCGCGTGGCCGAGCTCCTCGGCGAGCTCGTCGGCGCGCCGTTCCCTGGCGGTGGCGAGGGCAGCCCGGTGCTCCACATGGCGCGTCAGGACGCACAGCTCATGAGCGAGCAGATGCGCCAGGCCTGGATCGACTTCCTCCAGGCCGAGACCGCCGTGCAGCCGGTCCTGCTCGTGCTCGAAGATCTGCAGTGGGGCGATTTCGGCACCGTGCGCTTCATCGACGCCGCGCTTCGCGACTGCGCCAACCGGCCGTGGATGGTGCTCGCCCTCGCCCGCCCCGAGGTGCACGAGGCGTTCCCCCGCCTGTGGGCCGAGCGCCAGAACGTCCAGGAGATCCGGCTCAAGGAGCTCGGCAAGAAGGCCGGCGAGCGGCTCGTCCGCCAGGTGCTCGGCGATCGCGCCGGGGCCGACACGGTGGAGCGGCTGGTGAAGCTCGCCGACGGTAACGCGTTCTACCTCGAGGAGCTGATCCGCGCCGTGGCCGAGGGCCGCGACAAGGGAGGCGCGCTGCCCGAGACCGTGCTCGCGATGGTCGAGACGCGCCTCGCGCGGCTCTCGCCCGACGCCCGCCGCGTGCTGCGCGCCGCCAGCGTGTTCGGCGAGGTGTGCTGGGAGGGCGGCGTCGACCTCCTGATGGAGGGGGCCATGGAGCCGGCGAGCGTGAGCGCCCAGCTCGCGCGGCTCGTGGAGCAGGAGCTGCTCGTGGCGCGGCCGCACGGCCGGTTCGCCGATCAGCGCGAGCTCGCGTTCCGCCACGCCCTGCTGCGCGAGGCGGCCTACGCGACCCTGACCGACGAGGACCGGCGGCTCGGCCACCGCCGCGCTGGCGAGTGGCTCGAGCAGCACGGCGAGGGCGATCCGATGGTGCTCGCGGGCCACTTCGCGCGCGGCGGCGCCGGGGCGCGCGCGGCGGCCTGTTACCTGCGTGCATCCGAGCAGGCCGTCCTCATCCTCGACGTGCACGCCGCCATGGCCCGCGCGAACCTGGGCCTCGGCTGCGATCCGCCGCCGGAGCTGCGGATCGCCCTGCTCGGGATGCGCTGCGAGGCCGCGAACTACGTCTGGCACTTGCGTGGCTCCGTGGCCGGAGACGCCGAGGAGCTGTTGCGCGCGGCGCCGCGCGGCTCCATCCCCTGGGCGCAGGGAGTGCTCGCATATGCCTCGAGCGTGGTCATGGCCCGCAGGTTCGGAGAGCTCCCGGCGCTGGTCGCGCTGCTCCAGGATGTCGATCCAACCCCCGGGGACATCAGGAGGATGTCGCTCGCCTACATCAGCACGATCCTCGCCCTCGATGCCCTCGGGCAGATCGCCGAGGGGAACGCGCTCATGGACCGGTTCTCCGAGTTCCTCGGCAAGGTAGGCGAGCACGAGCGTCTGTTTGCGCAGCACGGGTGGAACCTCATCACCGGGATCCGGACAGCCGACGCGCACGAGGACCCGTGGACCGCGTTGCGCGGGTGCGATGCGATCCAGCCGATCTTCGACGCGACGCGCCTCGAGCGAATCTTCCTGAGCATGCAGCTGTTTCGCGGGATGAACCTCTGGCACCTCGGAGCGTCCGCGCTGGCGGAGCGCATGCTCGAAGAGGCCGCGGCGATCGACCAGGCGATGGGCCAGGTGCGCGCGCTGCGCCGCTTCTGCCTGTCCTGGATCCGCGCCGACCGCGGCGCGCTCGACGAGGCGCGCGCGCTCGCGACCGAGCTCTGCGAGTACGGGCGCGCGCAGCGCCTCCCCCTGGACGAGTGCCGCGGCCGCTGGGCGCTCGCCGAGGTGCTCCGCCGTCAGGGCGAGCTCGAAGCGGCCGAGCGCGAGCTCGAGGCCGCGCTCGGGCTGGCCTTCCCCCTCGAGCGCCCCGGCGTCCTCGGGACGCTCGCGGAGCTTCGCCTCGCTCAGGGCCGCGCCGCGGACGCCCTCGCCGCCGCCGAGGAGTCCCTCGCCCTCATCACGGCCATGGGCGGCTGCGGCATGTTCCGCGGCGCCGCGGTCCGGCTCGTCCGCGCCGAGGCGCTGCACGCGACCGGGGCGCGGGACGCCGCGCGTGACGCCATCGCCGACGCGCGGGCGCGCCTCCTCGCGGTGGCGGACAAGATCGGAGATCCGGCCTACCGGGAGAGCTTCCTCGAGGTCGTCCCCACGAACCGCCGGATCCTCGCGCTCGCGCGCGCGTGGCTCGGCGAGCCAGCGCCGGGCGCCTAGCCCGGGGGCGAGCTGGCGTTGCGCTCCTGGTAGATCCGCAGGATGTCCGCGGCGGTCTCCTCGATCGCGCGGTTCGTGACGTCGATGACCGGCCAGTTCGCGTGCTTGCGGAAGATCTCGCGCGAGTACGCGATCTCGGTCTCGATGTGCGCGCGCTGGCCGTAGCTCGAGTCCTGCGGCATGCCGAGGTGCGAGAGGCGGGCCTGGCGGATCCGCATCAGCATGTCGGGCTGCACGATCAGGCCGAACACGCGGCGATCGTCGACCTGCGACAGCTCCTCGGGCGGTTCGACGCCCAGGACGAGCGGCACGTTCGCCACCTTGAGGCCGCGCTGCGCGAGGTACGTCGAGAGCGGCGTCTTCGACGTGCGCGAGATGCCGACGAGGACGAGGTCCGCCTTCGGCAGGTTGCGCGGCTCGGCGCCGTCGTCGTTCTTGACGGCGAACTCCACCGCCTCGATGCGGCGGAAGTAGTCGTCGTTGATCGAGTGCAGGAGGCCGGGCACGCCGGCCGGCGCGGCGCCGAGGAACACGGTGAGCTTGCTGATCAAAGCGCCGATCAGATCGACCGTCTCGATGTTGTACCGCTCGACGAGCTGGGCGATCAGGCCGCGCTCCTCGGCGTTGACGACGGTGAAGACGACGAGCGCGCGCAGCTCGGCGGCCTTCTCGAGGATCTGCTCGAGCTCGCTCTCGAGTCGGACGCGCGAGTGCAGGCGGATCTGCACGGGCTCGCTGAACTGCAGCGTCGCCGCGCGGACCATGCGCTCGGCGGTCTCGCCGGTGGCGTCGCTGATGATCATGACCGTCTTCATTTCGCCGCTCTATATCACGGGGAGCCGCCGACGGGGCTTGCCGGCCGGGGCCGATCCGGCCGGGGCCGCCGCGTCGCGCGCGGCCGTGTGGTCCACGACGCGCGGGCACTCGGGATCCGGCGCGGCGAGATCGCCCGTCACGTGCGCCGACACGACCTTGCAGCCGCCGCGGCACAGCGCCAGGTAGTCGCAGCTTCTGCACGGCTCGCGCGCGGCGCGCCACGCGCGGAACGCGCCGAACGCGCCCGGCGCGTCCCAGTACGCGGCGATCTCGGTGACGCGCGGGCGGCGATCTTCGGCCCCCGCGAGCGCGGGCGGCGGCGCGGCGAAGCTGCACGCGGTGAGCTGGCCGCCGGGCTTGGCGCCGACGAGGAAGTCGCCGCCGGTGCAGCCGTACACCGCGAGCTCGGCGAGCAGCTCGCGCGCCGGCGCGTGGTGCGCGAGCATCGGCGTGTACGAGCAGTCGACCTTGACGCGGATCGCGTGGCGGCGCGCCGCCGCGAGGATCGTCGGCAGGAACGCGCGGTGCTGCGCGTCGGTGCAGCGCAGGTCTGCGTACGCGCGCGCGCCGCGGCCGGACGGCTTGAACCGCAGGAGCTCCACCTCGGACAGCCGGTGCTCGGCGGCGTACGCGAACAGGCGGTCCAGCTCGTCGAAGCTCTTGCGGGTGACGACGACGTTGATGCCGACCTCGCGTTTCTTCGCGCGCAGCGCGCGGATCGCGTGATCGGCGCGCGCGAAGCCGTCGAAGCCGCGGACGGCGGCGTACGCGGCGCCGATCCCGTCGAGCGAGACGTTGATCTGGCCGAACCGGTCGGCGATCTGGAGCAGTCGCTCGAGGCCGTCGAGGCCGGAGGTCGTGAGGTTCGGGACGATGCCGCGGCGGCGCGCGTGATCCGCCAGCTCGCCGAGCCACGGCAGGACGGCGCTCTCGCCGCCGCCGAGCGCGACGTGGAAGACGCCAGCGTCGGCGAGCGCGTCGATCGCGCGCGTCCACTCGGCGAGCCCCCACTCGTGCGGCGCGCCCTCGGCGGACGCGCCGGTGTAGCAGCCGGTGCAGCCGGCGGTGCAGCGGTTCGTGAGCTGGAGGTGCGCCTCGAGCGGCGCCGACAGCACGTGCTCGCCGAGCGCCGGCTCAGGGCCGCGCCACGCAGCCGGCTCCTCGCCGGTGGGCAGCGCGAGCGCGCGGCGCGCGAACGCGCGGTCGACGAACACGAGCGCGCGCGGCACCGTGAGCTGGAGGATCGCGCCGAACCGCTCGAGCCGCGCCTTGCGCGGCGGGAACTTTCGCGCCTCGCGGGCGCGTGCGTACAGGGTCGCCGCGGCGTCGAGGCCGCGGATCGCGAGCCGGCGCGCGCGTGCGAGCATGCGCGGACTGTAGCCCGGCGCGGCCGACGGCTCCACAGCCTCACTCCCGCGAGCACTCCCGATTTCGTGCGGGGGGCGCCCGCGCTCGGCGAGCGTGGCCTCACCGTCTTTCGTGCGTCATGCGTCGAGTCGCCGTGTCCTTCGGCTGCCAGCGCGCCCACCCTTCGAGCAACTGCCACTGTGGAGCTCACTCATGACCAGACCGATCTCATGGATATTCGCATCTGCGTCGTTCATGCTCTATGCGTGCGAGGGGCCCGAGGACGCCGCGCTCGCGCGCGGGGCGCAGGCGACGACCGTGGACGCAATGTCCCAATCGCCCCTTGTCATCGATGACTTCACGACCGGCTTCGACAGCTTGTCGCTCGTGGCTGGACATCCGCCCGCCAGGCTTCAGATCGGATCCATGCTCGGCGGTACTCGCGAGATCGACTTCATCGTCAATGCCGACGCGCTCCAGCAATCATCCAGCTACACGATCAACGGAGCAGGCGGCCTCGTCATCAGCTCGGGGCTGCGGTCGTTCTGGGGTGTGTACCTCATCTATGGGTATGACGTGGACCACAACTTTGGTTCGGTCGATCTCGATCTGAGCTTGTATGACAGGGTTTGCCTGGCGATCGGATCGAACGATCAGGTCGTCTCGGGAGTGGTCCAGTTCCACAAGGAGGGCGCGTGGACCACGGCTCCGCTGCACGTCGAGGAGAGCAGCACGCCCTTCCTGGTCAGCATCCCTTATGGCGAGTTCGCCTCGGCGACGGGGGAGCCGCTCCCCTGGAGCGGGGTGTTCCTCGTCGTCGTGCTCCTCCAGGTCGGCAGCCCCAATGCGGGGAACGACCTCGAGCTCAAGGCGCTGTCGCTCTCGCTCGGCGCCTGCCAGTCCTAGCCGGGCGCTAGCCGCCAGCGTAGCCAGGAGCGAACGCCGGGCCGCGGGGAACCATCCGTGAGGATGCCGCCGGCCGGCAAGCCCAGCGGCGCGCGCGCTCGTCCGGAGTCCGGACGGCGTGCTGCCGCCGATCACCATGATAGCCTCGGGTCCCCAACTCGGAGGTCTAGAGATGAAGAAGCACAAGCATCCGTTCAAGCCCCGCACCCTCGAGCTCAAGACGGAGACGCTGAAGCAGCTGACGCACGAGCAGCTGGATCAGGTCGTCGGAGGTAACAAGACCACCGTGAAGTCTCAGTGCCCCACGCTGTGCTTCGAGTAGCTCGCCGGGGATGAGTCGAGCCTCGAGCTCGCAGGTGCTGACTGCGAGCGATCGGCGGACCGACCCTCAGCGCTTGCCCGGAGTCTTCGCGAACCGGGCCTGGAGCTCGGGATAGCCCTGCGCCGCGAGCTGATCGACGGGCACGAACCGGAGCGACGCCGAGTTGATGCAGTAGCGCAGCCCGGCCGGCTTCGGGCCATCGTCGAACACGTGGCCGAGGTGCGCGTCGCCGGTCTTCGAGCGGACCTCGACGCGGTCCATGCCGTGGGTCTGGTCGCGCTTCTCGAAGAGCGCGCCGGGCTTGATCGGCCGGGTGAAGCTCGGCCAGCCCGTGCCGGAGTCGTACTTGTCGAGCGAGCTGAACAGCGGCTGGCCGGTGGTGATGTCGACGTAGATGCCGGCCTCGTGGTTGTTCCAGTAGGCGTTCTTGAACGGGGCCTCGGTGCCGTTCTCCTGGGTCACCGTGTACTGGAGCGGCGTGAGCTCCTTGCGGAGCTGCTCGGCGCTCGGCTTCGCGGTGCGGATCGGCCGCGGCTGGTTGTCGGCGTGGGCCTCGGGCGTCTCACCGGCGGCGCAGGCGGCGCCGAGCACGAGGGCGAGGGCAGTGGCGAGGCGCGTGAGCGAGCTGGGCATGGCGTGTCTCTCCTCGGTGGTGAATACGCCGACCCACCCGGGCCGGTTACCGCCGGTGATCTTTGCCCTGTGGTGCAAGGCACTTGGCCGAGGAGTCCTCGAGGTCTTCCCGCCGGTCTCCGCAGCGAACAGGTCTGCGTCGAGGAACGGCAGCGACGAGCCGGGCTCGAACACGGGACCTGCGCGTGACTCCCGTATCAGGAGCCCGCGGCTTTCTTGGCATCCTCCACGACACGGCGAAGCGCGTCTTTCACAGCTTCAGCGGACCCGAAATGTGACCAGAGCTCCGCATCGATCACCACGATCTCGCCGATGCGCCGGTGCGCGTGATGTCCGCGTCCCGGACGACGACGAAAACGCTGCTCGTCGATCTCGGGCATCTCATCGAGAGATGCCGCGGTGGGTTCGGTTGGTTCACTCGCCTGCTTCATAGAGTCGTCGCTCATGGCGTGTCGCCTCGCGGGCACTGATGATACGGATGCGGTTCCTGCTCTCGGTGGAGACGACGTAGAGGATACGCCGGTCGGTGACGCTGCCAACGTGACAAGACGGGCCGGATCAGGTCGGGGCGGCGGTGGCGACGATGCGCTCGCGCTTGGAGACGACGCCGCCGTCGGGGCGCTCGACGGTGACGGCGAACAGGGCGGCGGCAGAGACCTGGAGCTTGGCGGAGATCGGGACGATCACCTCGCCGGTCGAGGCGACGTCGAAGACGCCGCCGTCGACGGGGAATTGCTCGTCGCGCTCTTGGTCGAAGATCCACAGCTGGTACTGCGCGACCTTGGGGTCGTTCGGACGTCGGCGAGCGTCTGCGGGACAACCGGCGGGAAGGGCATCGCGGCGCTTTCAAGACGCGGCTCGCTTCCCAAAGAGCAATTCGCCGACGGCCGGAAATCGGATGCAGGCGGATCGAAAAAAAATGCAAGGTCGGCCTACGCCTGATCGCGCTCGGGCGAATCCGGCCACTTGGCGGGCAGCCCTCAGCGATAGGGATGAGCCGGGGATCGGGTCACGAGGACCGGGTCACGGGGACCCGGTCACGGCGATCCGGCGGAACCGGTTCCGGATGTGGCGTCCGGCCGGACTGGCCGCCGCCAGCGGAGCAGCGCGCCGATCAAGGGCGTCACGACCGCGAGCGCCGTCGCACCGACGAGCAAGAACGTCACGTCCACGCCGAGGCTCGACGAGTTCGGGTTCATGCCCCACTTGATCGCGAGGATACGGCCGCGCGGCATCCCCGCGACTCTAGCACCGGGGCCGGCGAAGGCGGGCCCGTACAAGCTGGCCGCGCGCGGCAGAAAGAGTGATAGATTCGCAGTCGCGGGGGCGGGCATGGAGGGAACGAAAGTCGGCAATTACCGGATCACGGCAGTGATCGGGGAAGGCGGGATGGGCACCGTGTACCGCGCGGTGCACGAGGTGCTCGGGCGGCCGGTCGCCGTGAAGCTGCTCTTGCCGGAGATCTCGAGCAGCCGCGACATGGTCACGCGGTTCTTCAACGAGGCTCGCGCCGTCGCCGCGATCAAGCACCCCGGGATCGTCGAGGCGTACGACTTCGGCTTCCTGCCGGATGACCGCGCGTACATCATCATGGAGCTGCTCGAGGGCGAGAGCCTCGCGAGCAGGCTCGGGCGCGCCACCCGGATGCCGCGCCTCCAGGTGCTGCACATCGCGCGCTCCGTCGCGCGAGCGCTGCACGCGGCGCACGAGGCGGGCATCGTCCACCGCGACATCAAGCCCGATAACATCTTCCTGGTTCCGGATCCGGAGGTGGTGACCGGCGAGCGCGTCAAGCTCCTCGACTTCGGGATCGCGAAGCTCGGCACTGACGGGACCGAGCGGGGCCTGACGAGGACGGGCGCCGTCATGGGAACCCCGACGTATATGTCGCCGGAGCAGTGCCGCGGCGCCGGCGTGGTCGATCGACGCGCCGATATCTACGCGCTCGGCTGCATCCTGTACCAGATGCTGTGCGGGCGCCCGCCGTTCGTCGCGGAGGGCGCGGGCGAGATCATCGCGCGGCACCTGTACTTCCAGCCGGAGCCGCCGCGGTCGCTCGACTCGGGCATCGCGCCGCCGCTCGAGGCGCTGGTCATGACGCTCTTGCAGAAGGACCCGGCGCACCGTCCGCCCACGGCGCTCGCCGTCGTGGAGGCGATCGATCACGTGGATGCCACGGTGGGGCGCGATTCGATGCGGCTCGCCGCGATCCAGCCGTCGCTGGCAGGGCCGCCGGTGCACACGACCCTGGGCAGCTCGACCGCGTCGGTCTCGCCGAGCACCGGTCCCCCGGGCAGGCGCCGGATCAAGCTCGTTGCCGGGACGGTGGTCGCGGCGGCCGTCGTGGGCGCGATCGCCATCGTGCTCGCGGGTGGGGATCGGAACGTTGGCGGCGGTCCTGCCGCCGCGCGAGCGGTGGACGCAGCCGCGGAGAGCCCGCCCGAGGCGAGGATCGCCGCGGCCGACGTGGCGCCGCCGACGGCCGATGCGTCGGAGCAGCCGCCGCCGTCCGATGCGTCGGAGCCGTCGGAGCCGCCGACGGCCCCCGATGAGGCGGCGCCCGCGCCGCCGGTGGCTACAGAGACGAAGCCGCCGCCAAAGCCAACGACGCCGTCTGTCCGTTCGCGCGGGACCCCTTCACCGAAGTCGTCATCACCAGCGTCAGAGGTCAACTCGACATGTGCGAAGAGCTCGTTCTCATCGGTGATCAATGCACAGCAACCCGACGAGGCGACGGTGCAGGCTGCCCTGGCCCGGCTCAAGAAGTGCCAGCAGGTGCTCGCGCCCGACGTCTACGCCGAGCTCCAGCAGCGGCTCATCTCGAAGCTCTAGCGCGCTGTGGCGTGCTGGCGGTGATCGCCATTGCTGGTTGCGGGTGCGGCAGCCAGCAGCCGTACCAGCAGGTTCGAGGTGCTCCGGTCGTGAGCGATATGCAGATCTACAGCACCGTGACCACGAGCGGCTTCCGGGTGACGCTGAAGGTGCAGTGCCAGCGTCAGGTCGTCGAGGTGTGGTGCCCGAAGCGAGCACCCTCCACGTGCTCGACCCCGTCCACGACTCGCAACGAAGATACCAACTGTCCGCATACGCTCGCGTTCAGGGGCGTCAAGTTCTCGCTCCGCACGCCCTGGGGCCGCGTGTACGGCGCGACGTCCGATCCGAACGCGGGTATGCTGTTCCCGGTGGACTGGTCCGGCACCGGCATCGATCCGCTGGCGGCGGGGGCCGACGAGAAGCTCGCCACGGGCTGGCAGGTGGACAGCGATGACGGGCGGTCCATCCCGCTCGAGCTCCAGCCAGACGAGGTCGAGCGGGTGAAGCGCGCGATCGACGCCGCGACGGATCGCGTGGACGATGTCGGTGCCGCCAACGAGAAGGCCACCTTGTCCGCGGAGCTCGCCGACGGGGCGCCGCTCGTGCTGGGAGCGACCGGATCGATCGGACTGGCCATCACGAACAAGGGCCCGCAGCCGGCGTATCGGGTGATGGCCAAGCTGCGGAGCAGCGTCGACGCGCTCCACGGCCACCAGCTCTCGTTCGGCCGGATCGATCCGGGTACGACCAAGCACAAGATGCTCGCGATCGCGATTCCGCCGAAGCTCGACGAGCGCTCGGCGCTGGTGGTGGCGGAGATCCGCTACTTCAACGGTGACCCCATCGAGACCAAGAAGAAGCTCGTCATCGTGCCGGAGCCCAAGCGCGTCGTGCTGCCGTCCGGGCTCGCCCTCGATTGCAAGCTCGCTGTCTCCGAGGTCGCGCCGGGCGAGCGCGTCCGGATCGCCTGCGAGCTGCGCAACCTGGGCACCGCCCCCGCGAACGACCTGGCGGTGATGGTGACGGTCGCGAGCGAGGCGTCGAAGAACCTCGCACCGAAAAGCCTGCCGGGCACCGGGGCGGAGAGGCTCGAGCTCATCGGGATCACGTCTCCGAGCGAGAAGCAGGGCGCGAAGCTCCCGGTGACTGTCCGCGCGACCGCGCTGGGCGTCCCGCCCGTCGAGTGGGCTGGCTCCGTGGGCATCGCATCGCTCGCGACCACGTGCAAGGTGCGACTCACCCGCGACGAGTACAAGAAGAAGCGCAAGAAGCTGCAGGCCGCGCTCGCCTCGGGAGCGCTGACGCAGGGAGAGCTCGACAAGTACGAAGCCGACCTCGTCAGCTGCCTCCAGTGACGCGTGAGCGCACCGGCGGGGTATGCTCGCCGCGATGTCGCCCGCGCTCGCGCTGCTCGTGCTCGTGCCGCTCGGCGCGGCGCAGCTCGCGTGCGGCAAGCGCGCGGGGCCGGTGGCGCACCGCGCGGTGCGGATCGGCGGTCTGGGCGCCGCGGTCGACGCGCCGCCCCACTGGGAGGCCGAGGCCGTGAGCAAGGCGGTGTACCGCGTGGGCGCGGGCCCGGGCGAGCAGGTGTTCGTCCGCGAGGTCGCGTTCGCGCCGGCGACGATCGACGAGCTGTACGCGACCGAGTGCGCGCGCGCGATCGAGCCGGGCACGAAGGCGATGACGCCCGCTGGCGCGATGCTCGTCGAGTGCCGGCTCGCGTCGGCGACGCCCGACGGCGCGTCGGTCGAGCTGGTGCACGTCGCCTCGCTGCTCCGCGCCGGCGAGCACGGCATCAAGTGCCACTTCGGGATCGCGGACGACGCGGCGGCAGCGACGGCGACGGCGGTGTGCCGCTCGCTGCGCCGGTAGGCCGGACGCGGCGGGGGCGCTCCCACGGCGCGCCCGCGCATGCCGCGCGCCGACGACGCTGCACCCGGTCTCGATGCCGTGCGCGGGATTATTGTCGAGGCAGAGCAGGACGGCGAGCGGTGACCTGTCGCTGCCGACCTGCCGATCGCGAACGCGGTCGCGGCCGCGCGCCATCCCGGCGATCGCCGCGCCGACATCTACGCGCTCGGCTGCATCATGTCTCCGAAGGAGCAACAGGGCGCGAAGCTCCCGGTGCTCGTGCGCGCGACCGCGCTGGGCGTTTCGCCGGTCGAGTGGGGTGCCTTCGTGAGCATCGCGTCGTTCGCGACGAAGTGCAAGGAGCGGCTCACGCGCGACGAGTACAAGGCGAAGCGCAAGAAGCTGCAGGCCGCGCTCGCCTCCGGAGCTCTGACGCAAGGGGAGCTCGACAAGTACGACGCCGAGCTCGTCAGCTGCCTGCATTGACGCGCGAACGCGGGCGGTCAGCCGCGCGGCGCGCGGGCGTCATAAGCGCGCGACCCTAGTACTTCGTCCCAGAAGTTCTGACCGGTTGCAACTGCGGCAACTCGTCGTACGCCGGGTCGGCGATGGCTGGCGCGCGCTCGCGAGCCTGCTGATTGCTGGCGGCTTCGGGGCACAGGAGGCTGGGGCACAGGCTTCGAGCTCAACGTGCAGGGCCTGGGATGTCTCGCATGCTGATCGGCCCGGCCTTTCGCCAGCCCACCTTCAGGAGCCACGTCTTCGGACGGCAGACGGAGAGCCGCGGGTAATCGGGCGTCGGAACGAGGAAGGGCGAGTCGTCGAGCTCCGACCAGCCATCGAAGCTGGGACCGCTGGAGTAGTAGTCGACGTCCCAGAACATGGTCTCCATACCCTGATCGAGGCCATGGCGGCGCCAATTGTTGAGTGTATACGAGATAGTATTGCGAGCCTGCGTCGGCGTCGTGATCAGCCGCGCGTGGTAGCGATCAGCGAAGACCTTCCCGGTGCGCTTGGTCCCCGTGGCGAGCGAGATGACGCGATTGAGCCGCTGCGCGGCCGAGGACTGGAAGGTCCGCATACCTCCCCACAGAGATTCGTGATCATCTGCCTCCACGATCGTGTGTAGGTGATCGCGCTCGATGCTGATGTGGACGATGCGAAAGTCGGTCCGCTCGACGACCGTGTACATCGAGTGACGGATCGCGTGATACGCATCCGGCCGCCGGAGCGTCGCGATGGGCGCGTTCACGCGCAGCGTGGCGTGAGCGGGCGTCGGGCCGGAGAATCGGATGCGGGCCTTGTGCGGCTCGCTCGAGCGATACTCCTTGGGCGGTCGCCCGGCACCCTCGCGCCTCCCGCCCCAAGTCCTGAACTCGAATGATTGCTGGCCGCGCTGCTTGCTCGCCACTCTCGATGGATAACGGATGTTTTGACAGTGTCAATTATGTGAGCGGCATTTATCCGTGTGCGGAGAGTATTCCATCGAGGTGTTCTTTCGAGTGGTGAGCTTTCAAGTATCACACCGTATCACACTGATCTGATCCTCGATACCAAATATCGATATGTGCAGCTCTTGGCGCCACTTGGGAACAGAGCGGTCGATTGGTTGTGCCGCGGTTCGTGCGCCCGAGGAGCATTATGAATCGCCCGCCCCTGGACGCGCATCTCCCATCACTGACACGAGTCTACGGCCGTTCAGGAGCGGCAGGGTGCCGCAAGGCGGCACGCGTTCTTCGCAGCTGGTGGGAGTGTCTCGAGATGGGTGGAGCTCGCATGTTCGAGTGGTATCTCTGACTACGCGCTACGGAGGGCTGCCGTTGGTGGAAGCGGCGGTCGCCCGCTCTCGGCGAATCAAGAGCTGCGGGCCGCAGGCGGCGCGGCGGTCGCCCACTCTCGGCGAAATCAAGAGCTGCGGGCCGTAGGCGGCGCGGCGGTCGCCCACTCTCGGCGAAATCAAGAGCTGCGGGCCGCAGGCGGCGCGGCGGTCACCCGCTCTCGGCGAAATCAAGAGCTGCGGGTCGTGGGCGACCCGGCGGTGACTGCGGCGACGGCAGCGTGCCGGTCGCTGCGATGGTCGCTGCGCGGCGGGCGGCGTCAGGTCGCGCCAGACTGCGCGGCGGCTGGCGCCAGACCGCGCCAGACCGCGCTAGACCAGCCGCGGGTTCGCGAGCAGGGTCCCGTCCAGCGCGAACGCCGGGGACACGCGGATGCCGATCCACGAGTGGATCATCGACGCCCACAGCGAGACGCCCTCGAGCGCCTTGGACAGGAGCACCCGAGCGCGGTGCGACGCGGGGTTGACGTCGCGCAGGTGCTCGAGGCACCGGAGCGAGCGGTGCTCGTCCACGTCGACCTGGGCGTCGAAGCACTCGTCGCCCGCGTCGAGCTCGTGCAGCTTGAGCGCCACGACCTTGTAGAAGCCGCTCGCGCAGCGCGCGATGGCGCCGTGCACGGCGACGAGCCACTTGTCGCGATCCTGCTCGATCGCGAGCTGGTACGCGAGGTTCGTGCAGGCGTTGGTCTCGAGGCTGGGGATCACGAGCTCGAGCTCCGCGTCGACGGCGATCAGCCCCTGCTTGCGCATCCAGCGGCGCAGGAGCAGGTGGTGATCGGCCTGGCCGTAGGCGTGCTTGGCGTAGAACGGCATCATGCCGCTCTCGCGCGTCGGGGTGAGCCCGAGCATGAGCCCCATCGCCTTGGGCAGCGCGGCCGAGTAGCAGTACAGCTGCTGAGCGGCGCACTTGAGCTCGCTCGGCCGGCGCAGCTCGCGCACCCAGCGGAAGAACGGCATCTTGGCCACCAGGTCGCAAGCCCGCTCGAGCGGCTCCACGAGCCAGCCGTGCTTGCGGCGGAGCGCCTCGAGCTTCATCTGGTCCACGGACTCGTACTGAAACTGAAACAGGTCGGCATTGGCAGCTAGGTTGTGACTCACGGGTTGCTTCCTTGCGGTGGCTCGTCGAGCCGGTCAACGCGTGACGATCTACAGCAGCCGGCGTGCCACGCGCGCGCGGCGGACGAGGCGCGATTCCGCGAGGATTCGCCCGCGCCTCGGGGGCAACGCTTGCCGCCCGGGCAAGGCTTGCCTGCAAACGACGACGGCCGCGGCGTTTCGTCGCCGCGACCCTGAGAAAACCACCTTCCGTTGCCGGCGCTCGCCCGTCGATGAGCACGCTACCCGCTAGCACTCCACCCGTAGCGAGCCCCGTAGCGCGCCATCGCCCCAACCCCAACCCCAACCGCCCCAGCCCCAACCCCG
>Ga0247790_10000144_pt1 | contig 37746 bp, 26 predicted proteins | sample UWRJS171409R4_FD_179913 | JGI IMG/M metagenome (GOLD analysis project Ga0247790, IMG submission 179913) | Soil microbial communities from Arlington Agricultural Research Station in Wisconsin, United States - UWRJ-S171-409R-4 | ecosystem: Environmental > Terrestrial > Soil > Agricultural land...
CGAAGAGCGGCGGCCCGCCGAGCGCGCCCGGAGCCGGTGCAGCGTCGAAGAGCGGTGGCCCGCCGAGCGCGCCCGGAGCCGGCGCAGCGTTGAAGAGCGGCGGCCCGCCGAGCGCGCCCGGAGCCGGCGCGTCGTCGAAGAGCGGCGGCCCGCCGAGCGCGCCCGGAGCCGGTGCAGCGTCGAAGAGCGGCGGCCCGCCGAGCGCGCCCGGAGCCGGCGCAGCGTCGAAGAGCGGCGGTGGTGCGAGCGACAGTGCAGCGCCGAGCGGTGGTGCGGCGAGCGGCGGTGCGGATGCGGCGTCGAAGAGCGGCGGCCCGCCGAGCGCGCCTGGAGCGGGCGCAGCGTCGAAGAGCGGTGGCCCGCCGAGCGCGCCTGGAGCGGGCGCAGCGTCGAAGAGCGGTGACGCAGCGTCGAGCGGCGCCGCCGCGAGCGGCACCCCAGCGAACGGCGCCGCCGTGAGCGACGCAGCGTCGAGCGGCGCCGCCGCGAACGGCGCAGCGTCGAGCGGCGCAGCTGCGAGCGACGGACCGGCGGCACCGTCGAGGCCGCGTACGCCGACGCCGCCTCCGGCGCCAGGGTCGGCGCGCGGGGCGCCGCCACCGCCGCCGGGCGCGGCGCGCACGGCGCCGGCGAGCGTGGCGGACAAGGCGCCCGCCGCGGCGCCCGTCGAGGTGCCAGAAGAGCAGACGTCCGAGGAGACCACGACTTCCGACGAGGACGTCGCGAAGCCCACGCGCGGGATCGGCGTCGGGCCGATCGTGCTGATCGTCATCGCGGTCCTGCTCGCCGCGGTCGCGGTCTTTCTGCGGACGCGCAAGAGCGATCCGGTCGTCGAGCCGCCGCAGGAGCAAGATGCGCCCGCGGGCGGCGGCTCCACGACCGAGCCTCCGCCGGGCCCGCCGGAGCCGCCAGCAGGCTCTGGCTCCGGCGGCACGTCCGGCTCTGGCTCTGACGCGACGCCCGGCTCCGGCGGGACGCCCGGCTCCGGTGCGACGCCCGGCTCCGGCGCGACGCCCGGCTCTGGCGCGACGCCCGGCTCTGGCGCGACACCCGGCTCTGGCGCAACGCCCGGCTCTGGCGCGACGCCCGGCTCCGGCGCAGAGCCCGGCTCCGGCGCAGAGCCCGGCTCCGGCGCAGAGCCCAGCTCCGGCGCGGACAGGGCAGCGCGGGCCAAGGCGCGGCTCAAGCAGGCAGAGGACGCGATCGCCGAGGGCGCGTTCGAGCGCGCGCTGCGCGCCGCCGACGAGTCGCTGGCCCTGAAGAAGTCGTTCCGCGCGTACCTCGTCCGCGCCCGGGCGCTGCAGCGGCTCGATCGAGTCAACGACGCGCTCGCGGCGATCGACGCGGCCGAGCAGCTGTCGCCGCGCAACCCTGCCATCTACGAGCTGCGCGGCCGGATCCTGTGGGCGGTGCGCCGCCGCGACGAGGCGCGCAGCCAGTTCGAGCTGTTCCTCGAGATCGAGCCGACCGGCGCGCGCGCCGAGCAGATCAAGAAGCTCCTCGCCGAGCCGAACTGATGCGCGTCCTTGGGCTCGAGAGCTCGTGCGACGAGACCGCCGCCGCGATCGTCGATGACGGCGTGCACGTCCGCGCCGACGTCGTCGCGTCGCAGCACGAGGTGCACGCGCGCTACGGCGGCGTCGTGCCCGAGCTCGCGTCGCGCGCGCACATCCGCAACATCGTGCCGGTCGTGCAGGCGGCGATCGATCGCGCAGGCGGGACGCTCGCCGACATCGACGGCATCGCCGTCACGAACGCGCCGGGCCTCGTCGGCGCGCTGCTCGTCGGGCTCCAGACGGCGAAGGCGATCGCCTGGGTCACGGGCAAGCCGCTCGTCGGCGTGCACCACCTCGAGGGGCACCTGTCCGCGATCTTCCTCGAGCCGGAGCCGCCGCCGATGCCGCACCTCGCGCTGATCGTGTCCGGCGGGCACACGTCGCTGGTGCGCGTCGACGGGCACGGCCGCGTCGTCGAGCTGGGCGCGACGCGCGACGATGCCGCCGGCGAGGCGTTCGACAAGGGCGCCAAGCTCCTCGGGCTCGGCTACCCGGGCGGCGCCGTGATCGATCGGCTCGCGCGCGCGGGCGATCCGAAGGCGACGCCGCTGCCGCGCACGATGACCGCGGCGTCGACGGGCGCCGAGTTCTCGTTCAGCGGCCTCAAGACGGCGCTCCTCCACCACGTGCGCGCCAACGGCGTGCCCGAGGGGCAGGCGCTCGCCGATCTGTGCGCGAGCTACCAGGCGGCGATCGTCGAGGTGCTCGTCCGCAAGACGCGGCGGCTCGCGCGGCGCGAGGGCCTCGCGCACGTCCAGATCTGCGGCGGCGTCGCCGCGAACTCGGCGCTGCGCGAGGCGATGCGCGCCGCGGGCGCCGAGGACGACTTCCGCGTCTACGTGCCGCCGCCGAGCCGGTGCACCGACAACGCCGCGATGATCGCCGCGGCGGGGTACCACCGGCTCGCGCGGGGCGACCGCGACGGGCTCGCGCTCGACGCGGCGCCGAGCGCGCCCTTGCCGAGGCGCGCGTGACCGCCGGCAACGGGCACGGCGCGGCCGTGCGCGAGCCGTTCCCGGACGCGCGCGTGCTGCTCGGCCGCTACGGGCTGCGCGCGAAGAAGTCGTTCGGCCAGAACTTCCTGATCTCCGAGCGCGCCTTCCGCGCGATCGTCGACGCGACCGTCCGCGCCGACGACGACTGGATCGTCGAGATCGGCGCGGGGCTCGGCACGCTGACGGCGCGGCTCGCGGAGCGGGTCCCCGAGGGCAAGGTCATCGCGCTCGAGCGCGATCCGGACATGCTGGCCGTGCTGCGCGCCGAGCTGGCGGGCGTCGACAACGTCGACATCGAGGACGCCGACGCGCTCCGCTACGACCTGCGCATGGCGGCGAAGTGGCGCGGCGACGCGATCTCCGTGTGCGGGAACCTGCCGTATCACATCGCCGCGCCGCTCCTGTTCAAGATCGTCGAGGCGCGCGCGCACCTCCGGCGCGCGGTCGTGATGATCCAGAAGGAGATGGCGGACCGGCTCGTCGCGTCGCCGGGCACGAAGGAGTACGGCGCGCTCGGCGTCATGATCCGGACGTACGTCGACGTGTCGACGGTGGCGCGGGTCAGCGCCGGCTCGTTCGCGCCGCCGCCGAAGGTGGACTCGACGGTGGTGCGCTTCGCGCCGCTGCCCGGCGCCGGGACGCGCGTGCCGATCGCCGATGAGGCGCACTACTCCGCGGTCGTCCACGCCGCGTTCGGCCAGCGGCGGAAGACGCTGCGCAACGCGCTGCGGGCCGTGTTCGACGAGGCGGCGGTGGACGCGGCGCTCGCGGCGACGAAGATCGACGGCGTGCGGCGCGGCGAGACACTCGACATCGCCGAGCTGGCGGCGGTCGCGGCGGCGCTGCCAGCTCGCGCGGCCCCTAGCCCCCGCGCGTGAGCGAGGGAGCGAAGGAGCGAGGCGCGGGGGACCCCGCGGGATCGTTCAGACGTGGCCAGCCTTGGCTCCGGGCTCCGGGCTTCGCGGAGCCATTTCCGCATCAGCTCTCGATACAGCGGCAGCCCGGACGCGGCGCCGATCCGCACAGCGCCTGCCGCCGGTGTGGTGGCCTGGCGGGCGCATCTGCTAAGCAGCGGGCGAGATGCCGGAGCTGCCCGAGGTCGAGACGGTCAGGCGGACGCTGACGCCCGCGATCGGTGCGCGCATCGCCGCGGTCTGGGACAGCGGCATGCCGCTGCACATGCAGCGGCGGCCGCCCCGCAAGAAGCTGCGCGCGCTCGTCGGCGCGAAGATCACGGACATCCGGCGGCACGGCAAGTACCTGCTCCTCGACACTGATCGGCCGGAGTCGCTGCTCGTCCACCTGGGCATGACGGGGCGGTTCTGCATCCACGCGCAGCGCGAGCCGCGCGCGACGCACACGCACCTCGTGCTGAGCCTCGGGCGGCGCGAGCTGCGGTTCGCCGATCCGCGGCGCTTCGGCCAGCTCGACGTCTTCGCGCGCGCCGAGGAGCGCGCGCACCCGGCGCTCGCCGTGCTCGGGCCGGACGCGCTGGTGCACGGCGTCGATCCGGCGGCGCTGCTCGAGGTGGCGCGCCGCCGGAGCCGCACGACGCTCAAGGCGTTCCTCCTCGATCAGAGCGTGATCGCCGGCGTCGGCAACATCTACGCCTCGGAGGCGCTATGGCGCGCGCAGCTCCGCCCGACCTGGCGCGCGCGCCGGCTGACGGCCGCGAGCGCCCGCCGCCTGGCCGACGCGGTCCGCGAGGTGATCGGGACCGCGATCGAGAACGGCGGCACGACGCTCTCGGACTTCGTCGACGCTGACGGCGCGGCCGGCGAGAACGCAGACTTCTTGTGGGTCTATGCTCGCGAGGGGAAGCCCTGCCCGCGGTGCCAGGGGCTCATCCGCAGGTCCGTCCAGGGGGGGCGGGCGACGTATTTCTGTCCAACGTGCCAGGCCCCGTAAGGGGTCTATGATGGCGGCGTTCCGGTGGGGCCCCGTTTGTCCGCGGGCGGCTGATGGGATAGTGTGGCGCCGAAAATCGGACGAAGTCGCAGACCTAGCGCACCCGAATGTTCAACGACACCGCCGACGAAGACCTGATGGTCATGTACCAGAAGGGCGAGGTCCGCGCCTTCGAGGTGCTCCTGTCGCGCCACAGGAAGCCCGTCTACAACTTCATCCTCCGCTTCATCGGCGACAAAGAGACCGCCGAAGACTTGCTGCAGGAAGCCTTCATGCGCGTCATCAAGGGCGCGGAGGCGTACAAGCGGCAGGCCAAATTTACGACGTGGCTTTACACCATCGCGCGGAACTTGTGCGTTGACCAGACGAGGCGACGCAAACATCGCAAGCACGCTTCGCTCGATGCCCCGATGGACAGCAGCGACGAGAGCGGCACGCTGATGGATGTGATCCCGTCGAACGAGATGGCGAGCGATCGGAAATCAGTGAACAAGCAGCTCCACGCGACGATGCAGCGCGCGATCGGGGGGCTGTCCGAGGAGCAGCGCGAGGTGTTCCTGATGCGCGAGTTCCTCGACATGCCGTTCAAGCAGATCGCGGACGTCGTCGGCGTGCCGGAGAACACGGTCAAGAGCCGCATGCGGTACGCGCTCGAGAAGCTGCGGCTCGAGCTCGACGAGTACAAGGATCTGGCGAAGGCCGTGCCGTGACGACCCTGGAGCACGAGGAGTACGGCGGCGGTCGCGACGGCGACGGCGACGGCGACGCCGGGCCGGGCGCTGGCGCGGGCGAGCTCGAGGACGCGCAGCTCCGCTCGATGCGGGCGGTGTGGCTGTCGATGCGCGACGAGGAGCCGTCGTCGGGCGGGCTCGCCGCGCTGATGGCAGCGGCGCACGCGAAGGCCGAGGAGATGCGGCCGCGGGAGCCGTGGTGGCAGCGCGTGCTCGCGGCGATGCGGCGGCCGCCGGTGCTCGCGATGGCCACGGTGGTCGTGCTGCTCGGCGGCGCGATCGTGATCGGCGCGCGGCGCGAGACGTTCGACGCGACGCCATCGATGGAACGGGCAGACGAACGGGCAGTCGAGCAGCGGGCTGGCGCGTCGGCGCGGGGCGCGTCGGCGCAGGGCGCAGCTGCGACGGAGGGCGAGCCGGCGGACCAGGCGCGAGACATGGCGGCGGCGCCGATGGCGGGGAGCGCGAGCGCGAGCGCGAGCGCAGGGAGCGCGAGCACGGCGCGCGTTGGCGATGGAGTCGAGGCGCCCGCGTCGCCCGCGCCGGTGACGACGCCAGCGGACCCGAAGCCGAAGCGGCCGGTGCCGCGGCCGGCGATGGTGGCGGCGGAGCCTGCCAAGCTCACGCCGCCGTCGAGCGAGCCGGAGTCGGTCGCGCCCGCCAGTGGCACCGGTGGCGCTGGTGGCGCCTCGGCGCCCGGCGAGGCTGCCACGGGCAACACCGGGCGCCGCGACGATCGCGCGCCCGTCGCTGATGGGCGCGACTACGCGCGCCCGCCGGCCACCGGGGGGCCACAGCCAGCGCCGCCGCCGCCGCCAGCGCCGGCACCGACGACGAAGCCCGCGCCGGCGCGGCCGCAGGGTGCGCCGAAGGCGGCGGGCGCGACGGAGAAGAACGACCTCGCGATCGCCGCCGACGCGGCTGATGCCGAGTCCACGACGGACACGTCCGCGCCGACGCTGGCCCAGCTCGCGAAGCGATCGCAGGCGGCCGCGGCGCGTGGCGACTGCGCCCAGGTCCGCGCGATCACCGCCCAGATCCGCAAGCTCGACGCCGCGTACTACAAGGCGCACGTCGAGAGCAGCGCGGCGGTGAAGCGCTGCGTGCAGTAGCGCCGCCGGTGGCCGTCGAGCCCAGCCCTCGCCGCGGAAGCTCGATCCGCGGACCGGGCGCGGTCAGAGCAGCGCGAGCTGCGGCGTCGGGGCCGTGAGCGGGCCGATGAGGTCCTCGACGTAGGGGTGCGGCCACGAGCGCCGCGCCTCGTCGGGGAGGCGGCCGTACCGCTCGCAGTAGGCGCGCACCCAGCGCCGGGTCGCGGCGTTCGCGTAGCCGCCGCCGGTGATCGGGCCGAGCTCCTCCTCGTAGCGGCGGCGGATCTGGTCGAAGCGCCGATCGCGGAGCACCTTCGCCACGACCGACGCGGCGGCGACGGAGGCGTGCTTCTCCTCGGCGCGGTCGAGCGACTCGAAGCGCTCGAAGCGCTGGCAGAGCGCGAGGAACATGCGCTTCCCGTCAGCGATGATCCGATCGATCCGGGCGACCTCGCCCTGCGCGCGCTCGACGAGCCGGACGGCGAGCTCGCGCTCGAGCACGTTGAGCTCGTTGCGCGCGACGCGCTCGTCGATCTCGGTGTGCTCGACCTCGATCGTCATCACGAAGCTCGCGCGCGCGCGGATCTGCTCGTCGAGCGCGACGCGGGCCGCGTGCGCGTCCTCGCCGGCGCCGAAGCTCTTCGAGTCGGTGAGCCCGGCCCGCGAGAGCGCGGCGGCGGCCTTGCTGTCGAGCGCGACGGCCGCCATCACCATCGGGCCGACGGCAGGGCCGCGGCCGGCCTCATCGATCCCGAGCGTGATCCGCGACGGCGGTCCTGGGCGCGGCGTGCGGCGGGGAGGGCGGGTTTCGGCCATGTGCGAGGCTTCCCGAGGAGGATCGAGCGCGAGCGCATCATAGACGCGGCGATGATCACGTACAACCCTGCCGCCTGCGCTCCGCGCGGGCTCAGGCTCAGACGCGGGCGGCCGCGAGCTCGAGCGCGCGGCCAACGCCCACCTCAAGATCGAATGCCTGGACATCGGCGCGCGCCCCCCAGTGCTCGAGCCGGCGCGCCAGGACGAGCAGCGCGTCGGTCGCGGCGCGCTCGAGCGGCTCGCCGAGCTCGTGATCGAGGTCCGGCGCGCCGCGCACGAGCGCGTGGTAGACGGAGTCCTCCTCGAGCTCGAGGCGCGGGACGTCGTTGCGGAAGAACGACTCGACGTAGCCGCCCTCGAGGAAGCCGCGCAGATACGCGCGCGCCCGGTCGAAGACGCGCGACAGCACGAGGCCGATCCGGTCCTCGGCGGCGCGCTGCAGGTCGCCCACGACGTCGGCGCCGAGCGCCTGGGCGAGCGTGCGCGCGGCCCCGTCGGCGGCGCGGCTCCTGGCGAGCAGGTCGTCGGCGACGCGGCGTCGCCCGGCGTCGATCGCCGCCTCGAACCCGGCCGACAGGAGCGCGATCAAATAGTCGCGATCGGCCGCGGTCGCCGTGTGCGACGAGAACGGCAGCCGGCGCGGGCGGACCAGATCGAGCACCTCGCGCGCCGCGCGCCGGTAGAGCGCCGCGGTCAGGTCCGACAGGAGCTTGCGCTCGGTGAGCACGGTCTCGTCGGCGAACGTCCGCGCCGAGGCGGCGAGCTCATCGCGCCCGGCGCGCGCGGCGGCGGCGGCGGTGGTCGCGCGCGCGCGTGCGGCGTCGCCGATGCGCTGCGCCTCGCCGATCACGTGGCGCAGGGTCCGCGCGCAGGCGTCGCGCTTGAGCTGGCGCGCCTGCTGGAAGAACCGCTCCTCGAGCGCGCCGGCGAGCGCGGCCCAGTTACCGTCGGGCAGCGCGCCGGGGGCCACGGCGCCGGACGCGGGCGCCCCGGCACCGGGCGCCCCGGCTCCCGGTGCGGCTTCCGGCGCCCGCTTCCACGCGAGCGCGCGCCGCGCCGAGAACGGCACGATCGCCTCGACGAGGTCGCCGAGCTCGCCGCGGATGAACGTCACGAGCTCGGCCGTCTCGTCCACCGAGAGCTGATCGGCCTTGTTGAGCACGCCGAGCACGCGCTTGCCCTCGTCGCGGATCGAGCGCAGCGCCTTCTTCTCGCTCGCCTTGCCGCCCTGCGCGGCGGTGAACACCCAGACGATCGCGTCCGCCTTCGCGATGAACGCGCGCGCGGTGGCCTCGTGCTCGGGCTGGATCGAGTTGAGGCCCGGCGTGTCGACGATGTTGATCTTCTCGAGCTGCGGCAGCGGCACGAGGATCTCGACGCGGTCGATGCCGCGCGCGGCCTCCGGCGTCAGGGCGCGCAGGTGCGCGAGCATCGCGTCCCAGCCGAGCTCGAGCGTCGCGCCGTCGGCGGTGAGGATCCGCCCGCCGCGCTCGCGGCCGTAGCGCACGACGTTGATCGTCGCGGTGGTCGGCGTGATCCCGGTCGGCGCGACGTCGGCGCCGATGAACGCGTTCACGAACGACGACTTGCCGCTCGAGAACTCGCCCATGACGGTGACGAGCAGCGGCTGATCGAGGCTCGCCGCGGCGCGCGCGACGTCGCCGACGAGGTGGCCGAGCTCGCGCCGGCTCTCCACGACGCGCTCGACGAACTTCGCGAGGTCGGCGATCTCCGCGCCGGGCGCGCCGAGCGCCGCGGCGTGCGCCTCCGTCAGGATCTGCCGCGCGCGCGCGTGGTGCGGATCTGCGCGCAGCGCGGCCTTCGCCGCGGCGGCGGCGCGCGCCGGATCCCCGGGGAGCGCGAGCCGCGCGAGCGCCACGTGGCCGTCGACGTCGTCGCGGGCGGCCGCCAGCTCGAGCAGCGCGCGCGCCGCCTCCGGCGCCGAGTCGACCATCGCGATGCCGCGCGCGACGAGGGCGCGCACGTCCTCCGGATCCACGCCGAGCAGATCGCTGCTCCACGCGAGCGAGCGGCCGGTGTCGCCCGCCGCGATCGCGGTGTCGAGCGCCGCGCGCAGGACGTCGGTGCCGGCGCCGAGCGACAGCGCGCGATCGAAGCTCACGAGCGCGGCGTCGAGGTTGCCGATCGCGCGGTGGGCCGCCGCGATCTTGGCGTGCAGCTCCGGCCGCCGCGGCCCGCCCGCGAGCGACTCGAGGTAGAAGTGGTGGGCGCGCATCGCGTCGCCCTGCGCGAGCGCGGCGTCGCCCTGCGCGAGCGCGATGTCGTGCCGGATCTGCAGCCCGAGCGGCGTCTCGTCGGCCGCGGCGAGCGCGCGGGCCCGCTCGAGGCGCTCGCCCGCGACGGCCGGCGCGTCCTCGAGGAGCGCGATCCGGCCGAGCGCGTACAGCGCGAGCGGCGGCGGCGGCGGGTCGCCCGCGGTGGCGCGCTCGAGGTGGCGCATCGCCTCGTCGAGCACGCCGCCGTCGGCGACGATCGCCTCGCCGAGCGCCGCGCGGGCCTCTGGATCGCCGCCGTCCTCGGTGACCGACTTGCGCAGCTCGCGCACGGCCTTGTCGAGGTCACCGGCGCGGCGCCACGCCATGCCGAGGCCGCGGTACGCCTCGGCGAGGATGGCCCGATCGCCGCCGGCCTCGGTGACGGCGCGCCCGAGCGGCTGGATCGCGGCCTCGGGGCGCCCGAGCGTCACGAGCGCGAGCCCGAGGCCCACGAGCGCGGCGGGGTCGCCGGCGCGCAGCCGGAGCGCGAGCTCGAACGCCTCGCGGGCGCGCTCCGGCTCGCGGGCGACGAGGCGCGCGTTGCCGAGCGTGACGAGCGCCTGGCCGTGGTCCGGCTTGGCGAGGAGCAGCGCCTCGAGGATGTCGATCGCCTCGGCGGCGCGGCCGCCGGCGAGCAGATCCTGCGCCTGATCGAGCTGGTCGCGGTACTCGTCGAGCACGAGCTCGCCGGCCAGATCGCTGATCCGCCGCTGCACGCGTGTCCACAGGGACATGGGCGCAGCCTACAGCGGAGCGGCCCGAGGAGCGAGCGGGGGCGCGAGCGAGCGAGCTAGCGCGAGCCGACGAACTTCGCCGTGACGGTGCTGGGCCCCAGGCCCAGGTTCAGCTCGGCCTGCCACACGCCGTCCTCGATCCGGTCGTTCACGCCGTCGCCGTCGTCGTCGACGAGCCGCGCGTCGCCCTTCGTGAAGTGCAGCTCCTCGACGACGATCGTCCCGAACTTCTCGCGCGTGAAGGCGACGAGCTTGTCGAGGCCGCCCTCGCACACCGCGAGGAGGTCCGCCTCGTGGCCGACGCACACGTCGAGCACGCACTGCTTGGAGACCGCGCTGGCGAGCGCGGGGCAGTTGATGGACGTGCCGAGCGTCCCCCGGACGGTGTCGCCGTACATGGCCGTCGACGCCGCGTCGATGCCGTCCCACGCGTGCGTGCCGTACGCGAGGCCGAAGCGCTGCTCGCCGAGCGAGAGCGAGCCGTCGGCCGCGATCGTGATCTCCGGCTGCTGCATCAGGTTGTCGCCGGCGACGCTCTCGAACGGCACCCGGACGTCGAGGCCGGCGGTCCCGAGGTCGAGGCCCGTGATCTGGTGCGTGCGGGCGACCTCGTCGAGCGCGCTCTCCACGTTGAGCTTGGCCAGCTCGGCGCCGCCCACCATCTTCATCGCGGCGAAGTACTCGGCGAGCGGCTTGCCATCGACCTGGGCCTTCGCGATCTCGAGGCTGATCCAGCCCTCGAGCCGGCTCGCGAGCACGAGCGGGATGCCGGAGCGGAGCGCGCGGACCTGCTCGACGCCGCCGAGCTCGGCGTAGTCGATGAGCGCCGGGCCCGGGGCCGTGCCGAAGTCGCGGAGCGGCTGGGTGATCTCGTCGAGCTGGCGCTGCGGGATGGCGCCGCTCGGGAGCTCGATCGTGCTGACGACACGGTACGGTCCGGTCTTGGGCTCGGCGTCGGTGCACCCGACGAGGAGCGAGGTGGCGAGCGAAGTGGCGAGGATCGAGGACGAGAGGACGCTGCGGCTGCTCATGATGGACGAGCTATTCAGCAAGCCCTCTGCCAGAGATCAGCCTCACCGATGGGATCGAGACTTCACGTGGTTGAGGAGCTGGCCAGAAACCCGTGCGTGGGGTGGTCTCCCCCCTGGCGATGGACGTAGCTGCCCACGGCAGTGTGCGGTCCCCTCTCCTCGGTGGTCCAAGTGCGCGGCGCGAAACGGCCTTCCAAACGAAAAAGCCCGCGCTGAGCGGCGCGGGCATCGGAGGAAGCGGTCCCAGGCTTGCGCGGCAGCCGGCGGATCGATCAGCCGGCGGGACGAGGAGGCGGCGTCAGCGCGAGCCAGTGAACGTGGCCGGCGCGTGGCGCAGGCCCAGACCCAGGTTCAGCTCGGCCTGCCACACGCCGCCCTCGATGCGGTCGCCCACGCCGTCGCCGTCGTCATCGACGAGCCGCGCGGCGCCGCTGGCGAAGTGCAGGACGTCGAGCCGCATCGCCGCGAGCTTGTCGTGCGCGAAGTCGACGACGGCGTCGAGGCCGCCGGTGCAGATCTGGCGGAGCTCCGTCTCGTGGCCGACGCACACGCCGAGCAGGCACTTGTCCGAGATCGTCTTGGCGAGGGCCGGGCAGTCGATGACCTTGCCGAGCGTCGGGCGGATGCCCTGGCCGAAGAGGACCGTCGACGCGGCCTCGAGCCCCTGCCACGCGTACTCGCCGTAGTTGAGCCCGAAGTGCTGATCGCCCAGCGTGAGCGCGCCGCGGGCGGCGAGCGTGATGTCCGGCTCCTGCGTGAGGATGTCGCCCGCGAGCCCGCCGATCGGCAGGCGGAAGTCGATGCCCGCCGGGTGCAGATCGAGCCCGGTGATGCGGTGCGAGCTGATCCCGCCTTCGCTGAGGTCGAGCTCGCTGTCGACGGCGAACTGGGTCAGCGCGATCTCGGCGAGCATCGCGATCTCACCGGCGTACGCGGTGATCGGCTTGCCGGCGATCTTCAGCTTGGTGATCTCGCCGTTGATCCACTCCTCGAGCTTGTCCTCGAGCGTGCCGGGCAGCGCGGCGCGCAGGATGCCGACGGCCGGCACGCCGCGGCGCTCGGCCAGATCGAGGATCGCCTTCGCGGGGTTCGTCGAGAAGGTGCGCAGGGTCACGACGACCTCCTCGATCTGGGGCGGCAGGATCGCCTCGACCGTGAAGTCGACGGTGGACACGAGCTGGTAGGGCCCCGTCTTGGCCGGCACCGGATCTTCCTGCGTGCCGACCGGCTCGAGGTCGTCGCTGGTCGATGGGCTGCAGCCGACGAGCAGCGAGGCGGTGAGGGACGCGGCGAGGATCGAGGTGGGCAGGGCCGTGCGCATGACGCGCATGCACAGCAAGCGCGCTGCCAGCGGCCGCTCGCGGCGCGGGCGCTGCGATCTCACGGCGTTAGCGAGGCGGCCCGGCGTCGGCCATGGGGATGGCCCCTCCGGGTGCCCACAGCCCGTCCCGGTGCCCAGTGGGCAGCGGTCCCCGGTGCGGCCGCCGGTGCGGCCCGGTGAGGCCCGGTCACGCCGGTTGGCCCGGTCACGCCGGTCGGGCCCGGTCGGGCCCGGTCAGGCGTCGCCGGACGGCGGCACGGGCGCGTTGCCCTCCGCGCTCTCGGCGGAGGCGGCGGTCTCGTCGTCGGTCGCCCACAGCCCCTCGCGGAGCTGGCCGAGCGCGTGCTTCGTGGCGGCGACCTGCGCGATCTGCGTCGTCGTGGAGGTGCGCAGCCCGTCGATCTCGGTGCCGTGCTCGCGCCGCTCGGCCATCGTGCGATCGAGGATCTCGCTGATGCCCTTGTAGAGCGTGTTGCCCGCGTTCGAGACGAACTCGGACAGCCGCCGGGCGAAGTCGTCGATCACCTTGTCGAAGTGCGGCTGCATCGCCTCGGCGGCCTTGAGCACGGCGGCGGGCACCTTCTCCTTGGCCTGGATGCGGATGTCGCCCGCGATCTTCGACTTCAGCACGATCGCGAGGATCGGCGCGGCGAGCGTGAGCAGGCCGCCGACGAGCGCGTTCACGAACAGCATCACTGTCGTGCCGAGCGCGCCGACCGCGTAGATCCCGACGTCGTACTTGAAGCTGTCGACGGTGATGTCGACCTGCGTGTCGCCGGGCCCCAGGCGCTCGGCGAGCGTGGCGGCGGCGGCGGCCACGTTCTCGTTCGTGATCTGGATGACCTCCTCGGCGAGGTGCTCGAGCATCGCGCCGAGCTTGTCGCCCTCGACCTCGGACCACTCCTTGAACTTGTCCTCGATGAACGCGGGCAGGTACGCCTTGATGTCGTTGGCGTCGTTGGCGTCGATCTGCGCCGGCAGCGCGGCGACGAACGCCTTCGCGAACTGCTCGAGATCGAGCGCGACCTGGTTCTTGATCGAGCCGGCGTCGGCGTCGATCCGGACGTGCAGCTCGTCGAGCTTGCGCTTCGAGGTGTCGAGCTGCTCGCGCACGGCCTTGATCCGCGTCTCGAGCTCGCCGAGGTCGAGGTCGTACGCGCGCATGCGGACGCCGAGGTTGTTCTGGAGGTACGCGGCCGTGCGGGTGGCGTCGGCGGCGGCGTTGTCGAGGATGACCTGGGCGCGGTCGCGCGCGAGGAACCGCTCGAGGTACTGCATGAGCTCGGGCATGCCGCTCGTCGGGTCCTTCGTCTTGGCCCAGTCCTTCGCCGAGAGCGGGAACACGACCGGCTCGGGCATGAGCTTGGCGAGGCCGCCGCGCACGTAGTCGAGGACGGCCGTCCGCTCGTCGGACGACAGCATGTCCATCTTGCCGAGCACGAAGATCAGCCGGTCGCGCGCGCTCTCGAGGACGCGGCTGCGGAGGAACTCGCGCTCGCTGTCCTTGAGCGCCTGGCCGGCGTCGAGCAGGAACACGACGGCGTCGGCGCGCGGCACGTAGCCGTACGTGACCTCGGCGCGCTGCTCGTTCAGGTCGTTGACGCCCGGCGTGTCGACGAGGACGACGTTGTTGCGGAGGAGCTCGCTCGGGTAGCCCAGCTCGACGTACGTGACCTCGGCGGCCTTGCCGCCCGCGACGGTGACCCAGTCCTTGATCTGAGACGGCTCGATGTACTTGCTCTCGCCGCTCGCCATCATCACGCGCGCGGCGGGCTTTTCGGCCCACACGACGTGGTTGATCGAGGCGGTGGTCGGCGTGATGCCGGTCGGCAGGATGTCGGCGCCGAGCAGCGAGTTCACGAACGTCGACTTGCCGTGGTTGAACTCGCCGAGCACGACGAGGTGGAAGCGCTCGGCCTCGAGCTTGGGGATCCGCGTGGTGCGGATGTCCCGCGCGAGCGTGACCATGCCGACGCCCTCGGCGACGTCGGCGAGCTGCGCGAGCCGCGCGACGATCTCGCGCTTGGCCTGCTTGTGGTGTTCGAGGAGGATCATGGCGGGTCCATTCTGGGGCAAGGGACGGCGAGGGACGGCGAGGGGACGGGACGGGCGAACGCGGCGGGCGGTTAGAACACCGAGATCAGATCGCCGACCTGCTTGTCGACGTCGGGCAGGCTGAGCTTGCCCGCGGGATCCTGCCCGATGACCTTGGCGTACAGCGCCGAGTCGGCGAACAGCCGCAGCGCCGCCACGCGCTTGGGCATGTACGGGTGCGCGCGGAACAGCTCCGCGTAGCGCCCGATGCCGCCTTTGATACCCCCCTGCTTGGCGTCCCCGACCGACTTCAGGTACTCCTCGGCATTGAACGTCGCGCCCTTCTCGACGCCGAGCTCGAGCTTGACGAGCGCGGAGAGCGTCTTGTCGAGGTCGCGCAGCGCGAGCAGCGCCGCGCGGTCGCACGTGACCTCGGCGCGGCGCGACCACGCCTGGAGCGTCATGATCGCGGGCTGCACCATCCAGCGCACGAAGAACACGGCCGCGCTCGACAGGTAATGGAGGGCCGTCGCGTAGAGGATGTGGCCGTTCTGGACGTGGCCCAGCTCGTGGGCGATCGCCGCGACGAGCTCGGTCTCGTCGAGGCGCTCGGCGACCTCGAGGTTCACGATCAGGTGCGGCGCGTCCTCGGTGCCGAGCACCTTGACCTTGATGCCCGAGCCCGGCGCGGCGAACACCGGCGGGACGCGCACGCGCAGCCGCTCGCCGGCGAGCTTGGCGGCGCGCCACACGCGCGGGTACTGCTGATCGGTGACCTTCACGGCCGTCCCGAGCAGCTCGGTGCGCGCGACGTCGCGCCACAGCCGCGTGGTGGCCTCGAGCGCCATCGTCACCGGGCGCGCCAGCGTGAGCGTGCGGCGGAACCGGCGCTCGTTGGCGAACGCGTACGCGGCGCCCTCGCGGGCCTCCTGCTCATCTTTGTTGCGACGGGCCGCGAGCCACCGCGCGAAGTCGAATTCGACGCCTACCGAGGACATGCCGGCAGTATAGCCAGTCAGGCGCGGCGGGCGATCTTACGGCGGGCGATGGCGAGGCAGAAGAGGCCCAGGACCACGGCGAACCACAGGGTCGCGAGGCGGGTCAGGAGGGTGGCGTCGAACGCGGCCGCGTCGGAGAGCCCGGCGGCGCTCTCGACGAGCAGGAGGATCATCGCCCCCTCGGTGACCCCGAGCCCGCCCGGCAGGAACGACAGCGCGCCCGCGATCGTCGTCGACGCGTAGATCACCATGGCGAGCGGCAGGCTCACGTGCGCGCCGGGGAACCCGCCGACGATCGCCGCGAAGCCGACGCACTCGGCGGCCCACGCCGGGATCGCGAGGGCCGTGGCGGTGACGAGGAGCCGGGGGCGGCACAGCCCGGCGAGGCCATCGTACAGCTCGCCGAGCGGCGCGCGGAACCGCTGCAGGCGGCGGGGCCGGGTCACGAGCGCGAGCAGCGCGCGGGCCGCGCGCGGCCACGCGAGCAGGACGAGCCCGCCCGCGACGAGCCCGCCCGCGACGGCGACGATCGTCGCGTGCATGCCGTAGGCGGCGACGCCGATCACGGCCAGCGCGAGCAGCGCCGTCAGATCGGTGATCCGCTCGGCGATGACGATCGGCGCGGTGCGGGTCGCGGGCGCGCCGCAGAGCTCGCGGAGGAGGAAGCTCTTCACGAGCTCGCCGACCTTGCCCGGCGTGATCGAGAGGGACAGGCCGGCGCCGAACACGAGCGCGCTCGTCCCGCGCGGCACGCGCACGCCCTGGTGGCGGAGGTAGAGCTCCCAGCGCACGAAGCGGATCGCGTAGTTCCCGAGCGCCAGCGCCAGGGCGAGCGCGAACGCGCTCCACGCGAAGCCGCCGAGCCGCGCGCCGACGTCGCGCACGTCGCCGAGCATCGCGTAGGCGGCCACGCCGACGACGACGGCGATCGCGACCCAGATCCAGCGCCGCACGCACCTGGGGTACCACGGCGCGGGCGGGCGCGGGCGGCGCGGTCCGGCGAGGGCGCGGACCGGCGAGGGCCGGCGAGGGCGGTTGAGGACGGTTGACGCCCCCGGTCCGCGCGCGTAGCGTCACGGCATGACCAAGGACCGGCCGGTGGCGAGCATCCTCGTCGTCGACGACGATCCCGAGATCGTCTCGATGCTCTCCACGCGCCTGGGCGCGCGCGGGTACAGGATCGTCACGGCGAGCGATGGCAAGCTCGCGCTCGAGCGCGCCAAGCGCGAGCTTCCGGATCTCGTGCTCCTGGACGTCATGATGCCCGGCAAGTCAGGCTGGGAGGTCGCGCGGGCGCTCAAGCAGGATCCGGTGACGCAGTCGATCAAGATCGTGATGGTCACCGCGATCGGCGAGCACGTGAACGAGCTGACCTCGCCGATCTACGGCGCCGACGCGCACATCGACAAGCCGTTCGAGTTCGAGCGGCTCGAGCGCGTGATCGCCGGCCTCGTCGGCGGAGACTGAAGCCCCGCGCGGCGCTACGACGCGCCGAGCAGCTGGTTGGCCTTCTGCAGCGTCGGGCTCTTGCCGTCGACCATGCCCTTGATCTGCCGGAGCTTCGCCTTCGCCGCCTCGGGGTTCGAGTTGATCTCCTTGGCGGCCTGGTCGTAGAGCTCCTTGGCGGCCTGCTCGAGCTTGTCGCGGACGAGCTTGGTGTCGCCGTTCGAGACGCCGTTGCCCTCGGCGGTCTTCACCGCGGCCGACGCCTGGGCGTACTCCTTGCGGACGTAGAACGACATCGCGGCCTTCGGCGCGACCTGCGCGAGCTTCGCCTTGATCTCCGCCGTGAACTCGCCGCCCGCGCTGCCGCTGTCGAGGTTGAGCGCGCGCCGCAGATCGTTGTAGGCCTCGCTCGGCTTGGCGCCCGGCGACATACCGCGGTTGTAGGCGACGCCGAGCTGCTGGTAGACGGACGCCTGTGTCCGGAGATCGGACGCCTCGGAGCCGGAGAGCCCCGCGGCGGCCTGGCTCAGCGCGCTGGCCGCCTCGGTGAACTTGCGCTGCCGGTAGAGCTCGCCCGCGCGGGCGCGCGCGGCGGCCGTGTCCGCCTTCGAGGCGACGGCGACCGTGGGCCGCGGCGGGGTGCGCGTCGGCGTCGGTCGCGGCGTGGGCGTGGTCCGCGTCGGCGTCGGCCGCGGGTCCTTGCGCGGCGGATCCGGGGTCTTCGCCGGCTCGCGCTCCGGGGTCTTGGCGGGCTCGGTCTTCTGCGGCTCGGTCTTCTGCGGCTCGGGCGCCGGGGTCTTCTGCGGCTCGGTCTTCTGCGCGATCTTCGCCGGGCCGCTCTTGCCGCTGTCGGGCTTCTCGCCGTCGGGCGTCTCGCCCTCGGGCGAAGTGCCCGACTGCTGCTTCGGATCGTCCGCGGTGGTCTCGGTGTCGCTGCCGTCGCCGTCGGGCTTCTCCTCGGCGCTCTTGCCGCCGGCGCCCTTCATGATCGCGATCGTCGCGATCGCGGCGAGCAGCGTCAGTCCGGCGCCAGCGAGGAGCAGCTTCGTCTTGCGCGTGACCCGGGGCGCCGCCGCGTACGTCGGCGCCGAGACCGAGGGCACCATGCCGAACGGCGTGGGCTGCACGAGCGCGGTGGACGTCGCGTCGCGCGGTACTCCGTTGCCAATGACGAGCATCTGCGGCCCGTGCTGCACCATCTCGGCGACGCTCGGGTAGCCGTACTGCATGTTCGGGTGCGAGGGCGAAGGCGGCGGGCCCTGGCCCGGGATCGTCGACGGCAGCGACGACGGCCGGCCCCCCATCGGATCGCCGAGCATCGCCGGCCCCTGCGGGCCCATGGACGTGCGCGCCAGGTGCGGCATCGGCAGCGTGCCCGGCTGCGGCTGCAGCGGCTGCGGGATGGACTGCGACTGCTGCATCGGCTGCTGCATCGGCTGCTGCATCGGCTGCTGCATCGGCTGCTGCATCGGGCGCATGCCGGGGAGCGAGGGCTGCGGCAAGCGCTGCTGCATCGGCTGCGAGGCCAGCGGCTGCTGCTGCATCGGCTGCATCGACTGCGACGGCGGCGGGCGCGTGCCGGGGTGCGAGCGCTGCGGCATCGGCATCGGCTGCGGCTGCTGCATCGGCTGCTGCTGCTGCGCGAGCGGATTCATCGGCGCGCTCGGCTTCCCGGGTTGCCCGAGCGGCCCGAGCGGCCCGAGCGGCGGCGACAGGCCGGGCAGCCCGCCGGCCGCCGGTCGCGCGCCCGCGGCGTACGCCGCCTGCGGGTTCATCGGCGGCGGCGCGGTCGACGGCGCGCCGTTGCGGAGGCGGGGGAGCGGCGCCGGCGGCGGCGCGGTCTTCGGCCGGGACCGCGGCGGCGGCGGGGCGACCTGCATCGGCGTGGCGATCTCGTCGCTGCGCACCGGCTTGCCGGCGATGGTCGACGGCTCCTCCTCGTCGGGCGCGATGTCGTAGCGGCCGGCGATCGGTGCGGGCCGGGCGGCGCGCGGCGGCGCGTTCGCCTGCTCGAAGCGGAAGACGGTGTTGCCGATCTCGATCACGTCGCCGTTCGCGAGCACGAACGGCTGATCCTCGAGGTTGCCATTGACGAGGGTGCCGTTGCCCGAGCCGCGGTCGACGACGACCCACGCGCCGGCATCCTGGCGCAGATCGAAGTGCTTGCGCGAGACGGCGATGTCCGTGAGGACGAAGTCGTTGTCGATCGCGCGCCCGATCGTGTAGCTCTTGCCGGGCACGACCTCGATCAGCTGCCCGAGATCGTTGCCCTGCGTCACCACCAGGCGCGCGCTCGCGAGGCTCGGCGGCGCGATCATCGCGATCGCCGCGTGCGCGCGCTGATCGTCGACGGTCGGCTCCTCGAGGACGCTGTTGCCGGTCGACGTGATGTTCGTCATCCCGTTGCGGCGCGCGACCTCGTTCTGGAGCGCGCGGACCTTGTCGGCGACCACGCCCTGCTCGACGGTGGTGCTCGGCTCCTCTTCCCAGCCGGACTCGAGCGTGGTTCGCTCGTCCTCCGGAAACGCGGGCGCCTTTGGCACCACATGCGCAGATACGCGCTGTGGCGCTCCAGAGTTGGGAGCCCGCACCATCGACAAATTGTACGGGTCGCCACGCACCCGATCAATGACAGCCACCTGGCTGTGTCCTACCTTTCCGCCCATGCAAATTACCCTCGTTCGAGGCGCCGCCTCCGAGCCGTTCGAGCTAGTTCCTAGCAAGATCATCGGCATCGGGGTCAACTACCGGGCTCATGCCGTGGAGATGGGCAAGGGTCTACCGGAAGAGCCCCTGATGTTTCTCAAGCCGCGCTCTGCGCTCCTCCCGGAGGGCGCGGCGATCGAGCGGCCGGCTGGCTACGAGCGGGTCGACTACGAGGGCGAGCTCGGCGTGGTGATCGGGACGCGGACGCGCGGCATCTCGCGCGAGCGCGCGCTCGAGGCCGTGCTCGGGTTCGTGTGCATCAACGACGTGACGGTGCGCGATCTCCAGAAGCGCGACGGCCAGTGGGCGCGCGCGAAGGGCTTCGACACGTTCTGCCCGCTCGGGCCGCGGATCGTCGCCGGGCTCGATCCGTCGAACCTGCGGATCACGACGCGCGTGAACGGCGAGGTCCGGCAGGACTCGTCGACGGCGGATCTGATCTTCGACGTGCCGGCGCTGATCGCGTTCACGAGCGCGCACATGACGCTCGAGCCGGGCGACGTGATCTCGACGGGGACGCCGTCGGGCGTGGGCAACCTCGTGCCGGGGGACACGGTGTCGATCGAGATCGAGGGCATCGGCGTTTTGACGAACCCGGTGATCGCGCGGCCGTGACGGCGGGTCCGGGCGAGCCGCTCGTGATCGGCCTCGGCGGCAACGTCGGCGGCGAGGCGGCGATCGTCGAGCGGTTCCGGCGCGCGCGGGAGGCGCTCGCGGTGCTGGGCGAGCTGCGCTCGGCGCCGCTCTACCGCACCGGGGCGATCGGTCCAGAGCAGCCCGATTACCTCAACACGGCCGTGAGGCTCCGGGTCGCCGATCTCTCGCCTGACGAGCTGCTCGCGACGGTGCGCGAGCTCGAGCACCTGCTCGGCCGCGACCGCCGCGGCGAGCCGCGCTGGGGGCCGCGGCCGATCGATCTCGACGTCCTCGTCTGGGGCGGCCGCGTGCTGCGCTCGCCGGACCTCGAGGTCCCGCATCCGCGGCTCGCCGAGCGGCGGTTCGCGCTCGCGCCGCTCGTCGCGCTCCTCGGCGAGGCGTTCGAGATCCCCGGCGCGGGGGCGGCCGGCGCGCTGCTCGCGCGGGTCGGCGACCAGGCCGTCGTCGAGATCGCCGCGAGCTGGTAGCCGCCGCGGCGGGGTCAGCGCTCGCGGTCGCGGCGCTCGCGTCGAGCGCGGCGGGCGTAGAGCTTCGCGAGGTTTGTGCGGTGCGTATAGACGAGCAGCGCCGTCGTCGCGCACGCGAGGGCGGCGTACGGACCGCCGCCGCGCGCGACGAGGCCGATCGTGATCGCGAGCGAGCCGGCCAGCGATCCGAGCGCGGGCACGCGCGTCACCGCCAGCACGGCGACGAACACGAGGACGGCGATCCCGACCAGCGCGGGCGCGATCACGGCGAAGACGCCGAGCGCTGTGGCCACGCCCTTGCCGCCGCGCCCGCGCAAGAACGGCGAGAAGCAGTGGCCGAGGATCGCCGCGAGGCCCGTCAGCGCCACGAGCCGCGGCGCGGCGCCGACCGCGAGCGCGGCCGCGGTGGGCAGCGCGCCCTTGCACGCGTCGAGCACGAGCACGATGGCGCCCGCGCGCGCGCCGAGGACGCGCGAGACGTTCGTGGCGCCGATGTTGCCGCTGCCGTGCGCGCGGATGTCGACGCCGCGGCGGCGGGCGAGCAGGACGCCGAACGGGATCGAGCCGGCGAGGAACGCCGCGCCGAGGAGCGCGAAGGCGAGCGGGAGGCCGAGCGGGAGGCCGAGCGGGAGGCCGAGCACGAGGCCGGGCGGGAAGGCGAGCGGGAAGCCGAGCACGAGGCCGGGCGCGGGAGCAGGCAGGCCGGACATGTCACTCCCCGGGGCTCGTCCCGGTCCCGGTCCCCGTCCCGGCCGTGGCCCCCGCCGCCGCCGCCGCGGCCCCGGTGCCGTGGAACCAGCGCCGCACCTGCTCGAGCGCCGACGTCCGCGGCAGCCCCGCCGGCAGCGTGTCGAGGAAGACCCGGCCGTAGCCGCGCCCGACGATGCGCCCGTCGAGGACGGCGACGATGCCGCGGTCGTCGCGCCGCCGGATCAGGCGGCCGAAGCCCTGCTTGAGCGCGATCGCCGCCGCCGGCAGCTGGATCGCCGCGAACGGATCGGCGCCCGTCTCGGCGGAGGCCCGCATCCGTGCCGCGATCAGCGGATCGGTGTGCGGCGCGAACGGCAGCTTGTCGATCACGACGAGCGACAGCGCGTCGCCCGGCACGTCGACGCCCTCCCAGAACGAGCCGGTCCCGAGGAGGACCGCGCCCGGCGTGACGCGGAAGCGATCGACGAGCGTCGCGCGCGGGGCGTCGCCCTGGACGAGCCGCGGGTACGGCAGCTGCGCGAGCCGCGCCGCCGCCTCGCGCAGCGCGCGGTGGCTCGTGAACAGGAGGAACGCGCGCCCGCCCGTGATCGCGAGTAGCTCGCGCGTGCGCGCCGCCGCCTCGGCGGTGAAGCCCGCCTCGGCCGGCGGCAGGTCGCGCGGCACGTAGAGCATCGCCTGGCGCCCGTAGTCGAACGGCGAGGTGACGAGCAGCTCGTCGGCGTCATCGAGGCCCAGGCGCCCGCGCACGTAGCTGAAGTCGCCCGCCGCCGCGAGCGTCGCCGACGTGAAGACCGGCGTCGGGCCGGCCGTGACGATGTGGCGGCGGACCAGGTCCGCGACGTCGATCGGCGACGCCGTGAGGAACGTGCCCATCGGGCGCACCTCGCCCCAGTAGACGTGGTTCCGCTGGCGCTGCTCGGCGATCGCCGCCAGCGCGTCGCGCAGCTCGCGGGCGCGGCGGGCGAGGCCGGCGAGCGAGGCGCGCGCGCCCGCGTCCTCGTCGGGCTCCTCGTCAGGCGGCGGCTCGCCTTCTGCCTCGGCGATCCGCGCGAGGTCCTCGAGCGCCGTGTCGAGCCGGAACCACGCCTCGCGCCGCTCGTTGTGATCGAACAGGCCGGCCGGCAGCGGCACGCGGCCGCCCTCGCCGCCGCGCGCCGGGGCGATCGGCTCGCCCGCGAGCGCGCTACGCACCTGCGCGAAGAGGCCGATCCCCGCGCGCTCGACGGCGTGGATCGCGTCCAGCGCCGAGCGCCCCGTCCAGAGCGGCGTCCGCGCGAGGCTCCCGTGCGCGTCGCGGACCAGCTCGGCGAGCCGCGGCGTCGAGATCCGCGCGCCGAAGTGCTCCGTCGCCACGTCCTCGAGCTGATGCGCCTCGTCGAAGATCACGGCGTCGTGATCCGGCAAGACCTTCGCGCCCGGGAACGACGAGCGCAGCGCGCGGTCGGCGAAGTAGAGGTGGTGGTTCACGAGGACGAGCTGCGCCTGCTCGGCCTGCCGGCGCGCCTGCGTGACGAAGCAGCGCTCGAAGTACGGGCAGCGCGGGCCGATCCGCGCGTCCGGCGTCGTCGTGGCCTCGGCCCACAGCGGCGCGGACTCGGGGAGCCACTCGACCTCGGCGCGGTCGCCCGTCTCGGTGTGCTCCGCCCAGTCGAGCAGCGCGCCGACGGACGTCTCCCGCTGGCCCTCCGGCAGCGCGGCGAGCGCGGCGAGCTTGCGCCGGCAGGCGTAGTTCGCGACGCCCTTCAGGACCACGGCCGAGAACGGGCGCGGCAGGATCGAGCGCAAAAGCGGCACGTCGTGGCGCGCGATCTGATCCTGGAGCGCGCGCGTGCCCGTCGACACGACCACGCGCTTGCCCGACGCGAGCGCCGGGATCAGGTACGCGAGCGTCTTGCCGGTGCCCGTGCCCGCCTCGACGATCAGCGGCCGCTCGTCCTCGAGCGCGCGCGCGACCGCGGCCGACATCTGGCGCTGCTCGGCGCGATCCTCGTAGTGCGGGATCGCCCGCGCGAGGCCGCCGCCGGGCGCGAGCGCGTCGAGCGTCACCGGCGGGCGGCCTTCTCGGCGTGGCCGCTCGTGCCGAAGCGCCGCGAGAGCTCGGCGAAGACCGCGTCGATCGGCACGTCGCGCGCGACCAGGCCGACCATGACGTGGAAGATCAGATCCGCCGTCTCGTGGACGACCTTGGCCGCGTCGCCCGCGGGGAGCTCGGCGGCCAGCTCGCCGTGCTCCTCGGCGATCTTGGCGAGGATCTTCGGCATGCCTGCGTCGAGCAGCGACCTCGTGTAGCTCCGCTCACTCGTGGCCGCGTCGCGCCGCGCGACGAGGATCGCGGCGAGCCGCGCGAGGATCGCCGGATCGCCGGCCGGCGCCTCGGGCACGCCGTCGTCCGTCTGCTCGCCGGCCGGGTCGCCGGTCGGGTCGCCGGCCTGGTCGCCGCCCTCCGTGACGCGCGTGAAGAAGCAGGAGGTCTTGCCCGTGTGGCACGCCGGGCCCGCGGGGCGCGCGCGGACGAGGATCGCGTCGCGGTCGCAGTCGAGGCGCAGCTCGACGACGGCGAGCGTGTTCCCCGACGTCTCGCCCTTCTTCCACAGCGCGCCGCGCGAGCGCGACCAGAAGTGCACGGTGCCCGTCTCGCGCGTGAGCCGCAGCGCCTCGGCGTTCATCCACGCGAGCATCAGCACGGTGCCGGTGGCCGCGTCCTGCACGATCGCGGGCACGAGGCCGCGCTCGTCGTACGCGGGCGCGGGCGCGGGCGCGGGCGCGGGCTCAGGCGCGGTGGCCGCCGGCGGGCCGTCGATCATGGCGCTACGTTCGCCAGCGCGGATCGCGCTGTCAACTTCCGTCGGCGGGGTCGTCCTCAGCGATCCGGATCTCGGCTGTCAGCTCCCGGCGGCGGGTCGTCCTCGTAGGGGTCGGGAGGATCCGCAGGGACGCGCAGGATGGCTCCGAACGGGCGATCGTGGCACCGCTTCACCGGGCAGACCTCCAGACAGTCGCCGCGGCACTCGTCGCCGTCCCGCGTGTTGCCGTCGTCGCAGGCCTCGCCGGCCGTGACGATGCCGTTGCCGCACCGGGTCGCCTTGCAGTTGCTGTCGCAGCCGTCGCCGTCCTGCGTGTTGCCGTCGTCGCACTCCTCGCCGGGGCGCTGCAGGATGCCGTCGCCGCACGACAGGCACCGCAGGCCGTCGTCGGAGCACGCGGTGTCGAGCGGGCACAGGTTGCCGTTGCCGCACACCTTCCAGTCCATCCCATCGGAGGCGATGAGGCACGCCGCGCCGGCGAAGGCCAGCGCGAACACGAAAGAGAGCGCGTTCAAGATCATGATCCGTCTCGGCATGCGGTCTCCTCGTCTGCGGCTGGGCACTAGAACCACCCCGTCACGAGCGCGCCCCCGAGGCCCGGGCCGAGGAGCGGCGCGACGGCGGTGGCGCGCCGGGTCCGCGCCGCGGCGGCGGTCCGCGCCGCGGCAGCGCCCGCCGGCGCGGGCACGCGGCGGTTCATGTACGCGAGCACGCCGCCCGTCACGACCGCGGCGCCGGCGAGGCCGTAGGCGACGATCCCGAGCGCGCGTAGCTCGCGGCCGAGGTCGCGGATGCTCTCGTTCTCGCGCGGCTCGCAGCTCGCGCCGCTCTGCGTGCACACCTCGACCTCGCGCACGGCGCTCCGGAACATCGCGTCCGCGCTGCGCTGGAGCGCGTTACCCGTCACCCAGAACACGAGGCCCGTCGAGGCCGTCGCCCACGGCGCCCACGTCATGTTCTCCCACCGCCGCTGCATCCGCGGCGGTGGAGTCGCGATCGTGACGTGCATCGGCGCGCCGGGGCGGACGCGCCGGCGCGCCGGCACCACCTGGCCATCCGGCAGCTCGACGAGGATCGTGTGCAGGCCGGCCCGCACGTGCACCTGGCGCGTGATGAGCGCGGGCCGGGCAGCGGAGGCGCCGGTGTCGATGATCCACGCCCGGCCCTCGTCGTTGTCGACCGTGATCCGCGCGCCGTTCGTCCAGCACGTCACGAGGAGCGTCCCGAGCTCGTGCGTGAGGAGCCGCCGCCGCAGCGCGGCCGCGTGCTCGAGCACGCGCGCGTCGACGCGCCGCTGCTGCCCGTCCTGGATCAGCCGGTCCAGGTGCTCGTAGGCGGCGACCGGATCGCGGAGCTCGATCAGCACGAGCGCCAGGTTGTAGCGGATGATCGGATCGTCCCAGTAGCCGAGCGCCTCGCGATAGCCGTCGGCGGCCTTGCCGATCATGCCCGCGTCGCGATCCTGGCGCGCCTCCTCGAACAGCATCGCGGCGGTGCGCTGCCGCGCCGCCGCGATCGCCTTGCTCTGCATCGTCGCGAGCGGCGGCGCTCCCGGCGGCTCCGCGCGGGCCGGCTCCGCGAGCGGCGGCGCGGCGAGCACCGCCAGCAGCGCGGCGAGCGCGGCGGCGCGGCGCGCACCACCCGCAGCGCGGGGCGTCATCGCGGTCATCGCGGTCATCGCGCTCATCGCGCTCATCGCGGGCTCGCTCATCGCGGCGGCTCCTTCAGCGCCTCGTCTACGAACGCGGGGGGCCACTCGGGCATGGCCGGTCCGTGCACGGCCGGGATCACAGCCGGCACCAGCCGGATCGGCGCCGGGGCGCGCTCGGGCGCGCCGGACACCATGTCCTCGGCCAGCGGCAAGAGCGGCAGCGAGTCGATCCCGCGCAGCTCCTCGGCGCGCTTGCGCCGCAGCCGCTCCTGGTCGCGCAGGATCGCGGCTTCCCGGCGCAAGATCTCGGCCTCGAAGCGCTGCCGGCTGGCCTCTGCCATCGCGGCGTCCGCGGCGGCGTGCGCCTGGCGGGCGGCGTCCGCGCGCTCCGCGGCCTCCGCCTTGTGCCGCAGGGCGCTCGCGAGCGCGGCCTCGCGGGCACGCGCCTGCCGATCCACCTCGCGCGCGCGCGTGTCCAGCAGGCGCGCGCGCTCCTCCAGCGCGCCCGCTTGCTCGGCGATCCGGGCGTGCGCGCGATCGAGCCGAGCCTGCGCGGTCTCGACCTGGCGCTGGCGCAGCGCCGCGATCTCGAGCTGGACCTCGAGCGCGCGCTTGGCCTGCGCGAGCTCGGCGTTGTGCGCTTTCTCGCGCGCGGCCGACCGCTGCGAGACCGCCGCCACCGCCAGCGCGCCGACGAGGCTCAGCGACACGAGCGCGGCGCGACCGATCGCCAGCGCGCGGCGGCGCCGCCGGAGCGCGGCGTCGTCGTGGACGACCGCCTCGAGGAACGCGCGCTCGGTGTCTGCCAAGAGCCCCCGGGTGCCCTCGGGGCCCCGGTAGCGCGCCTGCAGCCGCCGCACCTCGCCGGCGGAGGCGCCGCGCCAGAGCAGGCCCGGATCGCGGCCCTTGGCGGCCCACTGGCGTGCCGCGACGCGGAGCTGCTCGAGGATCACCGCGTCGTCCTGGTGCTCGTCGAGCCAGCGCCCGAGCGCCGGCCAGCCGTGCACGAGCGACTCGTGCACGAGCTCGACCGTACCGCCGTCGGCGCCGTCCGGCGCCTGCACGACGAGCAGGCGAGCGGCGACGAGCCGATCGATCAGCCACGCCACCTCGCCCGGCTGCCGCGACAGCTCGCGCAGCTCGGCGAGCGGCACGATCGCGCGCGTCCGCTCGGCGGTGACCAGCCGGAGCAGGATCGCCCGGACCAGCGGCGCCTGGGCGGCGCCGAGGTCGCTCACGACGCGGTCGGCGTGGTGGGCGAGCGCGCCGGCCACGCCGCCGAGCGCCGTGTAGCTCTCGTGCGTGAGCACGCGCCGCGCGCGGTCGCGCAGGTCCCACAGCCGCGCGGCCGTGAACTGGAGCAGCGGCAGCGCGCCCGGCGCCGCCTCGAGGTGATGGAGCATGTCCTGTGCGATCGCCGGCTCGAGCTGGAAGCCCGCCAGCTCGGCCGGGCTCGCGAGCGCCTCGCGCAGGCCGGACCGGTCCGGCGGGCCGAGCAGGCACAGCCCCGCCGCGAGCTCGCCGAAGAACCGGCGGTCCTCGGCGGCGCGATCGAGGAAGTCCGAGCGGAGCGAGAGCACGACGCGCAGCGGGCTCGCCGCGTCGTCGGCGACCGCCGACAGGCAGGCCGTGAACGCCGCGCGCTCCGCCGCGTCCTGGGTATGGGTGTACAGCTCCTCGAGCTGATCGACGAACAGGAGCAGGCGCCGGCCCTCGCGCCGCGCGTGGAGGCGCAGCACGTTGCCCAGGTAGCCCGGCTCGTGGCGCAAGGTCTCGGCGAGCCGCCGCTCAGCGGCCACACCCTCGGCGAGCGGTTGCGCGCGCGGTCGGTCGCCCTCGCCCGCGACGATCGGCTGGATCGCCGCAGCGAGCGCCTCGAGCGGCGCGCGGCCCGGCCGCACGACCAGCGCGTCCCACCGCTCGCCGGAGCGCTTGAGCGCGGGGATCACGCCCGCGCGCACGAGCGACGACTTGCCGACGCCGGAGCTGCCGACGATCGCGAGGAGCGGCCGCTCGTCGAGCCGCGCGAGGGCCGCGGCGATCTCGCGGGCGCGGCCGAAGAACTTGCCGGCGTCGCGCTCCTGGAACGGCGCCAGCCCCGGGTACGGGCGCTCGTCGGGCGCGAGCTCGAGCGCGCGCGGGCCCGGCAGGAACGGCGCGAGCGCGGCGGAGAGCTCTCCGGCGCTCTGCCAGCGCTCGGCCTTGTCCTTGCGCAGGCAGCGGTCGACGATCTGGACCAGCTCGGGCGGCACGCCGCGCGGCGCGGCGCTCGCCAGCGACGGCATCGGAAGCTCGAGCACCTGCGTGTCGAGCAGCTGGCCCATGGGCAGCGGCCGGCGGCCGCAGATCATCTCGAACAGGACGAGGCCGCACGCCCAGATATCGGTGCGGTGATCGATCTCGATCCCGATGCCCCACTGCTCCGGGGACATGTACGGCGGCGTGCCGGCGGTGGTGTCGCCGGTGCCCGTCTCGCCGAGGATGTCGATCGTCGGGGCGTGCGCGTCGCGCGCGTCGGCCGCGGCGAGGGCCGCCTGCCCCGCGACGTTTGCGGCCCGCCCCATGGCGCGCGTGCGGCGCGGCCGCAGCACCTTGGCGATGCCGAAGTCGAGCACCTTGATGGCGCCCGCTTCGGTGACGATGACATTGTCGGGCTTGAGGTCGCGGTGGACGATACCCGCCGCGTGCGCGCACGCGAGCGCGCGCAGGATCGCGCACACGATCTCGACGGCGCGCGCGTACGGCAGGCGCTGGCCGCCCCCGAGGAGCGCGGTGAGCGGCCGGCCCGCGAGGTACTCGAGGACCAGGTACGGCGTCCCGCCGTGCACGCCGACGTCGTGGATGACGACGATGTTGTCGTGGCGGCAGCGCGCGGTGGTGCGTGCCTCGTCGAGGATCCGCCGGGTCTGCTCCGCCGCGTCGCCCGGATCTTCCGGCCCGCCCGGGTCCCGCTGCAGGAGCTTGATCGCGACGCGCCGGCCGAGCCGCAGGTCGCGGGCGAGGAACACCACGCCCATGCCGCCCTTGCTGAGCGTGCGGATCAGCTCGTACTGGTGGATGCGGGTGCCGGGCAACAGCTCCGGCCGCGCCGGGCCCGCCGACGCCGCGCCCGCGCCGGGTGCCGGTGCCGCGCCCGCGCCGGGGGCCGGTGGGGGGCCCGCTGCTGGTGCCGGGCCCGCCGCGTCGCTCGGGCCTGCGCCCGCGCTCGGGGCCCCGCCGGGTGCCGGGCCGGGGACCGGTGCCAGGCTCGCTGCCGGTGCTCCACCCGCGCGCGGCACCGGCACCGGAGCCGGTGCTGGCACTGGCACCCCGGTCGGGGCGTGCTCGAGGGCGTGGTCCGCGTCCTCCTCGGGGGACGGCGCTGCGGCTGCGAGGGCGGCCAGATCCGCCTCCAGCCGCGGCAGTGTCGCCTCTCCCGTGGTTCCACCCATCCCGCCCTCCACGAAAAGACACTATCAAAGCTCCCTGGGTTCCTCCTGATTTTTTTTCTGTCAGCCCGTAACCGGATCCAGCGCCTCCCCGGGCGGCGGCGCCAGCGCGGCGTCGCAGGGGCCACGGCTCCGTCCGCAGGACGGACAGCCAGGCCGCGCCCCGTCCTGGAAGCGATCTCCGTCCCGAGTGCGTGTCCCGCGGATGATCAGAGTGGCCTGAGAGCATTGCCTCCATGCCTGCAAGGAAGGCTGCATCGCTCCTCAAGGTTGCTGTCCGCCAGACAGATCCTTATCCCGTTCTGGAAGCGGCGCTTCGAACCCATCTCGTCGGCGCCCTGGGAGGCGATCCGTACCGCGACATCGACAGCATCGAGGTGCTGCGTGACCCAGACGGCCAGCTCTACTGGGGCAAGTGGCGAGGCCATCTGCGATTGACCGTCGGCGTGATGATCGACCACGCCTCCACTGCCGAGGTCATGCTCATCGCGACGAAAGGAGCCCGTGTCGCTGACGACCTGTGCCTCGGGAAGACCGGTTCCGACGTCGGAAACTCGATCCTCGTCGCGCGGCTGCTTCACGTGGCCCTGTTCGCCCTTCGCTCTACCGGGGTCGTGGCCGTGCGGAACGAGCCCTATGATGCACGCGTCCGTCGGAAATACGAAGACATGGGATTTGCCCACGGCGAGCATCTGCCGCTGGACGATGCTGCTGCATTGACGAAGGCATTCGCCTTCATAGAGCAGATGTACCAGCACGAGTCCGTCGCCGGCCGGCTCAGCCTCGCGACGCCACCGCTCCCACTGTGAACGGAGCCACGATGTCCATCTCGAACCGATTCGCCTCATCTTGGCGCGCGTCCGCATCAAGCGTCTCGGACCAGTGGGCGACATCCGCGTTCAACGCGGCATCCTCGATGTGCGCGAGCTTGAACCCGATCGCCAGGCGCACGTGCTCGATCGCGAGCCAGCGATGGAGCGCCGGATCCTCCTGCTCTTGCGTGGCGTCCGCGGCGATCTCCGAAACCAGCTCGCGCCACCGGCGGAGCGCTTGCTCGTCCCGTTCATGGACGAAGGCGTTCCTGTGGACGCTCGCCAGGGCCATCATTGCCTCGGCGTCGTTCGCGACACCCAGCGCATCGTGGCGGGCTTCGCGTGCCCGCTTCATGAACTCTGCGACCGATGTAGGCTTCATCTTCCCATCCTCTGGAGCCGATCTCTTACGGAACGGGCCGGGACAGCGCTTCGTGACAAACTTTCTCTCCGACTTAACCAGGCGTCTCTGAAGCACAAATGGGAAGCCTTGCCGAAACAGCGGTCGCCGAAACGCTCGAGCTCGGGCATCGGATCTCATCCGTCCTGCGTAGCAAGGAAGATCTCGGCACCTGGCTCCAGACCCAGGACGCCGCGCTCGGAGTTTCGCTGAGTCCCGCGCTGGTGGCGTTCGCGTTGGCAAACGCGGAGGGGGCCGACGCCGGGGACGTCGCAAACAAGCTCGCGTTCCTGATCCTGAGTGCGCGGCCGCGCTCGGCCGTGATGCAGCTGATCGACGAGGTCGCCGCGCGGACGTCTCGCCGCGCGGGGGCTGCGCTCAATCCGTACCTGGACGCCGATGATCTGCGCTCACTCCTGCGCTGGAGGCTCTGGAAGCTCGAGGTCGGCTACTTCAATCCCGCGCGCATCCTGAAGCATCCGGGCCTCGCGGCGTACGTGTCCGTCGTCGCGCGCCGGATCGTGATCGACGAGGTGCGCGCGCTCGGCAACCGTTCGCGCGCACCTGCGGAGGCTAGCGATCTCGAGCTCGTGGTGGATCCGCGCGAGTCCATCGAGACCGTGCTCGACGACCTGGATGTCTTGCAGCGGCTCTCCGCGGAGCTTCCGAGCTGGCAACGGCCCATCTTGGGAGTGCTCGCCGGTGAGATCGACCGCGCCGACGCGCTCGCTGCTATCAACTCGGCTCGCGAATCGGAAGGCCTGGCTCCGTGGACGCAAGACTCGCTGCGGACGGGAGTTCGCAGGAGTCGCGTGCTGTTGCGAGAGCTACTGGAGCAGCAACACGAACCACCGCCGGCAACGCCACCGCCCCCGGTAACGCCGGTGGCGACCGCGCCAGTGCATGCATGGCGCCGCTTCTGGACCAGGCCAGAACAGTCGTACATCTTGGACGAGGGCGGCTTCCTCGTCGATCCAGAAACAGAGTACGGCCGGTACCTCCAACCCAATGCGACCGCGCTCGATCGACTGGACGACACTCCGTGCCTGGTGTTGTTGGGCGAGCCCGGAATGGGGAAGTCCACCACCCTGCGACAGGAACAGCAGCGTCTCATTGGCGGAGGCTGCAACGTCGCGTTCGTCGACCTGGCTCGCGTCACCGGGCTCGGGGCGCTCCGAGTGGCCTTCCAGCCAGTGCTGCGGGGCTCGTCACAGCTTTCATTCCTGATTCTGGATGGCCTCGACGAGGGCCTCGCACGGAGCCCGAACCTGGCCGCCGATGTCATCGCCTCGCTGCGAGGCATCGATCGCACCAGGACGCGGCTCCGTATCTCGTCCCGGACCCTCGAATGGCCGGCCCACCTCGAGTCCAGCCTGCGTGAGCAGTGGGGCGCCGACGCGGTTTCTGTCTATGAGCTCCTCCCCTTGCGACTCGAGGACGTGCAGTTGGCGGCACGCAACCATGGACTGGATCCGAGCGCGTTCGTCGCGTGCGTTCGCGAGCGAGAGGTCGGGCCGCTGGCGAGCAGACCGCTCTCGCTGCGCTTTCTCCTCGAGATGTTTGCGGCTGATGGAACCCTTCCACACTCGAAGGTGCGCCTGTTCGACGAAGGGATCCTGGTGCTTTGCTCGGAGGAGGGCGCATGGCAACGAGGCCGGCGACGTGGAAATGCCGATGTCTATCGGCGCCGCGCGATCGCGGCGCGGCTGGCGGTGCTCTCGACCTTCACGAACAGCCAGGTCATCGATCGGGCGCTCAGTCCACCGAGCGGCACGCTCTCGGTGAACGCTGCCGTGGGCGGAACGGAGGAGACCGCGGGCGCCACGTATCTCGTCGATGCGTCCGCCGTCGAAGACGTTCTGACTGGCACTGCGCTGTTCACGGCGAGGTCCGGCAGCTCGTTTGGCTGGAGTCACCAGAGCTATCGCGAGTTCCTGACAGCCTGGTATCTCGCGCCGCGCGACATCCCCACCGAGGTTGTCAGCACGCTCTATTTCCCGCGGTCGCGGTCACGCGTTCCTTCCGCGTTGCGCGAGGTCGCCGCGTGGCACGCAACCCTCGTTCCGGCGGTCTTCGAGCTCCTCCTGGAGCGAGACCCGGAGGTCCTGCTGCACAGCGACAGCGGCGCGACCTCCCAGGAGTCCAGGGCACAGCTCACGGAAGCGATCCTCGCGCGACTCGCAAGCTTCGAAGCCACCGATAGCAGCTACTGGAGCAGGCATTACCAGCGACTGGCGCACCCCGGGCTGGCGGCGCAGCTCCGGCCGTACATCGTGAACAAGGGCGCGAACATCATGGTTCGCCGGGCGTCGATGGACATCGCTTGGGCCTGCAAGGTCCGCGACATCGTCGACGAGCTGATCGCTGTTCTGTGCGACGTGAGCGATGAGATGCACATGCGCGAGCGCGCGGCACGTGCACTCGGACAGCTCGGAGGACGAAAGGTTCACGATCTCTTCCTTCGATCGCTAGGAGATACACTCGAACCGGATCCAAACGACGAGATTCGCGGAAGTATGCTCGAGTGTCTGTGGCCGGCACACCTAGACGCGGCCGCACTGTTCCGCGCGATGCCTGCACCCAAGCACGATCGCTCTGTGGGGGACTATCAGCGCTTCATCGACCACTTGCCAGAAACACTACGCCCTGGTGACATCTCGCACGCGGTCTTGTGGGCGGAGCGATTAGGTAATCATGTTGGGTATCACCTGGGGCAAGCTCAGCAGCGAATCATCGATCTGGCACTTCGACATCTCGAGCATCGAGAGATCCTCGAGCACCTGTGCCGCATCATCCATGGTTCGTTCAGGTCCCGCCGGGGGCCATGGTTCTCGCCCAGAAGCAGACATGATGCACCCAGGCCAGCACTCTCCACACAGGATCGCCGTGCGCTTGTTCGCGAGCTGGTCAAGGTCGCACACACCAACGCTTATCTAGGGTTCGGACTACTCCTCTCCGATCCAGCGCTCCTGCTCGCAGAAGACGTCGAGTGGCTGGCTCAGAGCGCTACTGCCGCTGATAGCGAGGCGGTCATGCGCGCCTACGGAGAGCTCGTCGCCTGCGTGTACCGGCAATTCGGGTACCCGACTGACGTGGCCACGCTGGATTCGGTCCTCGCAGTCTCGTCATCAGCGTTCAGGGCGCCGCTCGCCTCGTTCCTTGATCCCGTGGCGCTGGATTCGGAGGATGCGAGGAAGCTGCGCGAACGCTGTGACGAAGCGCAGCGAGCGTCGGACGAGGTGAACCACGATGAGGAAGAACCGGCGCGCTGGCCGCTCGCGCTTCCGCACCTTGAACGAGTCGAAACCGGTAACCCCTCCAGTTGGGTCACGTTCATTCTCGCTTGGTCCCAAGAATATTCGACGTCGATCGACGAGGTCTCGGAGTGGAGCCAGCTTCCCGCGGAGTCGCATGACCGCGTGGTGGCGGCAGCGCTGCGATTTCTCAACGAGGCAGAGGCTCCGGCGCTGACGTGGCTGGATGAAAGCGGCACCCCCCCGTGGGCTGTGGTCGCCGGGCGGGTCGCGCTCGAGCTTATCTGTAATATCCGCCGGCCGCTGCTCGAGCAGATCACCGAGAGCGCGTGGCGGCGGTGGTGCCCTGTGCTCGTCGGCCTCTCGTTTCCGGAGCTGCACGATGACACCCACAACGAGCTATGGCGGCGGAGTAACGAACGAGCCCCCGACGAGCTGAACGCTGCGATTCTCAGGATTATACGGCGTGATGATCGCGACGATGCTGCGAGCTCCGTTCTGAGGAAACTGCCTCGACCCCTATCGGAGGAGCTTCTGGCAGAGCTCCTTCCGATGCTGGAGGAGCTCAACGACTACACCTTCGAAATTGCGCTTGAGCTACTCGTCGAGAGCGGCAGCACGGCGGCCTTGGCTCATGGCATCGCCGCGATCGAAAGCGCTTTACCAGGCCGTGCAGCCCGCGCTGCTCGGCTCGTGCTTCCCCGTGCTCCATCGCAGTGGCCGCCGACCATCGCGAGGATGCGACGCGATCAGCCATTCGCCGAGGTGCTTGCTTCGTTGCTGGACGACGAACGCGCTCGGTCTGCGCTGCATTCGTTGACTGAACAGCAGGCTGCCGATCTGTTCCTGACGCTCTTCCGGTTGTCTCCGCCTGCGCCGCGCCGGCGGCGTCGCGGCGGCCGGTTGACAGCACAGGACCATCTGTCGCGCCTCCGCGATCGAATGATCCGCAAGCTCGTCGATGCAGGGACCGACGCCGCGATCGAGGCGCTCGCGTGGATGATCGCACAGGAACCCGAGCACCCCGAGCTGCGCTGGCACCTCGCGGAGGCGAGGGGAAAGCACGCCGATGCCGCGTGGCAGCCACTCTCGGCCACCGAGCTCTGGTCTACCATCCATACCTCGATCGATTCGAGTTCCGGTGGAGGCGGGGCCTGCACCGTGGCCCTCCGGCAGCCGGCGAGCCTCCAGCGAATCGCCGAGCAGCTGCGGACAGCCATCCCCGGCATGCGCGTCGCCATCACAGCCGACGGGCTGTCGGTCAGCGGCTCGCGCGAGGCGCTCAGCCATCTCCAAGAGGCCGTAGAGACGACCCCGGCGCTGCGTGACGCGATCCTGTCCATGCGTATTGGCGAGGACTGGATGTTCGAAGCGGTCCCCGAGATAGAGATGGCGACTTCGAGACCTGCAACGCGAGATGCGAGCCACGAAGAGCTCGAGAGACTCATCCTCGCCGTTCACGTGCTCGTCGAGACCGCGACCGACCTCGAGACGCGGGTCCTGCAGCAAGCGATGGCGCCCTTGCCCGGGGAGGCCGCGCTCGTCGTTGGGAGCCTCGAGGCGGGGACGTACACACTCGGACGGCTCGGCAACTATGCGGTTGCTCATCTGCAGACCGATGTGGGAGCGGAAGGGTCGAATGCGGCGCAGCTGGTAACGTCCGATGCCATCCGCGAGCTAAAGCCGAAGGCCGTTCTCCTCGTCGGGATCGCTTTTGGGATCAATCGCGCGAAGCAGCGACTGGGGACGTACTCGCAGCTCAGCATGTGACGAGCTACGAGATGGTGAAGCTCAGGCCCGAGAGCCTCGAAGAGCGTGGTGAGACTCTCCACGGGAACCCCGTCCTCTGCGAGCGAGCCAAGGCGCACAGGCGAAGCTGGGAGCTGTTGCGCGCAGACAAGTCTGGGGTCGAGGTGCATATCGGCCAGGTGCTTTCGGGCGCGAAGCTCGTGAACAACCGGGAGTTCCGCGACTCGCTTGCGAAGCGTTTCCCCGGGGCGCTCGGTGGAGAGATGGAGGGTGTGGGGGCCTATGCAGCGGCGTTTCGCAAGAACATACCCGTGCTCCTCGTCAAGAGCATCTGTGACTGGGCCGATGGCCTCAAGAACGACCGCGCGCAGCCATTCGCCGCCGCGGCGGCGGTGAGCTTCGTCCGATACATTTTGAGCAAGCCGGACGCGCTCAGGGCCCTGGACATCCCCGCGATCGAGGAGACGCTCGAAGCTACCGCGCTGCTGGTCAAGCAACACCTCGACACATTGCATAGGCGCTGGGCGTCGCATCGTCCGCTGGGAGGCCTCTCGGAGCGAGTGCCATGGCGCTCGGACGTGAGGAGCGCGGATGTCTTCGTCCTGCCGCGGATCCGCCGCAGCGGGCAATCTACCGGGGCCGAGCTACGTGCAGATGTGATCCTGGAACGAGCCCGCGCGGGTGCGTCTGTGGCGCTCCTGGGCGATGTGGGGAGCGGCAAGTCCACGCTCTTGCATTGGTGCGCGTCCGAGCTGGCTGAGAGCGGGCGCGCAGAGCGTGACCCGATTCCGATCCTCGTCCACGCGCGCGAGCTTCGCGAGCGCGCGTGGACGGAGCTGGTCCAGCGGGTCTTTCCAACGGCGCATGGATCGCTGGCGTCGTCACGGTGGTATCTGCTCGTCGATGGCGTCGACGAGTTCGGGATCGGGGTGTGGTCGTCGCTGGCGACCCTGCGGCGTGAGCAGCCTTCGATCGTGGGTGTCATCGCGGCGTCACGGCCAGTCGCGAGCCCCGCGGCTGGAGAAGGCTTCGAGTCCTTCGAGCTGGTGCCCTGGTCGCAGATCGATGTGGAGCGCTTCTTGCGCCAGTGGAGCCGGAGTGATCACGACGCGGTCGATCGCGTTCACACGCAGCTTGGCGGTCGCGTGGACGTTGACCTGTTGAGCAATCCACTCACGGCGACGGCGGCGTTGCTGATCGCGAGCGAGGGAGGTACGCTTCCGCAGAGCCGTGCAGGCATCGTGCAGTGCGTCGCGGAGCTGTTGTTTCAGACGTGGCGTCGCGAGCGTGGAGGCTCGGTGCCCCATTGGGAGGCGGTCCAAGAGCCGCTCGCGGAGCTTGCAGCGCAGTCGATCCGTGGCGAGTCGCTCACGATCGAGCATGTGAGAAGGGCCTTCACCGCGCAGAACCATGCCGCGGTGAGCAGCCTCTTCGACGACACAGAGCGGCCGATGGGTGTCCTGGTGCGGCGCGACGAGCGCCACTTCGATTTCGTGCTTCGCGCCATCGCCGAGCACCTCGTCGGAGATGCGACACGATCCCAGCCACCGGCGGCGGCCGAGCGGTACGCGCGCGCGTCCTGGGGATACGAGGCTGTCCGTCACGCCGTGGGCATCAGCGCCGAGCGCGAGGAGCTCGGCCATGTGAATGAGATCCTCTTCCGCATCTGCACAGTGGCGCGAGCAGCGTTGCACGACATGTCCGCGTTGCGGGCGCTGCTGAGCGCGATCGATACGACGGCAGATCTATCGTTTGCCGGAGTCGATCTAGCGCCCGCCACGATCGCGGCATTCGTGGACGCGGTGATGCCTGCGTTGTTCGAGGAGACCTCGACCTGGATCGGCGATGCGGTCGCCGAGCGGCTGAGGCGCGTGGTCGAGGCCGGGGGTGCGGTGTGGGAGGCGCTGCTCTCACGAGCAATCGCTGCGCTCGGTCCTTCGCAAGCGGATCCGGTGGGCTGGTATGCACAGGCTCAGCTGACGGTCGAGGGCTGGTTCGATGTGCTGCAGCACCGGGATGCTGGCGTCCGCGGCATCGCCGTGGATCGGCTGGGCGAGCACCTCTACCGCGAGGACGTCCGGCAGGCGCTGCTGACCGAGATCGAGGACGAAGGATACGACATCTGGAATGCGCCACCCGCGGTGCGAGCGGGCCTGTGGTGGCGGACGAT
>Ga0247790_10000145_pt1 | contig 37585 bp, 33 predicted proteins | sample UWRJS171409R4_FD_179913 | JGI IMG/M metagenome (GOLD analysis project Ga0247790, IMG submission 179913) | Soil microbial communities from Arlington Agricultural Research Station in Wisconsin, United States - UWRJ-S171-409R-4 | ecosystem: Environmental > Terrestrial > Soil > Agricultural land...
CCGCCGATGCGGCCCGGCCCGCGTCGCGTGTCCCCCGGCTGGGGCAACGACTTCGTGCTGACGCGGCTGCACGCGCGGTACGGCAGGGACATCAAGGACGACCTCGTGTTCAAGGCGGCGGCGCCGATCGTGGGCGGCCGCGAGCACGTGGTGTCGAACGGCAAGCTGGAGGAGGGCGCGCAGCCGTCGAGCGTGAACAACTTCCAGGGCCGCTACGCGATCCGGCACCGCTGGAGCGGCCCGGTCGCGTGCAAGAATCCGCAGCGCGGCATCTGGGGCGGGCCGCCGAACGGCGGTGCGCCGCCGTCGCGCGCGGCGCTGAACCTGGCGTTCGCGCCGCGCGGGCAGGTGCAGCTGGCGACGTCGATCAAGCAGGACGTGCCCGAGATCGGGCTGCGCAAGGGCAAGCTCGAGCCGATCAAGACAGCGCCCGCGCCCGCGCCCGCGCCCGCGCCCGCGCCCGCGCCGCCCGCGCCGGTGCCTGCCGCGCCCGCGCCGAAGAAGCCATAGCGCCTGCTGCCCGTGCTTCGCGATGCCGCGCCTCGCAGGGGAGCCCCTGCTGCGTTCGTGACTCGGTCGCTATCGACGTGTGCAATGCTAGACTGCAACTTTAGGAGGGAAGCATGGGAGTAGACCCGACCACCAAGATCATCGGGATCACCGAGACCCCCGATACCACCAAGACCATCGAGGCCACCGAGGCCATCGAGGCCACCGAGGCCACCGAGACGACCGAGACCACCGCGACCACCGAGACGACCGCGACCACCGAGATCACCGATGCAACCTTTGAGGAAGAGGTGTTGAAGGTGTCGGGTATCGTCAACGTACTTTTCCCGGAGCCGACGATCTCCGATTCGGATTCGCGAATACGCGTCTCTGAAATCGCTATGACGTACGAGGGCAATGATCGAGTCAAATTTGCCAACATGGATCTACTGCACAGCCTAGTCACGCGCGACCAGTACAACGTCACGACACTTCCGGCCATACTGATGTTCAAGGACGGCAAGTTCTTATCACGGCTGGAGGGAGCCGAGGTGGTGAGCTCCCTCGCCACCAAGATCGAGGAGAACCTCGGCTAAAGCATGGCCGCATCGCGCGAGCTACTCCCATGACCACGGCTTACGCCATCGCTGACGACAGCCTGTTCTGCGAGGCTCACGTCCCGTGGACGAGCTCGTCAAGAGCACTGGCGCGACTCTCGGCGAAATCAAGTTGGCGGGCGCCGCCGGGCGCGACCCTCGGCGAAATCCAAGTTGGCGGGATGCCGCCGGGCGCGACTCTCGGCGAAATCAAGTTGGCGGGGCGCCGCCGGGCGCGACTCTCGGCGAAATCCAAGTTGGCGGGCGCCGCCGCGCGCAGTCCGCGGTGCGGTTGCCGCGGCCTCGCTGCTGGGTGCGCCAGACCTCTCGCCGCGAGTGACGGCTGGTGGCATGCCCACGTGTCCGGCGGGTCGGCGATTCACCGATGCGCGCGCTCTGGCAGCGCATTGCGGCGTGCGCGCGCACGCGGCGCGATGGCGCGGGGTGTCGCGCGGGGCGCCGTCGTCGAGCAGCCCTGCCGGGCCGGTCCACGCGCGCGGCACATCGATGGCAACCGCATGCGGGTATGCGCCAGCTCATCATGCTTCCCTTGGTCCTCCTGCCCCTGGCGGCGTGCCGGAGCGACGATTCGCGCTCTCAGCTGGGCCCCGAGCCGTACGGGGCCAACATGAGCGGACAGGCCCCGCGCCAGATGGCGAACTGCCCATCTTCCGTGCCCGGCGCCGTCACGAAGCTCGACCTCACGGCCGGCGGCGTCGACATCTCCGTCACCGCGGCGTCGCCGGACAGCCAGCGCAGGATCGCCGAGCTCGCGGCGTTCCACGTCCTCGCGCCGACGGTGTTCGCCACGCGGATGCACAACGGCCTCGGCGGCGGCGGCCGCTCGCGCATCGGGCATTGCCCGATCGTCCACGCGGGCACCTCGGTCACGACGACCGTCGTGCCGAACGGCGTCCGGATCTATCTCCGCGCCGATGACCTGACCCGCGTGAAGGAGCTGCAGGACACCGTCTCGGCGCGCGCCGCGCGCCTGCCGGGCTTCGCGTCCTCGTAAGGCCGCGAGTTGTAGGCGAGACAACATCTGGTGACCGTGGATGTGACCGCCGTGTAAACCTGGCATGAGCCGGCCGCGGAGAGGGCGCGTCTACGATCGGCCCCATGCGACTCCTCCGACTAGCGGCGATCCTGATTGCGTTCAGCGGTTGCGGCGGCGGCGGCGGCGACGATGGTGGTGACGATATGCAGGTGGTTCCGGACGCACCGAAACCACCGATCGATGCCCCGGCCGGCAACGTGTGCACGGGCAAGGCGTACGATCCGTGCACGGACAACACGCAATGCATGTCGGCCAACTGCCACCTGTTCTCGGCGCAGGCCCTGCAGATCTGCACGGCGACGTGCACTCCGGGCAACAACGCGACGTGCCCCGTCGACAAGACCGGCGTCAACGGCATGTGCAACAACATGGGGATCTGCCGGCCGGCGGCGGCCAACGACTGCACGCGCTGAGCGAGCTCGGATTCAAAGCACAGCATCGCCAGCACCTGGCCCGTCCGCTCGCGGTCGAGGCCGTGGGCCGCCGCCAGGTCCCGCAGCTGTTCCCGCTCGAGCGGCACGGCTGCGGCGAGCTCGTGTTCCAGCGGCCGGGCCGGGCGCTGGTGCTCGATCCGGCGCCGCCGCTCGACCCGGACGCGAACCCGTACCGCGGTCTCGCGCCGTTCCGGGACGCGAACCCGTACCGCGGTCTCGCGCCGTTCCGCGAAGAAGACCGCGCGCTATTCTTCGGCCGGGCCGCGGTCGCGCGGGCGGCTGGTCGAGGCGGTGATCGCGCAGCGGCTCACCGTCGTCGTCGGACCGTCGGGCGTGAGTCCGCGCGCTCCACCCGGAGCTCGCCCCGATCGATCCTGCGGCCGCGTGGCTGACCTCGGTCGCCCGGCGCGGTGCCGGCGAAGAACGTCACGAGCCCGACGAACCTCGACGTCGATGACGCGGTGCGCGATCGGTTCGGGCGTTCTACGCGTCGCTGTTCGATCGCACCATCGAGCGGAACCCGGGCGCGGTGGTCACCGGGCGCGGTGGTCACCGAGTACGCCTGGCAGGCATCGACGTGCGATCCGTGCCCCGGGCCCACGCTGGGCGCCAGCGACTTCATGACGCTCGGGGCCGCCGTGCTCGAGCCCGCGCCGATCGCCGCGCCGGCCGCGGGTGGCGGGCGCCCGTCGGCGCCGCCGTCCTCGCGGCCCGCGCCGCGCCGCGTGCCGCCCGGCTGGGGCAACGACCTCGTGCTCACGCGGCTGCACGCGCGGTACGGCAAGGACATCAAGGACATCAAGGACGACCTCGTGTTCAAGGCGGCGCCGCCGATCGTGGGCGGCCGCGAGCACGTCATCGCGAAGCGAACGGCAAGCTCGAGGAGGGCGCGCAGCCCGCGAGCGTGAACAACTTCCAGCTGACGCTGCCGCGCGGCGCCCCGGGCGACCGCCGGAGGGCGCGCAGCCCGCGAGCGTGAACAACTTCCAGGGCCGCTGCGCGATCCGCCACCGCTGGCCCGGCCCGGTCGTCGCGTACCAGGGCCCGCAGCGCGGCATCTGGGGCGGGCCGCCGGGCGGCGGCAGCGCGCCGCCGTCGCGCCCGCGCTCAACCTCGCGTTCGCGCGCCGCGCGGGCAGGTGCAGCTCGCGACGTCGATCAATCAGGACGTCCCCGAGATCGGGCTGCGCAAGGGCAAGCTCGAGCCGATCAAGGCCGCGTCCGCGCCCGCGCTGGCCCCTGCGCCCGCGCCCGCGTCCGCGCCGGCCCCCGCGTCCCCGCACCGGCCCGCGCCCGCGCCGGCCCGCGCGTCCGCGTCCGCGCCGGCCCCCGCGTCCCCGCACCGGCCCGCGCCCGCGCCGGCCAGCGCGCCCGCGCCCGCGCCGGCCCGCGCGCCCGCGTCGGCGCCCGCAATAGCGCCGGCTGCCCGCGCTTCGCGACCCGTCCGCGAGCAGCGCAGATGACCGTTTCCGCCCCGACGGCAGCCGCGTGGTCACTGCCGGCGCCGACGCTCCTCGGCCGCGCGCCACCTGTCGCGCGGCGCCGCGTAGCTCGCCGCGGCGACGGATTGCCATCTGGGTCGTTGCGGCAGCCTCTGCCATTATCTGCATCGTTATGGTTATCAGCTGCACTCACTGGCGATCATCCTCCTAGAGGGCGAGATCGTTCCTGCGTACAAACCCGCATGAGACGTGTACGTCACAGACTCGACTGCACTTTTCCTGAGGAGCGTCGACGCGGTCCCCCCAAAAACACCCAGCTTAAGAAAACGTATGCGTCGCACGGTCCTGCTGTATTTTTCGGGGCCTCGGGCGAATTGTGAAACAAAGGTTAGAGCCGCGCCGGTGGTTGTGTGGTCTCCTGAGCGCTCGTCATGGTGTTGGTGTCGAGAGCATGCGTCGCGGTCGTGGACGACCATCCCCTGTTTCGCCAGGGGCTGGCCGCCGTGCTGCGGCGCGAGCTCGACCTCGACGTGCTCGGGGAGGCCGGGGGTGCGACGGGCGCGCTCGACCTCGCGCGGCGCTTCGCGCTCGACCTCGTCGTGATCGACGTCTTGATGCCGGAGATGTCCGGGATCAGCCTCGCCAGCGAGCTCTTCGAGCTCCAGCCGCGGTGCAAGATCCTCGGGCTGTCGGTGATCGACGATCCGGGGTTGATCGCGGATATGCTGCGCGCGCGCGCGTGCGGGTACGCGCTCAAGACGCAATCGATCGGCGAGATCGTCGAAGCGATCCGCCTGGTGCTCGGCGGGCTGCGCTATCTTCCGCCGAGCGTCTCGCGTGATGCCATCGACGTCGAGCTCGCGCGTACGGAGCTAGATCCGCTCCACCGCCTGACCCGGCGCGAGCGCGAGGTGTTCGAGCTGCTGATCCGGGGGCACGCGAACGACGAGATCGCGGCAGGGCTGTTCATCTCGCGGCGCACCGTCGAGACGCACCGGCTGCGCATCGGCAAGAAGCTGTCGGCTCACTCGATCGTGCAGCTGCAGCGGATCGCCGCGCGTCACGGGGGACTCGGTTCATGATCGAGCAGGACCTCGGCATCGACGGCGCGACCGTGACGGCGGAGCGCCGGCTCGGGGTCGCGTGCGCGCTCGTCCATACGCTGATCGCTCCGCCCGAGAGCGGCCGGTCGGCCGGCGATAGCGAGGCGCTGGCGCTGTTCGAGGAGCTGACGCTCCCGGCCGCCGTGTTCGACACGGGACTCGCGCCGCGGCTCGCCAACGCGGCGTGGCGTGCGCTGCTCGGCGCGCGCAGCGGAGCCTTCCCGCGCGCGCACATCGACGAGGTGCGCCGCACCGGCGCGGTGATGCACCTCGCCGAGCTTTCGCTCGAGCTCGACGGCCGCTCGGTCCATTGCGCCGCGACGCTGCGCCCGCTCCACGACGGCGCCGGCGCGGTGGCCGACGTGATCGTGCTGTGCCTCCTCACCACCGACGAGGTGATCGCGCGCGAGCTCGCGGTGAGCGCCGACGCGCTCGTGTGGGGTGGACCTGTGTCCCAGGGCCCCGACTACTTCAACGGCGCGTGGCGTGCCTACACGCGAGCTGCCCGGCGGTCCGCGCGCCGCGGCACCTGGCAGGACGCGATCCACCCCGACGATCGGCCGCGCTGCGTGCAGGCGCTCGCCGAGGCCGGCGGCCGGGGCGGATCGGCCGAGGTCGAGGCGCGCGTGCGCCGCGGCGACGGCGACTACCGCTGGCACCGCATCCGGTTCATGGTCTCCCCGGCCGCGCGCTGGTACGCCGCCGCGACGGACATCGATGCGGCGCGCGCCGAGGCCGCGCGCGTCGAGCTGTTCGCCCGCGAGCGCGCCCTGCGCGCCGAGGTCGAGCAGAGTAGCCGGCTCAAGGATCAGTTCCTCGCCGTGATCTCGCACGAGCTGCGCGCGCCGCTCACCACCATGCTGCTCTGGGAGCGGGTGCTGCGCGACGAGACGGCCGGCGCCGCGTTGCACGCGCAGGCGCTCGACGCGATCCACCAGAGCGCGCTGGCCCAGTCGCGCCTGGTCGACGATCTGCTCGACGTGTCCCGCGCGGTCAGCGGCAAGCTCCACGTCGACCTGCGCCCGCTCGATGTCGAGGTCGTGCTGCGCGCGGCGCTCGAGGCGATCGCGCCCGCCGCGCTCGCCAAGCAGATCGTGCTCGACCGCCGCGGCGCGCGGGTGGCCGTCGAGATCGAGGGCGACGAGGCTCGCCTGCGCCAGGTGCTGGGCAACCTGCTCGCGAACGCGGTGAAGTTCACCGATCCCGGCGGCCGGATCACCGTCGCGGTCTCCTGCCAGGAGCGATCGATCGCGATCTGCATCGAGGACACCGGCCGCGGGATCACGCCGGAGTTCTTGCCGCACGTGTTCGAGCCGTTCAGCCAGACCGAGGACTCCGTGAGCCGCACGGACCACGGGCTCGGGCTGGGGCTCGCGATCGCCAAGCAGCTCGTCGTGCTCCACCACGGCGAGCTGACGGCGGCGAGCGCGGGACCCGGCCGCGGGGCGATGTTCACGCTGCAGCTGCCGATCGCCGCCGAACGGCGCGCGCGGCCGCCACCGGGCCGCACGGCGCGCAGGCCCATGCTCGCGCACATCCGCGTCCTCGTCATCGACGACGATGCCCGCGTCCGCGACGCGCTGGCGCTGCTGCTCGACCGCACAGGCGCGGTGGTCGACACCGCCGACTCCGCCGAGACCGCGCGCATCCGGATCGCGCTCCAGGCTCCCGAGGTGCTCGTGTGTGACATCGCGATGCCCGGCGAAGACGGGAACAGCTTCATCCGGACCCTGCGAGCCTCGGGGCGAGACCTCCCTGCCATCGCGCTCACGGCCCACGCGATGGCAGCGGACGTGGAGCGCTCGCTCGCCGCCGGATTCGATCTCCATGTCGCGAAGCCGATCGACTTCGAGGGCCTCGTCGAGAGCATCGGCGCGCTGGTCGCCGCCCGCAGGGCGGACGCGCGCGCGTGATCGCCGCGACTTGAGCATTCCCGTACCTCGGGAGGACCGTCCTCGCGCCGGTCGGCGGACGCGCGCGCGCGATCGCTGCGGCTGCGCATGGCGCCCGCCAAAACCGTGAGCCCGACCTTATGTCCGTAGATTCCCGTATTGTCGATATTGGTCGGTTCATCCATCCTGACGTCGAGTAGCACCGCAATTTCGACCTGCCCATGGGAGGTATTGACTCATGGAACGACAGCACAGCTCGAGTCCCGCTCCGCCGGCCATGCCGAGCTCCCCGCCGCCCTCGCTGGCGAGCCCTGATGCGCGTGGTCTGCGCGAAGAAGACGTCGCGCAGATCGTTCATGACCTCAGGGACCCACTCGCCACGATCGCGCTCGAGATGTACTTTCTCGACTGCCATTTTGCCAACCGAGATCACGCTGATCTCAGGCACGCGGTCGCGCGGATCATCCGCAATGTGAAGCTGCTCGATCGGATCGTCCAGCACCTGCTCGATTCGTGCGAGCCCGGAGCTGGGTGCTTCGCGCTCGACCGCAAGCCGACCGAGCTGCGCGCGCTGCTCGAGCAGGTCATCGAGCAGAGCGTCTCGACGGTCGATCGCGGGCGCGTGATCCTCGATGCACCGGCTCCGATCACGGTGACGATCGACGAGCTGCGGATCGAGCGCGTCATCGCGAACCTGATCGGGAACGCCCTCAAGTACGCGCCGAAGAGCAGCCGGATCGTCGTGCGGCTCGAGGTCGGCGCGCTCGCGGCGCAGATCTCCGTGGCCGACGCCGGTCCGGGGCTGGTGCCCGCGGAGCTCGAGCGCATCTTCGACAAGTATTGCCGCGGCGCCAGCGCCCACGGCGTCGCAGGACGCGGGCTCGGGCTCTACGTGTGCAAGACCATCGTGGAGGCCCACGGCGGCCAGATGGGCGTCGACAGCGTGCACGGCGCGGGCTCGCGGTTCTACTTCGATCTGCCGGCGCTCTCGACCTAGCGGCTAGCGGCTAGCGGCACAACCACGGGGCGGGCGCGTGCTCGAACCGATCTCATGCACGACCTGGAAGCATCCATCCGATCAGGTGCCCTGCGGCGGCGGGGTGATCTGATCGACGAGAGCTACCGCCTCGGGGCCCTGCTCGGGGTCGGCGGGATGGGCGTGGTCTACGCGGCCACCCAGTGCTCGCTCGGCCGCACCGTCGCGCTCAAGCTGCCGCGGCCGGAGCTCGTCTCCGATCGGGTCGCGTGCGAGCGGTTCCGGACGGAGGCGCTCGCGGGATCCCGGATCAATCACCGCAACGTGGCTCACGTGCTGGACTTCGGCGAGGTCCACGGCGCGCCATATCTGGTGATGGAGTACATCGCGGGTCCGCGGCTCGGCGACCTCGTGCTCGCGCGTGGGTCGTTGCCCGTGGCGTTCGCGACCGAGCTCGTCGTCCAGATCCTGGCGGGGCTCCAGGACGCGCACGCGAACGGCATCGTGCACTCCGACGTGAAGTGCGACAACATCCTCGTCCCGGTCGAGCGCGACGGCCGCGCGGCGCCGCGGCTGATCGATTTCGGCCTCGCGCGGTTCGTGGACGAGCCGTGCGCGGTCTACGCCGATGGGAAGCGGTCGGTCGCCGGTACAGCCGAGTACCTGGCGCCCGAGCTGATCCGCGGCGAGGCCCCGACGTTCGCCTCCGACGTCTACGCTGCCGGCGTGCTGCTGTACGAGCTGGTGGCCGGCGCGACGCCGTTCGCCGGTGGCACGCGGGCGCAGATCATGTGCCGCCAGCTCGATGACGATCCGGAGCCGCTCTCGTGGCGGGCCCCGGATCGCGGCGTCTCCCCGCTGCTCGACACGCTCGTGGGCCGCGCGCTCGCGAAGGATCCGGCCGATCGCTTCACGGATGCGGCCGCGTTCGGGGCCGCGCTCGCGCGCGCGACCCCGGACGGGGAGCGCGCTCGGCTGTCGCACTCGTGGTTCGCCGCGGGCTCGATGGCGTTCTCGGCCGAAGGGGCCACGGCGTCGATGAGCGCCGACGGGATGCTGCGCGCGCGGAGCTCGCCGGTGCCGGGGGGCGGGGTCGCCGGCTCGCCGTTCGACGTGCGGCGCCACGCCGTGGGCGACGCGATCCTGCGGGGCGACGTCAACGCGATCGTGGTCGCGTACCTGGAGCTCTCGTGCGCGCTCATCGACGCGCACCAGAGCTCGACCGCGATCACGGAGCTCGAGGAGGGCGTGGAGCTCCTCGCGGCCCCGAGCGCGGCCGCGCGCCGCGCGCCCGTGTGGCGCCTGCTGCTCAGCCTCGCGGCGCTCTACGATGGCCAGGGTGATCGCGCGCGGGCGCGCGCTACCACGTGCGCCGCCCGCGCGCAGGCCGTGGTGGTGGGCTCGGCGGTGGGGCGTGAGCGCGCGGAGCGGCTCTGGACGCGCCTCGCGCGCGGCGACCCGGCCGCCTACTCGCCACCTCCGTGGTACCGTGCTTCATGACGAAGGCGCGGCGCACGGCCTCGAGCCCGCAACGGGTCGTCGGGGTCGGGGCGTCGGCCGGTGGCCTCGACGCGCTCCGGCAGCTGTTCGCGCGGGTCCCCACTGACACTGGCTTCGCCTTCGTGGTGCTCCAGCACCTCCCGCCGTCCCAGTGCGGCCAGCTCGCCGCGCTGCTGGCCACCTCGACCGCGATGCCGGTCATCGACATCGAGACCGGCCATCGGGTCGAGCGGAACACGGTCCTCGTGGTGCCGCCGCACACCGACGCCCATATGCACCGCGGCGCGCTCATGCTGCGCGCGGGCAAGGCGGGCGCGCGGCCTCGCTTGCCGATCGACGGGCTGTTTCGCTCCCTCGCGGAGGTGCTCGGCGATCGCGCGATCGGCATCGTGCTGTCGGGCACGGCACACGACGGGACCGAGGGGCTGCGCGCGATCCATGCGGCCGGCGGGCTCGTGCTCGTACAGGAGCCATCGACCGCGCAGTTCGACGAGATGCCGCGCAGCGCGATCGCCGCCGGCGTCGCCGCGCTCGTGCTCTCGCCGGCACGGCTCGCCGAGGAGCTCGGCGCGATCGCGAAGCTCGAGCCGAAGCCGGGCCCCGCGAAGAGCGCGCAGGCGGCGCCGCCGGCGATCGATCGCGTCTTCGAGCAGCTGCGCGCGGCGAGCGGGATCGACTTCGCGAGCTACAAGCGCACCACGATCGAGCGGCGGCTCGCGCGGCGGCTCGCCAAGCTCCAGCTCGGCTCGCTCGACGAGTACAGTGCCTACCTCACGACGCACCCCGGCGAGGCGGGCACGGTCTACGAGGATCTGCTGATCCACGTCACCGCGTTCTTTCGCGACCGCCGGGTGTTCGACACGCTCGCGGCGCAGGTGTTCCCGGAGCTCATCCGCGACAAGCCCGCCGACGCTGCCGTGCGCGTGTGGGTCCCCGCCTGCTCGACCGGAGAGGAGGTCTACTCGTTCGCGATCCTGCTGCTCGAGCTGCTCGGCGAGCAGGGCCGCGCGCTCCAGCTCTTCGGCAGCGACCTGAGCGTGCGCGCGATCGAGATCGCCCGGCAGGGGCATTACCCCGAGACGATCGCCGCGCAGGTCGGCGCCGAGCGCCTGCGGCGGTTCTTCCGCCGCGACGGCAACGGCTACCGGATCAACCGCGACGTCCGGGAGCGCTGCGTGTTCGTCCACCACGACCTCGCGACCGATCCGCCGTTCTCCAAGCTCGACTTCGTGAGCTGCCGCAACCTGCTCATCTACCTGGGGGCGGCGCTGCAACATCGGGTGATCCCGCTCTTCCACTACGCGCTCAACCAGCCGGGCTACCTCCTCCTCGGCTCCGCGGAGACGATCGCGGGCTTTGAGTCCTTGTTCTCCACGGTCGACGCCGACGCCCGGGTCTACGCGCGCAAGCCCGCCCCGCGCGCGGCGCTGGCATTTCCCACCGTGGGCCGGATCGATCGAGCGGTGTGGCGTCACCCGGACGGGGCGCGCTCCGTGTCCGACGTGCAACGCGAGGTCGACCACATCTTGCTCGCGCGCTACGGGCCCGCGTGCGTCCTCGTCGATGACAACCTCGACGTCGTGCAGTTCCGCGGCCGCACCGGCCGCTACCTCGAGCCGCCGCCCGGGGCCCCGCAGCTCGGCCTGCTACGGATGGCGCGTGACGGCCTCGCGTCCGAGCTCCCGCTCGTGCTCCAGCGCGCGCGGCGCGGCGACGCGCCGGTGCGGCACGAGGGCGTCGTGGTCCGCGAGCAGGGGCGCGAGCACCGGATCGACCTGGAGGTCATCCCGCTGCGCGGCCTCGACCCGGCGCGGCCCTACTTCCTCGTCATCTTCGAGGAGGCGAGGGCGATCGCCCCCTCGCCACCGCGCCGCGCGAGAGGCAAGGGCCCGCCGCGCGAGCAAGGCGAGATCGCGCGCCTCTCCCAGGAGCTCGCCGCCGCGCGGGAGTACCTCCACTCGGTGGTGTCGCAGCACTTCGCGACGACCGAGGAGCTCGGGATCACCAACGAGGAGCTGCAGTCCAGCAACGAGGAGCTGCAGTCGACCAACGAGGAGCTGCAGACCGCCAAGGAGGAGCTGCAGTCGACCAACGAGGAGCTCGATACCGTCAACGAGGAGCTGCAGCGCAGCAACCAGCTCCTGCGGAGCGCCAACGACGATCTCGTCAACGTGCTCGCGGGCGTCGAGATCGCGATCATCATCGTCGACACCGAGCGCCGGATCCGCCGCTTCACGCCGCGCGCGCGCGAGGTGATGAAGCTGCTCCCCACCGACATCGGCCGCCCGATCGCCGATCTGCAGCCGAGCGTCACCGTGGCGGGGCTCGACGCCATGATCACCGGCGTGATCGACAGGCTCGAGGTGCGCGAGTCCGAGGTCCGTCACGACGACGGCACGAGCTACCGGATGCAGATCCGGCCGTACCGCACCGCGGATCACGTGATCGACGGCGCGGTGATCGCCTTCGTCGACATCACGGCGCTGCGCGGCGCGCGCGACCGCGCCACGACGATCGTCGAGACCGTGCCGACGCCGCTCGTCGTGCTCGACGAGCGCCTGCACGTGCAATCGGCGAACGGCGCGTTCTACCGTGCCTTCGCGACGACGCAGCACGACGTCGCCGGGCGCGCGCTGCTCGAGCTTGGCGAGTGGCGCCCGCCGGCCTTGCGCGCTCGCCTCGAGGAGGTCGTCGCGAGCGGCCTCGGCTTTCAGGACCTCGAGGCCCTGCACCGGGGCGCCGCCGGCGAGCGGATCCTGCGGATCTCGGCGAGCCCGATCCCGCCGGCGGATGACCGCCGGTCGATCTTGATCGGCATCGCCGATGACACCGAGCGGCGGCGCTTCGAGCAGGCGCGCGAGGCGGCCAACCAGGATCGCGCGGTGTTCCTCGATGTGGTCTCGCACGAGCTCCGCACGCCGCTCAGCGCGATCCTGCTGTGGGCCCAGGCGCTGCGCGATCTCGAGCTCGACGGTCCGCGCCGCCAGCAGGCGATCGAGACGATCCTCGAGAGCGCCAGGTCCGAGGCCGAGATCGTCGACGACCTGCTCGAGCTCGTGCAGTCGCGCTCGGCGACGCTCGGCGTGAGGCTCGAGTCGCTCGATCCGGCCCCCATCATCCAGGCCGTGGTGGAGCAGGCGCGCGGCGCGGCGGGCGACAAGCGGCTCGTGATCGACGCCGCCATCGCAGCGGGCCGGAGGATCGATGCCGACCCGCGCCGGTTGAAGCAGCTGACGTCGAAGCTCATCTCGAACGCGATCAAGTTCACGCCGCCCGGCGGCAGGGTGTGGGTCACGCTCGCGTTCGGCGACGGCGTGGTGGAGCTGTGCGTCCGCGACACCGGCCCGGGGATCCCGCCGGAGCTCCTCGCGCGCGTGTTCGAGCCGTTCTTGCAGGCCGACGGAGCGCGCACGCGGCCGCATGGCGGGCTCGGCATCGGCCTGGCTCTGGTGCGGTACTTCGTCGAGCGCCAGGGTGGGACGATCGACGTCGCGAGCGCGGGCGATGGTCAGGGCACCGCGTTCACGGTGCGCTTCCCCTCGCCCGGGTGACCCGCCCGCCGCGGCGGTCATCGTCGGGGTGTCGCCACCGCTCGCGTCGTGTGCGCTCGGACATTGCGGCCTCGCGGAAAGGTACGTACGGGATCGAGCTCCGCCCGGGCCAAGCTCGTGCGAGCCGCCGGATCATCGCGAGGGCAGATCGTGGCGAGCTACGTGCAATGACACGCGAGCCATGGACATCGGTGGCTCGGCTCGCAACTACGTCCAGGGCAGCGCGGAGGCCCCGGCAAACGCAACCAGCTCGCCCGCGTTCGTGTTCGGGCCGCAAGTCGAAGGCGGCGTGGATCCCGAGCTGGTCACGGTCATCCGTGAGGAAGCCGGTACCGCCCTGGACGACTGGTGCGCGTGCACCGGCGATCCCCTCCTCGCTGCGGGGATCTCGCGCTTCCTCGACTCCGGTGACATCCCTCGGCTGTGGCGCCAGTCCGCCGTCACCGCGGTGCAGCTCGCCGTCGCCGCGGCGCTCGGCCGGCGTGGTCTCGAGCCGGGGGTGGTCGCCGGGCTGAGCACCGGTGAGCTCGCCGCGGCGGTGGCGGCGGGGCGGCTCGACCTCGGCGATGCGACGCGCGTGGCGCGCGAAGTCTCGGCGCTGTTCGCCGCGAGCGCCAGCGATATTCGGATGGCCGCGGTGGCGACCAGCCGCACGATCCTGGCGCGCGTGCTCGACGCGAGTGGTTCGGCACTCGCGATCACCCTCGCGCCGCGGATGCAGGTGATCGCGGGGGGCCGCGATGACATCGAGCGCGTGTCCCTCACGCTCCGCGAGATGGGCATCGACGTGCACGGGCTGCGCTTGCCCGGCGCCATTCGCTCCACCGCCGCCGAGGCGCTCCGCGCGCCGTTCCTCCGCCAGCTCGGTCCCCTCGCTTACCGCCCGGGTCACGCGCGGTTCTACTCGGGGATCGACGCATCGCGCAGCCCGCAGCTCGACGCCGAGTACTGGTGGAACGTGTGCCGCCGATCGTTTCACTTCGACGATGCCATCCGGGCGATGCTCGCCAACGGCATCCGCTGGTTCGTCGAGATCGGCCCGCGACCCGTCGTGGCCCGCTACATCCTCGCCATCGCCGCCGAGCTCGGCGTGGCCATCCGCGTCGATTCGGCCCACGAGCTGCTGCTCGAGGCGCAGCTGCCGCCGCTGCGAATCACCGCGAGCTAGCTCCGGCGGCGGCGGCGGTGTTCAGCGGACGCGGCGGCGGAGATCGATCGCGAAGCGGCCGCCGTCGAGCGCGCGGACGGCGAGCACCTCCTGGCCCCACTCGGCGGCGCTGCGCGGGATGTTGCGCGCCGCGGGGGCGTGATCGACGACGACGCGGAGGACGCCGCCCATGGGCAGCGCCTCGAGCGCGAGCTTGGTGCGGACGAAGGTGTACGGGCAGATCTCGCCAGAGAGATCGGCCGTGGCGTCGGGCGCGGGCGCGTCCGCGCCGTCACCAGGTGACGACGAGGTCGGCGGCGAAGGCGAGGGCGACGAGCTGCTCATGATCGATCGAGCCGGGCGGCAGGGGCGGCGCGCCGCGCGCGGCGAGCTCCATGGGATCGAGATACACCACCCAGTCGTGATCGGCTATCACGTCCGGCCGGGCTCCGGCGCGGACCAAGTGCAGGGTGGTCTTCACGTCCAGACCTCGACGGCGTCGGCCCGCGGCAGCGCGTCGGCGAGGCCGACGCCGACGGCGTGGCCGAACGAGATCAGCGTCTCGGCGGCGCGGCGCGCGAGGGGGGTCAGGAGCGGGCCGTAGAGCGCGACCTCGACGGTGGCCCCGCGCAAGGTCAGGCCGAGCGCGGCGCGCAGGGCCTCGGCCTGGCGGTGTGGATCGCGGGTGCGGGCGATGATGAGGATCTTCATGGCGGCTCAGGTCAGCGCGATCAGGCGGTCGGAGGTGACGGCGACGGCGGCGTGATCGTCCTGGCTGCCGCGGACGACGCCGTCGGGGAGCGCCAGATCGACGGCGCTGTTGGAGCAGACGGTGAGCTCGCAGTCGGCGGCGAGCAGCGCCTGGGCGACGGCGGGCTCGGCGGCGAGCGCGGCACAGCCGGCATCCATCGCGAAGATCGCGACCTCGTGGTGGGCGCGCCGCGCCGCGAGCGCGATCGCGGCGGCGTGGTGCAGATCGGCGCCCGTGGCGAGGACGATGCCGAGCTTCACGGCAGCTCCGGGATCGCCCAGCGCGCGACCTCGACGTAGGCGTCGGCGGCCGCAGACCACGCGAGCTGCGCCGCCTCGGTCGCGCCGCGCGCGGTGACCCCGACGACGAGGTGCTGGACGGGGTAGGCGGGCCCATGCGCGAGGTCCTGATCGATGGCGGAGAAGTACGCGCGGCCGCCGGGGTGCGAGTGGTAGACGACGCGCGCGGGGCGCGGGCCGCCGAAGCTCTGCGCGAACGCGAAGAGCTCGGCGCCCGCGATGACGAAGCCGGCGTCCGCGCCGCGGTGCGGGTGCGTCGGGTGCTCGCCGTCGGCCTGGGCGTTGCGGCAGGGGATCACGGCGTCGACGGCCGCGGCCGGGTCCGCGCTGGCGGCGGCCGCGGCGTCGCCAGCGGCCGCCGGGCCGGTCAGGTAGCCGCAGCACTCGGCGGGGAACGCGGCGCGCGCGTGGGCGTAGATCTGCGCGCGCAGCGCGTCGGGGATCGCGATCGGAGCGGGCAGGGGCGCGTCGCCGATCACCGGTTCGCGATCTCCGCCATCCAGCGGGTGGCCGCGATACCGCCGCGCCAGAAGGCGAGCGCTGTCGCGTCGCCCTCGGCGGACGGCCACCAGATGGGCCGGGGCTGCAGCGCGACCTCGCGCGAGGGGTCGCGCGAGCCGGGCTCGACGACGGGCTCGGTGAGGACGCGGCTGTCGGGGCCGTGCGCCGCGAGCTCGGCGACCTGCGCGTCGCTGGCGCCGCGCACGATGACGGTGCCGACGCCGCCGGCCGCCAGGTACGTGGCGGCGATGAGCTCGGCGTCGGGATCGCGCTCGCGCAGCTCGAGCCGCGCGCTCGAGACGAGCAGCGCCGTCTGGCCGAGCCCGCCGACGTCGGGCAGGAGGATGTGCCGCGAGTAGCGGCGGACCTGCTCGTCACGCATGCCGGGCCCCTCCTGCGGCGCCCTTCGCGGCGCCGTCGGCGACGCGCACCGGCGCCTCGAACGGGGAGATCGGGGCCTGCGCGCAGGCCGTGCAGCCCGGGCGCGGCGAGAGGCGGATGAAGCGCGGCGCGCCGGTGCGCAGATCGTCGATCGCGACGAGCGTGCCGGCGTGCCGGGGGTCGCCGCGGACGAGGCCGATCGCGAGGGCCGCGGCGAGCCCGCCGATCGCGCCGACGACCGGCCCGAGCACGCCCGCGTCGGCGCACGTCGGCGCCTCGCCGGGCTCTTCGAACAGGCAGCGGTAGCACGCGGCGCCGGGCGCGCCGGCCATCGCGTTGCCGCCGTAGCGCAGCGCCGACGCGATGACGTAGGTCCGGCCGTTCGCGACGGCCCAGTCGGCCGCGGCGAACTTCGTCTCCGGATCGTCGCTCGCGTCGACGAGCAGGTCGGCGTCCTCGGTGTGCTCCGCGGCGTCCTCGGGGCGCCACCGCGCCACCACGCCGCGCGCCGTGCCGCCGCGCGCGACGACGAGGCCGGCGAGCCGCGTCGCCTTGGGCTGGCCGAGGTCCTGCGTCGTGAACTGGAGCTGGCGGTGCAGGTTCGACAGCTCGACGACGTCGGGATCGACGATGACGAGCTCGATCCCGGCCGCCGCGAGCGACAGGGCGAGCGGGCCGCCGAGGCCGCCCGCGCCGATGAGCGTCGCGCGCAGCGGCGCGCGCTCCGGTGCAGGTGACGCGGTCATGCCGCCTCCTTGCCGCAGACCTTGCAGCGACCGTCGGGCCCGATCACGCCGATGCAGGCGCCGTCGGGGCAGAGCTTGCGATTGCTCTCGTCGCGGTCGGCGGCTCCGGCTTCGTCGCTGGCGGCGTCGGCGTCGTCGGACGCCTCCGCGTCGTCGGCGTCATCGGCGTCGTCGGCGCCGTCCTCGCCGTCCTCGTCGTCCTCGTCGTCGTCGCCGTCCGCGCCGTCCTCGCCGTCCGCCTCGCCATCCACATCCGCCTCGTCGTCCGCATCCGCCTCGTCGTCCGCGTCGTCCTCGTCGTCCGCATCCGCCTCGTCGTCCGCGTCGTCCTCCTCCTCCTCCGCCTCGGCCGCCGTCGCTGACTTGCCGCACACCTTGCAGGTGCCGTCGGGGCCGAGCAACCCGACGCACGCGCCGTCCGGGCAGAGCTGGCGCTTGCGCCACTCCGCCATCTCGCCGAGCGCCGCCGGAGCCGACGGCGAGATCTCGTCCTCTTCGCCGTCGCCCTCGCCGTCGCCGCCGCCCTCGCCATCGCCGTCGCCCTCGTCGTCCTCGGCGCCGTCCTCGGCCGGCACCAGGCCGCGGCGGCGCTCGTCGCCCCAGTCGGGCGCGACCCGGCCGCACACCTTGCAGGTGCCGTCCGGGCCGATGACGCCGACGCAGGCGCCGTCCGAGCAGAGCTGGCGCTGATCCCAGTCGCTGATCGCCATCACGAGCCTCCGAGCGCCGCGTACAGATCGTTCGCGACGTAGAACGTCAGATCGATCTCGCCGAGCCGCAGCACGACCATGGACGGCAGCGGCTGCTCGCGCCGCGGCTCGAGCCGGACGCCGCGCAGCCAGCTCCCGTTCCTCGAGCCCGCGTCCGCGACCACCCAGCCGTCGCTGGCCTGCCGGACGTACGCGTGGAACCGCGACACCGACGGATCGCTGACCGCGATGTCGTTGTTGGGCGTGCGGCCGATCGTGATCCGATCCGGGAACGAGGCGCCCGGCTTCTTGACGAGCTGGAACACCTCGAGATCGATCTGCACCGCGCCGCTCGTCGCCGAGACCGGCACATCGAGCGTCTCGCCCTCGAGCAGGACCGACCGATCTCCGGCCGCGAGCCTCGCGATCACCGGGCTCGGATAGCGCACGAACGCGGCGGGCGCCGCGGCAGCCAGGAACGCCTCGCGCCCGAGGGCGACCAGGTGCCGGTAATGGGCCGCGACGTCCACGCGTGGTGTATCGCGCACGTGGACCCGCGCGGCAAGCTCCGGTGCCCGTATCTAACCCCTTGACGAAGTACGGGTTTGACAGCCCCGACGACGGCGGGGTAAACGTGCCCAGCCATGTACGATACGTCGGATATCCGCAAGGGCCTCAAGGTGCTGATGGACGGGAACCCGTACACCGTGGTCGAGTTCCAGTTCATCAAGCCCGGCAAGGGCGCCGCGTTCACGCGCACCAAGTTCAAGAACCTGCTGACGGGCGCGGTCGTCGAGCGGAACATCCGATCGGGTGAGAAGCTCGAGCCGGCGAACGTCGAGCAGAAGGACATGCAGTACCTCTACAAGGATGGCGGCGATCTGGTCTTCATGGACCAGACGAGCTTCGAGCAGGTCACGGTGAGCGCCGACCTGATCGGCAAGGCCGCCGATCTCATGAAGGACAACCTGCCGTGCACGGTGCTGTTCTTCAACGAGCGGCCGGTCGACGTCACGCTGCCGACGTTCGTGTTCCTCGAGGTCACGGCGTCCGAGCCGGGCGTCCGCGGCGACACGAGCGGCAACGTCCAGAAGCCGGCCACCGTCGAGACCGGCGCGACGGTCAGCGTGCCGCTGTTCATCCGCGTCGGCGACAAGATCAAGATCGACACGCGCACGCACGAGTACGTCGAGCGCGTCAACGAACCCAAGTGATCCGGCGCGGCCGCGTCCTCGCGGTCGACGCGCAGCCAGCTGCCGCGCCCGCGCCCGCGCGGGGCGGCGTCGCGCGAATCGCGATCGTCCGCGGCGAGCGCGGCGATGCGCGCGTCGCCGCCGATCCCAGCTGGCGGCCCGGCGATCTCGTCGAGCTTCTGCCCGAGGCGGGCAGCGAGGGCAGCGAAGCCGGCCGCCGCGTGCGCGCCTACGCCGGCCCGCCGTACCCCGGCCCCGGCACCGAGGTCGCGCGGCTGCCCCGCGCGCGCGTCGAGCGGCTCCACCAGCGCGCCCGCGCGCTCGCCGCGCTGCGCGCGTTCTTCGACCGCGACGGCTTCACCGAGGTGGAGACGCCGCTGCTCGTGCCGAGCCCCGGCCTCGAGATCCACCTCGAGGCCGTGCCCGCCGGCGCCGGCTACCTCATCACGTCGCCCGAGTACCAGATGAAGCGGCTGCTCGCCGGCGGCTTCGAGCGCATCTACCAGGTCTGCCGGTGCTTCCGCGCGGGCGAGCGCGGGCCGCACCACGCCAGCGAGTTCACGATGATCGAGTGGTACCGGGCGTACGCCGAGCTCCCCGCGATCGCCGCGGACGTCGAGGCGCTCGTCGCGCACGTGTGCCGCGCCGTGCACGGCCGCGCCGTCGCGCGGCTCGGGGGGCCCGGCGGCGAGCGCGAGATCGACGTCGCGCCGCCGTGGCCGCGATTGTCCGTCCGCGAGGCGATGCGCCAGTGGGCCGGCGTCGAGGTGGCCGGCGACGAGCCCGCCGCCGCGCTCGCCGCCGCCGTGCGCGCCGCCGGCATCGAGGTCGAGCCCGACGCCGCGTGGGACGACGCGTTCTTCGCCGCGTTCCTCGCGCGCGTCGAGCCGGCGATCGCCGCGCTCGAGCGGCCGCTGATCCTCGAGGCGTGGCCCGCGCCGCTCGCCGCGCTCGCCCGCCGCACCGACGAAGATCCGCGGCTCGCGCACCGCTTCGAGGCGTACGTCGGCGGCCTCGAGCTGGCGAACGCGTTCGGCGAGCTGACCGATCCCGTCGAGCAGCGCGCTCGCTTCGAGGAGGATCTGCGGATCCGCGCCGCCCGCGGCAAGCCCTGCTACCCGATCGACGAGCGGCTGCTCGCCGCGCTCGCCGAGGGGCTGCCGCCGTCGGCCGGCGTCGCGCTCGGCTTCGATCGCCTCGTCATGCTCGCGACCGGCGCGCCGTCGATCGATCAGGTGCTCGCGTTCACGGCCGGCGAGCTGTAGCGACGGCGAACCCGCAGCTGTATCCCTGTAACACGGTTACAGTAACGTGACGGTCGCCGAGCCAAAAGCTCGCGGCGCGATCAGGCGCCGCCGTCGCCCTGCTTCGGGGGCGGCGGGTTCGGGGCAGGCGGGGAGGGCGCCGGCTTGCTTTGATTGCTGCCAGCACCACTGCCGGGGCCCGGGTGGCTGTTGTTTGAGTTGTTGCCGGAGTTAGTGCCATTGCTATTGGAGGTCTGAGGGGAGCCGTGGGCAGTCTCCGCCCCCCACATCGAGTCCGGATCGGCGCTCGAGAGCACCCTCACGGTGATCGGAGACAGGTTCAACTTGCGCTTCGGTTGCGTGGTCTTGATGGTCGACATGAAACCTCCTGTTGCGCCGGGGGGGTGCAAGCAGACGGCCAGCAGGCGCCCGTGCTCACGGAGCGCCCTCGCGGGCGGGCAGCGCGGCGGTCGACAGCGTCGCCATCCACGCCGCGACTCCGGACGGATCGCTCGGCACGACCGCTCTCCGCGGCATGGGCCAGACGTGCACCACGGGGCCGGCCGCGGTCACCATCCAGCTTCCGTCTGGAGAGAACGCGGCGGAGAACAACACCTCGAGATCGTGTTGCAGCACCGCCTCCAGGACCTCGCGCCCGACGTCCCAGATCCGGATCGCGTGCTCGCGCTGAGACATCGACGCCAGCCGTGTCCCGTCCGGTGAGAACAACATCCAGCTCACCGAGTCCTGATGGCGGCCGAGCTCGCGCTCGGCGCCGGTCACCAGATCCACCAGCACGACGCGATCCTCGATGCCCAGCGCGAGCCAGCGGCCGTTCGGCGAGAGCGCGAACCGCCGCCCGACGACAGGGCTGGACTCCCCCGCCGGGACGGACCATCGCCGCACGGTCTGATCGGTGCTCGTCGACAGGAGCCAGCGCCCGTCCTGGGAGAACCGGACGCGGGTGACCCTGCCGCCGTGACCGCGCAGCGGAGCGCCGGCGCCCGTCGCGAGGTCCCACAGCCACGGCTCGTGATCATCGCCCGAGGATGCGAGGCGACGTCCGTCCGGCGAGAACACTACCTCACGCACGGCGCGGGTGTGCCCCGTGAAGATCCGGGCCTCGCCGGTCGCGGCGTCCCAGAGGCGGACGGTCGCGTCGGCGCTGGCGGAGGCGATCCACCGGCCGTCTGGCGAGAACGCGACCGACCAGACCGCGCCGTGGTGACCGGCGAGGACGCGCGCGACCGGCGCACACCCCGCGCCCACGCTCGACGCGCACGTGCTCAGATCCCACAGCCGCACGGTGCCGTCGAAGCTCGCCGACGCGAGCCGTGTGCCGTCGGGCGAGAAGGCGACCGTGTACACGATCCCGAGGTGCCCCTCGAGCCGCCGGCTCCCCCCGGTGCGCGGATCCGACAGGCAGACGCTGAGATCCATGCCCCCCGAGGCCACCCGCCGTCCATCGCGCGAGATCGCGACGTGGTAGACCATGGAGTTGTGGCACCGCAGCCCGCGGTGTTGTTTCGTCGTGACGTCCCAGATCCGCGCGTCGAAGCCGCTGATGAAGAGGCGTGTCCGCGAGGCCAGGCGATGGCCGTCGGGCGAGAACGCGAGGTCGAACACGCTCCCCGCGTGGCGGCCGAGGACGCGCTCCTCGTCGCCATCGATCCGCCAGAGCCGGACCTCGCCGTCGGCGCCGCCCGTCGCGATGAGCGTGCTGTCGGGCGAGAAGGCGATGCTCTTGACGCCGCTGCCGTGCCCCGACAGCGTGCGCTGCGCGCCCGTGGCGGTCTCGGTCACGAACACGTTGCCGTCGTCGCCGACCGAGACGATCCGCCGCCCGTCCGGCGAGAACGCGGCCCAGGTCGCCTTGCCGATGTGGCGCCCGAGCGCCCGCACTCGCTCGCCGGTCGCGGTGGACCACAGCGTGACCGCGCCGTCGTGGTGGGCGAACACCACCAGCGAGCCGTCGGGAGAGAGGTCGCCGGAGGACAGGTTGCTCGGCTCCGTGAGGGGGCGGGTCGCGTCGCCATCGACCTGCCACAGCCGCGCGGCCGTGCGGTCGGAGGCGATCGAGAGTAGCCAGCGGTTGTCCCGCGAGAACGCCAGCCAGTAGACGGCGCCCTCGTGGCCGCGCAGCGCGCGGCTCTCGCCGGGACCGGTCGGCGAGAGCCGGACCAGCCCGTCCACGCTGCCAGACGCGACCCACTTGCCGTCGGGGGAGACGATGATCTCGGCGAGGTCGCCGGGGTGCTCTGCCAGCAGGCGCGCGCGCTCCGTCTCGAGATCGACCAGCATCACCGCGGAGTCGGACTCGTTGTGAACGACCAGGGTGTGGCCGTCCGGCGAGGCGAGGATGCGCTCCACGCGCCCCCGGTACGGCACCCGCCGCACGAGCGCCCCGGTCGCCGCGTCGTGCAGCTCGAGGTGCACGCCGTCCCGGGCGCCCACCCACGAGCGGCTGTCCGCCGTGAAGGTGAAGAACCCGTTCAGCGGCGGGACGTGGCGGGCCACGCCGCGCGCCTCGGCCTGGATCGCGAGCGTGCGCGCCTGGGCCCAGTCCTCGCCGTCCGCCGGGTACGTGCGCAGCCACTCCAGCGTCTCGGTGGCGTCGCGCTCGAGCGCGCCGCGCGCCTGGGTGAGCAGGAGCTGGTTGGCCCGCCGGCGCGCCACGTCGCGCTCGGCGACCACGCGCTGGACGCTGACGGCGCCCACGGCCGCCAGGATCGAGAGCGCCGCCGCGGCCACGATCACCGGCGCGCGGTAGCGGCGCAGCCAGCGCCGGGCGAGCGTCCGGCGCGAGTACGCGTGCGCGCTGACCAGCCGCCCGGTCTGGAACCGCCGCAGGTCCTCGGCCAGCTCGCGCGCCGACGGATAGCGATCCTCGGGCCGGCGCGCCATCGCCTTGCGCACGATCGCCGCCAGATCGGGCGGGATCGTCGGCTCCAGCTCCTCGGCGGGCGCGGGCGGACCCGCGAGCACCGCGGCGAGCGGCGCGGGGGCGCCGCGGTACGGCGGCGCGCCGGCCAGCACCTCGTAGAGCAGCGCGCCGAGCGCGTACACGTCGGCGCGCTCGTCCACCGACTGCCCGCTGGCCTGCTCCGGCGGCATGTAGCGGGGCGTGCCCAGCACCGCGCCCGCGACGGTGAGGGAGCGCTCGCCGGAGAGCGCGCCGGCGTCGTCGCTCGCCGGGTCGAGCCCGAGCGCCACCTCGCCGCGCAGATCCTTGGCGAGGCCCCAATCGATCACGACCGTCTCGCCGAACGCGCCGACCAGCACGTTGGCCGGCTTGAGATCGCGGTGGATGATGCCCTGGCTGTGGGCGTACGCGATCGCGTCCGCCACGGCGATCACGTTGAGCAAGAGGGCCAGCCGACCGTTCAGCGACGGGGTGTCGCGGATGACGTCGTGGAGCGAGCGGCCCGAGACCAGCTTCATCGAGTAGAACGGCTCGCCCGACGGCCAGCGCCCGATGTCGTGAACCGGGACGATGGCCGGGTGCTCGAGGCGCGCGGTGATCGTGGCCTCGCGCACGAAGCGCGCGTACGCCGCCTCGCTGTGGCGGAGGATCTCCTTGAGCGCGACGACGCGGCCGATCCGCAGGTCGTGCACCTCGACGATGCGCCCCAGGCCGCCGCGCGCGAACTCGCGCACGACGTGGTAGCGCGCCGGATCGACGGGCGCGAGCTGGCTGGCCGCCACCGCGACGGGGGGAGGCGCCTCGGCGGTACAGGTCCGCGCGTCCGCGCCGCCGCGATGCTCGTCGACGACGCGCTCGTCGCCAGCGCGCTCGCCCGCGCCACCTCCCGCATCGTCCTTACCCTGCGGCACCATCCAGGCTGCCCCCAGCTTCGATTTCCGCGCCGCGGATGTCAATCGCGCGCGGCTCGGGGGAAGCTGTGGGCGTACGATGGCGACGCGATCGCGCGACCGGCTCCCCAGGCCCACCGACCGGCTGCCGCTCGGAGCGAGCGGGCTCGAGGTCAGCCCCATCTGCGTCGGGATCGTCGACGATCCGGAGACGGTCCCGGCGGCGTTCGAGGCCGGCATCAACTTCTTCTTCGTCACCGCCGACATGCACTGGCCGCTCTACGAGCAGACGCGCCGCGGGATCGCGCGGCTCCTCGAGCGCCACCCGGGCGCGCGCGACTCGATCGTGGTGGGGGCCGTGTCGTACGTCGCGCCGCCGGAGTTTCTGTGGCTGCCGTTTCAGGAGGTGCTGGACGAGGTGCCCGCGCTCGAGCGGCTCGATCTGACGATCGCGGGCGGCGCGTACCGCCACGAGATCGCCCAGCGGCTCGAGGTCTACGAGCAGCACCGCACCCGCCGCCATGCCGGCGCGCGCGCGATCGGTGCCTCGTTCCACGACCGCGAGGCGGCGCGCCGCGTCGTCGGGCGGGGCGCGATCGACATCGGCTTCGTGCGCTACAACCCGGTGCACCCGGGGGCGCGCGCGGACCTGTTCCCGCACGTGGGGAGCCGCGCCGACGGCCGCCGTACGCTCCTGTTCAACTTCAAGAGCACGCTCGGCCACATCGCCTCCGAGGCGCGGTACGCGGCGCTCGGCGTCGCCGCCGACTACTGGCGCCCGCGCCTGACGGACTACTACCGCTTCGCGCTCGGCGAGCCGGCGCTCGATGGCATCCTGTGCGCGCTGCCGGGGCCGCACGCGGTGCGCGAGCTCGCCCTCGCGCTCGAGGCGGGGCCGCTCAGCGACGAGGATCGGCAGTACCTGCTCGATCTCGGCGCGCTCGCCCGGGGCGCCGCGAAGGTGACGTAGCCGGCGTCAGCCGCGCAGGCCGTGCCGGCGCATCATCGCGCGCACGGTGCCCGCCGGATCGCTCGACGCGCCGCGGCCCACCTCGCCGAGCAGCCGCGCCGCCGCCGCCGGGCTCCGGCCGGCGCGCTCGAGCGCCAGCTCCAGGGCCGCCCGCTCGAGCTCGTCGCGCGCCGCGCGCAGGTTCATGCGGCCGCCGTCGATCGCCCGCGCGACCGCCGCGCGGTCGACGAGCCGTAGGCCCTCGCCGCCGGGCTGTGCGCGCACCACGTGCTCCGGCAGATCCGAGAGCAAGAGCTCGTCGCCCGCGCGCTTGGCGACCAGCGCGTGGAACAGGACGTTGCGCAGCTCGCGCACGTTGCCCGGCCACGGGTAGCGCCGCAGCGCCGCCAGCGCGGGCGCGGTGAGCCGCTCCACGCGGTGCGGCGCGCTCGGCTCCTCGCGGTAGAAGCGCGCCAGGAGGTGCGCGCACAGCTCCGGCAGGTCCTCGCTGCGGTCGCGCAGCGGCGGCACCTCGATCCGGACGATCGCGAGGCGCTGGTAGAGATCCGCGCCGAACTCGCCGCGGCGGACGAGCTCCTCGAGATCGCGGTTCGTCGCCGCGACGATCCGGAAGTCGACCTGTCGCCACGTGTTCTCGCCGAGCCGGCTCACCACGTGGTCCTCGAGCACGCGCAGGAGCTTCATCTGCAAGGTCCGCGGCGTGTCGTCCACCTCGTCGAGGAACACCGTGCCGCCCGCCGCCCCGCGCAGGAGGCCGTCGTAGTCGTGGATCGCGCCCGAGAACGCGCCGCGCGCGTAGCCGAACAGCTCGCCCTCGATCAGCTCGTTCGGGATCGCCGCGCAGTTGATCGGCACCAGCTCGCCGCGGCGCTTCGACTGGCCGTGGAGGTGGCGCGCCGCCAGGTCCTTGCCGGTGCCCGTCTCGCCCGTGAGCAGCACCGGCATCGACGTGCGCGCCGCGCGATCGAGCTCGGCGGCGAACCGGCGCGCGGCGGCGCTCTCGGCGATGAACCCGACCGGCGACGGCCCCGGCGTCTGGCGCACCGCGAGCTCGGCCAGCCGGCGCGCGATCAGCGCGGCGAGCCCGTCGTCGATCGGGGCCACGTCGTACGCGCCCGCCAGCACGGCCGCCGCCGCGTCCGCCGGATCGATTCGCTTCGGCGAGCACCACAGCCAGGGCGGGGCGGGCGGCCGCGCGGGCGGCCGGGCGCCCACGCAGAGCCGCAGCGCCGCCTTGGCCGGCGCGACCAGCCGGAGGCCGGCGTCGGTCAGGAGGCGCCGCGTCGCCTCGGGCAGCGGCGCGCCGACGAGCCCGAGGGTGGGCGGCAGGCTCGGCGCGCCCGGCGGAACCGGCGTGCCCGGCGCGGCCGGCGTGCGCGCGGCCCCCGCGTCGGCCCCCGGATCGCCCGAATCGTCGCGCGCGCTCGTCGTCGGCATTCCGCATCGTACTACGTCCACGCGCATTCTGTTTCGGCGCGGCTCCGATCCGGCCCAGCAAACTCGCGGGCTTGGCGCGGCATGGCGGCTGCTTTCCCAAGGCGACGAAAGGAAACCTCGCCATGGATACGTTCTCGCTCTCTCTCGCGCTCGGCGTCGCGGGCGGCCTGCTCGTCCTCGCCGCGCTCGCGCTCGTCTTCGGCGTCGTCGTCATCCACGAGCACGAGTCCGGCCTCGTCGTGCGCCGCTATGGTCCCCCGCTGCCGGCCGGCCGCATCATCGCCACGCGCGGCGAGGCTGGCTTCCAGGCCCGCATGCTGCCGCCCGGCTGGCACTTCCCGATCTGGTCGTGGAAGTACAAGATCACGAAGGTCCCGCTCATCGAGGTGCCGCCCGGCGAGATCGCGCTCGTCGTCGCCAAGGACGGCGCGGCGATCCCCGCGTCGCGCGTGCTCGGCAAGGAGCTGCCCAGCGACAACTTCCAGGACGCCGTGCGCTTCCTCGAGGACGGCGGCGAGAAGGGCCGCCAGCTCGCGATGATCACCGCCGGCCGGTACCGGATCAACCCGGCGCTGTTCGACGTGGTCACCGCGCGCCGCGCGCACGAGTTTGGCCTCGCCGCGAACCAGCTCGCCGTGTTCCGCGTGCCCGCGGACCGCGTCGGCATCGTGACCGCGCTCGACGGGCGGCCGATCCCCGCCGGCGATCTCGCCGGTCCGGTCGTGCGCGATCACGACAGCTTCCAGCGCGCGCAGGCGTTCATCGATGCCGGCGGCTGCCGCGGTCTGCAGGAGGATGTCCTGCTCTCGGGCGCGTGGAACCTGAACCCGTGGTTCGTCGCCGTCGAGCTGATCCCGCTCACCGAGATCCCGATCGGCTACGTCGGCGTCGTCGTCAGCTACGTCGGCGGCGAGCACGTGGACGTCTCCGGCGACGGCTTCGCGCACGGCGATCTCGTCGAGCGCGGCCGCAAGGGCGTGTGGGTCGAGCCGCTCCTGCCCGGCAAGCACCCGCTCAACACGCGCGCGATGAAGGTCGAGCTCGTCCCGACGACGAACATCGTCCTCAACTGGGCGAACCGCTCGGAGTCGCACCACTACGACGCCGGCCTCGACTCGATCACCGTGCGCTCGCGCGACGGCTTCTCGTTCGAGCTCGACGTGGCGGCGATCATCCACATCGGCATGAAGAACGCGCCGCGCGTGATCTCGCGCGTCGGCTCGATGCAGAACCTCGTCGACCACGTGCTGCAGCCCACCGTCGGCAACTACTTCCGCAACTCGGCGCAGGAGGTCACCGTGCTCGAGTTCTTGTCCGCGCGCAGCGCGCGCCAGCGCGAGGCGTACCTGCACATCCGCGCCGCCGTCGCGGCCTACGACGTCGACTGCATCGACGCCTTGATCGGCGACATCACGCCGCCCGGCGAGCTGATGAAGACGCAGACCGATCGCAAGATCGCCGACGAGCTGCAGCGCACCTACGACGCGCAGCGCGAGGCGCAGATCCGCCGCCAGATGCTCGAGCGCGAGACCGCCGCGGCGAACATGCAGGCCGAGGTCGTGCGCAGCGAGCAGAACGTGCGCATCCACGAGAAGAACGCCGAGGCGCAGGTCGCCGTGGCGCGCGGCCAGGCCGAGGCCGCCCGCGTCCACGCCGCCGCGAACGCCGAGTGCGCGCGCGTGGCCGCCGCCGCCTCCGCCGACGCCACGCGCCTGGCCGCCGAGGCCGAGGCCACCGCGGTCCGCCTGCGCGGCGATGCCACGGCCGATGCCGATCGCGCGCGGGGCGCCGCCGCGGCGTCCGCGTACCGCGCCGGTAGCGAGGCGCTCGGCGAGCAGAGCTTCACGGCGCTGCAGATCGCGACGATCGTCGGCGGCGCCGGCCTCAAGCTCGTGCCCGAGGTCGTGCTCGGCGACGGCCGGGCGAACCTCGGCGACGTCCTGCTCGCCCGCATGGCCGCCGATCACGGCCGCGTCGCCGCCGCCGCCGCCGCGGTGCTGCCCGCGCCGAGCGACGCGAACGGCGCCAGCGGCGCGAACGGCGTGGGCGCCCACGCCACGAACGGCGCGCGTACGTAATGGCCACGACGTGCGCTCGCTCGAATGACGTATCGAGCGAGCGAGCGAGCGAGCCTCCGATCATCTCTCATGCTCGGACAGCATCGATTGCTGGTATGGCAATGATCTTGGGCCACTGTCAGGACTCCTGGATCGGAGATTACGATGTCCTGACGGCTCGCTCGGTATTGCATCGCTCACAAACTCAGTAGCTCACCGCGCCGCAAAAGACGCATCAGGGTGCAACAAAATGCGGCGGCGGTTTTGGGGTTGTCAGACGGCGTGCTCCGCGTAAGGTTCAGTCCATCTGTGAGCGGCGATATCGCTCGCAGGTTGCGTGCCTCACGGAGGGTGGAATGTCGTCGACGAGCTCAGAGTGCACTCAGGTCTTTCATGCCTCGGCGTCCGCGGGCCCGAGCCGCGCGGTTCGACTGATTGACAAGGTGGCAGCCGCGTGTAAGCGGCTCGCCTCGTCGGGGTGGGCCGACCTCTTCAAGATACATGGTCTCGACATCACAGCAGGCGATCTGGCGGCCGAGCTCGCCCGCGAGCTCGGCCACATCGATCGGACCCAGCCGGGGTTTGAAGACTTCGCCTGGGAGGGCCGGCGGGCCATCGAGCCCGGTTATCCAAGCCGCAGCTTGCTCTTCCACGCGGTGGCCTCTCCGGAGGTGCTCAGGTTCCGCGCAAAGCACGGAGCCCTCGTCGAGCTGAAGGCGTTTCCCACGCTCGCGGAGCTCGAGGCGATCGAGAACTACGTCTATGGCGCCTCGCCGCCGTCCGTGGAAGACCTCCGCGCTCGCGCCGACGGCTCGCCCCTGGCCATCGTCGTCTTTGCATCGGAGTACCGGCCGGGAGTCGATACGGTCCATCGGCGACACGCGGACATGTGCTTCGCGCGCACCGGCGTCGCGCGGATCGGGACTCGCCCGGCCAGCTATTACCAGGCCGCGCGTGGATTTTTGCCGCTGGTAGAGCGCGACAGCCACGCAGTGGCGGTGAGCCCGTGCCGCTATACCGCGTACATCGCGGCGCTCAAGCCCGGCACCCAAGGGGAGCACGGGCCCTTGCACTTCGTCGAGGCGCGGCCGCTGGCCAGCGCCGGGGAGGCTCGCCATCGCAAGGACGCGGGGCTGCGCCCCCCGCCCACAGCGCTCCGCGACCGGTCGGTGAGCGACGCGGATCGGCAGTTCTGGATCCCCTTGCACAAGCTCTTTGACGGGCCGGAGTGCCTGCGTGGATACGATATCTCCGTCCGGCTGGCCTCCCAGCACATCAACGAGAAGATCCGCCGCGCTCACCTGTTCATGAGCGCCAACGGACACAACAGCGGCTGGTGCGAGCCGAGCATCAGTGATCCCCCCTTCGTCATCCGATCGGGGATCGCCGAGTTCTCCACGCACGCGGCGGATGGCAGCTGGATGCTCACGCCGGTCGATCGCCCGCACCTGATCGAGCCGGCTCTCTACCAGGGCGAGCCGCTCACGTTCCAGGTGCCGAGATCCACCGAGAGCACGCGCTGGAGCGTCTACCAGTCCAGCCTGAATCTCCAGCTGGCCCCGAGCGGGGCTCGCGCTGCGCCCGAGTATCTCCACGCGCGCCACGTCGTGGACGGCGATCGCGAGGAGAACCTCAACCAGCAGAAGGACGTGATCGCGCGGGTCACCGAGGGCGGGTACCGTGCCCGACACTACGTGGATTACACCGGAGATGGGTGGATCGACGTGGAGTGCGGGGCCCTGGCGCTGGAGATCCCCCGCCGGCTACCGGCGTACTCCATCGTCGCGAGCCCAGACTTCTTCCCGCGAGTTCGCCAGAGCGACCTCGTGACCTGGACGGACCAGTCGGCTCCCCCCGCGCTGCTCCCGAATGTATGGCCCGTCAATCCAGGGCGCCCCGAGCCGCTGTCTGGCCAGCGCTACGCGGCGAACCTCGAGCTCAAGCAAGCGGGGTTCGATCGCAACGACGACACCATGACCGCGATCGTGGGCCCGTGTGGCTCCGGCGTCGGGCGGCAGACGCGGCTCAGCCCTGCGACCTACGCGCGAGCGTCCATGTTGCCGGACGGCGCGGCCGGCGTCTTCGCGCCGGGCTGGGACGTCTCCTACGATCGGACTCCGGAGAGCGCCGCCGAGGACGATGGCAGCGAGCCGGTGTCGGGTGTGACGTTCCTGAACAACTACGGGCTTGGCTCGCCGTTCCCGGAGGACAGCCTGCTCTGTGCCGCGTTGAGCTCGTTCTGGCCCGCGGTAGCCCCGGACGTGACCCGCACCTTCGCGCCAGGGCGGAGGTACTCCACGGCGACGCCGCTGACCGACGACGTGATCGGGATGGGAGCGGCGACGCCGTGGGACGGGATCAAGGGCCCTGTCCCAGACCCGCACTCGAACACCGTCGAATACAAGGCGCTGTCGTACGGGGATTATGTCGAGGTGGCCCTGGGCGCGGGGTTCGATCTGTCGGTGATCGCCCAGACCGAGGTGTCCGAGTACATCGCGCGGACCCTGACGATGGCCATGGTCTATGCAGCCCTGGAGGCCACCGACCGGCTCGAGAAGGCGAACTGGTCAGTCCTCTCGTTCCGCCGCGCCGACCTGAAGAGCCGGGAGTTCCTGGAGGCGAAGGCCGCGTCCGGGCGAGAGCTGGATCCCCGGCACACCTATCGGTACGAGATGATCCGGCACGACGGTGCTCAGTCGCCTCACCCCGATCCGGAGAAGTTCGATCGCGTGGTCGTGACGTACTCCGAGCGAGTGGTGATGTTCGCGGACCCCACGATCGTCTTGCGGCGTCTCGCTGATGGCGAGTGGGCGCAGCCCTATGAACGCAGCCGCTGATCTGGTCGTCGTCGGCGGCGGACCTGCGGGGACGGCGGCTGGGATCCTGGCGCGGGGGCGCGGCCTGCGGGTCGTGCTGCTCGAGGCGCGGCGCTTTCCTCGCCACCGCCCCGGGGAGACCCTCCACCCCGGGGTCGAGCCGATCCTCCGCCAGCTCGGCGTGCTCGAGGCCGTGCGCGCGAGCTCGCCACTCCGTCCGGAGGCACAAGCGAGCGACTGGGGCGGGGCGGTCAGGACCGTCCCCTATGGCAGCGACGAGCGTGGCACCTGGCGCGCGTTCCAGGTGCTGCGGAGCGAGCTCGATCAGATCCTCCTCGACCGCTTCGTGGCGCTCGGCGGCGAGCTCGTGCAGCCGGCACCGCGGGTGACACCGATCCTCGAGCAGGGGAGGGTCACCGGCGTGCGCGGGGATGGACTCGAGGTCCACGCCCCGGTGACGATCGACGCATCGGGCGCCGCGGGTGTCCTGCGGCGGCAGCTGGGGATCTCGCTGCTCCAGTGCTCACCGCGGTTGATCGCTCACTATGGGTATCGGCGTGGCGTGGTGTCGATCGTGCCCAAGCTGTCCAGTGACGCGGCGGGGTGGTCGTGGGTCGCCCAGGTCGCGCCGGATCTGGTGTCCTGGACGCGGCTCGAGCTCGGGGCGCGCGGCGCGCGCCCGTCTCCGCCTGGCGAGCTCGCTCACTTGCCCGAGGTGGGCAAACGCAGAGCGGCCGATGTCACCTGGCGCGTGGCCAGCCGGCTGGCCGGCCCTGGCTATTTCCTGGTGGGGGAGGCGGCGGCGGTCCTGGATCCCGCAGCGTCGCATGGAGTTCTTCGCGCGCTGATGACGGGCATGATGGCCGGCTACGGCGCGGCCAACCTCGTGACGCGCGCGGCGCACCCGGAGCTCGCCGCGGGCGCATATGCCTCCTGGCTCGGCTCGTGGTTCTGGAACGACGTGGACGCGATGCGCGGCCTCTACGAGCAGGCCGGCGTCCCCTGGCGTGCTCCGAGTCATTCATCTTCTGTTCAGCAGCATCGTACGTGATCGAAATCGAGAGGTGATTATGTCCAAAACCGTGATTGTGGAGATCAAGAACAACGCGTTTCCGCCGACCCATGTGCCCGCGGGGACCTATGTGGTCTGGCGGAACTGCGATCCGTACGCCCACTCGGCAGAGACGCTCGGGGCAAATCCTGACTACTTCAACGCTGGAGCCATGTTACCAGGCGAGCTCTCCAGCCCGATCTGGTTCGCGAAGCCCGGACGCTACGACTACCTCTGCCGGTTCCACTCGGACATGACCGGGACCGTGGTCGTCGCGGAGCACGGTCACGGTCACGGTCACGGCCACGACCACGACCACGGCCACGGCCACGAGCACCCGCCAGAGCACGAGCATGGTGGCGAGCATGGTGGCGAGCATGGTGGCGGGCCCGGCCACGACCACAGCCTCCATCACTATCATGGGTTCGTGACCAGCGGATGGTCGGGTGACCGGCTCTACATGACCCACACGCCCGTGCTCGCCGATCGCCGTCACAACTACCAGGTGATCCTGCGCGCCCACTTCGTCGAACCCAGGCACGCGAGGATCTACGAGTGGTTGAGAGCGTCTCCCTACAACGATCAGGTCGTGCAGGTGTTCCACGATCACATGTCGATGCCGGACATCGGCACGGGCAAGATCAAGCTCCTGCCGAACGCGTCCGTCAGCTACTGGCCGGGCGGGACGCAGACGACGATCGGCCCGGCGCAGGTCGACATCACGGGGCTCGAGGACGTACCGATCGCCATCGACGAGGTGATCCACTTCCATCAGTTCCAGACGGAGGCCGATTATCCTGACGCGCTGACGTACATCATGTACGGCGATCAGCGCGAGGTCTTCATCGATCACCTCATCAACCGCGCGCCCAGCTTCCACTCCGTGGCCAAGCTCGCCGCGCCGCCCAAGGGGTGGAAGGGCTCGGGCTCGATGACCTTCAAGGTCCCGGGGCGCGCGATCCGCCGGCTGGAGCCGCGGCAGGTCTCACGCGTGGCGATGGTCGACAACGCGTACCACCTGTTCTGGCTGCTGCCGCCGGGGGCGCTGGTGCGGCAGGCGCAGGATCCGCTCATCCGCCGCGGCAACCCGCCCGACGCGGTCCATACACACGAGATCACGTTCGAAGACGGTCAGTCGAGCGAGCTCGCGATCTCTCGATTCCTGCACTTCGATATCCGGCTGCTCAACTACGGTGTCCTGATCGTCTAGGCGGCCGCTCGTGCGATGGCTCGCTCCGGGGGAGCCCAAGGCCCTCCGGGCGCTGTCGCCAGCGGGTCCTTGCGGCGAGGGGATCGCAGCGGCGAGGGGACGACCGGACCAGGGTTGAGGCTCGGAAACAGGGCGTCGAGCTTGATGCCTCGAACGTCATGCGACGTGCTCTCTAATATCGACCTTGATCTTGGAGCGTAACAGTCGGCGAAACGCCTTCCCCGGTCACGAGCAGATGCATGACTCTACCAAGCGTCGAGTCTGCGTCCTCATGGTACTCGACATCCTCGGTGAAGGGGAGATCGGTATCCCGCGGCGCCGAGATGCCGAATCCGGTCGAGCGTGTCCATTGCACGACGACGTAACTGTCTCGGTGGTTTGCATCAAGCGTCCAACCTCCGCTCTTGCTGCGCGCGCCTGGCTTGAGCACTTCCACCACGACGCCCGGCAGCCGCTCTCGAAGCTGGGCGGCGATCCACTGCATGTCCTTGGGGTTCGTCATGGGTCTATAACCGTCAAGACCTGCCGAGCGTGGCGCGCGCGGCTACGGCATCTCTTGCAGCGTCCAGTACTTGTTGAGCGCCGCCATCACCTCGGCGAACGTGTGGAACGTCACCGGCTTCAGCAGGTAGCCGGCGACGTTGAGCCGGTACGCCTCGACGCGATCGCGGTCCTCGTTCGACGTGGTCAGCACGACCACCGTCGTCGGCGCGAGGACCGGATCGGCGCGCAGCTCGCGCAGGAACTCGATGCCGTTCATCTTCGGCATGTTCAGATCGAGCAGGATGATGCGCCGCGTGTTCGGGATCGCCCCGCTGCGGAGCAGATCGAGCGCCTCGCGGCCGTTCGTGGCCACATGGACCGGGTTCGTGATGTTGGCCTTCGTGAAGGCGCGCTTCACGGTCATCACGTCGACCTCGTCGTCGTCGACCAGCAGGATGTTCAGCGCCCGCTCATCCATCGTTGCGCTCCTCGGCCGAGCTGGCGCCTCCGTTCTCTCCGTCGCCGCCCTCGTTGCCGCCCTCGCCCCCGCCCTCGATCCCCCACGTGAAGTAGAACGTCGCGCCGGCGCCCGGCTGCGATTCGACCCAAGTCTTGCCGCCGTGTGACTCCACGATCTTCCTCACCACGGAGAGCCCGATCCCCGTGCTCTCGATCTTGTCGCGCCGCTCCAGGGTCTGGAACAGCCCCCAGATGCGGTCATGATACTCGGGAGCGATCCCCACTCCATCGTCACGTACGAAGAATTCATATCGGTGATCATCCGAGCCGCCGCCGAGCTCGATGTGGAGCTCGCGACCCGGGTTGTACTTCACCGCGTTGCCCAGCAAGTTCATCAGAACTTGCTGGAACTGCGTGCGGGGCGCCATCGGCCGCGGCAGATCCGGATGCACCGTGAGATGAGCGATAGGCGGCGGCGAGAGCAGCTCCCACGCCTCCGCCGCCAGGACGCCCACGTCGAGCTCGATCAGATCGGCGTTGCCGCGGCCGGCCCGGCTGTACTCGAGGATGCCACCGATCAGGTTCTCGAGCCGCTGGACGCGCCCGCGGAGGAGCTTCATGTGCTCGCGGGTCGACCCGTCCATCTTGTCGCCGAGGTCGTCCTCGATCCACTGCGCGAGGTTCGCGATCCCGCGCAGCGGGGCCTTGAGGTCGTGGCTCGCGACGTACGCGAACTGATCGAGCTCGCGGTTCGACTTCTCGAGCGCGGCGACGTGATCGTGCACCTCGCCGAACAGCCGCGCGTTGTCCATCGCGATCGCCGCCGTCGCCGCGATGTTCGCGATGACGCGCGTCGTCTCGCTCGTGAACATCACCGGCTGCTGGTGGCCGAACGCGAGCACGCCGAGCCGCCGGCCGGTCCGCGCGACCACCGGCGCCGCGAGGTAGCTCCGGAACGGCCGCTCCTTGCGCGCCGGGGCGAGCAGCGGCACCGCCTCGGGCGGCGTGTCCGCGGCCCGCGCGTGGTGCACGTAGGCGTCACCCGACCGCCCCGGCGTGTAGAAGAACACGCCCATCTGCGCGCCCGAGAGCCGGGTGCCGGCGTCGATCACCTTCTGCGCGAGCGCGTCCGGATCGAGCTCGGCGGCGAGCTGCTGCGCCAGGATGTAGAGCACCTCGAGGTGGCCCGCCTGCTTGCGCAGGCGCGCCTCGGCGAGCTGGCGCGCCGCCTGGGAGCCCATGCGCTCGATGCCGAGCGCGAGCATGTTGGTGACCGACGACAGCGCGTTCAGCGTGTCGTGCTCGATCGGGCGGCGCGAGTACAGCTCGAGCACGCCGACGATCCGGCCCTCGATCCGCAGCGGGTAGCCCGCGAACGCGGTGATGAGCTCGCGCGTCACCCACTCGCTGCCGACGTGCGGATCCGCGGCGGCCTCGTTCGTCAGGTACGGCTCGCCCACCTCGGCGATCTGGCCGAGCGTGCCCTCGCCGAGCTTGAGCCGCTGCCGCGGGCGCGGCGGCTCGAGGCCGGCCCGCGCGCACAGGTCCAGCTCCTCGGCGTCGCGGTCGACCGTCCACAGCTGGACCAGCGCCGCGTCGAGCTGGCGCGCGATCACGCGCGCGGAGCGGGCGAGGGCGGCGGCGAGCGCCTCCTCGCGCGCGAGCGCCTCGCCCAGCTCGCCGATCAGGAGCGCATGCCGGGCCTGGCTCGTCTCGACGTTGTGGGCGTGCACCTGGCGCAGCGAGATCAGGAGCCCGCCCTCGGGGAGGGGGAGGGCGCGCGCCTGGCACCAGCCGACGGCGGGGAGCGCGCTCTCGCTGAGGAGCTCGGTCCGATCCGCCATCGCGTAGCGGAATCCGGACGCGAACGCGGTGTGCTCGAGCTCCGGGCAGCGCTCCCACAGCGTCGCGCCGCGCCCGCCGATCAGCCGGCTCGCCTCGGGGTTCGCGTAGACCACGCGCCAGTCGGGCGCGACCACCAGCACGCCGTGCGGCAGGAGCCGCAGGATCAGGTGCGGATCGGCGGGCTCGGGCGGCTGTGCGGTGACCACCCCGATACGATACGTGAGACCGGGCTGCCGGACGACGAGCGCTCGCGCCACAGCGGAGCTCCGCGGGAATTCTCGCCGCAGAAGTTATGACCGGTGCAAGGCCGAGCCGATGCCCTCAGGTTGGGGTCGCTACCTGAACGAAACCGGGCCGGCGCGCTTCGCCGGCAGCCGCGCGCGCAGGTGCTCGACGAAGGCCGCGGCCGGCACTCTGCCGGCCGGTCAGGCGGCGTGCACGCGCACGATCGCGGCGCTCCAGGCATCGGACCCATCCCATCATGGCGCGATCCGGCCATCGGCCAGCTCTCGCGACGCGCCCGTGCAGCGTTCGAGCGCGGCCACCGAGAGCGCGAGGAACGGCCGCGCCCCGATGCGCCGGCAGAGCGCGATCGAGTCCTCGAAGTGCCGGCGCGCCGCCGCGGTGTCGCCGACGAGGAGCGCGAGCTCGCCCAGGAGGCGCGGTACCGGACCGATCACGAAGGCGGCGTCGGGGACGCCCCAGTGGAAGTACGCACCGAGGCAGCGCTCCACGATCTGCGGGTAGAGGTGCGCCGCCACCTCGCGGTCCTCGAGGAGCTTGCATGCCTCGGCGGCGATCAGCAGCCCGTGGAGGACGTAGGGGGTAGACGGGAGCTGCTCCAGCAATGCAGCCGCCTCGTGGCGCCGGCCGATCGCCGCCAGCACCCAGGTCCGGAACGGCGTCTGGATATAGTGCGGCGGCAGCAGCGCGAGCACGCGCTCGGCGTGGCGCGCGATGCGCCTCGGGTCGCCTACCGCGATGGCGACCGCGACCCGATGCTGCGCCCAGAAGTATGGCGCCGGCGTCGTGCCCGCGTTGGCCGCGATCGCGAGCGCCTCGTCGAGGAGACGCTCGGATCCGTCCGCGTCACCGTCGAACAGCGCGAACGCGGCGCGCAGCATGGGCAGCCGCCAGCGCGTCACGGCGGAGCCGTGGGCGGCGCGGCGCTCGACCATCGCCGCGAGGGCGTCGGCGTCGGCGCGGCACCCGCGCTCGATGAGACCCGTCGCGTAGTCGGGCCCGGCGCGCAGATAGACGAGCAGCTCCTGCCGCGCTTCGGCGAGCTCCGCGATCTCACGGATGATCTCGAAACGCTGATCTCCGGTCATGAGGTACGCGGCGCCGGCGCGGACGTACTGGAGGACGTAGAGCAGCGTGTCGGGATCGCCGAGTCGTCGCGCAACCGCCAGCGCTTCGCGCGCGTGGCGCAAGGCCAGCTCGAGGTTCGCTTT
>Ga0247790_10000146_pt1 | contig 37544 bp, 32 predicted proteins | sample UWRJS171409R4_FD_179913 | JGI IMG/M metagenome (GOLD analysis project Ga0247790, IMG submission 179913) | Soil microbial communities from Arlington Agricultural Research Station in Wisconsin, United States - UWRJ-S171-409R-4 | ecosystem: Environmental > Terrestrial > Soil > Agricultural land...
GACAAGTTCTCCGACGACGACTCCACGCTGCCCGGCCCGTGCAAGCGCATCCTCGATGTCTGCAACCCGGACGACCGGATGGCGCGGATCCAGTGCCGCGACATGGCTGGCAAGCTGCGCGCCGATGCCGAGAACCTCGGCAAGCTATCGTCGTGCATCTCCGCGTCGAAGAACTGCTTCGCGCTCGAGAAGTGCATCACCGATATGTGGTTCTCGCTTCACTGAGCGCGCGGCCCGCTCCGGCCGTCACTGGTTCGTGCCCGTCGCCCAGACCGGCACCCCACCCGGCGTGTAGATCACGACGTTGCCGTCGTTCTGCGCGACCAGGCTGCTCGCCGTCCGCCCCGACGTGCCCGATGCCCAGACCGGGACGCCGTCCGACCGGTAGACGACGAGGTTGCCATCGGGCTGCATGAAGCACCCGCCCGCCGCGACCCCGTTCGTGTTCGAGGCCCAGAGCGGAGCGCCGTTGCTGGTGCGGTAGAGGACGAGGTTGCCGTCGCCCTGGTACACGAGCCGGTACGCACCGCTGTTCGACACGATCGACTGGTCGGGCGAGAGCATCTCCCACGGCCGCATGTCGTCACCCGCCGCTGGCGTGGAGTAGAGGATCGCCACGCCGAGGCGGTCGCCGAAGCTCAGGCCGTTGCGCTGCCCTGCGATCAGGCCGCCGCCGCGCGTCGTGATCGTCGGCTGGCCGTTCGCCGAGAACGCGTACGAGCCGTAGTGCATGATCGAGCCGACGTCGTAGGCGCCGGCGTCCATCCCCGATCCGTACTTGTCGAAGTTGTGCGCGTAGCCCGACTGGATGTTCTGTGTATTGATGATCACGCTGCCGTCGCGATCCTGGCGCGACTGCTCGTGCCACAGGCCGACCGCGTGGCCGATCTCGTGGATCGCGTTGCCGGTCGAGCAGCCGGACGCGAGCCAGATGGACTGCTCGCCGCCGACGCGCCCCACGTACGAGCTGCAGCCAGTGCCGACGACGAACCGGACGTAATCGGTCTCGGCGATGCGCGGCACCAGGCGGATCGCCGTGTTCTGGTGCCAGTGCGCGATCGCGTTCGTCACGCGCGCCTGATCGGGGAGCGCGGCGTCGATCACGTACGGCACGATCCCGTTGGGCCACCGCTGGCTGCGCGTCACCGTCGCCGCGCGGGCGACGTGCGGATCGATGAAGTCACCCGGCGGAATGACGATGTCGCCCTCGTAGATCGCGCGACCGTCGATCTCCTCGTACCGGATCTCCATCGTCCCCGCGGGCGTGGCGATCGTGCCCGTGTGCAGATCGGGAGTCAGATCGGCCGATTCACCGGCGTAGTGCTCGGTGCCCACCCCGCGCGGCTCCTCCATCGCGCATCCCGCGCCGTACAAGAGCACGAGCATCAGCCAGCGAGAGCTCCCACGCAGCGTTCCACCAGCACGGCTGACCAGACGGGATTCGCAATTTCCGTGATTCATGATCGGCTCCTTCTCGAGGTTCGAGGTGCCGAGCCTCTGGAGCAACAGCGGTGCCACCGGCGCCCCGCCCTCGATCTGGAGGCGTTGCGCCGCTTTGCGCTGGCGGCTCGCGGCCGCTGAGGGCCCGAGCCGCCGCCGCCATGACGGCCCCGGCCGTCAGCGCCCGTCCGGCGCGTCCATCATCGCGGGTCGATGGGCCAGAACTGAAACGGGTAGACCACGGTCGCGGGGATGCCTCCCCGGGGCGCCGGGAAGCCGATATCCCCGATCACCCTCGCGACACAGCTCGCGACGGCCTCGTCGAACCCCCAGCCGCTCGCCTGCTGGACATCGCCGCCCGAGCCAATCAGAAACTGGATCGTCACCCAGCCACCGGGGCTCGGACGGTCGAGCACCTCGCGCAGGTAGCAGTAGCTGATCTGCGACTCGTGCTGCTTGACGCGGCGCTTGATCGCCGCCCGATCCAGGGTGGCCCCGGAAGTGGCCCCGGAAGTACCTCCGGAGACACTGCGGGGGAATGAGACCGGAGCCATGAGGGCAGGCGAGCGCGGCGTGAGGAGATCGGTCAAGTCACCGGGCGCGCGCCACGCGGCCTCCAGGTCGGGGATCGCTGCTGCGTCGCGGGCCGCCCAGGCCAGCTCCGAGCGCTCCTCGCGCTGCCACGTCCGGCCGATGATGCCCCCGGAGAGCGCCACGTCGTGGGCCCGCTCGATCGCCTCCTCACGCGAGACCACCGATCCGTCCGGCTCGCGCAGGCACCCCGTCAGGGGAGAACAATCCTCGGGGTCGGACGGCTCACCTGGATCGACGATGGGCCAAAAGCCGCAAGTGATGACCATTTCCTTGTCGTGCGCGATCTCGGACATCACCTCGCGGAACATCAGGTGCAACGCGAGCGATCCGGCGACGCACCACATCGTCCGCAGATCGAGCGCCGACACGGGCGCCGGGGCCGTCCACGGCTCCGGCCGCTCGACGGATGACACCCAGAGATCCACGCCGCCCACGCGCGCGCGGATCGCCGCCGCAGGCGGGATCACGATCTCCAGCGCGCCCGGCTCCGTCGCAGACGGGTGCGCCCGGCCGGCTGCCACGAGCTCGGACAGCGGCGTCGCCACGCCGCCCGCGTGCAGCTCGCCCTCGATGCCGGGGGCGTAGTTGAGCACGAGGAGATCGCCGGACGGCGCGATGAGCGAAAAGCACTCCGACGGCGCGCCTGTGACCGGCTGGTCCACACCAGGTGCCGTGCCGATCCGGTAGCGCGTGCGCTCCCGCGGGGCGCGCGCGCAGAGGAGCGCGACCGCCAGCGCCGAGATACCGAGCAAGCCGCCACCGAGCACGATGCCCTCGGCGAGCGCGCCCGCCTGGTGCGGGCGGAGCGAGTACACCGGCCGGTGCAGCACGCGGCCGTCGTGCTCGCGCACCGCCGCGTCGCGCGCCGCCGCGCGCACCGAGACCCCGAACGCGATCGCCGCCGCGAGCAGCGCCGCGAGCCCGACGGCCGCGAGCGCCCGCGTCCAGCGCGTCCCCCGGCCGCGGCGCGGGTCCACGCAGTGCGTGACGCCGATGATCGAGTCGCCGATCATCGCCGCGATCTCGATGGCGCGGCTCGGCGATTCAGCCCTGCAGCGACGGAACGAGCGAGCGAGCTTCGAGCGGGCCAAGACACACCTCCGGTCGTGGCGCGCGCGGCGCCGCGACTCCCCGCCTCCGTCGTGCGATCGCAGCGACGAGCCGTACGAGTCGAGGCTTACGACAGCCGCACCCGGCGGCCGGTTTCAGATTTTTGGCCGGCCCGGCTTCGCGTCACTTTCACTGCAGGGTGATGACGAACGTCTCCCAGGCGCCGACCGAGCCGCGATTGGCGTTGACGGAGCCCGCACCGCTGCGGCCGCCGCCGCCCTCCGCCACCACGTACTGGCCATTGGCGGCCTGCAGGGCCACGCGGTCGCCGGTCAGGAAGTCGGTCCAGCCATCGAGGTTGACGATGCGGAACGCCTCCCACGCGCCGGCGACGCCGCGGTTGGCGTTGACCGTGCCGCCGCCGCCGCCCTCCGCCACCACGAACGCGCCATTGCTGGCGCGCAGGTTGATGAGATCGCCATGGCCCAGGTCGCCGCCGTTGACGTCGGCGAAGACGAAGCGCTCCCAGGGGCCGATGGCCGTGCGGTCGGAGGCCACGTAGGAGCTGCCGCCGCCCTCGGCCACCAGATAGTGGCCCGTGGCGGTGCGGAACGACATCGTCGTCGGCGGCGGGGATAGAGCGCGAGCAGCGCGGTGACGTCGCCGCCGGTGAGCTCGCCCGTCTCGGACGCGCGGAAGCAGGAGTTCATGATCGAGGCCCCGACGCTCGCGGTGGTCGGCGTGCCCGCGATATGGATCGCGCCGACGCCGGCATCACCTTCGTTGCCGCCAGCGCCGCAGCTGATGCTGCGATTGTAGTAGTCCGTGTGGCGGAACCCGATCGTGTGGCCGAGAGGCCGCCAGCGAGACCTCGGCGTCCCGCCCGACGTAGGCGGGTGTGATTCACGTAGCTCTCCTTCGTCGATTGAAATGGGTTATCCGGCGCGAAGATCGGTATTCGCGGGCGAGGCTCCGCCCAGCCTCGCGACGCTCAGTGCAAGGCGAAGGCCCAGGGCGCGCGGCAGGAGGTCCGTCCGTCTGCAGGCCGCGGCAGCACGCTCGATACGCCGTGTTCATCCTGCACATCGAACCGGCGCGGCGATCGCCCGCGGCGCAGCTGACGGCCGCCGCCGTCACCGAGGGCCCGGGCCCGTCATCAGCCGCCACGTATCGAGCGATGGGGACGGCGCCCTATCCTCCTGATCGAGGAAGCGCCGCACCGCTCTGCCCGCGGGAGCCGCGCGATCGAGCCGGCCGCCGGCCGATCCGCCGGCCGGAGCGACACGAGCATGTTCAACGCGCCCCGATCCTGGTATGTGCGCGCCATGAGACTTTCGCTGAAGAACTGGGCCTCCGCGGTAGTCGTCGCGCTCGTCGTCCTGGGCACCGCGGCCGCGGCGAGCGCCGCGACGCTCCGCGTGCACTACGACACCGGGTACGGCAACAACATCAAGATCCGCGGCTCGAAGTCGCCGCTGTCCTGGAACGTGGGCATCTCGGCGACCTGGACCACGGGTAACGTGTGGGTCGCGTCGTGGTCCGACTCGGCGGGCGACGTCGACGTGAAGCCGCTGATCAACGACGCGACGTGGTCGGTCGGCGCCAACTACCGCGTGCGCGCTGGCACCACGGTCGACATCTATCCGTACTTCGGCAACCGCAATGGCACGCTGGTCACGGTGCCAAACTTCTGGTCGCCGCAGCTCAATAACAGCCGCTCACTGCGGATCTACCTGCCGCCGAGCTACAGCGAGAACACGCTCAAGCGCTACCCGGTCCTGTACATGCACGACGGCCAGAACCTGTTCGACGCGTCGACCGCGGCGTTCGGCGTCGAGTGGCGGGTCGACGAGACCCTCAACTCCGCGATCTCCGCCGGCCAGGTGGACGAGGTGATCGTGGTCGGCGTGGACAACACCGCGAACCGGATCTGGGAGTACACGCCGTGCTGCGATGCGAGCTATGGAGGCGGCGGCGCCGACACCTACGAGCGGTTCCTGATCGACACGGTGAAGCCGTACATCGATCAGACGTACCGCACGCTGACCGCCAAGACGAACACCGCGGTCGCGGGCTCGTCGCTCGGCGGGCTCGTGTCTTGCTACATCGCGCGGCGCAACCCGACGGTGTTCTCCAAGACCGGCTGCCTGTCGAGCTCGTTCTGGTGGAACAACGAGGCGTTCACCAAGCAGGTCGAGGTGGCCACCACGAAGGTGGCTGTGCGGTTCTACATCGACGCCGGGACGTCGAACGACGGCCTGCCGAACACCCAGCGGATGGACACCGCGCTGCGCGCCGACGGCTACGTCCAGGGCGTGGACCTGAACTTCTACACGGCGCAGGGCGCCTCGCACAACGAGGCGTCGTGGGCCGCCCGGTTCCAGATCCCGGCGGCGTGGTTGTTCCCCTGGCAGAGCACGGTCTACTGATCTCCGCCCCCGTCACCGACGCTTCGGTGTGACCGTGGCGATCGGCTCGCCGCGCAGCCACTTCTCGACGAGCACGTCGTCGAATAGCCTGGCGAACACGCGGTAGCGCGAGGCGACCAGGTACGGGGCCTCGCGGGCAGGCTCTCGCTTGACGACCTCGCGGGGCGCGGCGTGGTGAAACCAGGCGTCGGTGCCGTCCACGATCAGGAAGCCGACGTGGTTGTCGAGGCCGACGATGTAGATGCCGGCGCCGCTGGCCCGCACCTTGTCGAGGAACGCATCGATCGGTAGATCCGATGTGCGGCGGACCGGGTGCCCGAGCGCCAGGCTCTGCGCGATGAGCTCGGAGGCCTGCTGCGCCAGCTGGGCGCGCTCGACCTGGAGTCCCAGGTGGAGGAGCGTGGTAGTGACGAAGTAGCCACACGCGATCTCACCCTGCCCCGGCGCCTGGCTCGTGCCGTGGAAGGCCCACGGCGTGCCGTCCCAGGCAGGCAAGATCTCGTCGCGCAGCGTGGCGACGAGCAGCTCGCGGGCCCGGCCGAGGGTCTGGTCCCGGCGGCGGCCGCGCTCGCGGGCCAGGCCGACCCGCCTCGCCTCGAGGCGGCTCCGGCTGCTCGCGTAGCCCCGCTCCGAGCGCAGCTCCTGGGCTCGCTCCGGCGCGCGGCTCGATCCGGCCGCGGTGGCGCCGAGCGGCTCGGTGTCGCCCCGAGCGCAGCCGAGCCACAGGACAGGGGAGAGCCCGAGGGAGAGCCCGAGGGAGAGCCTGGGGAAGAGCCTGGGGAAGAGCCTGAGGAGCAGCCGGCGCACGGCGCACCAACGCGCGCCGGCCGCCGATTATTCGCGGCTCTTGCCCGCGCTGCCGCGCTGCTCGCTAGAGTGTGCCCGTGAGCAAGGCGTTCACGAAGGAAGACGACGACGCGCCGGCCCCGCCCGCGCGGAGGCGCGGCGTGCCGGTGCCAGAGCCGAACTTCATGACCGCGGCCGGCGCGGCGGCAGCGCGGGCGGAGCTCGCGCGGCTGACGCGTGACGCGGGCGATCCGGATCGGATCCGCGAGCTCTCGGATCACCTGGCGACCGCGCAGGTCGTGACGCCGGAGGATCGCGACGTCGTGGGGCTCGGCGCCAACGTCACGGTCGAGGACGAGTCCGGTAAGCGGACGACGTACCGGCTGGTCGGCGCGATCGAGGCCGATCCGAAGCGCGGCTGGCTCAGCTGGCAGACACCGATCGCGAACGCGCTGTGGGGCGCCCGCGTCGGCGACGCGCTCGAGCTGCCGCGCGGCGGCGAGGTCGAGATCGTCGCGATCGCCTACGACTGAATGGCAGCGCCCTACCCGGCGCGCCGGTCACGAGGGCGCGCGCCCGCGGCAACGCTCGACGAACGAGACGATGACGGGGTCGTCAGGGCCGGCGGGGAGCCAGCCGTCCGGCAGCTCGGCATTCAGGAGCTCGCGGCCCGCCATGGACGTCGCTTTATCGTCGAGATGCTCCTTGAGCTCGACCTTCCAGCCTGCGACTGCTCCCGCGACATCACAGCGAGATGCGTCATCGAGAGGGAACTTCCAGCCCTGGGGCAGAGCTTGGCGCAGCTCGCGAACGAACAGATCTCGAAGAACGCGTGGAACCGTGTTGGTGCGGATCGCTTCTTCGACGAGAATCCACATCACCTGCACCCCTGCGACATCCTCGTTAGCGCTTGCGAGCTCCTCGGCCAGGTCAACGAGTGAGACACCCACACGTGCGGCCGCGTACTGTGTGACGGTGGCGAACCCGAGTCGCTGCGCGCGCTCGAGAACGCGAGCATGCCAGTCTCCGGACCATGTCTTCTGATACATGCTACTGACCTCGATAAGGAACGAACCGCAGAGGAATATCGCGAAGCTTCATCAATACTTCTACACTTTTCATGATCTCGGCGACAGTCAGGCGACGTTCAACTTCAAATTCCTGTTCCCTCAGCCTGTTCATTAGTAGCTGATTCCATTCTCCAGGCCACTCCCGGCCCATCTGCCAGTTGCCCCCGCCGTGCTGCGCCTGGTGGTGGGCGGTCTCAAGCTCGACCGTGAAGTTGTCAATGTCGAGATCGCCGGTGAACCCGCGCTCCTCGAAGAACGCGCGATGTTCCTGCGGCAAGACGTGGTGCCGCGGCGAACGCGCAACGCCCGCGCCGGTGGCGTTGGTCACCTTCATGGCCTCGGTGGTCGGCCCCTCGCCGAGCAGGTCCTTGACCGCCTGCGGCAGGTCGGTGGCCTGCGCCATGGCGGCCGTGACGCCGCGGACGCGGAGCACCTCGGCGGCGCCGGCCGCGGAGAGGGCGCCGATCTCGACGAGGTTCCGGATCGCGGCGATCCACTCGGCCGACACGACGATCTGGCCCAGCGCGGCGACGCCGCCGACGCCCGCGCCGGCGATCGTCGGCACCGGGACCGTCATCGCCGAGGGCGGTCCGCGCAGCGCGAACATACCGCGCAGGCCGGCGGCGAACGTGACAAGGTCGGCGACGAGCTGGACTCGCAGGGCCCAGCGCTGGCTCTCCTCCGCGCGCTCGACGTCGGCGAGCAGAGCATCGAAGGCGGCGGCCAGCGCTGTGACGCAGCCGGGCACCTCCGCGCTGGCGGCGGCGACCGCGCTGGGATCGAGCGTGGCGAGCTGGGTGAGCACGGCGATGACGCCGCGCTGCTCGGAGTCGAGGACGCGATAGCGGTGCTCGAGCTGGAGGAGCGGCAGCATGGCGACACGGTCGTGCAGCTGGAGGTAAGCGCTCCACGGCCGGAGGACGGCGAGTGCGACGTGCGCAGCCTGGGCGCGGGTGGTTGCCATGGCGAGCAGCGCGACGCCTGCCTGATCGCCGGTGCTCGCAGCGAGCTCGACGTAGCTGCCGCTCGCAGCGAGGGTGTCGGCGACCGAGGCGAGGCGCTCGACCGCGTGCTCGAGAAAGCGCTCGGTGACCGGGTGGTTGCGGAGTCCGCCTTGGCTCGCGGCAAGCGGCTGCAGGACCGCCGCGAGCTCCTTGGCGCCGAGAGCAGCCTCGCGGATCAGAGTCCGTATCGAGTCGCGAGCGATAGCGCCGCTGGGCCGCCCGCGACGGGCAGACTCGGCCGCGAGCACGGCGAGGTTGCCGGTCGCGACCTCGCGGTCGATGGGCTCGAGGTCGGCGCGATCGCGGCGGTGAATGAGGTACGCGATCAGCTGCTCGAGTTCGTCATCGGCGAGAGCGCGCGCGAAGGCCTCGCCGATGGACTGCGTGTCGATCGCGTGACCGGCCGGGCGCAGCGCCGGGGCGCGTGCCGCATTGGCACGCTCGCGGTCGATGAGCTGCCACAACCGCACTTCCTGCTGCGCGTACGCGCGCACGTCTGCATCGTGGTCGTCGTCGTAGTGAGCCGGCACCCGGCGCGCACGGTGCTCGAGTTCTACCTCCGGCACCACAAGACCCTTGTTGTTCCGATGCGACTTCTCGAATCCCGCCACGCGAAGCATCCTCGCGGGTCATCCTGCAAATGTTCAAGCAGGCAACAAATTGATATCCATATGATTTCAAAATGTCTCGCTCGACTACACTCTCGGGGTCGCGGTGATTCCTTGGATGGGACCTTCGCCGGCTGTTGCTCAGCAGGGGGGCTGCGCATGCGAAAGCTCCCGAGCCCGGCGGGCGGGCGCGCGTGGTGGGTGGGCGCGCGTGGTGGGTGGGCGCGCGTGCTATATCACGCCACCGTGATCGCGTTCAGCTCGGTCAGTAAGCAGTACGGCGGCCAGATCCTGTTCGTCGACGCGTCGTTCCAGATCAACCCGGGCGAGAAGGTCGGGCTCGTGGGCCCGAACGGCGCGGGCAAGAGCACGGTGTTCCGGATGATCGCGGGCGAGGAGCAGCCGGACGACGGCGCCGTCGAGCGGCCGCGCAAGCTGTCGCTCGGGTACTTCCGCCAGGACGTCGGGGAGCTGCGCGGGCGGACGATCCTCGCCGAGACGTGCGCAGGCGCAGGCGAGGTCGCGCAGCTCGCCGACGAGCTGGCGCGGCTCGGCGCGAAGCTCGAGGCGGCGGCCGAGGACGGCACCGACCTCGACGAGGTCGTGGCGCGGTTCGGCGAGGTCCAGGCCCGCTACCAGGACCTCGGCGGTTACGAGCTCGAGGCGCGCGCCCAGGCGATCCTGCACGGCCTCGGCTTCGCGCCGGACCAGGAGGGGAACGACGTCGGGACCCTGTCGGGCGGGTGGAAGATGCGCGTCGCGCTCGCGCAGATCCTGCTCGCGCGGCCGGACCTCCTGCTCCTCGACGAGCCGACGAACTACCTGGACCTCGAGTCGATCCTGTGGCTCGAGGGGTTCCTCCGCGACTACGCGGGCACGGTCGTCATGACGTGCCACGACCGCGAGATCATGAACCGCGTCGTCACGAAGATCGTCGAGATCGACGGCGGCGATCTGCGCAGCTACACGGGCAACTACGACTTCTACGAGCGGATGCGCGAGATCGAGGCGCAGCGCCGCGAGGCGGAGTACGCAAGGCAACAGGCGCGGCTCGCGAAGGAGAGCCGGTTCATCGAGCGGTTCAAGACGCACGTCGCGAAGGCGGCGCAGGTGCAGAGCCGGCTCAAGAAGCTCGACAAGATCGAGAAGATCGCCGAGCCGCGCCGGATCGTCGAGAAGAGCTTCGACTTCCGCACGCCGCCGCGCTCCGGCGACGACGTCGTCAAGCTCGACGGCGTCGCCAAGGCGTACGGCGCGCGCGTCGTCCACGCCGGGCTGTCCCTGGTGGTCCGGCGCCGCGAGCGGTGGGCCGTCATGGGCGAGAACGGCGCCGGCAAGTCGACGCTGCTCAAGATGATCGCGGGCGCGCTCGCCCCCGACCGCGGCAGCGCCGGGCTCGGCGCCGCGGTCTCGATGGGCTACTACGCGCAGCACGTGATGGACGGGCTCGGCGGCGAGCGCACCGTGCTCGAGGAGCTCGAGGCGCACGCGCCGCTCGCGAACCAGGGCACGCTCAGGGGCCTCGCCGGCATGTTCGGGTTCCACGACGACGACGTGTTCAAGCCGGTGCGCGTCCTGTCGGGCGGCGAGCGCGCGCGCGTCGCGCTCGCGAAGCTCCTCTACGACGCGCCGAACCTGCTCGTGCTCGACGAGCCGACGAACCACCTCGACATCGCGACCAAGCGCGCGCTCGTCACGGCGCTCGCCGAGTACGAGGGCACGCTGATCTTCGTCTCGCACGATCGCCAGTTCCTGCGCGCGCTCGCCAACCGCGTGCTCGAGCTGTCGTCCGCAGGGCCGAGGGTCTACGGCGGCAGCTACGACGAGTACGTCGCCTCGACGGGCCGCGAGGCGCCGGGCATGCGCGCGTAGGGCGCGGAGGGCGCTAGCACGCGGAGACGTCCCTTGCATCGCCAGGGCGGGCGACGCATGTTGTGCGCACTCATGGACATGCACAACGTCGGGGGCACCCCGGGTGGCACGCGGACCTTCCTCTTGGGCCTCGTCATGCTGATCACTGGCGGCTACCTGCTGTTCGATCACGTGCAGGTCGGCGGCGGCTTCTGGCACTGGAACGCCTTCGGCGGGCGCGGCACGAGCTTCGGGATCACGCTGCTCCCGCTGCTCTTCGGCATCGGGATCCTGTTCGTGAACGGCCGCTCGTTCGTGGGCCGGTTCCTGACGGGAGCCGGCGCGCTGCTCATCCTCGTCGGGATCATCGCGAACCTCGACATCCGGTTCCAGCAGACGACGCTGGTCCACACGCTGATCATGCTCGTGCTGATCGTCGGCGGCATCGGGCTGATCGCCCGCTCGGCGATGCCGATGGAGCGCCAGGGCCAAAAGCGCGCGCCCGATACGGACGACTGATCAGTCGATAACCTCGATCTCGTCCTCGTCTGCGGCCGCGGGCTTCTTCTTCGGCGCCTCCTCCTCGGCCTTGGCCTTGGACTTGGACTTGGACTTCTTCGGCGCCTCTTCCTCGGCCTTCGCCTCGGACTCGGCATCGCCCTTGGCGGTCTTGGACTTGGACTTCTTCGGCGCCTCTTCCTCGGCCTTCGCCTCGGACTCGGCATCGCCCTTGGCGGCCTTGGCCTTGGACTTCTTCGGCGCCTCCTCCTCGGCCTTCGCCTCGGACTCGGCATCGCCCTTGGCGGCCTTGGCCTTGGACTTGGCCTTCTTTGGCGCCTCCTCCTCCTCGGCCTTCGCCTCGGACTCGGCCGCCTTCGCCTTGGACTTGGACTTCTTCGGCGCTTCCTCCTCCTCGGCCTTCGCCTCGGACTCGGCCGCCTTCGCCTTGGACTTGGACTTGGACTTCTTCGGCGCCTCCTCCTCTTCCTCGGCGCCCTTGGCCTTGGACTTGGACTTCTTCTTCGGCGCCTCGTCGCTCGCGTCCTCCTCGTCGTCACGGAAGAACGCGCGCTTCTTCTTTTTCTTCTTCGGCGCCTCCTCCTCTTCCTCGGCGCCCTTGGCCTTGGCCTTGGCCTTCTTCTTCGGCGCCTCGTCGCTCGCGTCCCCCTCGTCGTCACGGAAGAACGCGCGCTTCTTCTTTTTCTTCTTCGGCGCCTCGTCGTCCTCCTCGGCGGCCTTCGCGAGCTTCTTCTTCTTCGGCGCCTCGTCCTCCTCGGACTTGGCCTTGTCCTGCTTGATCTTCTTCGGCTTCTCCGGCTCCGGCTTCGCCGTCTCCTCGTCCCGCGACGCCTTCTTCGCCACCTTGGCCTTCGGCGCCTCGGCCTGGCCCTTGTCTCGGCCCTTGTCCTGCTCCTTCGGCTTGGAGGCAGCGATCACCTCGGGCGGCTTCTCCTCGACCGGCTTCGGCGGCAGGATCTTCTTGAAGGCGGCGCCGGAGCCCGGCTCGCCCAGCGCGACCGACTCGTGGAGCGCGAAGAGCTTCCAGTCGCCGCCAGCGTTCACGTACACGGCGAACGCGCGCAGCGGCAGCGGCTGGGTGCCCTCGCCCTCGACGCGCGTGAGCGGCGCGGACACCCACGCGAGCTGGCCGTCGTCGGTGACCGCGGCGGTGATCTCGCCGGAGAGCGCGGCGCGCGTCTTGCCGTCGACGCGCTTCTTCCACATCGCCCTGATGTCCTTCTTGCCGCGGGTGATCTCGCCGGCCATCGGCCCGACGACGATCGCGTCGGCGCGCCCCGACAGCTCGGTGCCCCACGCCGCCTGATCGAGGAGCCCCCGCTGGAACTTCTCGACGGCGAGCCGCGCGTTCGGATCGATCTTCTTGGCGCCCGCCGCGCCGGGCGGCACCACCGCGTCCTTCGCCAGCTCGGCCTTGATCTGCGGCTCGGTGGGCGTCTCCGCGACGGCCACCGCCTCGACGAGCCACAGGTCGTTGCTGTTCGTCAGCACGGCCATCACCGTGTGCGGATGGCCGTTGATGCTCGCGGTGTCGATCGCCAGCGCCGAGCGCCCGCCCGGCGCCGTGATCACCTCGAGCTTGCTCGACTCGATCGCCAGCTGCTTCTTCGTCTTCGGATCGACGACCTGCCCGAGCGCGACCAGCGCGTCCGCGCGCGTGCCGAGCATGTCGGCGCGCCGCGGCCCGAACACCATGAGCGAGTCATCGAGCAGCGTGAACAGGCTGTCCTTGTTGCCGCGGCCGAGCGTCTCGTAGATCTCGGTGACGAGATCCGAGGCGCCCTTCCGTGCCTCCGCCGCGTCGATCGCCGGGCCGACCGGCCGCTTGGGCTTGACGGCGCCGCCGCTCTGGCCGCTGCACGCGACGAGCGAGGCGACGGCGAAGCAGGCGAGCGCGGCGCGCACGAGGCTCCTCAGCGCGCCAGGCGGCCGCGGATGGAGGGCAGCGCCAGCCCCAGCTTCGTCTGATCCATCAGCTCCAGGTGCGGCGTGGTGTGATCGTCGTTCGAGAGCGAGAGCTGCGTCGCGGTCTCCTCCGAGAGCGAGAGCTCGGTCACCGTGGTCTCGTCGAGGAGCGCGGGGCGCGGGCGCACCGACGGGATGGCGGCGCGGTTCTGGGCGACGGGGCTCGTGCCCTTCGCGAGGCGGCGCGGCGGCGCGGCCTTGGGCTGGCCGAGCTCCACGACCTCCGCCGGCTTCGGCAGACGCTGGCGCTCCGCGAGGCTCGCCACCTCGACCGTCGCCTCGCTGTTGAAGCTTCGGTCGTCGGCCTCGCGCGCGGGCGCGACCGTCGCGATCGGCCGTGTCTTCCCGCTGCGCGGCGCGGCCGGCTGCGGCTCCGCGGCCCGCATGGAGCTCACGACGGGGCGCGGCTTCGAGGCGGCCTCCGTCGACGAGCGCGAGACGGCGGGGCGCGCCGCGGGCGCAGGCGTCGGGCGCGCCGCGGGCGCAGGCGTCGGGCGCGCCGCGGGCGCAGGCGCCGGGCGCGCCGCGGGCCGCGCCGGAGCCGGCGCGCGCGCGATCGGGTTGCGAGCTGCGTCCTCCGCCTTGTCGGCGGCGGCCCGTACACGAGCGAGCGCGATCTCCCATTCCCACTCATCCTCCTCCGCCATCGGCTGCGCCGCCACCGGCGCGACACTCTGCGGCGCAGGCACGATAGCAGGCGCGGGCGCAGGCGCGGGCGCGGGACGAGCCGGCGCCGCAGAGACGACCATCGGCGTGAGCGGAACCGGCGCGACCGCGATCGGTACCGTCAGCCGCGACGGCGGGACGAGCCGCGCCGCTTCCTGCGGCTGCGCGACCAGCCTCGCCACCGGCGTCGTCACCGGCGACTCCCACGGCCGGAGCTCGGCCGCCGCCAGATCATCATCCTGCCAGCCGACCACCTTCCCCCGGAGCCCGTCATCCAGGATCGAAGGACGCAGCGACACGATTCGATCCTCGGGCGTCAACACGAGCCCGTAGCGCGAGAGCTTCACGAAGCCCAGACGCTTCAGCAATCTGTCGAGGGCCGGCATGGGGCCCAGCCACTGCACCGTGCAGGCCAGGGCCCCACCCTTGTCTACTCCAGGCAACACATTGAACCTGCATCGCACTGCTAGCAGCTACCACCCGCGTCCCCATGCCCCTGGGGTCTCGCTCCCCGGGCCTACATGCTCCGGCTGCCTGCCGCGCCGCGTCACACTCCCGCGGCGTGACCACCGCCACGCACGCCGCGACCCCTGTGGCGCGCTGCGTCAGCGGCCCTGGAACCGCGGCGGCCGGCCTTCGGCGAACGCCGCCAGGCCCTCGTCGCGATCCTCGCTGAACAGCGTGACGTCGTAGAGCTGGCGCTCGAGCTCGAGCGCCTCGTCGAGCGCGCGGCCGTAGCCGCGCTCGATCGCCGACTTCGCCTGCCCCACCGAGAGCGGCGAGCAGCCCGCGAGCTCGCCGAGGAGGCCGTCGACGGCCCGCAGAAGGTCGGCGCGCGGGACCACCTGCGTCACGAGCCCTATCTCGAGCGCGCGCGCCGCGGGGATCCGACGCCCGAGCAGGATCAGCTCCTTCGCGCGCGCCTCGCCGACGAGCCGCGGCAGCCGCTGCGTGCCGCCCGCGCCCGGCATGATGCCGAGCCGGACCTCGGTGAGCCCGACCTCGGCGCCCTCGACGAGGATGCGGAAGTCGCACGCGAGCGCGAGCTCGAGGCCGCCGCCGTACGCCGAGCCGTTCATGGCCGCGATCGTCGGCTTGCGCAGCTCGCCCCAGCTGTTGATCGCGCCCGAGATCGCGTTGATGTACGGCCCGGCCTCGCTCGCCGGCACGCCGCGCCGCTCCTTGAGATCGGCCCCCGCGCAGAACGCGTGCTCGCCCGCGCCGGTGATCACGATGGCGTGCACCGCGTCGTCCGATTCGAGCTCGTTCGCGATCTCAGCCAGGCGCGTGTTGACGTCTCGCGAGAGCGCGTTGCGCACCGCGGGGCGGTTCAGCGTGACCCACGCGGTGGTACCGCGCTTCTCGAGCAAGACGTCCGAGTCCGAGTCCGACATGCAGCGGACGTTATCAGGAGTTGCCGAGCTCGGCGCGCCGCCGCGCGCGCGCCTGCTTGCCGAGGTGCGCCTTGAGGTACTTCGACGACAGCTCGTGCCCGACGAACGTCGACGCCGTGCGCGACGCCTCGGTCAGCTTGTCCAGATCGATGCCCGTCTCCACGCCCATGCCGTGCAGCATCGCGACGACATCTTCGGTCGCGAGGTTGCCGGACGCGCCGGGCGCGTACGGGCAGCCGCCGAGCCCGCCCGCCGCCGAGTCGATCGTGGTGACGCCCAGGGTCAGCGCGACGAGGCAGTTCGCGAGCGCCGTGCCCTGCGTGTCGTGGAAGTGCACCGCGACCGACTCCGCCGGGTACTTGGCGAGCACGCGCCCGATCACGTCCTCGACCTGGCGCGGGTTCGCGACGCCGATCGTGTCGCTGACCGACACCTGGTAGACGCCCAGCTCGCGGAGCCGGCCGGTCAGCGCCACCACGCGCTCGGGCTCGACGTCGCCCTCGTACGGGCAGCCAAAGCACGTCGACAGGTACGCGCGCACCGGCACGCCGACGGAGCGCGCGTGCGGCACGACGTCGTCGAACGCCTTGAGCGTGTCGGCGATCGACTTGTTGACGTTCTTCTGGTTGTGCGTCTCGGAGGCCGACATGAAGACGGCGACCTCCTTCATGCCGGCGGCGAGCGCCGTGTCGAGCCCGCGCCGGTTCGGCACGAGCGCGCTCATCCGCACGCCCGCCGGGCGCACCACGCCGCGCGCGACCTCCGAGGCATCGGCGAGCTGCGGGATCCACTTCGGCGAGACGAAGCTCGTGATCTCGATGTCGCGGATGCCGCTGCCGACCAGGGCGTCGATGAAGCGAATCTTGTCGGCCGTCGGGACCTGACGCGCCTCGTTCTGCAGCCCGTCGCGCGGGCCGACCTCGTAGATCGTGACCTTCTTCGGCAGGTTCACCGCGCGGCTCCGTCCGGGGAACCATAGACCGCGAACAGCTCCTCCACCAGGGCCGGCGTGAACGCCTCGAGCGTGTCGACCACGCGGTGCGCGCCCGACTGATCCCAGCCCTGGAAGTTGCCCGCCCGGACGGCCAGGACGATGCACCCGGCGGCGCGCCCCGCGGCGATCCCGGCCACCGAGTCCTCGACGACCAGGCAGGCGCCGGGAGGAAGGCCCAGCCGCGCCATGGCCTGGCGGTAGCCATCCGGCGCCGGCTTGCTCGTGGCGACGTCCTCCGCAGCCACGATCACGTCGAACGCCGCCTCGGGCCCGATGTACGGCAGGACCTGCGCGGCCTCCGCCCGCGAGCTGCCGGTGACGATCGCGCGCGGCAGGGCGCGCGTCCAGCCGAGCGCGCCGCGCGCGCCGGGGAGCACCGTGACGCCGAGCTCGGCGAACACCTCGTCGCGCGCGCCGGCCGTCCGCGCGATCAGCTCGTCGCGCGACCAGGCGAGCGCCGGGTAGCGCCCGCGGAGGCTGTCGTAGATCGCGACCCACGAGCGGCCCACGATGAAGTCGCGGTCGTACGGCTCGATCGCGATCCCCTGGCCGCGGGCGAGCGCCCGGGCCATCGCCTCGGCCGTCTCGCGCTCCGAGTCGATCAGCGTGCCGTCGAGATCGAAGAGGATCCCTCGCATGGGCCGAGCACTTTTAGCATGCGGCCCCCGGCACTTGGGCGCCCGGGTGGAGCCGAGGTCCGCGCGCGTAACCAAACGTGCAAAGGCCGGCACTGTGCGTGTGTCATCTTCGCCGGAGCCAACATGCGCCTCGCCCCGCTCGGTCTCAGTCTTGGCCTGAATCTCCTCCTCGCCCTCGGTTGCGCCCAGCACAACAAGCAGTCGGTCACGCTCTACGAGGCCGGCGACTACGCCGGGGCCGCGCGCGCGGCCGAGGCCGGCCTCGCCACGCACCCCAAAGACTCGGGCCTGTGGCAGATGCGCATCCGCGCCGCGCTCGCGCTCGGCGACGCACCGGGCGTCGCGCGCGCGTACGAGTCCTACCGCGCCCACTACGGCGGCGACGACGAGACGCTCCTCCGCGATCTGGCGATCGCCACGCTCGGCCAGGCGCTGGCGTCCCCGTCGGCGAAGCTGAAGCTCACCGCGATCGAGGCCGTGGCCTCCGCCGAGCTGCACGCGCTCGCCGACCAGGTCGCCGAGCGGATGGGCGACGAGAACGACCAGGTCGCCGCGTCCGCCGCGATCGCCATCCTGCGCGGGTACCCGCAGGCGCCGCAGGTCGCCGACGACATGCTGCGCTCCGAGGATCCCGAGGCGCGGCGGATCGCCCTCGACGGTATCGCCAGGAAGATCGGCGCGATCGCGATCGCCGAGATCCGCAAGGCCGCCGAGGATCCCGAGCCGCGCGTGCGGCGCGCGGCGCTCCGCTGGCTCGGCCAGCTCAAGGACCGGCCCTCGCAGGAGCTCCTCGAGCGCGCGCTCCGCCACGCCGACGAGGGCGTGCGCGCCGCGGCCGCCACCGCGCTCGCGCGGCTCGGCGCCGGCGACCTCGCGGCATTCGCCAAGCAGGCGCTCGCCGACCGCGCGCTCGCGGTCCGGCTCGCCGGCGTCGAGCTCCTCCGCGCCGCCAAGCAGACGGCCGAGCTGACCGCGCTCGCCGAGGATCCGGAGCCGCTGGTGGCGCTCGAGGCCGCGATCGCCACGAACGAGCCCGCGCTGCGGGCCCGGGCGCTCGAGCGCGCCGCCGCCTCCGACAAGTGGACGACCCGCGCCGCCGCCGCGAACACGGCCGCGCGGGCCGTCGATCGCACCGCCGCGGCGGCGCTCGCCAAGCGGCTCGCCGGCGATCCCGAGCTCGCCGTCCGGCTCGCCGCCGCGCGCACGCTCGCGAGCACCGGCGACCGCGCCGCCGCGATCGAGATCTTCGCCGCCGCGCTCGGCACCGACGCCGCCCTGTCCGCCGCCGCCGACCTCGCCCGCTTCGGCGACGCGCGCGGCGAGCAGGCGCTCGACGCGGCGATCCGCAGCACCGCGTCCGGAGCCGATCAGCGCGCCGCCGCCGTCGCCGCGCACGTCACCGCCCGCCGCGTCACGCCCGGCCTCGTCGCCGCTCTCGCGGATGGGAGCGGCGTGGTCCGGGTGGAGGCCGCCGCCGCGCTCGTGGCGATCGCCCGCTGACGCAGGGCCGCCGCACCGCGGAAGCAGGCGCGCGCCCACTGACGCCGGGGTGTTCACCCGTGATATGGCGTCGCCATGGGGAATATCCAGAGCTTGGTCATGGTCCTGTCTGCCCTCGCGATCGCCACCTCCGCCTGCAAGAAGGGCGACTGCGAGCAGGCATTCGAGATGGTGAAGAAGTGCGCGAAGGGCAAACAGGCGGAGAGGCTGGAGAAGGGGAAGGACGAGTTCGTCTCGTTCTGCGAGAAGGCGAAGGCCGACCCGAAGATGAAGGAGGAGGTCGAGGCAGGTCTTGCGTGCGCGAAGGAAGACTCGTGCGAGAAGATGGATGCCTGCGAGAAGGCAGGGCGCGCCAAGAAGCGCACGAAGAAGATCACAGACTCCATCACAGCCGGTAAGTGGAAGGACGCGTTCGACGACTGCACGCTGATGGAGGACTACTTCGCCGACGAGGCCTACAAGGCCGAGTGCAACAAGGTGTTCGCGAACGTCGACAAGATCACCGGCGACGACATGTCGAAGACGATGTACCGCTGCAAGTCGGGCGAGAAGATCAAGCAGGTCGCGCCGGACTTCGAGAAGGCGTGCAAGACGCTCGCGGCTGGCCAGCTCACCGCCGCGCAGAAGGCCGCGACCACCGCGCGCGACGCCGGCAAGAACGACTTCAAGGCGTGCCTCGAGCTGAAGGACACGGCGGCGCTGGCCGGGCCCGACGCCGTCACCGCCGCGCAGAAGCTGTGCGACGAGATGGCCGTGGCCGAGGGCGCGAAGAAGGCCACCGAGGAGGCGCGCGCCAACGCGGCGGCGAAGAAGACGAGCGTGCCGTACCAGTGCGACGCGTCCGCCGAGAAGCTGGCGAAGATCGACACCGAGTGGGCGAAGAAGACGCTCGATGACGTGCTCAAGGCCTGCTACGTCGAGCTCGGCACCGTCGTGATCGCGGAGGAGAGCAAGAACGCCAAGTACAGCTGCCCGCTCTACATCACAAAGGTCCAGGAGGCGGTGACCAAGTACGATCTCACCACCAAGTTCCCCGATCTCGCCGAGCCGATGAAGAAGCTGCCGGCCAAGTGCCAGGACGCCGGTAAGGACGCCAAGAAGGACGCCAAGAAGGACGCCACGAAGTAGCGGCGCCGCGCCGTGGCCGCGCCGTGGGTGACGAGGACCGTCGTCGGCATCGTGCTGGCGACGTTCTTCTCGGACGTCGGCCACGAGATGGTGACCGCCGTCCTGCCGCTGTACCTCGCGAGCGTGGGCCTCGGGCCCGCGGCGCTCGGCGTGATGGAGGGCGCCGCCGACCTCGCGTTCAGCCTGTCGAAGCTCGCCGGCGGCGCCGTCGGGCACCGCGCCCCGCGGAAGCGCCCGTGGATGGTCGCCGGCTACCTGGTGACCACGCTCGGTACCGGGCTCATCGCGCTGACGCGCGCCGCGGCCGCCGTGATCTCGCTGCGCACCGTCGCGTGGTTCGGCCGCGGCTTCCGCTCGCCGCTGCGCGACTTCCTGCTCGCCGACGAGGTCGGCCCGACGCATTTCGGGCGCGCGTACGGCTTCGAGCGGAGCGCGGACATGATCGGCGCCGTCGTCGGGCCGCTGTGCGCGGCGCTGCTCGTCGCCTCCGGGGCAGCCTCGGGCTCGGCGTGCTCGCCAGCATGAACGCGCTCGGCGATCTCGGCTCGAGCCTCACCGTCGGGCTGCTCCTGGCCGCGGACCGGCCGGCGCTCGCGTTCCTGCTCCCCGCGCTCGCCGGGGGCCTCGGGACCGCCTGGATGATCGCGCTCGTCGCGCGGCGGACGATCCGTTGACGCGCCGCGCCGCCCTGGCTGCCCGGTGCGCGGAACAGGCTCGCGCCCGCGGCGCTGACCGGCTACCTTCGCCCGCATGACCATGAAGCGACGCGACGCGCTGAAGACGCTTGGTGGACTGGCCGGGGCGGCGGGCATGGCGCGGCTCCTCCCCGGTTGTAGCGGCGCGGACGAGCCCGAGCGGCCGGTCGGGATCACGACCTACGTCTACCTGATGATGGAGAACCGCACGTACGACGCCGTCCTCGGCGCGCGCGCGCTCGAGGGGCTGCCCGGCGACGGCCTGCGCGCCGGGTTCTCGAACCCCGACCTGAACGGCACCGCCGTCGCGTCGTTCGCCGCGCCGGTGGATCGCGGCACGAGCGTCGCCACCGTCTGCGATCCCGATCCGCCGCACGCCTGGACGCCGTCGCACAACGCGTTCAACAGCGGCGCGATGGACGGCTTCTTGCGCGAGCACCAGAAGCGCCACGGCAACTCCGTCGCGGCGATCGAGCCCATGAAGTACCTGACGCGCGCGCACGCACCGATCACGTGGGCGCTCGCCGACGCGTACACGTCGTGCGATCGCTGGTTCGCGTCGGTGATGGGGCCGACCCTGCCGAACCGCGCGTACTGGCACACCGGCACGTCGTTCGGCCTCGACAACAATCAGGCCGTCCTGAACGCGTTCGCGAGCGTCCCGGTGCCGACGATCTATAACCGCCTCGTCGAAGGCGGCGTGGACTGGGCGTATTACTACGGCAACCTCGCGGTCGCCGCGCTGCTCGCGTCGCCTGGGCCCTACCAGATCGACATCGGCCCGAACGACGGCACCGGCAACGCGCGCCGGTTCGGCGACGCGCGCTACGGCGCCGGCCAGTTCTTCAAGGACGCCGCCGCCGGCAAGCTGCCGCCGGTCGTCTACATCGATCCGTCGTTCGGCGTGAACGACGACCACCCGCCGGCGCACCCGATCCTCGGCCAGGAGCTGATCGCGGCCGTCTACACCGCGCTCGCCACCTCGCCGCAGTGGAACAACGTGATGCTCGTGATCACGTACGACGAGCACGGCGGCTACTTCGATCACGTGCCGCCGCCGATGACCACCGACGACACGTTCGAGCGGTTCGGCATCGATGGCTTCCGCCAGCTCGGCTTCCGCGTGCCCGCGCTGGTCGTCGGGCCGTACGCCAAGCAGGGCTACGTGAGCTCGGTGACGTACGATCACACGTCCGCGCTCAAGCACCTGCAGAGCACGTTCGGCCTCGCCTCGCTCACCCCGCGCGTCGACGCGGCGAACGACCTCCTGGACTGCATCGACATGGATCGACTCGCGCGCGGCGAGCCCGCGCCGCCGGTCGAGCTGCCCGTGCTCGACGCGCTCGAGTGGCCGATCGATCACGCGAGCTGCATCGGCGCGAGCGGCATCCCGGCCGAGGACCTGACCGGCGAGGAGAACGACACGCTCGAGGCGTGGGCCGACAAGCACCCCGAGGCGTTCGCCGGCGGCTACGACCTGCGCGGCGATCACGCCCAGTACCTGCGCTCGATCCGCGCGTACCTGCGCTCGCACGGCCGGGTCCGCTAGCCGGCGCCCGCGGCTCAGCCGACGCCCGCGGCTCAGCCGGCGCCCGCAGCTCAGCCAAAATCGACGGCGGTCGTGTTCGCGCCGCTCACGACGATGCCGACGCGCTCGCCCGCCGCCGGCGCGTAGGCGCCGGAGAGGAGCGCGGCGAGCGGCGCCGCGGCGCCCGGCTCGGCGACGAGCCGCAGCGTCGACCACAACGCGCGCTGCGCGGCGCGGATCGCGTCGTCCTCGACCAGCACCACGCGCTCGACGAAGCGCTGCGCGAGCGGGAACATCCGCTCGCCGACGCGGCGCGGGGCGAGCGAGTCGGCGGCGAGGCCGTCCGTCGGCGCGTCGACCGGCCGGCCCGCCGCGAGCGCGGCGTGGAGCGTCGGCGACGCGCGCGGCTCGACGCCGACGAGCCGCAGCTCGCCGCGGTACCACGCCGCGATCCCGCCGAGGAGGCCGCCGCCGCCGACCGCGACGAGCAGCGTCTCGAGCGCGGGCGCCTGGCGGGAGAGCTCGAGCCCGAGCGTGCCCTGCCCGAGCAGCGTCTCGTCCTGATCGAACGCGTGGATCGGCAGCGCGCCGCTCTCCTCGGCCCACGCCTCGCTCGCGCGGAGCGCGTCGGCGTACCGCTCGCCCGTCACCACCAGCTCAGCGCCCGCGTCGCGGATGCGCTGGAGCTTCGCCGGTGACGAGATCTCCGGCACGAAGATCCGCGCGCGGACACCGAGGCGCCCGGCCGCGTACGCCACCGCCGCGCCGTGGTTGCCGCCCGACGCCGCGACGACGCCTGCCGGCGGCACCTCGCGCGAGAGCAGGTGCGCGAACGCGCCGCGCGTCTTGAACGAGCCCGCGTGCTGGAGCTGCTCGAGCTTGAGCGTGAGCGGGAACGGCGCCAGCCCCAGCTCGGCGGCGTCGATCTCGACGATCGGGGTCGCGCGGACGTACGGGGCGATGAGCCGCGCGGTGGCGGTGATGGCGTCTCGATCGAGCGTCGGCACGCCGCGGATGTTGGCACGACTCGGGCTGCCGGCCCGCGCGCCCGCGCGCCCGCGCCGCCGGCCATTTGCCCCTGGCCGCGACCCTCGGTACCGTGCGCGGCCTATGAGACGTTCTCCGCTGCTTCGCGCTCCCCTCTGCAACCTGATGCTCGCTCTTGCCGCGCTCGCCTTCACGCGCGGCGTCACGGAGGCCAGCGCGCCGATGGCCAAGGGCCAGGCGCCCGGTTGGTTCCGCATGAAGCTCGGCGACTTCGAGGTCACCGCGCTCTCCGACGGCACGATCGAGATGCCCGTCGATCAGTTCCTCACGAACACCACACCCGAGAAGGTGAAGAAGGCCATGGCGGCGGCGTTCCTCAAGTCGCCCGTCGAGGCCTCGGTCAACGCCTACCTGATCAACACCGGCCCCAAGCTGGTCCTGATCGATACCGGCGCCGCCGCCGTGATGGGCCCGACGCTCGGCAAGCTGATCCAGAACCTCCGCGCCTCCGGCTACAAGCCCGAGCAGGTCGACGAGGTCTACATCACCCATATGCACGGCGATCACCTCGGCGGCCTTTTGGCCGGCGACAAGGCTGCGTTCCCGAACGCCGTCCTGCGGACCGCGAAGGCCGAGAGTGACTACTGGCTCTCGCCGGCCAACGCGGACAAGGCGCCCGAGAACGTGAAGGGCTTCTTCAAGGCCGCGGCGGCCGCGTTCAAGCCGTACATCGCGGCCGGCAAGCACAAGCCGTTCGAGGGCGCCGACGTCGAGCTCGTCCCGGGCGTCCACGCGATCGCCGCTGCGGGCCACACTCCCGGCCACACGATCTACTCGGTCGAGAGCAAGGGCGAGAAGCTCATGCTCTGGGGCGATCTCATGCACGTCGCCGCGGTGCAGTTCCCCGATCCGTCGGTGACGATCCAGTTCGACAACGACTCCAAGGCCGCCGCGCCGCAGCGCAAGAAGCAGTTCGCCGACGCCGCCGCCAAGGGCTACTACGTGGGCGTCGCGCACATCTCGTTCCCCGGCATCGGCCATCTGCGTGCCGAGGGCGCCGGCTACGTCTGGGTGCCTGTGAACTACACGACCAAGTAGCCCGCCGGGGGGCCTGTAGCCCGAAGCATGCATATCAATTCTTCACTGGCTTGAAGGCCGCGGGACAAGTCGACACGATGCGCGCGTGCCGGGATTCGAGAAGTCGCATCGTCACGACAAGGACCTTGCGGCACCGGAGCTAACCGCCGAGAGGCGCGCGCGCCGGGCGCCAGCTCACGACGATGACGCGCGTGACGCTGACGTGCGCGCATACGCCCAGCAAGAAGTACGGTTGTGGCAGCTCATCGACCGCGAGCGCGAGAACGCCGCCGAACGCGATGCCGCGGCCGCAGGCGATCGGGCGCGACCTCCGGCCGGTTGCGCCGTCGACAACCAGTCCATCGGCGAAGCCTTCGCGCGCACCCTCGCCGATGACGAGCTCGAGCAGCTGATCGCATACCTCATCCACCGCCGCGATCGCGCCGACCTCGACGCCATCGATCGTGAGGTCGCGGCTGGCAACCTCGCCATGCTCGCGGCCGAGGCTGCACGCCGCGAGTTGCCCAGCGGCGCCCTCGACCGTGATGCGGTGCGAGCGCTGGTCCGCGAGGCCGCTCTTGGTGCCAAGGAGCTCACCGCGGTCCTGCAGCCGCTCGCCGCGAGCCGCGATGGCCTCCGCAACCATCCGCTCACCGAGCGCTTCCTCGAGCACGCCATTGAGCGCCTCGCCTGGGTCGCCGACACCCTCGCCGCGAGCGAAAGTTACGTCGAGCTCGCCGCGAGCATCGGCGGCCGGTCCGGTGCCGCGCTGCTCGCCATGGCCGTCACTCGCGCCCAGGCCGCGCACGTCGTCCTCGCCATCCTCCGGCCCTGGAGCGCCTTCCTCCAGCTCCATGACCGGGTCGCCATGCTGCCGCTCCTCCAGCTCGAGCACCGCTTTCGCTTGCTCGATGCCGAGCAGCGTGGCGTCACCGCCGCGCTTGCCCAGCTCGCCGCCTTCGATCCCGGCTCGATCGCCGCTGCGAGCGCGGAGGTGCCCGGCCGCGTCGCGGCGCTGGCCGCCGCCTTCGACGCCACGCTCGCCGATATCGGCCGCGCCGAGGACGTCCAGCGCTGGGCCCTGCGGATCCAGCTCGCCACCGATCTCGTCACGTTCGCCGCTGGCCTGCGTGGCTCGTTCGCGATGCGCGGACCGCCCTCGGCGATGGCAGCCCCGATGCCGGCGCTCGCTGGCGTCGGCGCCGGCGGGGCCGCAGCGATGGGCCAGGTTGTCGTGTCGGCCGAGTGGGTCGCCGCGATCCGACACCTCGTCGAGATCGGCGCCCTCTCCGCCGTCGGCGCCGCAGAGGCGCTCCGCGTCCGCGGCGTCACCGCCGCCATGGCGCAGGCCACCGACCTACCGCAGGCGGTCAAGGATCTGCTCGGCGAGGGCCCCACCACCGACGCCATGAAGGTGACCAACACCACCGGGGCGGGTGCCGCGCGGCCGCCCCGTCACCATGTCTTGCCGCAGGAAGATCGCGCATTCTTCGAGGAGCGCGGCTTCACTGGCGATCTCGACATCGACCACTTCACAGTCGAGCTTGATGTTGCGGAACATCAGGCCCAGCACGGCGGCGGCAACTGGCAGAGGGGCCGGGAGTGGGCCGGAGAATGGAATGCGTTGATCATGAAGACTCTCAGGGACCGTGAAACACAATTGGGACGTCAGATGACCGTCGCCGAGATCATGGGACGAGTAGAAGCATTGATGAAACGTCGCGACATTCCTCTACGGTTCGTACCTTATCGAGGTCAGTAAGCATGTACCAGAAATCATGGTCCGGAGACTGGCACGCCCGCATCCTCGAGCGCGCGCAGCGGCTCGGGTTCGACACTGTCACGCAGTACGCGGCCGCTCGCGTGGGTGTTTCGCTAGTCGACCTCGCCAACGAGCTCGCAAGTGATAGCGAGGATGTCGCGGGCGTGCAGATCATGTGGATGCTCGTCGAAGAAGCGATCCGAACCCACACGATTCCACGCGTCCTCCGGGACCTGTTCGTCCGCGAGTTGCGCGAAGTCCTCCCGCAGGGCTGGAAGTCCCCCCTCGATGACGCCTCTCGCTCCCAGGTCGCAGACGCGCTAGCAACCTGGGGAGCCGAGCTCCGGGAGCTTCTTCCCGAGGAGACGACGTTCACAGCCGGCCGAGCGTTCCTGAACGCCGAGCTGCCGAACGGCTGGTTCCCCGAAGGGCCGGACGACCCCGTCATCGTCTCGTTCGTCGATCGCTGCCTCGGACGCGCACCCTCGTGATCAGCAAGGTTCGTCGACCGCTGCCTCGGACACGCGCACCTGCGTGAACGGCCAACCTGACTGATTGGCTCTGGAAACCCACCTGAGCCTACTGGCCTGACGCGTCGCGTCTAACGCGGGCAGTCACCTCCTTTATATAGGCCGGGCCCGGCCCGATCTGGGCCGATCTCGCTCCGGGCTTCAGCCGTGATCGCGGGGGGACCGGTGGGCCTGGAGCTCGAGGTACGAGCGGATCCATACCTCGTGAAAGAACGGTGGCATCGCCTTGTAGAACAGCTCGATGCTCACATCGCGATACTCGCTCCGAAAGTGCGCACGCATCTCCCGGAGCTGCGTCACCATCCCGTCCCGGAAGATCCGAGGAATGTACAGCAGCCCCGGCTCGAGCTCGGAGCCACCCGACGGACCGCGCGGCAAGATGCGGGCAGCCACGAGCGCGTGCGGAACCACCGTCCGCGATACGGCGTGCTCGTTGAGCGTGAGCTGATTGCCTTCCACCACGTCGCGCAACGTCAGCGAGTGCCCCGGAGCCGCGTCCACGACCTCGTAGAGCCGCATCGTGGATCTGGATAACGCGGTCAGGTATGCCCGCTCGCCGTCTGCGAGCACGGCCTCTGCGAGATAGGCACCGGCGAGGGACACGCCACGACCGCCGATGTAATCGAACGCAGCCCAGGTCTCCGCGACGTCGGTCGAGACCAGGGCGAGCTCGTCCGGCAGCTCGAGGATGCGGTCGAGATACCGCCACCAGAACAGGTCGAGGCCCTCCTCGATCTCGGCTTCGGCGAATGCATCGAGCCACTCCTCGAACTGGCGAAGCGCCGATCTCCGTTCCTGTGCCGTGTACTCCGTCGGTACACGGGGATCACCACAGCACCTCTTATATTTCTTACCGCTGCCGCAGATACACCGCTCGTTGGGGCCGATCTTCACCATGACGCGGATACGCCCTTCCGCAGTCGATCACTTCCACTCCGCACGCTCGGCGAATTACCACATCACGCAATCACCGCTACCGCGAGCGCGCGACATTCGTACGGGTATCCGGATATTTTATATGCGTCAATTTTCGGTCTACGCGAGCATTGCTGAACCGCTCGCACTTGAACATTGCCGGACAGCTCGTCATCCTCTGGCGCGTGGCGGGATTCGAGAAGACGCATCGTCACGACAAGGACCTCGCGGCACCGAACGGGGAGGCCGAACGCCGGGCGCGCCGGGCACTGGCCCACGATGCCGACGACCGGGATTCAGACGTGCGCACGTACGCGCAGCAAGAAGTGCGGCTATGGCAGCTCCTGGACCGTGAGCGCGAGAAGGCCGCCGAACGCGGCGCCGCGGACGCAGGCACTCCGGCGCGGATTCCGGCCGGTTGCGCCGTCGACAACCAGTCCATCGGCGAGGCATTCGCGCGCACCCTCGCCGACGACGAGCTCGAGCAGATGATCGCCTACCTCATCCACCGCCGCGACCGCGCCGACCTCGACGCCCTCGATCGCGAGGTCGCCACCAGCAACCTCGCCGTGCTCGCCGCCGAGTCCGCACGCCGCGGGCGGCCCAGCGGCGCCCTCGACCGTGACGCGGTACGAGCGCTGATCCGCGAGGCTGCTCTCGGCACCAAGGAGCTCACCGCGGTCCTCCAGCCGCTCGCCGCGAGCCGCGATGGCCTCCGCAACCATCCGCTCACCGAGCACTTCCTCGAGCACGCGATCGAGCGCCTTGCCTGGGTCGCCGACACCCTCGCCGCGAGCGGCAGCTACGTCGAGCTCGCCACGAGCACCGGCGGTCAGGCAGGCGCCGCGCTGCTCGCCATGGCCGTCACTCGCGCCCAGGCCACGCATGTCGCCCTCGCTATTCTCCGGCCCTGGAGCGCCTTCCTCCAGCTCCACGACCGTGTCGCCATGCTGCCGCTCCTCCAGCTCGAGCACCGCTTTCGCGTGCTCGATGCCGAGCAGCGCGGCGTCAACGTCGTGCTCGCTCAGCTCACCGCGTTCGACCCCGGCTCGGTCGCCGCCGCCAGCGCGGAGGTGCCCGATTGCGTCGCGGCGCTCGCCACCGCCTTCGAGACCATGCTCGCAGACGTCGAGCACGCTGAAGAGATCCAGCGCTGGGTCCTGCGAGCCCAGCTCGTCGCTGACCTGGTCACATTCGCCGCCGGCCTGCGTGGCATGTTCGCGATGCGCGGGCCGCCGTCGGCGATGACGTTCCCGATGCCGGCGCTTGCCGGCGCGGGCCTCGGCGGCGCCGCGGCGATGGGCCAGGTCGTCGTGTCCACCGAGTGGATCGCCGCGATCCGACACCTCGTCGAGATCGGCGCCATTTCCGTAGCCGGCGCCGCAGAGGCGCTCCGCGTCCGCGGCGTCACCGCCGCCATGGCGCAAGCCACTGACCTGCCGCAAGCAGTCAAGGACCTGCTCGGCGAGGGCCCCACGACCGACGCCATGAAGGTGACCAACGCTACCGGTGCGGGAACCGCGCGCTCGCCCCGGCACCACGTCCTGCCTCAGGAACACCGCGCGTTCTTCGAGCAGCGCGGCTTCACCGGCGATTTCGACATCGACCACTTCACCGTCGAGCTTGATACCGCGCACCATCAGGCGCAGCATGGCGGCGGCAACTGGCAGATGGGTCGGAAAGAATGGCCCGGAGAGTGGAACCGGTTCGTGATGGATGCTCTGTGGGAACTGGAGTCGCAACTAGGACGCCGGATGACTGTTGCCGAGATCATGCATAGAGTTGAGCGGCTGATGAAGCAACGCTTTATTCCCGTTCGCTTCGTTCCCTATGGGGGAGGCTAACAGGTGTCCTTCGCGAAAGCATGGTCCGGCGACTGGCATGGCCGCATTCTGGAGCGAGTGCACCAGCATGGATTCGAGACTGTCACGCAGTATGCGAGCGAGCGCCCCGGAGTCTCCCTTCTCGTGCTGGCCGAAGAGCTCGGACCGGACGATATTGCAGCAGTGCAGATCAGATCGCTCCTTGTCGAGGAAGCGATCCGGACCCGCACGCTTCCGCGCGCCCTCCGTGATCTGTTTGTTCGGGAGCTACGCGACTCCCTCCCGGAGGGTTGGAAATATCCTCTCGATGACGCATCTCGATGCGAGGTCGCTGGAGCGCTCGCTACCTGGAAGACCGAGCTGAAGGTCGAAGACCACCTCGACTGCTTCGACGACGAGTCGACGTTCAAAGCCGGCCAAGATCTCCTGAATGCCGAGCTGCCGGACGGCTGGCTCCCCGACGGCCCCGACGACCCCGTCATCGTCTCGTTCGTCGATCGCTGCCTCGGACGCGTGCCCTCGTGACCGGCGCTAGCGACATGGCCGCCGATGCCTCGGCGGCGCTCGAACAGCGGCTCCAGCTCGCCCTCGCGCGGGCGGAGCGAGCCGCGCGACGGCTCGCGGGCGAGACAGCGCTCCCCCAGCTGGCGAAGCTCGGCCCGCCGGCTGAAGACACCCCCGCCTACGCGCTCGCCCTCGCGCTGCGGCTGACGCTCGACGAGCTCGAGCTGGTCTGGTCGGTCGTCGCGCGCGCGATCGAGCCGCGAGTCGCCGCCTACGCCCGCGTCGCGTTCGGTGCCGACGCCCGGCTCGGCCTCTCCATCGGCCAGCACGTCACGTGGTCCGAGCTACCGGCCGAGCGGTGCCGCGCCCTGCTCGGTGTCCTCGATCCCCGGCACGCGCTGCGCACGAGCGGGATCCTGATCCCGGCCGGCGATCCGCCCCACGACGTGACGACGCCGTGGACCGTTTCGCCGCGCATCTGCAGCTTCCTGCGCGGCGAGGATCGGGTCGATCCGGTCGTGGAGGCGCTCGGCGGCGTAGTGCACCCCGGCCCGACCATCGCGTCGGGTGAGCAGCGGGCGGCGCTGGCCCAGCTCCGCGCGCACCTCGCGTCGTCGGACGGCGCGACGATCCTCCTCGAGGGCGCCGCCGGCACCGGCCGCCGCACCGCGCTCGCCGTCGCCGCGGCCCCGCGCAAGGTCGTGGCGGTGGACTTCGCGCGCGTCGCGCCGCGGCAGGCCGAGGGCGTCCTCGAGGCGGTGCTCCGCGAGGCGCTGCTGCTCGACGCCATCCCCGTGCTCGCGAACCTCGACGAGCTGTGGGCACGCCTCCCGCCCGACGACGAGGTCCTGCTGCGCCTCGCGCTGCGGCTCGACGCGCTCCACGGCCCGCTCGCCATCACGGCATCGGTGCCCGCGATCGATCTGCGCGCGCGGCGGCGCGTGCTCCTGCGAGCGCGCTGGCCGCGGCCCGACGCCAGGACGCGCCGCGCGCTGTGGACATCGGCGCTCGGCGAGGCCGGCCCGGCCGCCGAGCTCGACCTCATCGCGCACCGCTACGAGCTCGGCGCCGGCGCCATCGCTGCCGCCGCGCGGTCGGCGCAGCACCACGCCGCGCTCCGCGGCCGCGCCCAGCCGGCGCACGCCGACCTCGTCGCGGGCATCCGCGACAACATCGCCGAGCGGCTCGGCGAGCTCGCGCGGCGCGTCGAGATCACGCAGGCGTGGTCGGAGCTCGTCCTGCCGCCCGAGACGCGCGACGACGTGCAGGCGCTGATCGGCCGCATCCGCCACGCGCACCTCGTGCTCGAGCAATGGCGCTTCCGCAAGAAGCTCGCGCGTGGCACCGGCGTGGCCGCGCTGTTCTCGGGCCCGCCCGGCACCGGCAAGACGATGGTCGCGGGGCTGATCGCGCGCGAGCTCCAGCTCGAGCTGTACCAGGTCGATCTCTCGCGCATCGTCTCGAAGTGGGTGGGCGAGACCGAGAAGCAGCTCGCGCGCGTGTTCGAAGCGGCCGAGGCCGGCCACGCGCTGCTCCTGTTCGACGAGGCCGACGCGCTGTTCGCCAAGCGCACCACCGAGGTCAGGTCCGCGGTCGATCGCTACGCCAACCTCGAGGTCAATTATCTGCTCCAGCGCGTCGAGAGCTTCGGCGGCGTCGTCATCCTGACGACGAACCTCGATGCCAGCATCGATCCGGCGCTCCGCCGCCGGCTCGCGAGCCACATCGTGTTCGAGCCGCCCGAGCGCGACGAGCGGCTCTTACTCTGGCACGGGATGCTCGCCGCTGGCGCCCCGCTCGCCCCCGAGCTTGGCCTCGAGCGCCTCGCGGACGAGCTCCCGGCGATGACCGGCGCGAACATCCGCAACGCCGTCCTCACCGCGGCGTTCCTGGCCGCCGAGGACGGCGCGCCGATCAGCGCCGCGCACCTCGCGCGCGGTGCGCGCAGCGAGTACCGCGCGATGGGCCGCATGCTCGCCTCCGGCGAGCGCGCCGGCCGGCTGTGAGGCGAAGCAGAGGGGCGGGGAGAGCCCTGGCCCCCATTCGTCGGCCCGCCCGGCTTGGGCGATCTGGCATACAAGAGCCCGTCCTCCACCACCTGTAATTGATTGATTTTCCTGGCCCACGAACATGGTCGGAGCCGCCGCCGAAGAAGCCGGAGGGTCCGACCCTGTAATTGATTGATTTTCCTGGCCCACGAACATGGAGCGTCGTCCCACGACGTTCCGTCGACCCTCGCCGTTCCTGATCGGGAAGACCCAGTAGTCGGCGCCCCAGTACGCGAACGCGTAGTCGGTCGACCGCGCCGCCCACTCGTCAGGCGCCTAGGAGACTGCGTCGGCCGCTCAAAAACGCAGGTAACTGATCGATCCCTCGATCTGTAAGTGCTCGATCTCGGAGTTTGACACCAGTCTCCTAGCGGCGCACCCCTCCCTGGATGTAGGGGTGGGTAGTTGTTCGCCAACTGTTAATCCACTTCGTGGGGCGGTGCTTGATCGATGGGATGGTTTCCGCGTGCAGAGCAGCGAGCGTCCCCCCATCTCCCTCGGCGCCGTCATGCTCTACCTGCTCGCCCGCCTCCTCATGAGGGACGTGCAACCGGCGAGCTTCTACCATAGCTCTCCCAAGGGCCTCCTCGTGTTCGAGAAGTCCGGGGGCAAGCAGGCCCGCGACAAAAAGGAAACGATCGGAGCTTCCGAGCGCACGAAGCGCCGCAACCCGCGCCGCAATCCGTACGCCGGCTGCGTCACCGTGGAGGACGTGCTAGCGGTCTTGCACGAGATCGCCAACGCTGGCGCGTACGGCACCCGCGAGCAGGCCACCGTCGTGATGACCGCGATCTCGACCGTCCTCTTCAAGGTCAGCTCGCAGGGAGACTGCCGCCGGGTCCCATCGGATTACGGCTACGACTCCTCCAAGGAGCTCACGTTCGAGCTGCTCCTGCCGCTCCTGCTTGGTGACGTGCCCCCGCCAACGGCGCTGCTGGAGTGCCTGGGGCGGCTGCACGACGCCCTGCGCGCGGAGGGTGACGCCAAGAAGGAGCTCGCCCTGTCCCTCGCCCGCGAGCTGCCGGAGGATCCGCATTGCCCGGCCCGTCTCGCTGCCGAGAGGAAGCGCTGGATCCAGGACGAGCCCTTTCGAACGTTGCCGCTCGGATTCTCGAGTCACTATCTCTTCTATTGTCTGAATGCGAATTTCCGTTTCAGGTCGCCCGCGACGGGCATCCTAATGGTGTTGCTCAAGGTGCTCCCCTCGCTCCTCAACGATGCGAACGGGCGATGGGACATCCCCTTGATCGGGCCCCCCTTAAGGTGGTCCATCGGGCTGGACCTCGAGCAACTCGGGCTGGACCTCGAGCAAGTCGAGGCCAACGAGCAGCGGCGGCGGGCGGTAGATGACCTCCGGCAGCGTTTGCTACAGCGCAACTCCAACGCCTTCGGCGCCGCGCTGTGTCGAGCGTGGGGCGCCGGCTACCTCGACTCCGTATCACAGGAGGCCGAGGCCGGCCTGCTAGCTTGTCCGCTGCACATCCTGAAGAAATCATAACAATGCGCACCGAAGACCATATCGCCCTGAAGGCGACCATCAATCGGTTATTCGCCTCGACGCTCGCTCATGGCATGGAGGACGAGGTGGAGGAGGAGCGCAAGGAGAGAGCTCCTTCGCTCGATCTCAACGAGGTCAGCGCAAACGTGGCGGGCCTGCTCTCGTCCGGGCTGCGGCATCGCTTCGACACTGAACGCCAGCAGATCAGCTTGGGCGAAAGCTTCGACTTCGACATCGACGGACAGCTGAAGCAGCGCCGCAAGGCGACATCCCACGTCTCCAAGCGCGCTACTGCTCACCTCATCGACCAGCTCCAGGTTCTCAGGCGAGACATGTTCGTGGAGAAGCGGCTCGGGCTCTGGGCGCGATTGGTCTTGGGATGGATCAGGTTCTGGGACGAGGTGCTTCGACTTTCCGTAATCGTGAGTACAGCCGTGGGTGCGCTCGTGATGTTTCTGCTGATGCATCAATGCACGGGGCCTGCGCCCTCTGCCGAGCCCTCCAGAGCGTGCGATCCTTGCAAAGAAACGATCGTCAGGTTTCCGGTCGAAAAGCCCGTTCCTTTCCCCGTCCCCGGTAAGCCCATCTACGTGTACCTTCCAGCTCCCACACCGCCGGATGCCGGTATGCCCCTCCCCGACCCGCCCGGAGGGCCGGGCCAGGGAGATGGGACCGCCACGGGAACGCCCGCGCCACCACTGCCAGGCAAGCAGACGGTGACGGCGACGACGACGCCCGGGTCTCCACCGGGCGGACCGGCAGAGGCGTCACCTCCGTCGTCACCGCCGCCTCCAGGTTCTCCGCCCGGCCCTTCGAAGGCCGAGACCAGAAATCCCGCCGGAGTCGCCGGCGTGATTCACGCCAGCGAACCGCCGCAGGGTCCGTCGGCACCAGGCTGGATGCGAGGGACGACGAGCCCGCCTGCGCTCGGGCTCCACGGTTGGCTCCGTGGTTACGAAGATCCGGACGTCTGTCAACCGTGCCCCTGCCTGGAGGAAGCTGAAGGGAGCAGGAAATGAACGCACACCTTGTCATCGCAGCATCGCTCTGCGCGATCGCGCTTCCGTCCGGCTGTGGAGGCGGCGGGTCACCCCGGAGGCCTTCCGGTCCGCCTGGTGCCTGCTCGGCGAAGATCCCCGCAACAGCCAGCCACCAGGAGCGCGCGCTGCTGCTGGCCAAAGCCGCGCTGGATCGCCTGGTCGACGGGAACCAGCGGGAGGGGATCGCGTGTGCGATGGGCGCGTTGCAACATGCGCGCGCTCTGCCCCGCGCGCGCCTCCCGCTCTACGATCGAGGTCGACAGAAGCTCGTCGGTACCATCGAGTTCGTGGCGTGGATGGCAGAATACTGGAACCTCGGGGGGCCCTATGACGTCGAGGTTCCCAAGCACTGGGATCGGGACCGAAAGCGTGAATTCGAAAAGATCGCGAAGCTGTCCGAGCCAGCGTTCGGTGGCAACCGCGAGCTAGAGCGCGCGGTGGGCGCCGCCATGATCGGCCTAACCGCGATGGCACACTTCGATCCGGCCAACAACCTCGGGAAATACAATGGGCTCCTCGAGTACGGCCGCACGCTCATCGAGCCGTGGAAGAAGGAGCCCGCGGAGGGGTTCCACTACCAGGCGTGGATCCTGTTCCATGCCACCGTGGAGGCTTGGCCGCACGTTCGCGTCGCAGCCATGGACAAGGTCCCGCCTTGCTGCGACCCGTTGAAATCGGTGCAGAAATGGGATCCGGAGCTACAGGAGAACGCCGAGCGTGCCAAAACAGCCTGCGGAGTATGGCTCGGCGCGCAGTCGTCCGACGGCGATCGCAACTGAGTTCTCCATCGCCGCGCACACGCCTTCTTAATGGAGGCGGCGACCCCGAGGGATGAAACGGGCGGTAGCGTAGGCTCCTCGTTAGTGAGCCTGGACAACCTCGGCGAGGGGTAGCGACATACGCCGCCGTCGGCGCGTTACCTCGGGCGACGGATCTATCTCGGCGTGGTGGTCGTGCTCGCCACGGCGATGCAGCAGTGCCTCGCGCCGTGGCGGTTGCACCGGCTGCGGGAAGAGTTCGGGGTGAGCAAAGCGACGCTCGAGCGATAGCGCACGTGGTGGCAGGAGGCGTTCCCCGCGAGCGCGTTCTGGAAGGCGGCGAAGGCGGCGTTCGCGGCGCCGGTCGCGGAGGCGCAGGTCCCGAGCGCGCTGCTCGAGCGGTTCGCGGGCGACGACCGCGTGCGCTCGAACCGCGCGTCGAGCCGGTAGTGTCCGCCGCGCCGCCCGCGCCAGAGCTGCCGCCGCTGCTCGGCAAGCTGGTCGCCGCGCAGCAGGACAGCGGGCTGTCGCCGGCGTACCTGCCGAAGGACGAACGCGCGACGCCGCCGCGCACGACCGACGAGACGGAGGTGCGTCGTGAACAAGAAGCTGTTGTCCCTGTTTGGCCTCAAGTGGAACCCGTTTGCGCCGACGTGCCGACCGCGGCGCTGCTCGTCGCGCCGCGCATCCAGAGCTTCTGCTGGCGGGTCGAGAACCTCGCCGGTGAGGGCGGCTTCGCGCTCGTGACCAGCATGCCGGGCCTGGGCAAGTCGGCCGCGCTGCGCGTGCTCGTCGAGCGGCTCGCGGCGCTGCGCGAGATCAAGATCGGCGTGATGGCCAAGCCGCACAGCGGCGTGTCGGATTTCTATCGCGAGCTGGGTGACCTCTTCGGTGTGCCGCTGTCGCCGCACAACCGGTGGGCCGGGGCCAAGCTCCTGCGCGAGCGGTGGCAGGCGCACATCGACGGCGCGCTGGTGCGGCCGGTGCTCGTCGTCGACGAGGCGCAGGACACGTCGTCGGCCGTGCTCAACGAGCTGCGCCACCTGTCGAGCGCGCGGCTCGACTCGCACCTGCTGCTGACGACGATCCTCGCCGGCGATGCGCGGCTCGTCGAGAAATTCCGCTGCGACGAGCTCCTGCCGCTGGCGAGCCGGATGCGCGTGCGGCTCACCCTCGACCGCGCGACGCCCGACGAGCTCGCGCAGTGCCTGCGCCACGCCATGACCCAGGCGGGCGCGGCCAAGCTGATGACCGCCGAGCTCGTCGCGACGCTGTGCGAGCACGCCGCCGGCAATTACCGCACGCTGATGACGATGGCGAGCGAGCTGCTCGCGACCGCGCCGAGCGCGAGGCCACGCAGCTCGACGAAAAGCTCTTCTTCGAGCTCTACACGCCCGCGACGAGCGCCGAGCCGGCGAAGAAGCCGGCGGTCGAGCCCAGGAGCAAGCGGCGATGAGCCTCCCCACGCTGCCGGCGCATCGGCTCGCCGCACGCCCGCCGGACCACGCGCGCACGAAGTCGACGATCGTGTCACGGATGTCGTAGGGAACCCAGCGGCCGGTCAGGGCTCCCCAAGCTCTTTTTTTACGCTGACCAGCTCCGCCGTGACCTCGGCGATCACGTGGTCCTTCTTCACCAGCTTGGCCTCGAGCTCCTTGGTCCTCGTCACGAGCTCCTTCTCGCGCTTGCTCGGCTCGTTCGAGGCCGGCGGCCCGAGCGCCGCTCCGAGGTTCTCGAGCACCTAGCGCAGCTACTGGTAGAACACCGACGGCTGGAGCTGGCCTCCTCGCAGATCTTCGAGACCAGCTCCTTGTCGACGAGGTGGCGGCGCAGCAACACGACCTTTTGTTCGGTGGGGAACTGACGGCGGGAACGGTTCGACTGGGACATCGGGATCCTGGAGACCGGGTACGTACGGTATGTACCGCGGCGGTCTTCCAGCCGAGGCGGAACAGCTTTTTACATGTGGATCCGCCGGACCAAAATTGACCCACCTGGCTATTTCAAAACTGATCCACCCGTTTGTTCAGTACCAATCATAGGTTCAGTACCAGTCACCAGGCGTCTTACCCGACGCGGCGCCTAGAGGGAAGAGACCGCTGCAGGAGGGCCGGGCTAGGCGCGGGCTAGGCGCCAGGTGGGCCCTCGGGCCGAGGCCTCCGCTGGAGTGGGCTTCTGCTAGCCGTCAGTTCCAAGCTCCAGGTCTTATGTCCGAAGTTCGGATATTACGTCCGATTATCGGACATAGCTATCAACGCCCGCGATCGGAGCGCTGAGCCGACGCCTCTTCGGACTCGCCGCGCTTCCGCATCCTGAAGCTCTTGCCGCGGGTGGTGATGACCACGGCATGGTGAGCGAGCCGGTCGAGCAACGCCGTCGTGAGCTTCTCGTCTCCACCGAAGACCTTCGGCCACTCCGAGAACGCGAGGTTGGTCGTGACGAGCACGCTCCGCCGCTCGTAGCGCGATGCGATCACGTTGAACAGCAGCTCGCCGCCAGCGCGATCGAACGGCACGAATCCGACCTCGTCGAGGATCAGCAGATCCACGCGGTCGAGCCGGCGCTGCGCGCGTCCGAGCTCGCGCGCATCTCGCGCTTCGAGCAACGTACGAACGACGTCCGCGGCGCGCGCGAACATGACATGGCGCCGCTGCCGCGCCGCTTCGATCCCGAGCGCGATCGCGAGGTGCGTCTTGCCAGTGCCGATCGGACCGGCGAGCAGCACGTTCTCGGTGCGCTCCAG
>Ga0247790_10000147_pt1 | contig 37390 bp, 38 predicted proteins | sample UWRJS171409R4_FD_179913 | JGI IMG/M metagenome (GOLD analysis project Ga0247790, IMG submission 179913) | Soil microbial communities from Arlington Agricultural Research Station in Wisconsin, United States - UWRJ-S171-409R-4 | ecosystem: Environmental > Terrestrial > Soil > Agricultural land...
CCGCGCCGACCCCACGCGCCGGCCGTCCGGGGTCACCGCGCACGCGCCCACCGAGGCGGCGTGGCCGGCGAGGGTCCACGTCTCCTGCCCGGTTGCGAGGTCCCAGACCTTGAGCGTGTTGTCATCCGACGCCGACACCACGCGCCGGCCGTCCGGGGTCACTGCGCACGCGCGCACCTCGTCGGCGTGGCCGTTGAGGGTCCACGTCTCCTGTCCGGTGGCGAGGTCCCAGACCTTGAGCGTGGTGTCAAGCGACGCCGACACCACGCGCCGGCCGTCCGGGGTCACCGCGCACGCGCGCACCCAGGCGGCGTGGCCGGCGAGGGACCACGTCTCCTGCCCGGTCGCGAGATCCCAGACCTTGAGCGTGGCGTCATCCGACGTCGACACCACGCGCCGGCCGTCCGGGGTCACCGCGCATGCGCGCACCACGGCTGCGTGGCCGGCGAGGGTCCACCGCTCCTGCCCGGTGGTGAGGTCCCAGACCTTGAGCGTGTGATCAAAAGACGTCGACACCACGCGCCGGCCGTCCGGGGTCACCGCGCACGTGCGCACTGCGGCAGCGTGGCCGGTGAGGGTCCACGTCTCCTGCCCGGTGGCGAGGTCCCAGACCTTGAGCGTGTGGTCCTCCGACGCCGACACCACGCGCCGGCCGTCCGGGGTCACCGCGCACGCGCGCACCGCGTTGGCGTGGCCGGCGAGGGTCCACGTCTCCTGGCCAGTGGCGAGGTCCCAGACCTTGAGCGTGTGATCATCCGACGCTGACACCACGTGCCGGCCGTCCGGGGTCGCCACGCACGCGCGCACCACGTCGGCATGGCCGGCGAGGGTCCACGTCTCCTGGCCAGTGGCGAGGTCCCAGACCTTGAGCGTGTTGTCATCCGACGCCGACACCACGCGTCGGCCGTCCGGGGTCACCGCGCACGCGCGCACCCAGGCGGCGTGGCCGGCGAGGGTCCACGTCTCCTGTCCGGTGGCGAGGTCCCAGACCTTGAGCGTTTTGTCATCCGACGCCGACACCACGCGCCGGCCGTCCGGGGTCACCGCGCACGCGCGCACCGAGTCGGTGTGGCCGGCGAGGGTCCACGTCTCCTGTCCGGTGGCGAGGTCCCAGACCTTGAGCGTTTTGTCATCCGACGCCGACACCACGTGCCGGCCGTCCGGGGTCACCGCGCACGCGCGCACCCAGGCGGCGTGGCCGGCGAGGGTCCACGCCTCCTGGCTAGTGGCGAGGTCCCAGACCTTGAGCGTTCTGTCATCCGACGCCGATACCACGCGCTGGCCGTCCGGGGTCATCGCGCACGCGAGCACCGCGGCGGCGTGGCCGGCGAGATTGCGTATCAGTGTTGGGCTCTCTCGCGTGGCAATGTGTCGTGCTCGCAGGAACGACGCATCGGCCGGAAGCTGCAGGTGCTCGTCGATCTTGTCCGGGCTCCATCCGAGCTGCCGCAGCCGGTTCCACACCAGCGCCGCGGTCGCCTCGGGCGCGGTGCGCAGCCAGTGCGATTCACGGCCGAGCGCCCGGGCCAGGTCGTCGAAGTGCCCACGGAGCGACTCATCGCCGCTCGCGCGGCACCGCTCGGCCGCCCACGCCACGTCGGCCTCGGCCTCATGCGCCCCAAGCTCGCGGCACTTCGCCTCGAGAAAGTGCATGTCAGTCGCGCGGCGCCAGGCGTCCTGCCACGCGCCCACCTCGACGCGATGCACCAGCGCGTGGCGTAGCGCGTACCGTCGCGTCGTCGGATCCGGCGGCGCCGGCCAGATCGCCAGCTTCTGCGCCAGCGTCCCATGATGAGCACGGACAGCCGCCGCGCCGAGCCGTTCGGCCATCAGCTCGCGCACCCACTCGTGACGCGGGCGGTAGGCCGCCGCACCGGACCACGACGCAGGCTCCTCGAGCAGGAGCTGCCGCGTGCTGGGCAGAAAGCGCTCCCGCTCGTCGTAGCTCCACCCGGCGAGCTCTCCGAGCACATCGAGCGAGAGCGCCTCCTGCGCAGCGCACAGGAGCCCCAGCCCAGCTCGCACCTTTTCGTCCGACGCGGCCCGCTTCCAGATGTCGCCGATCAGCCCGCGCAGTCCGTGCGGAACGCGACCCGCGCGGCGCTCTGCCGGGAGCAGGCTCTGCAGCGCGTCGTGGAGCATCACAGCGTGCAGCACGTTGCCTTCGGCACGCTCGATGGCTCTGGCCACGGTCTCGGCGGGGAGCGGCGGCTCGTACTCCGTTGCGGCGGCCTGCCAGAACCCGCGCACCACCGCCTCGTTGGACGCCGCCCACCGCGGGTCGTCGAGGTCGAGCCGCCGGGCCGGGCTCCGCGTCTCGATCCAGCCCAGGTGCGGATACTCCTTCCTCATCGCGCACAAGATCCGGATCCCCGCCGGCACCGCGTGCGGCAGGAAGCGCGGCAGGGGGTTCTCGCCGGGCTCCGCGCGGGTCTCGTCGAGGCCATCGACCAGCACCACCAGGCGCCCCGCCGGGCCGAGCTGCTTCGACACCCGGCCGAGCAGCTCGAGCAGCCGTGCCTCGGGCTTCGCCTCGGGATCGAGCGGGGCGGGGAACATCGCCTCGATCTGCGCTGCCAGCGACGCGGCGAGCGCCTCGGGCTGGTCCCAGTTGGCGACCTGGCGACGCACGAAGTGGTGCGGCACCACGATGCCGGCCGCCTCGCGCCGCGCGAGCCACTGCGACAGGAGGGCGCTCTTGCCCATCCCAGGCCCGCCGGTGACCACGACCCAGCCGATCTGCCCTGGCCTGAGCAGCCACTCGTCGAGCTGTGCCAGCTCAGCGTCACGCCCGACGAATCGAGCGTGTCGCTGCCGCTCGATCGTGAAGTCGATCGCCTCCGCCCGCGGCGTTTGAGATCGTGCGGGCGCGCTGCCAGGCATCGATGCGGGCGGGCGGCCGGCGTCCGGTGCTCGCGGCTCCTCGCCGTCCTCCTCGAAGCGCCAGCCCCGCGGGCCGCAGCCCAGCCGGAGCCGACCTTTGCGCGCGCTCCGGTACAGCAGCGCGTCATCGCCCCAGAACAGGCCCCGATCGGACCAGCCCCGGAACCGGACCTTGGCCCCCTGCGGTCGAGCGTGCTCGTCGAGGGCCAGATCGATCACCTGGCAGGCGTTGGGGTAGCGGTGCCCGGCGTCGCCCTCGTAGAGGCACCCTGTCGCCAGCACGAGGAGCTGATGATCGGGGCCCTGGAGCAGGTCGGCGGTCGGCTCGTGCTGGTGACCGTGGAGCAGCAGATCGACCCGCTCGGCCATGTGCTGGCGCGCCTCGGCCGCGTCCGCCAGGTCGGCGAAGCGGTGGTGCATGAGCGCGAGCCGGAAGCCCGGCAGCGGCGCACCGTCCGCCGTCGTCGTCAGGAGCGATACCTGGTGCTCGGTCAGCCGGAGCGCGCCGCTGTCGTGGTCATCACCGGCGAGCCACGCGGTATCGAGGCCGATCACCTGGATCGGCTGTGATAGCCCCGGCAGCGCCACCGCCTGCCGGTACCCGAGCCGCTGGTGCGGTGACCGGCTCGGTGAGAGGGTGGGGCGCCCGAGCTCCGTCTCCACCGCGGCCCAGAACGCCTGCTGCCGCTCCAGGATCTTGTCCCGGCGATCGTTGCGGCGCAGCTCGCGCGATCCACCGCCCGTCATCCACTCGGAGTACGCGCGCGGATCGGCGCCGATGTTCTTCCGCACCCACCTCCACGCCGCGGCCTGTGCCTGTCGATCGACGTCGTGGTTTCCGGGGATCACGAACAGCCGATCGAGCGGGACTGCCAGCGCCGCGCACGTGTCCTTGAGGAAGGCGAAGGCGCGCGGATAGTCGGTCGGGTGGCCCCAGTCGCCCAGGTCGCCGGTGAACACGACCAGATCGAAGGGCACGCCGCCCTCGCGTAGCTCCTCGAGGTTGGCCGTCCACTTCTCGCCGAGCACGCGCCACCGCGAAGCCGCCTCCAGGCGCGCCCGCTTGGCCTGCGGCCCGTCGCCGGTCCGCATGTGCAGGTCGGAGATGTGGAGCACCCGGACGCTGCGACCGCCCACCGGGCCAGCCTATCGCAAGGGCTGGCCGCTCGCGATGGCCGGTGCCAGCCCGCGCGACGCACGCCCTTCGCTGAGGCGAGCCGCGCGGCGGCATCCCGACCCTGGTTCGGATCCACAACCGCACGGCGCGCTGGTGGAATGCCGAAAACGTGACCACTCGAGACTGCCGGTGCTCAGTGGGTTGCGATGGGTCCTCCTGGATCTGCTCTTGGTACATCTTGCGAGTCTTGGGATCGAGATCGGGCTGTCTCAGTTTCTCCTCGAATTGCTCGATGCTCTCCGCGGTAAATTGTTTGGTACTCTGCATTAGCTCGTCGTTCGTGATCTTCGCCTCACTGGCAACGATGAGTTCCCAGGTGACAATATAGTCTTCATGGTCCTTGAACCCGTACTTGCGCACGAAGGCGTTGAGCTCCTCGAGCTTGTCGTTCAGGTCCGTCCCGTTGCTCACCCAGATTTTGCCGCCGAGTCGAGCGCGTACCTCGCCGAGCTGCGGGCACTTCGAGAAGCGCCAGCTCTGGAGCCTCTCCAAGTGCTCGTGGTGCGAGCGGACTATGAATGGAAACGCCAGCTCGATGTCGAGCACTATCGTCCCAAGGCATCACGCGCGCGGAGCGGGCCAGCCGCGCCGCTCCGCGCGCGCCGAGCGCTCCGCCAGCTTGCCCATCACGGCCCAACGATCGACAATCGCGTGACCTTCACTCCAGGCGAGGCACATTCAACATGGCAATCGATGACATCACCGCGACGAGGCAGGGCGATCCGTTCGGCCGCTACAACTTCAAGCTGAGCGTAGACGACCGCGATGTGGCGGCGTTCAAACAGTGCACCGGGCTCGATACCTCCACCGCAGCGAGCGAGTACCGGGAGGGCAGCGACTCTTCGCTCACGCAGGACGCGGTGCCGGGGCTCACGACGTTCTCCAGCATCTCGCTCAAGGACGGCATCACCAACAGCGCGGCTCTGTCGGCGTGGCGCCAGCAGATCATGAACGGCGACATCACCCGTCAGGACGTCACCCTCACCCTCCAGGACAGCAGCGGCCAGGCGAAGCGGAGCTGGACCCTCAAGAACTGCTGGCCCACCAACTTGAGTGGCCCGAGCTTCGACGCCGCCTCGGCCACGACCGCGATCGACGAGCTGGAGCTCGCCCACCAAGGCATCGAGGCGGCGCAATGAAGCAATGAAGATCGAAGCGGAGACGGCGAGCTCCTCGAAGTCCGTCGGCGATCAACTTCGGTGTGCCCCTCGACATCACTCCATGGGTGGCTCGGGTCCGAACGGTCGACGCACGCTACGACGGCGTGTGGGAGCTGCCGGTGCTCGGCGTAGTCGTGGCTCCCACGGCCGTGTTGAGCCGGAAGCCCGGCAACGGCGCACCGTCCGCTGTCGTCGTCAGGAGCGACACCTGGTGCTCGGTCAGTCGTAGCGCGCCGCGTCGTGGTCATCACCGGTGAGCCACGCGGTATCGAGGCCGATCACCTGGATCGGCTGCGATAGCCCCGGCAGCGCCACCGTTTGCCGGTACCCGAGCCACTGGTGCGGTGACCGGCTCGGTAAGAGGGTGGGGCGCCCGAGCTCCGTCTCCACCCGCGGCCCAGAACGCCTGCTGCCGCTCCAGGATCAACCTGGTCGGGCCGGCAAGAGGGCGATTCGCAACCTGCGCCCAGAGTGTGCTCAGCGATCGTGTGCCAGCGCTAGCGCGTGTGCTTCGATCTCTTCCCAGTTGAGCTCGAGCAGATCTTCCGCGACACCGCGAACCGCGCCAGCGAAGCTCCGATCTTCACCGCCGATCTCGACCAGGTCCAGCCAGGCGTTGATCTCGTTCGGGTCGTCTGCGATCCGGCAGCAGAGCCGCTCCGCGTCGTGAATCACCTCGAAGCGATCCTGCCGCAGCGTTTCACGGAACAGGCCGCAGGTCGCGACGGTCGCCCGGCCCTCCGGTGTCTTCCATCCGATGGTGCCGGTCGTGACGTTGTAGGAAAAGTGTCGCCAGGGTGCAGGATGGTCGAAACAGTTCAGGAGCTCAGTTTTGTGTTTCCTGCTCCGCTTCGAAGGTGCCCAGCCCTTACGTGGTCGCGGCTTCAGCGGATAGAACGATAGCTTGTACTTGGAGTTGCATACGTTGCAGGCGAACACGTAGTTGTGCCATTCGTATGCGAGGTACCAGTATCCGCGCGTGCTGATGACGATCCTCTCGCGGCTCTGCGCCTCCAGTCTCGCGAGCCCTGCCTCGGCCTCGACACCCCATTTGCGAGGATCGTTTGGGAGAGACCATATCTCTCCCTTTGGTGCGAGGTGCTCGACATCGCCATCCTGGCTGGCTGCGGTCTTGCTCTCGCAATAACCGCACTTGCGGTGCTGTGCTGCGCTGAACAGCCCTTTGTACTTTTTCCAGACGTCACGCGCACTCCAGTCGAGGGGCTGCCTGCGCGCGGCTGCCTTCGCGATGACAGCCCGGTGCTCGCGCACGGTGGCTTCGAAATCGGACGGGCGGGTCGGCCTATCGAACTGGATCACGAGCTGCTCCTGCGCTTCGCGACGCGCAGGGCGGATGTGCGGAGTCGCTCCCGGACGACCGCCTTGACGCGCGCTCGCTCTTTCGCCGTGATGGGGGTGGTCTCGTCGAGGATCTCGGCCGCGACTCCCTGTGCGAGCCGCTCGACGGAGGTCTCCGCGAAGCGGCCGAGCCGGGACCGAAGCTCCGCTTCGAGCTGCCTCCGTTCGGCGTCGTGTTCGTCGCGTCCAGCCAGGAGCAGCTGGCGGTGCTGCTCCAGCAGGCGCTGCGTGTCCGCATCGACCGTCGTCGTCAGTCCGAACCAGTCGCCGGTCAGGATCTGATCCGCCCGGATGCCGGCAGGTAGATCGCGCTGGAGGACGTCGAGCGCCCCGTCGTCGGTGCGACGCACCACGTAGACTTCACCGGGGCGAGTGCCGTGCAGCGTCAACGGATTGTGCGTGGTGGCGATGAACGTCGTGGATGGAAACGCCTGGCGAAGCTTGTCGACGATGTCGCATTGCCAGCGGGGGTGCAGGTGCAGATCGAGCTCGTCGACGAGCACGATGCAGCGCATGTCGCTGGCGAAGGACTCGGGGTTGACTTGCGCGGTCCGCCGCCGCTGATGGCTCCATCGGGCGATCAGATCGATCGTCCAGCCCAGCGTGGTCAGGTATCCGTCACTGAGTCCGGCGAACGGGACGTCTTCCTTGCCAATCCGTACGACGGCGCGGCCTCGCTCCACGGTGATGATCTCGTCACCGCGGGGGAGCAGCTTTGCCAGCGTCGCCTTGACCGCCTCGAACAGATCCTTGTCGGCCTTCCGGCCCTCCGCGGCGACACCTGCCAGCTGGACGAGCCACGTCTCTGCGTGGATCAGCGAAGCCGACGAGTCGAACAACGTCGCGAGGCCTCCCAGGCGATCCATGGATACGGCGCGATCGGGTCCGCCCGTAGCACTGCCTCGCTGGGAGCCGTAGCCAAAGATGGGGAGCCCGGCTTGCATGCCGGCGAAGCTCTTCTGGAGGGTCTCGGTCTTCTTGCTGGTGTTGATCGTGGCTGTGGCTCGGCCCTTTGAGAGGCCAATCTCGATCGAGCTCGATTTGTTCCCTCTGCGGATGAACGGCGCGTCCTCGGACGAGCGAGCGTGGAGCGCGACCGCCAGTTTTTCAGAGGCCAACGCGAGCGCGATCGCCCGGAGGATCGTGGTCTTGCCTGCTCCGTTCTCACCGAGCAGGATCATCCACTGCCCCTCCTTGTGTCCCGGTGATGGGAGCGTGACCTCGAGCGCTTCGATGCCGCGCATGCCGTGAATACGGAGATCGCGTACATACGAGATCTCACCTCCAGAGGTGCGCTCGACCTCGGGGATCGCAAATGACACGGTTGTCTTGTCGGGATCGATGTGGATATCCCGCCAGGGAAACCAGCGCGGTGCGCCCTTCGAGACCTCCTTGATGACCTCCTCGCGTGTCTTGCGAGTCAGCTGCTCGAGTGCCGGGATCGGCATGGACCATGTCTGGAGCACTCCCGTAGGGGTCGAGGGGCCGACCTTACGGATAGCCTTCCAGAATGGAAGTGACGGCCTCTGCTTCACAGCCACAGGCGGCTAGCGCTTCGTCCAGCGGTCGAGCCAGCCGAGGACCTCGTCGTGCCACAGCTTCGAGTTCTGCGGCTTGACGACCCAGTGGTTCTCGTCGGGGAAGTGCAGGAACCGGCTCGGCACGCCCTTGCGCTGCAGCGCCGTGAACGTCGACATGCCCTGCGTGTCGACGACCCGGAAGTCGAGGCCGCCGTGGATCACGAGTGTCGGCGTCTTCCAGTTCTTGATGTGATCGATCGGGTTGTGCTTCACGTAGCCGTCGCCCTTGTCCCAGGGCACGCCGCCGTGATCCCACTCGGGGAACCACAGCTCCTCGGTGTCGAAGTAGGCCATCCGCTCGTCGAGGTTGCCGTCGTGGCAGACGAGCGCCTTGAAGCGATTCGTCTGGCCGTGGATCCAGTTGATCATGTAGCCGCCGTAGGAGGCGCCGAGCGCCGCCGTGCGCGTGCCGTCGAGCCACGGGTACTTCTTGAGCGCCGCGTCGAGGCCCGTCATCAGATCCTCGTACGGCGCGCCGCCCCAGTCGCCGCGGATCGCGTCGGTGAACGCCTGGCCGTAGCCCGTCGAGCCGTGGAAGTCGATGAACACGACGCCGTAGCCGCGGCCCGCGTAGGTCTGCGGGTTCCAGCGGTAGTGGAAGTGATCGCCGAACGTGTTCTGCGGGCCGCCATGGATCAGCATCGCCACCGGCGCCTTGCCGCCGCGGAAGCCGGCCGGCTTCATCGCGTAGCCGTAGACGGTGTCGCCCTTGGCGCCCTTGAACGTGAACTGCTCGTACTCGCCCCACTCGATCTTCTTTGTCCGCTCCTCGTTGAGCTTCGTGATCTGCCGCAGGTCGCTGCCGTCGGGCTTCACGCTGAACAGCTCGGCCGGCATCTTGAGCGTGTCGCGCACGAACACCACGCGATCGCCCGCGGGGAGCGGCGAGGTGTTCGTGCCCTTCTCCACGAGCGGGCGCGCGGTCCCGGTCGCCACGTCGACCGCGAACAGCGCGTGGTTGCCGAGGTGGTCCGCCGACGTGAAGAGCGTCTTGCCGTCGCGGCTCCACGCGATCTCCGCCGCCGAGCGATCCCACGCCTCGGTCAGGACGCGCAGCTTCTTCGTCGCCAGGTCGTAGAGGCCGATCCGCTCGCGGTCCGCCTCGAAGCCCGGGCGCGTCATCATCCGCACCGCGAGCCACTTGCCGTCGGGCGAGAACGCCGGTGAGAAGTCGTAGGCCAGGTTCTGCGCCGTCAGCGCGACCGGCTTGCCGCCAGCCGCCGGCACGAGGAACACGTCGGTGTTCGTCGTCCACGCCGACTCGCGGCCGCCCTGGCGCGCGACGAACGCGATCATCGCGCCGTCCGGCGAGATCGCGACCTCGTCCATGCCGCCGAACGGGTGCGTCGGCGAGTCCGTCGTCTGCCCCGGCGTGAGGTCCCGCGCGTCCTCGGCGCGGCCGCCCAGCTCCGGCGGCGTCCACACGAACAGGTGCGAGTACCGCCCGTCCTCCCACTGATCCCAGTGGCGGAACATGAGCTGATCGTAGGCGCGCGCCTTGACCTTCGACTTGGCCTTGTCGTCATCGCGCTTGCCCGACTCGGCGAGCGTCTTGGTGTCGGGCCACACGTCTGCGGCCAGGATCAGCCGCTTGCCGTCGGGGAACAGGCGGAAGCCGTTCAGATCCACCGCCAGCTTCGTCACCGCCTCGGCCTCGCCGCCTGCCGGCGCGATGCGCCACACCTGCGACGAGCCGCCGCGTGTCGACATGAAGTAGATCCAGCGCCCGTCGGGCGACCACGCGGGCTCGGTGTCGTTCTCGGGGTGCGAGGTCAGCCGCCGCACGGTCGTGCCGTCGACGCTCGCGAGCCAGACGTCGAACCGGCCGCGGTTGGCCTCGTAGTCGGTGTCGCGCACCGAGAACGCGACCCACCGGCCGTCGGGCGAGACGGCCGGGCTGCTCACGCGCTGCATCGCGAGCATGTCTTCGACGGTGAATCCCTTCGCCTGTGCCGGCACGACGCCGAGCACCACCCCCAGGAGCGCGAGTCGGAGCTTCATGGCCGACGAGTATTGGCCAGCCCCTCCGCGCGTCAATGCTCGCGCGGGGAAAACGATGGATCACGCGGTGCGGCGCGCCGTGCGGCGATCAGTGCGACGGTCGGTGCGGCGCGGGGCGGGTCGGCGCCGCCGCCTTCGCGGGCGCGCTCGCCATCGACGGAAGGCCCGGCTGCGCCGGCTCGCGGATCGGCGCCTCGCCGATGATGTCGTCGGTGATCTCGTCCGGCACGCCGTCCGGCATCTCGTCGTGCCGCGCCGGCTCCTCGATCACGGCGAGGTCCAGCGCCGCCGGGCCGTTCACGACGCGCCCGTACGGATCGAAGCGCGAGCCGTGGCACGGGCAGTCCCACGTCTGCTCGCCCGCGTTCCACGCGACGACGCCGCGCATGTGCGGGCACGTCGCGGAGCGCAGGTGGCACGCGCCCGACGGATCTTTGTACGCGGCGATCAGGTGCAGCCCGCGGCGGATCACGGCGCCGTGGCCGCTCGGGATCTCGTCGAGCGAGTGGACCTCGCCGCCGCGCAGCCAGCCGAGGTACGGCGCCGTCGACTGCGCCGCCTCGCGGACCAGCGTGCCGAGCGAGTGCAGGTGGCTGCGATCCGGCGCGTAGACGTCGGCCCACGCCGGATGGCGGCCCTGCATCAGCTCCGGGATCAGCATGCCGGCGATCGTGCCGTGCGTGAGGCCGTTGCCCGAGTCGCCGGTGACGACGTAGACGTGCGGCAGATCGGGGCTCCGGCCGATGTGCGCCGGCCCGTCGACGGGCTCCATGATCTGGCCGGACCACCGCGCGACCACCGGGCCGTCGAGCCGGAGCCACCGGCGCGTCCACCGCTCGAGATCGATCCAGGACTGCATCGGCTCGCCCTGGCCCACGCGGTGATCGGCGCCGCCGACGATCACGAGCTCGCGCTCGGGGACGTCGCCGGGCGCGACCCGGATGTAGTGGTACGGATCCTCGGTGTCCCAGTACAGCGCGTGCGGGATCGTGCCGGTCGGCGCCGCGACCGCGATGCAGTACGAGCGGTAGGCCGCCTGCCGCAGGGGCAGCGTGCGCGGGCTCGTGATCGACGCGTTCGTGGCGTCCACGGCGGCCCGGCACAGGAGCGTCCGGCCGCCGGACAGCTTGACGAGGAGCGGCTGCGCCGGCTGGATCGCCTCGACGTGCACGCCGGTGTGGATCGTGGCGCCCGCCTGCACCGCCGCGGCGGCGAGGCCGCGCAGGTAGCGCAGCGGGTGGAACTGCGCCTGGTGGGCGAACTTGAGCGCCGGGCCGCGCTCGAACGGCAGCGGCGCCCGGTCGACGCGCTCGACGGTGAGCCCGGCCCGCATCGCGGCGACGAGCTCCTTGTCGAGCTCGCGCAGCGCGCGCTCGCCGTGCGCGTCGGGCGGCGCGAACAGGTAGCCGTCCACGCGGCGGAAGTCGCAGTCGATGTCCTGCTGGCGGACCAGCGCCTCGATCCAGTCGATCGCGGCCGCGTGGCTCTCGGCGATGAGCTGCGCGGCGCGCTCGCCGAACCGCGCCTCGAGCTCGTAGAAGCGATCGTCCACGGCCGAGGCGAGGTGCGCGGACGTGCGGCCCGTCTCGCCGCCGCCGATCGGCCCGTCGTCGAGCACCGCGACACCGACCCCCTCGCGCGCGAGCACGAGCGCGGTGGTCAGGCCCGCGATGCCGCCCCCCACGATGCACACGTCGACGTCGTGCGGCGGCGGGGCGTCGTAGCGCTCCTGTTCGGCGTCGATCCAGATCGAGGCGGAGACGCCTCCGTCCTTGGCGAGCGTGGGCATGTGCATCCTCCGTCGCCAGATGCGGTTCAATCCGCGTGCCACGCCGGAGCCACGGCGCCCGCGCGTCCTGCGCGCCCGCGCGCGGCGCTAGAAGTAGAAGCGCAGCCCGACGCCGCCGTCCGTATCGACGGCGACCTCCGCCTCGTTCGCTTGCAGGAAGCTGACCTTCAACGCGATTTCCACATAGAGCTCGAGCGGTGTGCGCCGAAACAGGAGCGCCAGCTCGAGCGGCGCGCGGGCGGCGATGCCCACGTCGCCCTCGACGACGCCGAACACCGCGCCGCCGATGCCGATGCGCAGCGGCACGAGGACGCTCCGGCCGTGGCCGATGAGCGGCGTCAGGAGGTACGTGAGGTGACCGTAGGAGAAGTCGCGGCCCCCGTCACGGATCGACGCCACGCCGATCAGGAAATCGAGCGATTGGCGGTGCGAGAGATCGAACTTCACGTCGAGCCCCAGAGGTTCTCCGACGAACAGCCCGATCCCGACATCCGCGCGGGCGGCGGTCGGTGTGGCGATGGTGGCGGTGATGACGAGCGCGGCGATGATCCAGGTGCGCATGCCGCGATGGTAACCGAGGCGCGCGCTATTTCCGCGCGGGCGGCTCCGCGCACTGTCCTGCGCACGGTCGCGCTGCTGCGGGCGTGCACTGAGCGCACGCGCACGTTGCCGAGCGCGCTTCGCGCGGCAGGCTTCAGACAAGGAGGTACATCATGGGACATCGCCTCGATCGGGGAGACGTGATCGACATGCTCGAGGAGTCGGCGATGCGGCGCACCCCGCTCGTCGTGGCGCTCAAGAACGGGCAGCAGTTCGAAGACCGCGTCACCGATATCGCGAAGTGGAACGGTGAGGATCACGTGGCGTTCTCCCGCCATGAGCTCACGCCGCTGCGGCGCATCGCGAGGTGTGCGCGGGCCTGGCCACTCGAGCACACCTACGCCGGCAAGCGCTGAGCCGCCACACCGCGCCCGCTCGCCACGCGCCACGGTCTCGAGCTCCCGATAGGTTCGAGCGGCTGGCAGCTCCGCCGCGGCGGCGAGCGAGCGCTGGCACGCCGGGTGCTGTACCTGCCAGCATGGAAATCCTCACTTGGCTCATCGTCGGTCTCATCGCGGGTGTGCTGGCCTCGGTCGTCGTCGGCGGCATCGGCTACGGAATCATCGGAGACATCGTCGTCGGCGTCGTCGGCGCCTTCCTGGGCGGTGTGCTGTTCCGCCAGGCGGGCTGGCACGCGCCGTTCGCGGGCCTGGCCGGTGTGATCTTCGTGGCGTTCGTCGGCGCGGTCGTCTTGCTGCTGCTGCTGCACCTGTTGACCGGCGCGCGCAGGCGGAGCCCCGTCGTCTGAAATAACTACCAGTTTCGCCTGTAAATCAGATAAGAATGGCAGTCCATGAGGGCTGCCATTCTCTATCTCTGCCTGCTCGCGGCCGGGCTCGCCGCGTGCGGCGACAATATCCATCCCGAGCAGGCGCGACCCGCGCGCGAGATCGCCTCTGGCGGCGCGCAGCTCCGCGGCGGCGGCGTCCGTATGGACGTGCAGGTCGGCCGCGCGCTCACGCAGACTCCCGTCCGTGCGAGCGGGACGGCGGCGCGGCCCGCCGCTGTGGTGACGCCGTGAGGCGCGCGCTCGCGCTCGCGCTCGTCGCGGCGGCCATCGCGTCGGCGGCCGTCGCGGCGCCGGTGCCGCAGACCGTCAGCTTCTCGGCGCGGCTGGTCGACGAGAAGTCGGGCCATCTCCTCGAGGGCGCCCACCACGTCGACTTCGAGCTGTTCGACGCCGCGGACGGCGGCGCGTCGGTGTGGAAGGAGGCCCGCGACGTCGCGGTCGAGGATGGCCTCTTGTTCGTCGCGCTCGGCGAGATCCAGCCGTTCGCCGCGACGGTGTTCACCGGCCGCCGGCTGTACCTCCAGGTGACGCTCGACGACGTGGTGATGGAGCCGCGCGTCTCGATCGAGAGCGTGCCGTACGCGATCCGCGCGTCCGGCGCCGACAACGCCGACACGGTGGGCGGCATCCCGGCGGGGGACCTGCAGCGGCGCGTCACCGGCATGTGCGATCCCGGCAGCTTCGTCACCGCGATCAACCCCGACGGCACGGTGACGTGCAGCGCGGACGCGGCCGGCAACGGCGACATCACGGCGGTCACCGCCGGGACCGGCCTCGAGGGCGGCGGCCCGCTCGGCGACGTCACGCTGTCGTTGCTCAAGAGCTGCGCCGCCAGCCAGGTCCTCAAGTGGGACGGCGCGGGCTGGGGCTGCGCCGATGACGTCGACACGAACGCGGGCGGCGACGTCACGGCGGTCATCGTGACGGCGACCGGCGGTCTCGAGGGCGGCGGCGCCTCCGGCGACGTCGGGCTGTCCTTGCTCACGAGCTGCGCGGCCGGCCAGCTGCTCAAGTGGGACGGCGCGGCGTGGAGCTGCGCGAACGACATCGACACGGACACCGACACGAACGCGGGCGGCGACATCACGGCGGTCACCGCGGGCGGCGGCAGCGGCCTCGAGGGCGGCGGCGCGACCGGTGACATCGGGCTGTCCTTGCTCACGACGTGCGCGCCCGGCCAGATGCTCAAGTGGAGCGGCGCGGCGTGGGGCTGCGCGGACGACATCGACACGGACACCGACACGAACGCGGGCGGCGACATCACGGCGGTCACCGCGGGCAGCGGCCTCGAGGGCGGCGGCGCGACCGGCGACGTCGGGCTGTCCTTGCTCACGACGTGCGCGCTCGGCCAGATGCTCAAGTGGAACGGCACGGCGTGGGGCTGCGCGGACGACATCGACACGGACACGGACACGAACGCAGGCGGCGACATCACGGCGGTGACCACGGGCGGCGGCAGCGGCCTCATCGGCGGCGCCGCCGCTGGCGACGCGGCGCTGTCCTTGCTCACGACGTGCGCGCCGGGCCAGCTGCTCAAGTGGAACGGCACGGCCTGGGGCTGCGCGAACGACATCGACACGGACACCGACACGAACTCCGGCGGCGACATCACGGCGGTGACCACGAGCGGTGGCAGCGGCCTCATCGGCGGCACCGTCGCCGGTGACGCGGCGCTGTCGCTCCTCACGAGCTGCGCGCCCGGCCAGCTGCTCAAGTGGAATGGCACGGGCTGGGCCTGCGCGAACGACACGGACACGGACACCGACACGAACTCCGGCGGCGATATCACCGACGTCATCGCGGGGCCGGGCCTCGGCGGCGGCGGGACGGCGGGCGCGGTCACGGTCAACGTCACCGCCGGCACCGGCATCACGGTGGGGGCGGGCGGCGTCGCGCTCGACGTGGCGTTCACCGATCCGCGCTACGTCAACACGAGCGGCGACACGATGACCGGCGCGCTCGACATGAACAATCAGCGCCTCCTGAACCGCGCCTGCCGGACCGGGTACATCCGGGTCGGGCCGGGGCTGTGCATCGAGAACCCCGACCAGAACGGCTTCACGTTCTCCGGCTGCGCGAACCGCTGCCGCGGCCAGGGCACGCACATGTGCTCGTCGGGCGAGATGCGCGCGGTCCTCGGCTCCGGCGTCGCGCTCGGCAGCTCGGTCCTGCTCGACTGGCTCGACGATCAGGAGAGCGACGACAACGCGCTCTACGTGAACCAGATCAACGCGGAGAACCCCGACGGCGGGCGCGCGACCAGCACGTCGTCGTACTGCCGCTGCTGCGCGGACGTCGAGTGAGGCGGTGCGCCGCATGACCCCGATGAAGAAGTGGCTGCCCCTGGCGCTCGCCGCGGCGGCGCTGCTCGGGGCCGGCGTGTGGCTCGGGCGATCGTCGACGGCGCCGTCGGCTGCGCCCGCGCCGTCTGGCGGCGAGCCGATCGCGGGCCGCGGCCGGCCGAGCGCGCAGGCGCCGCGGCTCGCTGCCCGCACGGCCGGAGGCGCGCCGGCGGCCGCCCGGCGGTCCGCCGCGGCGGTCGATCCGGGCCTCCAGGCGGATCTCTCCGACGCCGATCCGAAGGTGCGGCGCGCGGCGGTGCGCGAGCTCGCGGCCGATCGCGATGCCGATCCGGCGCTCCTGCTCGCCGCCTCGCGCGATCCCGATCTGGAGGTCGGCGTCACGGCGACCGAGGCGCTCGGCAAGCTGCACGCGCAGGGGGAGGTCCCGGTGCAGGAGCTGATCGCGCGCGCGACCGATCGCAAGCTCGACGAGCGCGTGCGCGTCAGCGCGCTGAACGGCCTGGGCCTGGTGCCCTCGCCCGAGTCGGCCGCGCTGCTCACCGAGCTGGCGGTGCGCGGCGACGCTGGCGAGCGGCGCACCGCGGCGATCCTGCTCGTGCACCAGGAGCTGGCCGCCGCGGTGCCGGCGCTGCTCGGCCTGCTCGGCGACGCCGACGAGTACGTGCGATCGAACGCGCTCGAGTCGCTGCGCGCGCGCTCCCGGGGCCGCGATTTCGGGACCGATGCCGCCGCCTGGCGCGCCTGGTGGGCCGCGCGCTCGCGGTAGACTCGCCGCCGATGAAGTGTCCCGGCTGCGCGAACGAGATGGCCCAGATCGAGGTCCGCATGGTCGAGATCGATCGCTGCCCGAGCTGCGGCGGCATCGCGCTCGACAAGGGCGAGAGCGAGGTGATCGACTCGCTCGAGCTGGCGCCCGTGATCGAGGGCGGCGTCTCCGCGGCGCACACGCACCGGCAGACCGCGGCCCACTGCCACGAGTGCGAGCGCCCGATGATCGCGCTGACCGGCGCGGGCGACATCGAGTACGACTGGTGCGAGGGCTGCGAGCGCCTGTTCTTCGACCGCGGCGAGCTGTCCGCCTTCGACGCCTTCGTCGACGCCTAGCCATGCAGCCCCGCGCGCGCGTCTCCTCGCTCGCCGTCTTGCTCGCCGTCTTGCTCGCCGCGTGCAGCGCGAGCGGCGGCAACGGCAGCGGCAGCGCCGGGACCGCGGCCACGCCGACGCCATCTGCAGGCGCGCCGGCACCGCCCGCGTCGGCTGCCCTCACGCCGCCATCGCCGTCGTCGCCGGAGGCGTGGCCTGTGCCGCCCGGGTGGCGCTCCGAGGTCATCAAGTTCCCGCTCGACTTCGCGCCGTCGATCGCCCACCGCGGCTTCGAGGATCTCCGGTTCCCGCCCGGCTTCTTCGATCCCGCGTCAGGCGACTACTGGTCGTACACCTTCCTCTGGCGCACCGAGGATCTAGCCCAGCTCGACGCGGCGGCGCTCGGCGCCGAGCTCACGGCCTACTTCCGCGGGCTCGTCGCGGCGGTCGACCAGAAGAACCGGATCACCGCGCGCGACGAGATCGTCGCCCGCGCCACCGCCGACGGCCCGGCGCGCTTCCAGCTCTCCGCCCACGTCTTCGACGCCTTCAAGACGGCCGCGCCGCTCGATCTCGCCGGCTTCGCCGAGCGGCGGCCGTGCCGGGTCGGCGCGCTCTGGGTCTTCGTCCTCGCCCCCGCGGCCACCCAGCTCCGGCCGCGCCTCGAGGAGCTGGCCCGCGCTGCGCGCTGCGCCGACTGACGGGTGTGCCGGATCTTGTGACCGGCGTCGTCGATGCCACGGCTCGGTTCGCGGTACGTTCGCGGCGTGAGCTCGCCGACTCGCAGCGATAGCCGCCGGCTCGCGCTCGCCCTGACCCTCACCCTCGCCGGCACGCTCGGCGGGGCGTGCGCCGGGGACGAGCGCGAGAAGCCGCGCGCGCCCGATCTGCAGCCGCTCGTCGACGCGTACGCGGGCCCGACGCGCGACTTCGACGCGCAGGCCGCGGCCGAGGTCGAGGAGCTGGTCGAGCGCAAGGTCGGCGCGCTGGTCGACATGACCGGGGTCGCCGACCTGATCGAGGACGCGCTCGGGTCGCTCGGCGAGGAGCCGGCCGGGCTCACCGCCGGGCTCACCGCCGGGCTGCGGCGCGGCGTCGTGCTCGAGGGCGAGGGCTTCGCGCGCGTCACGCGGATCTGCAGCGGCCACGGCACGCCCGCGCCGCCGGTCGACCGGGACGCGAACGGCGTCCTCGAGCTCACAGCCGGCTACACCGAGGATGGCCTCGATCCGGTCATCTTCGGCGGCGCGGCGGCGTGCAAGGAGCAGGTCGGCCAGCGGCAGCTCGTGGTCGAAGGCGGCATCGCCCTGCATATCGGCGACAACCTCAAGCTCTCGGATCTGCCGGCGAGCCCGGTCCTGTTCCAGCTCGCGGGGTTCGCGCTGTCTGTCGACGGCACCGAGCGCGTCGCCGGCGGGTTCGACTTCCAGGTCTGCCGCGGCGACGCCGCGAGCTGCGTCCCCGGCAACTTCGAGCTCCTGCTCGGCCTACCGGGCGAGCGCACGCTCGTCTTCTTCATCGATCTGGCAGACAAGTCCGGCGGGTTCCGCGCCGCCAACGGCCGGTGGGACTGCGACTTCCTCGCTGGCACCTGCCAGAGCGGCGGCGCCACGGTGACGATCCCGGTGTACCAGCTATGACGGTGGCGTCGGCCCAGCGCGCTCCTGCGCTCACGCGCGCGTTCGCCGCCGCGCTCGCCGCGCTCGCCGCGCCCGGCGTCGCGGCCGCCGACGAGCGGATCACCGATGACACGCCGTACAAGACGCCCGAGGGGCGGGTCCGCGCCGGGCTGTGGAAGCTCGAGTACGGCGTCCACGGCGTCCCGCGGCTCGAGCTCGGGACGTACACGCTGCCGTACCTGACGTGGGCGTTCGGCGTGAAGAGCGGCAACGCGCACGTCAAGTACCAGCTCCTCGACCGGCGGGTGTGGACGCTCGCCGCGAGCCTGGGCGTCGCCTACGTCGATCTGGACGGCCTCGACGTCGACGCGCGGATCGCGATCGTCCCCGTCCGGCTGCTCGCCGCCGCCCGGCTCGGCGGGCGCTTCACCGCGGCGCTGGGCCTCATGTACTCGCAGATCTCCGGCGAGGGCGGCTACAACGAGGACGAGACCACGGCGTTCCGCGGCGCCGTCGCGGTGAGCAACGCGCAGGCGTGGCTGTCCTTGACCACGCGGCTCTCGCGCGGCTGGTCCTTGTACCTCGAGGGGCGCGCGATCGCGTCGACCGAGGCGGCCGCCGACGGCGACCTCACGATCACGGTCGATGAGCGCACCACCGTCGACGTGTCCGCCACCGGCAACGCGAGCATCGACGAGATGCGGGGCGCCTCGGCGCTGGTCGCGTTCCAGTGGTCCTCCACCCGCCGGTTCCGATTCCGGGCCGGGCTGGGCTACGGGAATTACAATATTCCGGTCCTCAACTTCATTGTTCCGATTGCCACTCCGTTTCCAGAGCTGGACATCTCTTTCGTCTTCTGACCGGGCGTAGTCCGCTCACCTCCGACGGACACCTCGAGCTCGATCGCGACCTGAAGGTCGTGTCGCTGAACCGCGCGGCTGCGCACATCATCGAGCGCGAGCGCCACACCATCCTGGGGCGGCCTCTGCCGGCTGATCGCCGCGCCGGGTGGCGGCGGCGCGCCCGGTCCGAGCCTCACCTCTTCTTCAGCAGCCGATCGGCGTCCACCTCGGACAAGAGCTGCTGGCCGTGCAGCAGCATCTGCCGGAGGTACTCGGCCTGCTGCGTATGCGTCGCAGCCTTCTCGGCGAAGCTCTGCTGCAGCTCGCCTCGCTCGACGAGGCTCAGCCGCCGGCTGAGCGCGGCGCTCTCCTCGAGCGCGCGGACCGCTGCCCACAGCGTTCGCTCGAGCTCCTCGCTCTGCTCGCGCACGAGGCTCTCGAGCGAGAACGAGTGGCCCACGTGGCAGCGGAAGTGCTGGAACACGCCGGGCTGCGCCTCGGTGAGCACGCCGTCGCAGATCGGGCACACGATCTCGGCGCGGGTGCCGGGCTCGTCGCCCTCGAGCTGCTTCACGAGCTGGTCGACCGGCAACTCCGGCCCCGCCGACGTCCGCGCCAGGCGCGTGAGCAAGCCGGGCAGCTCGGCCGGGCGGATCGTGTGATCGACGGCGACGCGCGCGAGCACGCTCGCCGGCATGTTGGGCGCCTGCGCGCTCTCGGGCGCCTGCACGACGCCCAGACCGCCGCGCGCCTTGATCGACATCATGCCGGCGGTGCCGCAGTCGCCATAGCCGGACAGCACGACACCGATGACGCGCGCGCCGTACGCCGCCGACGCGGTGCGGAACAGGGCGTCCGCGGCGGGCCGGTGGCCGTTCTCCTTCGGCCCGCGCACGACCTCCATCGTGCCCTGCCGGACCAGCAGGTGGTTGTCCGGCGGCGCGACGTAGATGTGACCTGGGATGATCTTCTCGTCGTGCAGCGGGTGCCTCGCTGGCAAGGGGCCGCGCGCGGAGAGGATCTCGGGGAGCGTGCTCACATGGCTCGGCAGCACGTGCACGACGACGAACACCGACGCCGGCAGATCCTCCGGCAGCTCTCGCACCATCTCGAGCAGCACCTCGATCCCGCCCGCCGAGGCGCCGATGGCGATCACGTCGTGGTTCATTTGGAAGGGTGCCCCCGCCCCGCGGAGTTGGCGAGGTGCCGGCGCGCTGCCGCCAGGCGTCAGCGCGGTTGGCGCGAGATGCTCACCTCACGCACCGGCCCCGCGCGGCCCTGAGCGCGCGGGGCTGTGCGTATGCGCTCGCTACGGGGTCGCGAGCGACGTGTGGTCGTGGACGATCCGCCAGCCCTCGGGGCGGCGCTCGAGGACCAGCGAGAAGATGCCGCGGCCGTCGTGCGGGCTGCCGGTGAGGATCCACGCGCCGAGGACGATCGCGGCGTCGGCGCCGACCGGATCGATCCGATCGATCTCGAACACGAGCTTGCCCATCGCCGCCGGATCCTGCGCGTAGCGCTTCCGGTACTGATCGAACGTCGTCTGCCAGCCGCGCCGGACCTTGCCGCCCGAGGTGAAGATGAGGTCGTCGGTCCTGGCGTAGCCGTCCATGTACGCGGCGAGATCGCCGCGGTTCCAGGCGGCGACCTGCGCGTCGAGGACGGCGGTGATCGCGGTGCGATCGGCGGGCACGAAGCGCCGCGCAGCGGGGGCGGGGGCAGGGGCCGCGGGAGCCGCGTCGCGCGTGGCGCACGCGGAGGTGACCGCGGCGGTCGCGGCCGCGATCGAGAGCAGGAGCCGGCGCACGCCGCACTGTACACGCGCGCCGGGCGGGCGGGATCGGCGCTACCAGCCCGCATGCCAGGCGGCCGGTGGAAGCTCGCTGTCGCCCGCCGCCTGGTACATGCTCGCGGCATGCGACTCGGCATCGATTTCGGCACCACGCGCACGGTGGTGGCGGCCGTCCGCGACGGGCGCCAGCCGCTGGTCGCGTTCGACGAAGGCGGCGAGTTTCGCGAGCACGTGCCCGGCATCGCGGCGCGGCGGGGCGGCGAGCTCGTGTTCGGCTGGGAGGCGGCGCGCGCGCTCGCGGACGGCTCGGCGGACGTGGCCGTGCGCTCGATCAAGCGGCTCGCCAGCACGCTCGCGCCCGACGCCGAGGCGCTGCCCGGCACGAGCACGCTCGACCTCGTGACCGGGTTTCTGGCCGCGCTTCGGCGCGCGCTCGAGGAGCGCTCGAACCTCGAACGCGTGCGGCCGCCGCTCGAGGTGATGGTCGCCGTCCCGGCGAGCGCGCCGTCGCGCCAGCGCTGGCTGACGCTCGAGGCGTTCCGTCGCGCCGGGTTCGAGCCGATCGGCCTCCTGAACGAGCCGACCGCCGCGGCCATCGAGCTCGCGCACCACCACCTCGGCGAGCTCGGCAAGAAGAGCCCGAAGCGGTACGTCGTCGTCTACGACCTCGGCGGCGGCACGTTCGACGCGTCGGCCGTGTCGCTCGAGGGGCGCCGCTTCGATCTGATCGCGTCGGAGGGCCTGCTCGACCTCGGCGGCGACGACTTCGACGCGCTCATCCTCGACGCGGCCGGCGTGCCGCACAGCCCCGCGGCGCTCGAGCGCGCGCGCGAGGCCAAGGAGGCGCTGCGGCCGACCAGCCGGCGGCTCCTGCTCGATCTCGGCGAGGCCGGCGGCGGCGGCGAGCCGATCGCGCTCGACACCGCGACCTTGTACGCCCGGGCGCAGCCGCTGATCGATCGCACGCTCGCGCAGACCGACGCCCTGTTCGAGCGGCTCCGCGAGCGCGGCATCGATCCCGACGATCCGCGCGAGCTCGGCGGGCTGTACCTGGTCGGCGGCGGCGCGGCGTTCCCGGCCGTCGCGCGGAGCTTGCGCGCGCGGTTCGCGCGCAAGCTCCAGCTCGCGGCGCAGCCGTTCGCGGCGACGGCGATCGGCCTGGCGATCGCTGCCGATCCCGGCGCGAACGTCATGATCCGCGAGGCGACCACGCGCCACTTCGGCGTCTGGCGCGAGGCCGCGCACGGCGTCGACAAGGTGTTCGATCCGCTGCTCGGCAAGGACACGCCGGCGCACGGGGCGATCACCATCGAGCGCCGCTACCGGCCGACGCACGCGATCGGCCACCTGCGGTACAGCGAGTGCACCGCGCTCGACGCGGCCGGGCAGCCCGTCCACGACCTCGTCCCGTGCACCGACGTGTTCTTCCCCTACGATCCGCAGCTCGCCGATCGCGCCGAGCTCGCGTCGCTCCCCAACGAGCGGCGGCCCGACCTGATGGCGAACGTGATCGCCGAGACGTACACGTACGCACCCGACGGCACGATCTCTGTCCAGATCGCGAACGTGACGCGCGGCTACGCACGCACGTTCGAGCTCGGCGCGCTCCGGTAACGTCTCGAACCTTGTGCCCCGCGCATGCGGTACGGTTCCGCCATGTCCGAAGGCAGGATCCGGACCGAGCGCCGCGGCCACGTGCTCCTCATCGGCCTCGATCGCGCCGCCAAGCGCAACGCGTTCGATCTGCCGCTGTGGGACGGCCTGTGCCGCGCGTACGGCGAGCTCGATCGCGACGACGAGCTGCGCGCCGGCGTGCTGTACGCCGAGGGCGATCACTTCACCGGCGGGCTCGATCTGCCGCAGTGGGCGCCCGTCTTCGCGAGCGGCCGCTTCCCCGTGCCCGAGGGCGGCCTCGATCCGCTCGGGCTGTCCGGCGCCCGCCTGACGAAGCCGATCGTCTGCGCCGTGCAGGGCATCTGCTTCACGATCGGCATCGAGCTCTTGCTCGCGACCGACGTCCGCGTCGCCGCGTCGTCGGTGCGGTTCGCGCAGATCGAGATCAAGCGCGGCATCTACCCCGTGGGCGGCGCGACCCTGCGGTTCCCGCGCGAGGTCGGGTGGGGCAACGCGATGCGCTGGCTGCTCACCGGCGACGAGTTCGGCGCCGAGGAGGCGCTCCGCATCGGGCTCGTGCAGGAGATCGCTCCGCACGGCGAGGAGCGGGCGCGCGCGATCGCGCTCGCCGAGGTGATCGCCGCGCAGGCGCCGCTCGGCGTGTACGCGACGCTCGCGTCGTCGCGCGCGGCGCTGCCCGAGGCCGAGGCCGCCGCGGCGGCGCGACTCCTGCCGGAGCTCCGGCCGCTGCTCGCGAGCGAGGACATGCAAGAGGGCCTGCGCTCGTTCGTCGAGCGCAGGCCGGGCAAGTTCCGTGGGCGCTGACGACCAGAGCGGCGATCCGCGTGGCGGCCACTCCGGCGGTCCGCGCGGCGGTCGCTCCGGCGGCCGGATCCTCGACGCCGGGCTCGCGCACCTCTACGCGCGCGCCGTGCTCGCGATCGTCCGCGCCGAGGACCAGCTCCCGCTCGAGGTCGGGCTGCGCCTCGTCGCGCGGCTCGAGGCGCGCTCGGGCCGCCCCGTGTCGCTCGCCGATCTGCTCCTGGCCGAGCCGCTCGATCCCGCCGAGCTCGCGGCGCAGCTCCGCACGTCAGCGGGCCCGTTTCGCGGAGCCGGCATCCACTCGAGCGAGCTCGCGGCGATGATCGTGAGCGACAGCATCGCCGTCGTGCTCGCCAAGGGTCACGTCTCCGAGGCGGAGGCGCGCGAGCTGCTCCGGTTCGCGGTCGCGCTCGGCTGCAGCGTCGACGACGTCCGCAAGATGAGCGTGCACCTGACGCCGTTTTTGGCCGCGCTCGACGAGCAGATCTCGCTCGCGCCGGCGAAGCCCAACCCCGGCTAGATGGGGGCCAGTCCCTGGATCATCATCCCGCCGTCGACGGCGATGCACTGCCCCGTGATGTACGAGGCCGCGGGCATCGCGAGGAACGCGACACAGGTGGCGACCTCGCGCGGCTCCGCGATCCGACCGAGCGGCGTGCGCGCGAGGATCGCCGCGAGCGCCTCGGGTCGGCCGAGCACCGGCGCGACGAGCTCGGTGCGCGTGTACCACGGCGCGACGGCGTTCACGCGGATCCCGTCGCGCGCCCACTCGAGCGCGAGCGTGCGCGCCGCCTGCGCGAGGCCCGCCTTCGCGGCGGCGTACGCGACGCCGGTCGGCAGCGCGATGTGCCCCGCGACCGAGCCGACGTGGATCACGCTCGCGCCGTTCGCGGCGCGGAGCTGCGGGTGCAGATCGCGCGAGAGCAGGAGCGGCGCCGTGAGGTTCAGCGCGAGCAGCTGCTCGATCGTCTGATCGTCGTAGCCGACGAGCGGGCTGCGGACGTTGCCGCCCGCGTTGTGGACGAGGACGTGCAGCGGGCCGCGCGCGGCGACCGCCGCGACGATGCGCGCGCGATCTTCGGCGCGCGTGACGTCGGCCGCGATCCCCTCGGCGCCGAGCGCGCGCGCGGCCGCGTCGACGTCGTCCTGCTTGCGCGCGACGATCTGGACCGCCGCGCCGAGCCCGATCAGCTCCTCGGCGATCGCGCGTCCGATGCCGCGGCTCCCGCCGGTGACGAGCGCGCTGCGACCGCGGAGCTGCCACGGGTCGTCCGGCACGGCGCCATCATCGCCGCCGCGCCGCGGCCGTTCAAGCGCCGGTGTGCGAACATCGCGGCGATGTCTCGGCGGCGCGGCTCGTCCCCCCGGCCCACCTCGCGCACGATCGCACTGCTCGCCGACGCGCACGCGTCGACCCTGTGCGCGCACATCTGGCGGCACGGCAAGGAGTCCGGCACGGACGGCGACGTGATCTTCCAGCCGCGCCTGTCCGGCGAGGAGCTCGACGTGCCCGCGGCGATCGAGCGCCACCGCGCCGAGTGGGGCCGCCCGCTGTTCTGCCCGCAGTGGCTGCGCACGTGGGGCCTCTTCGAGGACGAGGCCGCCGGCCCCGACGCCACCATCGTCGGCCACCTCGATCTGCGCGGCGGTCGGCTGCCCGCCGAGCTCCACCGCGCGACGCTCGGCATGGGCCTCGAGCGCCCGGCGCGGCGCCAGGGCCACGGCCGCGCGCTGATCGAGACGGCGATCGTGTGGGCGCGCGCGCGCGGCCTTGCGTGGCTCGATCTCGGCGTGTTCGCGCACAACCGGCCGGCGCGCGCGCTGTACGAGTCGATGGGCTTCGTCGAGGTCGGGACGACGCGCGATCAGTTCCGCGTCGATGAAGCGTCGATCGATGACGTCGCGATGACGCTCCGCCTGTGACGCCCGGTGCGCTATAGGATCGCGCCATGTCGATCCTTCGGTTCGTCTCGCGGCGGCCGCTCCTCTGTCTGGGCGCGCTCGCCGGCCTGTGGTGGCTCTGGCCCGATGCGGCGGAGCGGCCGCGGCCGGCCGCGGCCCCGGCCGTGCAAGCCGCCGTGCTCGCCGACGGCTTCGCGGCGATCGACGGCGGGCGCCGCGTCGCGACCTGGGACGACGACGCGCACCGCCGCCACGAGCTCGCCGTGACCGGCGCACCGGCCGGCGCGCGCGTCATCGGGCTCGGCGGCCGCGTCGGGCTCGTGTGGCGCGACGGCCGGCGCATCGCGGTCGGGCTCGTCGAGGACGGCGGCGGCGTCGAGCACGTCCAGCGGTTCGGCAGCCGCGTGGCGGCGATGTGCCTGGGCGTGGCGACCAACGAGCACCGGGCCGGCGTCGCGTGGTTCGAGGCCACCGGCAGCGTCTGGTTCGTCGGCGGGCCCACGTCGCGGCGGAGCGCCGCGGCCATGCTCGCGGTCCCCGGCTTCGATCCCGCGAAGGCGGACGTCTGCGCGATCGCGTCGGCGGGCGAGCAGGTCGCCCTCCTGTGGACCGAGGGCAGCCGCACATCGATCGCGCTGTGCGGCCGCCAGTGCGGGACCCCGCGCCGGATCGAGCTGCCGAAGAAGACCGCGGTGATCGGCCTCGGCTGCGCGCCCGGCGGCTGCGTGGTCGCCACGCGCGGCGAGGGCGGCGCCACGCAGGCCACCTGGATCGGCTCGAACGGCCTGGCGCGGTGGACCCAGCCGCTGCCGCACGCGCGCCCCGGCACGCCGCTCTCGATCACCGGCGCCGGCCGGCGGATCGCGATCGCGTACGCCACGGCGAACGAGCCGGTCGTCGTGACGCTGGCGGCGCCCGGCGAGCTCGCGACGGTGTGGCAGGGCGCGAGCGACGGCGTCCCGAGCGTCGTCGCCGCCGGGGACCGGCTGCTCGTCGCGCGCAGCGTGGACGGCGCGCTCACCGCCAGCCTTGTGCGTGCGCCATGAGGCGGCCCGGGCTCCGCATCTTCGGGCTCGCCGTCGCGGCGGCCGCGCTCGCGAGCGCGCCGGCCGGCGCCGAGGACCTCGCGGCGCGCGCGCGCGCGCTGCACCAGGGCGCGATCGTCGTCGACACGCACATCGACACGCCGGACCAGCTCGCGGGCAAGTGGGCGGATGTCGCCCGGCGCGGCGCGACCGATCACTTCGATCTGCAGCGCGCCCGCGAGGGCGGGCTGACCGCGCCGTTCTTCTCGATCTACGTCGCCGCGGAGTACGCCGCGGGCGGCGCGCTCCGGCGGGCGCTCCAGCTCGTCGACATCACGCGGCGCGTGGTCGACGGCCACCCCAAGGACATGGTGCTCGCGGGCAGCGTCGCCGAGATCCGCGCCGCCAAGCAGGCCGGCAAGCTCGCCGTGCTGATGGGGCTCGAGGGCGGGCACGCGCTCGAGGACTCGCTCGCCGTGCTGCGCGAGCTGTACCGCGCGGGCATCCGCTACGTCACGCTCACGCACACGAACACGAACCACTGGGCGGACTCGTCCGGGCCGTTCTACGAGGCTGACTTCGATCCGAAGCGCTATGCCGTGCACGGCGGGCTCAGCGACTTCGGGCGCGAGGTCGTGAAGGAGATGAACCGGATCGGGATGATCGTCGACGTCTCGCACGTCGCGGACGCGACGATCGACGACGTGCTCGCCGTGTCGCGCGCGCCCGTGATGGCCTCGCACTCGTCGTGCCGCGCGCTCTCGGACCTGCCGCGCAACCTGACGGACGATCAGATCAAGCGGATCGCGGCCAAGGGCGGGGTCGTCATGCTCAACATCGGCTCCTCGTTCCTCGATCAGAAGTCGTGGGACTGGATCAAGACCACCGCGGTGAAGCTGCGGCCGGCGTTCGCCAAGCTGCGCCAGCAGCACAAGAACGATCCGGCCGCGTTCGCCGCGGCCACGCGGGCGCTGTGGGACCAGGCCGGCGCGCCGCCGCGCGCGCAGTGGACGAAGGTCATCGAGCACATCGAGCACGTGATCAAGATCGCCGGCGAGGACGCGGTGGGCCTGGGCACCGACTTCGACGGGATCCCGAACCCGCCGATCGGCCTCGACGACATCTCGTTCCTGCCCCGGCTCACCGAGGAGCTGTTGCGGCGCGGCCACTCCGAGGCGCGCGTCCGCAAGGTGCTCGGCGAGAACTTCCTGGCGTTCTTCGGGCGCGTCGAGGCTGTCCGCGCGCAGCTCGCCGGAGAGCCGCCGTCGACCGCGGTCTACCGCAAGTAGCCGCGCGGCGCGGCGCTGCAGCCTCAGGCGAGCGCGCGCGCGATCGCGGCGAGCGCCTCGCCGGCGCGCGCGTCGACGCGGAGCTGGGCGTGCGGATCGCCGCGCGTCGGCCCGCGGTTCAGGATCGCCACCGGCACGCCGCGCTCGGCGGCGCGCCGCACGAAGCGGTAGCCGGAGAACACGGCGAGCGACGAGCCGATCACGAGCAGCACCTCGGCGCGATCGAAGATCGCCCACGCGGCGTCGAGCGTCGGCCGCGGCACGGTGCCGCCGAAGAACACGACGTCGGGCATCAGCACGCCGCCGCACGCCTCGCACGCGACCACCTGGAACTCGCGGGCCTCCCCCTCGATGAGATCCGCGTCGCCGTCGGGCGCCACCGCGCCGGCGTGCTCCATCCAGCCCGGGTTCGCCGCGAGGAGCCGCTGCTGCAGCAGGTCGCGCGTGGTCAGGTCGCCGCACGTGAGGCACCGCACGCGGCGGAGCGCGCCGTGCAGCTCGATGACCTCGCGGCTGCCCGCGCCGTGGTGGAGCCCGTCGACGTTCTGCGTGATGAGGCCGGTCACCGCCCCGGCGCGCTCGAGCGCCGCGAGCGCCTCGTGCCCGCGGTTGGGCCGCGCCGCCGCGAGCCGCGGCCAGCCGAGCATCGAGCGCGCCCAGTACCGCCGCCGCGCGTCGGCAAGGTCGACGAACTCGCGGTGCTGGATCGGCGGCCGCGCCCGCGGCGGCGTGTCGGGCCCGCGGTAGTCCGGGATGCCCGACTCCGTCGAGCACCCGGCGCCCGTCAGCGCGACCACGCGGCGCCCGCGCAGGAGGGCGATCAGCAGGGCCAGCTCGTTCGTCCCGTTCATGGGCGTCACGGCCGCGGATCTTCGCCCGTCGCGAGCAGCGCGCGCACCAGCACCGTCGCGAACAGGAGCACGACGACGCCCGCCAGGCCGGCCGTCCACTCGAGCGACAGATCGAGCAGGAGGTACAGCGCGTAGAGCCCCAGGCCCAGGAGCGACATCACGCCGCCCAGGATCAGGCCGCCCACCGTGCCCTCGCCGAGGAGGTACGACAGCGCGAGCCCTGTGAGCATCGCGGCCGCGATCGTGAGGAGGAGCGCGAGCGGCTCGAGGAAGAGGACGATGAGCACGCCGGCCAGGCCGAGCGCGATCAGGAGGAGCAGCGACAGCTCGAGGACCAGATCGAGGCGGCGGTAGCGGAGCATGCGCAGGGCTCACTATGGCGCCTGGCGTCCGGCGTGTCGAACGCGGCGCGGGTGCGCGGCGGCGGCGGGGCCTTTCGTCATATCGTCGCCGCCGTGTCTCGCACCGCGCCTGCGCCCGAGCCCGAGCCCGAGCCCGAGCCGTTTCGCCTGCTCCTCCGCGTGCGTTACTGCGAGTGCGACGCGCAGGGCATCGTCTTCAACGCGCGCTGGGGCGACTACGCCGACATCGCGTCGGGCGAGTACGTGCGCGCGCTCCTCGGCTCGGTCGATCCCGCCGTGACCGGCGCCGACTGGCGCCTCGTCAAGCAGACGACCGAGTGGCGGGCGCCCGCGCGGTACGACGACGTGCTCGACGTCCGCGTCCGCACGCTGCGCGTCGGCACGACGTCGTTCGTGCTCGAGACCGAGTACCGCCGCCACCCCGACGGGGCCCCCCTCGCTCGGACCGAGACCGTCTGCGTGATGGTCGATCCGTCCGGCCAGAAGCGGCCGATCCCCGACGAGACGCGCGCGGTGCTCGAGCGCGGCGCGCCCGGTGTGATCGTCGATCACGCCGCGGCGCTGAACCGCGATCGATCGAGCGGCCGGATCCCGTAGCGCTCGCGCACGCGCTCGAGCGGCTCCTCCCACAGATCCTCCCAGTACACGGAGAGGAGCTGCGCGGCGTCCTTGCCCGCGTGGTACGCCTCGAGCGTCGAGCGCCGCAGCGCCGTCCAGCGCCGCTCGAGCAGGAGGTGCTTCATCGTGCCGAACAGCATGATCAGCGCCGACACCGGGAGCCGGAGCTGGCCGTACGAGAACCAGTGGATCAGCACCTCCTCGTGGCCGGTGATGCCGATGCCGAGCAGCGCGTGCCAGACGTCGTGCGTCTGGCGGAACCGCCGCATGAGGTACGCCATGTCCGGATCGTCGACGAGCTGCGTGGCCGCCGCCTGGTAGTCGGCGGTGATGCCGTTGTTATCGAGGTGGCGCGCGTAGGCGCCGCCGAGCGTGGTCTCCGGCAGCCGCCGCAGGCGATCGTAGTCGACCTGCTGCGAGGAGAGCTCCGGGCGCTCCGCGAGCAGCCGCCGCCCCTCGGGCGTCTCGGCGAATTCACGCACGAGGGCGCGGAAGCGGGGCCGGCCGGTGATCTCCTCGACCCGGTGGATCTCCTCGGTCTTCGCCGAGTCGCCCAGCACGCGCATCACCGCGAGCCCGACTCGATAGGTGTCCTTGGCCAGCTGGCTCCCGCTCATGCGCCCGAGCGTACGCCGCGGCGCGCCGCGGTCAACGTGCCTCGTGCCGGCGCTGTGATCGCCGCCGGCGCTGTGACGGCGCTGCCGCTGTGACGGATCGTCGAGCCGCCGGGCGCCGGGGCTGCCAGCTTGACTCGCCCCGGCGCGGAACTCGCGGAGATCCCGTCGCGCGCGGCGCGGCCCGGCAGCTGCAACCGGCCGCCGCATGTTCGCGTTCGCCCTCCTGCTCGCGGCCGCCGCCGTGGCCCTCGACGTCCTCATCTTCTTGGTGGGCCTCCGCGATCCGCGGCAGTACGAGCTCGCGTCGTACGTGCTCCTCGGCCTGTTCGCCGGGTGGCCGTGGTGGCGCTCCCTCTCGCCGCGCCCGATCACCGCGCTGCGCGTGATCGCTGCGTGCGCCGGCTGGATCGGCCTCTGCTTGACGATGACCGGCATCGTCGATCGCGATCCTGCGCGCCAGGGCTACGCGCTGCACGCGTACGGCCTCGTCGCGCTTGCGCTCCACGCCGAGATCGCGGGGGCGATCCTCGATCGGCGCGATCACGGCTCTGCGCTCGTGCCCCGGGTGCGCTGGCTCCGCCGCCGCGACCATGGCCTCTTCTCGCGCTTCTTCTCGCGCTTCTTCTCGCGCCTCTCGCGCCGATCTCACGCTCGCGCGCCGGTGCGCGCCCGCGCTCGCCGCGCCGATCGGTTCGACCCGTCCATCGATGCGCCGAGCTCGTTACCCCTGCCGTGACCGGCCCCGCCTTCGATCCGATCCGGGTGGCGCGCGAGTGGAACGGGTGTTGCTCGCTGTCCTGCAACTTTCGCTTCCGCCAAGGAGGGAACATGCAGAGTCACGGAGCAATCGCGAGTAACTCGGGGCCGAGCGCAGGCCTGTCACGCGGCCTCGGCCTGTTCAGCGTCGGCCTCGGGCTCGCCGAGCTCGCGGCCCCCCACGTGCTCGCACGCGCCATCGGTGTCGATCCGCACGGGCGCACGAGCACGACCATCCGTGCGCTGGGCGCGCGCGAGCTGGTGAACGGCCTGGGCATCCTCCTGCGCCCCCGGGCGCCGCTGCCTCTCTGGGCGCGCGTGGCCGGCGACGCGATCGATCTCGCCTTCCTGGCGTGGGCGTTTGGCGCCAAGCGCACCAGCACGCAGCGCCTGGTGGGCGCCATCGCCTCGGTCGCTGGCGTGGCCGCGCTCGACGTGATCGCGAGCCGGAGCGCCGCCGAGGCCGCGCGCGGCGCCGAGCGGCCGGTCGCGCGCTCGATCACCATCTACAAGTCCGCGGCCGACGTCTACGCGTTCTGGCGCGACTTCGAGCAGCTCCCGCGGGCCATAGGCTACCTCGAGTCGGTCGTCGATCTCGGCGGCGGCCGCTCGCGCTTCACCGCCAAGCTCCCGAAGGGCAGCGTCAGCTGGGAGACCGAGATCATCGAGGACCTGCCCGGCGAGCGGCTCGAGTGGCGCACCGAGCGCGGCGCGCCGCTCCCGGTCCGCGGGTGCGTGACGTTTCGGTCCGTCCTCGGCGGGAGCGCGACGGAGGTCACCCTCGAGATGCAGCTCGGCCACGGCGCCGGCGCGGCGCTCGCGGCCCTGATCGCCGGCCCGCAGATCATGAACGATCTGCGGCGGGTCAAGCAGGTGCTCGAGACCGGCGAGGTCGTCCGCTCCGATGCGAGCATCCATTTCGGGCCGCACGCCGCGCGCCCGTCGGACACGCCGGACACGAACCAAGGAGGTCAGCCATGAAGGCCCTGTGCTGGATGGGCAAGAAGGACGTCCGGGTCGAGCACGTTCCGGATCCGAAGATCCTGAACGCGCGCGACGCGATCGTGAAGGTCTCGGCGACGACGATCTGCGGCTCGGATCTCCACCTCTACAACGGCTTCATGCCCTCGATGGAGAAGGGCGACATCCTCGGCCACGAGTTCATGGGCGAGGTCGTCGAGGTCGGCCGCGGCGTCACAAACCTCGCGGTCGGCGATCGCGTCGTCGTGCCGTTCCCGATCGCGTGCGGCGCGTGCGGCGCGTGCCTGCAAGAGAACTACTCCTGCTGCGAGAACAGTAACCCCAACGCGTGGATGTCCGAGCCCATGATGGGCCACGCGCTGTGCGGCATCTTCGGCTACTCGCACCTGACCGGCGGCTACGCGGGCGGCCAGGCCGAGTACGTGCGCGTGCCGTTCGCCGACGTCGGGCCGCTCAAGGTCCCGGCGAGCCTGCGCGACGAGCAGGTGCTGTTCCTCTCGGACATCTTGCCGACCGCGTACATGGGCGCGGAGATGTGCGCGATCACGCCCGACAAGGTGGTCGCCGTCTGGGGCTGCGGCCCCGTCGGCCAGCTCGCGATCGCGTGCGCGCGCATGCTCGGCGCCGAGCGCGTGATCGGCATCGACCGGTTCCCGTACCGCCTGCGCCTGGCGAAGGAGCGCGCCGGCGCCACCGACGTCATCAACTATGAGGAGGTCTCCGTCCTCGAGGCGCTCAAGGCGCTCACCGGCGGCCGCGGCCCCGACGCGTGCATCGACGCGGTCGGCCTCGAGGCGCACAGCCACGGCGCGCAGTACCTCTACGACCGCGGCAAGCAGATGACGAAGCTCGAGCTCGATCGGCCGATCGCGGTACGTGAGGCGATCCTCGCCTGCCGCAGCGGCGGAATCGTATCGATCGTGGGTGTCTACGCCGGGTTCGTGGATAAGTTCCCGCTCGGCGCGCTGATGAACCGCTCGCTGACGATCCGGACCGGCCAGTGCCACGTTCACCGGTACTTGCGCCCGCTGCTCGAGCGCATCGAGCGGGGCGACATCGATCCGACCTTCATCGTGTCGCACCACATGAACCTCGATGAGGCACCCCGCGGTTACGACATGTTCAACCACAAGCGGGATGAGGCCATGAAGATCATTCTCCGCGCGTGATCGCCACGCGCTCGCGCCGTGTGCCCGCTGACCCAAAAATGGTCGGACCCTTTACACCTGAGCAGGTTTCTTCTTGGAACACAGATCCTTGGATTATTTCTCGGCCATTTTCGGGACATCCTCCTGGGATCCGATATCCTCGTTGGCATTGGAGCGCTGACATGACCCGTGCAAGTGATACCGATTGGAAGTCGCTCGAGAGCAAAATCATCGTCTGGGATGAACGCCTCCGGACGCGCGAGCGAGAGATCCAGGCCCTTGACGTCCGGCTGCGCGAGCTCGAGGAGCGCCTCGGCCAGCTGAGGCGCCGGCTCGCGCAGGGTACCGGCCGGATCGAGATGCCGCAGGCGCTGCTGCCGGCGGACGCCGAGCACGAGCCGTCCTGATCGCGGCCGCTCAGCGGCCGCTCAGCGGGGCCGCGTGGCCGTGTACCACTGCGCGATCTCCACATCGGAGAGCGCGCGGGTCCAGATCGCCACCTCGTCGATGAGCCCGACGAAGTACTGCATGGTCTGGCTGCTGGGGCTGGGCAGGCAGCCGATGTGGAGCGGGGAGGTGTGGGGCGTGATCGACGCGGCGGTCTCGGCCGCGGCGATGTCGAACGAGCCGTTCGTGTACACGCGCACGCGCTGATCGGCCGCGCGCGTACCATCGAAGACGACGGTGAGCTGCGTCCACGCGTTGTTCGCGAGCATCGTGCGGTTCGCGAACCGGTCATTATTGCCCTCGAGATCGACCCACGCGTGGTTCTCGGTCCAGAGGTAGAGGCTGTAGGCCGCCTGCGTCGCCATGTCGGTGCGCTTGCTGATCACGCCGTACGCGTCGATGTCGTTGAGCGCGGTCGGCAGGACCCACGCGCTCATGGTCAGCTCCGACGCGGGCCGCAGATCCGGCGCGTCCGCGATCGTGATGCAGCCGTCGCCCGAGAACTGCCCGGCGCGCCCGCGCACGCTGTCGGCGGTCGTGGCGATCGTCCCCGACGGCGTCCCGTGGTGGCCGCCCGCGCACGCGTCGGTGACCGATCCGGCGCCGCCCCAGCTCGGCTCGTCCATGCGCAGCATCACGGCGCAGCCCTGGCGCAGCGTGCCCAGGTCGTCGCCGCCCGCGTCGGGCTCCGTCGCCTCGACGGAGCCGCAGCCGGAGGCCATCGCGAGGGCGATCGCGAGGAGGAGCAACCAGCGGCGCATGGTCCCAGATGCTAGCATCCGCCGCCATGACCCGCGCCATCTTGCCCGAGGACCGCATCGATCCCGCGATCCGCGAAGCGATCACGCAGCACCACCGCGACATCATCGACGAGGTCGAGGCCGCCATCGCCGCGCACGACGTGGTCGTCGTCGGCATGAAGCAGAACCCGTTCCCGCGGCGCGCGCGCAAGGCGCTCCAGGCGCACGGCGTGCCGTTCCATTACCTCGAGTACGGCAGCTACCTGAACACGTGGCGGCGCCGCAACGCGCTCAAGATGTGGGCTGGCTGGCCGACGTTCCCGATGGTGTTCGTGAAGGGCGTGCTCATCGGCGGCTTTCAGGATCTCGACAAGCACATCAAGTCGGGCGAGCTCGATCGGCGGCTGGGCCGCGTCACGGGCGCTGCAAGTCCTGCGTGATCCGCGGCTCCGCCTTGACCGGCGGCGGCATCGCGAGCTGCATGTGCTCGACGGCGCCGGCGCGGATCACGATGCCGCCGCGCTGGAGCGTCGTGGCGAGGTAGTAGACCGCGACGACGTACCGGCCCGGCGGCAGATCGAGGACCGTGAAGCGGCCGCGCTCGTCGGAGATCTGCTCGCGGACATCCTGCGTCGCCACGCGCACGAGGATCGTCGCGCCGGCGACCAGCTCGCAGTGCTCGTCGACGACGGTGCCGGCGATCCCGCCGACCGCCGCCGACGGTAGCTTCACGGGCTCGGGCACCGCTGGCGGGCACGCGGGGGGCGCCGGGGCGCGCGGGGCGCCGGGCGCCGCCGTGTTCGCGAGCGGCCGCGGCGGCGGCGCCGGGGCGCACGCGCAGAGGACCGCGAGCGCGGCGGCGACCTGGGAGAGCGTCACAGCCAGGGAGCGTACCGCGGTGGTGGCGGGCCGGGTAAGGTGCCGCTACATGGCGGAGTCACTCTACGAGGTGCTCGGGGTCGCCAGGGACGCGCAGCCGGACGCGATCCGCAGCGCGTACCGGAAGCTCGCGCGCAAGCACCACCCGGACGTCAACCCGGGCGACAAGAAGGCCGAGGAGCAGTTCAAGAAGATCGCGACCGCGTACGAGGTCTTGTCCGACGAGAAGCGGCGCGCCGCCTACGACGAGTTCGGCGAGGAGTCGCTGCAGGGCGGGTTCGATCCCGGCAAGGCGCGCGAGTACGCGAAGTGGCAGCGCGCGCGCGCGCAGCAGCGCTCCACGAGCTTCGAGGACGGGCCGATCGAGTTCGACTTCTCCGAGCTCTTCGGCGGCGGCGCCCGCCGCGGGCCGCGCCGCGGCCACGATCTGCACGCGACCGTCCAGATGGAGCTGCGCGACGCGATCGCCGGCGCCGAGGTCGCGCTCGAGATCCCGGAGCAGGGCACGGTCCGCGTGCGCATCCCGCCCGGCGCCGACACCGGCTCGAAGATCCGCATCCCCGGCAAGGGCGCGCCGGGCGCCGGCGGCGGCCCGCCCGGCGATCTGGTGATCGAGACCGCGGTCCGGCCGCACCCGCACCTGCGCCGCGACGGGCTCGATCTCCACCTGGTACTCCCGGTGACGCTCGACGAGGCGTACAACGGCGCCAGCATCGACGTGCCGACGTTCGAGGGCACCGTCGTCCTCAAGATCCCGCCGCGCGCGCAGAGCGGCGCGAAGCTGCGGCTCCGCGGCAAGGGCGTGGCGCGCAAGGAGACGCGCGGCGACCTCATCGTCGAGCTCGCTGTCCGCATGCCGGACAAGGACGATCCCGCGCTCGCCGACGCGCTGCGCGCGAGCCGCACCGCCTACAGCGCCCCCGTGCGCCAGGAGCTTACGCTATGACGGTGACCCGATACACCTACGCGCGCCTGCTCGAGCTGGTCGAGGGCGACCGCGAGCTGATCGCCGCGCTCGTCGAGCACGGCCTCATCGAGACCCGCGATGAAGATCGCGCGCTCGTGAACGTCGAACAGGTCCTAGTTGCGCGTACGCTGTGGCGTGATCTCGAGATCGACTGGCCCGGGATCGAGGTGATCCTGCGTCTGCTCGACGATCTCGCCGGCGCGCGCCGCCGCATCACCGAGCTCGAGCGCGCGGTGTCCGAGCGCGCGGATTCCTAGTCACCGGTCGATCGCGCGCGCTAGTATTGCGCGCATGACGCGCACACGCTGTCTCTCTTTGGTCGCGGTGGCCGCGCTCGCCGGCATCGCGCACGGCACCGCGCACGCCAACGACGTGTTCGATGTCTGCAAGGGCGAGTCGAAGACCGTGGTGGCCGGCACCGGCAAGATGTCGATCGCGGTCGTCTACCCGGACGACTTCCCCGTGAAGACGACGCCGGTGATGCGCAACGCCGTCGGCGCGCGGATCGCGAATACCGAGAGCGCGAAGATCGTCCCGGCGAAGGACGTCGAGCTCGCCAAGAAGCTCGTCGACAACAAGCAGTGGAAGGAGGGCGGCGACGCGTGCGGGCTCGGGCCGTCGCTCATCGCCGTGCTCGGCACCGCCCACCCGAACCTCTCCACCGCGCACGCCTCGGTCGTCTGCGAGGGGAGCGCGTGCAAGCTGCAGGTCGATCTCGAGCGGCACGGCCGCCCGTCGGCGGAGCGCTGGGTGCGCTACACCGCGCCGCTCGCCGGCGCCAAGGACAAGGTCGAGACGATCACCGCCGCGGCGCCCAAGCTCGCCGCCATGAAGGACGCGCCGATCGATCGCAAGAGCCCGGGCATGGCCGTGGCCGAGCTCAAGTCCGGCGTCGTCACCGTCCGCAGCGACGTGGACGGCGCGCTCGAGGCCGATCGCGCGATGGAGTCGAGCTCGGCGTTCGCCGCGTGCCGGCCTGGGGCGCGCAAGGGCCACGACATCCGCGGCTACTGGGCCGAGTGGAAGCTGTCGGCGCGCGGCAACCCGTTCCAGGCGCTCGTGAAGCCGTTCGCCGGCCGCGATCCGTCCGATCAGGCGGTCGCGGAGTGCCTGCGCAAGGCGCTCGAGGCGACGCAGCTGGCCTGCCCGCGCGACGCCAAGGTCATCGCCGTGAAGACCGCGATCTGCCTGTAGCGCTCGACGCCGCTCGACGATAGCCTCCTCCTGTAGAAGGAGGGCCGGCGCGCAGTACTTGCGCGGCCGGATTCGTGTGGTACGCGCGCGGCCGGGATTCGCGCCGCGCTGCTGCCAGCCGGGGTCAACGAGGGGTACGACCGGGATCTCGCGCCAACAAAGCGGGACAGCGGGGCTGCGCGCTCGGCCATTGCCGTGGA